>Ga0315899_10005633_pt1 | contig 13509 bp, 6 predicted proteins | sample LakEriMetagenome_2_FD_203518 | JGI IMG/M metagenome (GOLD analysis project Ga0315899, IMG submission 203518) | Freshwater fungal communities from buoy surface, Lake Erie, Ohio, United States - Buoy 4 MA112 | ecosystem: Environmental > Aquatic > Freshwater > Lake | place: USA: Lake Erie, Ohio...
AAATAAAAGAAAAAATAAGTTTACATTCAATCAAATTTATTAAGATGAAAAAGGTCATTTTTTCACTCATTTTTTTGGGTGTTTTTTCATTGGCAATGGGACAAAGTGCCAAAGTTGATTTTTCACAAAAGCCCCCGAATATTGATTCGCTTTTACCCAAGATAACAGCCGAAAAAAATGATAGTGCACGGTATTACTTGGCAATGAGTGCATTAACTATATCTGAAACTAATCCGGTAGAGGATATGCACAATTCAGAAATTATACTCCGACTGGGCCAAAAAAATAACGACTTAGTATGTCAAGTATTAGGTTACTGTTGTCTTTGCTACGATTATATTGCCTTCGGTAATAAAATAAAGAGTTTAGAGTTTGGCATTAAAGCAAATCAAGCGGCTGAAGAGTCGAAAAATGATTGATACCGCCCCACTTCAGAAAAAGAAAACCCTTGTAAACTTAATACTTACAGGGGGGGGGTTAGGAGATCTTATCGAATCCAGCGAGTAAAATTCCCATTTTCATTCAGAAAATAAATATTGAGTGCAGAGTTAACATTATAAAAATCTAGATCGCCATCACTATCAAAATCCTGAACAGTATATAACATTGGATATCCTTTATTATTTGATGGGACAATAAATTCCGGAAGCTTTGTAGTATTGGTAACGTAGTTTGCCCCGCCTTTATTTTCGACATAGTAAAGATAGTGATTAGCATCAATGGGTATGCCGCCTGGTCCTTGCTTTCGGCCAAGAAGTATAAAATCAACAAATCCATTTTTATCAAAGTCGCCCGATAAAAGCAGGTTTACATAGTAGTTGTCGGGAAGATTAACCCTAAAATAAGAAGTAGGTGCAGCCGCATTATGAATGATAGTAGGTTTCGCAAGTGACAATTGTCCCGATACATCAAAACCCCAGGAAAATATATCAACCGATCCATTTTTATCAAAGTCTCCGTAAAGAGCAGGTGAATGTGAAATGTTTTTTAAGTGTGTAATTTCAGTTTTAATAAATGTAGAGCCATCAAATTCATAGCTAAAGTCTTCTAATTGATTCCCCATCGGAATAATCTCAAATTTTCCATCTTTATCAACATCGCCCGTATTGATATTAAAACAACCAATAGTCATCTCCTTTACAAATGTATTACTCCCATCAAAGGTGCCACGATTGTTCCAGTATACCCTTAGTGGGGTTTTAGGAGGATTAGAATTTAAATCCCAAAACTCTGGACCATTGTCCATTACAGCGATATCCTTATGTCCATCCCCATTAAAATCGGCAATCGCAGATGTGGATCCCCCTTTCCAAAGATTAGTAATCTCCACAATTCGTTTATCGTCAAAAATTACAATTGGGTTTAATAACTCATAAATATAGGATGTTGCTGTTCGGCTAGCTATGTTACGATGTACGATAATATCATACCGCCCATTTCCATTAAAATCAAAAAGGAAGGGGCCATTAGCAATCTCATTACCAGTTGCAACTTTCAAAGAATCAAACGCTATAGAAAGTTGTAGCTCTTTTGGCTGTGGTGCAGGATCTGGAGTAATTAACTTCTTACATGAAACAAGTAAGATTGAAACGAAAAAGCAAATGTTTACTAAGCGCATTAACATAACGATTTTATTGAATAATTAATTTTCTTATTGCCAATAAGACTTTTTCGAGCGATGTAATTTAAGATACAATATTAACTTTAGTAACCATGAATACATATACTAATAATCAAGCCTCTAAAATTATCACCGTAATAAAGTAATATTTCCCTTAACTACCTGACTACTACCATCTATAAGCTCAACTACAATATAATAAACATAAGTTCCCTGCATAACTGGTATACCACCTTTTGTTCCGTCCCACGCATATTTATATGAGTTAGGCTCTGCATTTTGAATTTCAAAAACTTTTTCCCCCCAACGATTAAGAATTTGGAATACATTAATTTTTTTAACTTCCTTATCAGCAATTACATAAAAGTAATCGTTAACACCGTCACCATTAGGTGTAAATATATTTGGTAAGCGTAGTAGATTTTGATAAAAGGCTTTAACATAAACACTTGCCGAATCAGTACACTGATATAACGTAGCAACTTTCAAATTTAATGTTTGACTAACATTGGTTTTTATAAGTGGAGAAAAGCATGTAGAGCAACTTAAATTCAAACTAGGAGACCATAATAAAGAGGTAATCGGGTCACCTTGACTATTAAAACGTAATTGATAATTAACACCTCGAAAAACTTCGAAAATATCAACCGGAAAAGATATATCAAAAGGTGTATAAGAAATGATAGAGACATTATTAATGGTGGTCGCTTCAAACTGTCTTAAATCAGGATTTAAATAAGCAATTACACGGCCGGTAGTTGTCATTAACATCTTAAAAAATAAACTAGTACACGCAGAAGAAAAAGATGTTGTTGCGGGGATAAAACCACGCCCTAAATATTGCCGCCCAGCTAGCAAGGAGTCACGATCATAGAAGTCAACTACCAAATCTCTCTTTATACTAGAATAATTATTACCTAAGCAAAGGCTAGCCTTAATAAGGAGGCTATCATTTTTATAACAGAAAATGCTATCCATTTGAATACGTGCATCAAGCGGAAAAACATTTATCACTGCAACACCGGAGTCGGGGCACTGGTATAAATTTTCTCCATAGCCAATAATAGTTGTAGTATCAACTATTCTAAATGTTGGAGTAAGACAACTAAAACAACTAGGGGGAACCGGTGAACGCCAAGCTACATTTAATGGAGGCCCCTTATGGTGAGTAATAGTAAGAGCCTGATCAGTATTTGTAAATATAGTTGCGTTAGTTGGACTAACCCATAAGCGAAACTGAAAGTCTGATGCGCTTGTAATATTATTGGAATATGACGACTCCGGAATAGAAACAGCCTCGTCAAATACAGCAAAAATGGTATCCAATCTGTGTCTACTTGCAGCAACGATGTGCGTATCGAGAATAGTACATTTTCCTAAAATATATTGTGTAGTAGTTAAATTATTAAATAAACGTATAGCCCCTGAAATGCGCGGATCTCTATCATAAAATGTAACCGTTAAGCCAGATGGAATTGTATCGAAACCATGATTACCAATTTCTATTACTAAACGAATACTATCCTTTTTATAACAATCTACTTCTTTAAAATTAATAAAACCGTCAGGGATTGGATCTAATACCGGCAAATTAAATGAAGGTGAACGGTCAACACAAGAACCATTGATGGCCTCTAAATAAATAGTATAGCTACCAGGCTGAGGAAAATCATAAACAAGATTACGATTTGTAGATGCCAAGATTGGGATAGAGCTTCCTGGACTTATAATATACCATCTAAAAGAGACACCTCCGTAAGACTTGTTGATAAAAGTAACTGGGTCGCTATACATACCAATCTTAGATGCAACAATTCGTTTACTAGGAGAAAACCTCGCTACTACTCCACAATTAATTATAAGATTGGCAGAATAGCTAGCAAAGCAGGTAGAATCCTGGTTGTATACTTTTAGAAGTATCTCATAACTGCCTGGAGAACTGAAGCGATAGCCCACCTCAAACGTCGCATTTATTAAAACAGAGTCTACATACCACGAATAAAAACTACCTCCAGAGCTCAAATTTCTAAATGTTACAGAGTCACCAGTAATAGGATATTGCATTGGCCCCCATTCAAAAAGCGGATTTATTACAGCTGTACAAGGAGGAACACAAACTGAGGTATCAATGAGACTCCCATTATTGAATGTTTCAATAAACAGGCGCATTCTTTCTCCCTGCCCCCGCGTAAAGACTGTAGGACAAGTGCTCCCGTAATCCATAAAATTTGAGGTATTATCAGGAACATCAATAGTAAAGGGGCCTGAAAGGGTGTCTGTGGTACAAGAGTTATCAGGATTATTGCAAGGGGAAGAAGACGTTGTGGCATCAGGAGGGGTATCACAAACCAAGTCACCATTAAGCAAACAGTTATTGTTATCACATCCTCCCGCAAATGTATGTAATAAAGAAAAGTAGTGCCCAACTTCATGTGCAACCAAGGGAGTTCCTAGGTTACTTACGACAGCACCCACGCCTGCACTGGCATAGCCCCCAATTCCCATCCTATTCCATGAACCACAATAAAATCCACTGGGCATAATTTCACCCTGAACTGCGTCTACAAGCCAAATATTCAAATATCGCTTTGGATCCCAATAGTTTAACATGGCAGTTTTGAAAGACTCCATGTCGGCATCATTATTTGAATAAAAAGATACGGTTCTGGTAATACCATTTGTAAGCCCGCCATCAGGATAATTTTTTGCTAGACAAAAATTAATCCTGGCATCATATCCATTTGTATCAACCGAATAAGCGCCCTGATGTGCAAAAGCTGCATTTAAATCTGCTATGCAATTAGTTACATCGGTATCAGTTACAGAATAGGGATCTGCCTTAATTATATGGACTACAACAGGAATAGTATATAAAGGTGATGTAGGAGTTAATCTATTTTGATCTTCATAAGCGCCACGCCCTCTTGCTTGCCTGGCTACTATACTATCTCGCATCTGAATAAAAAGAGAAGAATTCTTAATCTCCTCGTAATTATTTGTTAGTCTACCATCAATAGAAGTGCCACAAGTTGGAGGTAAATACGGTAGGGGCTGACAATTAGCTGTAGTGACGCACATCTGAAGTAAAAAAATAAATAAGATAAAATAAAGCCGTGCTGTCATCATTAAAATTTAGGGCAATGCAAGTATCTAATATTATCTTTTTTAATGAGATTCCAAGATACGGATAACTCCCCTGTTTGTAATTTCGAAAAAGCCGCACTCGATCTTGTAATAAATCCCACATCATATGTTATCCCTACTTTGAGATTATTACGCCCAAATCCAACATAGGGAATTACGGTATCAAAATTTCGAAACCAGACACCAACATAGGTAGCCAGACTGGCTGCTGCTTCGGTCGAAAGAGTGTGCTCAAAAGCCCCTCCTGCAATAAGTTCGGTAAATTTCTCTTGTCGCTGATACTGACTGCTAAAATGAAAATAAAGTTTATCCCCCAAAGATTTATATCCCCCGATCGTAAACGCATGTCGCATGGGCATCTTAAATGTTGGATCGATAAAAGAAAAGGGGTAACGGTTTAGATGAGAAATAGAATACCCCATATATACCAAAAAATTATCCTGAAAATATCCCGTATACTGTAACCCAGCGCCAAGATCAAAAGCTGATTTACGCGCTGCATTAAAAAAAACAGGATCTTGCGACGATTCAATAAATCCGATTTCGGTAAGCTCATCTTCAAAATCAGCCTTACTTGTATTTAAGCCTACATTTAAATAGGCTCCTTGAAATCCAACTGCCACCGAGTGATTTAAATCTATATCGAGATACTTGCGAAATGAAAGTCCAAATGCAGCAGATTGTTGATTAAGTAGTCCATTCCCGGAAGCATCATTGTATAACACAAGGCCAGTGCTTAATTGGGATGCATCCCCTATTTGGTTTTCTAATATAGGGGCGTCTATCGATACTACCCCAGAATTATACGCATTATTAAAAGCAGCCCATTGATTTCTTAAATTAGTGGATATACGAAAGTCTCCATTAAAATTTCCAATATTAGCCGGATTTATGCTAACAGGCGCAGCAAAAAATTGAGAAAAATGTAAATCTTGACAGAAAGAAAAAGTTGCAAAGCTATTAAAACATAAAAATATAAAATATAATAATTGCTTTTTTTTAATACTCATAAAACCTAAGTTAATACTATAGGCTGCTCTATTCCATTCTAAGAATTGTAAAGGCGCATCTACGATTTCTAGCTCTTCCTGATGGGTTGTCGGTACCATCTGGATTAGAGTTAGGCTCAAGTGGCATTGACTCCCCATACCCTTTAGAACTAAGCCTGTTATTAATTATACCTTTTTCTATAAGATAGTTTACAACCGATTTAGCTCTAGCAGCTGAGAGATCTAAATTATATTTCTCTGAACCAACCGAGTCTGTGTGTGCATCAATTTGTATTTTCATGCCTGGATTTTCATTTAAGATTGCAACCAGACTATCTAGCTGAACTTGTGACTCAGCCATCAGATCAGCCTTATTATACTCGAAATATATTTTCTCTAACACAATTGACTTTTTTTCAACAAGCGGAATCAAACAGTTGTCACTAGCTTGAAATAAAAACTGATCCTCTTGGGAAGTAGGTACAATAGAAGAAGTCTTAGAGATATAGTTCTTTAACCGATAGGAAACTGCCAAGGGCTCAAACTTGTCAACTTTTATTTTAAAAGAGCCGTCTGTCGAAGAAGAAGCTATATACTTTGTTGTACCTGCACTTGCATCAGAAAATACAATTTCAACATTACTTAGCGGCTGTTGATTATCACAGTTAACAATACGACCAGCAATCTCATAGTCTGGTTTACGGTTTACAATATGTAGTGTCTGTAAACAGCACTGAGAAAATCTATCAGAGCTTACCCAACAATCTTTTGTAATATCGGCTATTTCTGTTCTGCTCGCAAAGTAAATATCATCCTTAATTGAGTTTACAGGAAAGCCCAGGTTCTGCACTCCCTCTGCCACCGCCGGATAGGGACTACTATAAAGATCAAAGCCTCCCATCCCTATTCGTCCATTATTAGCAAAAACGAGTAGTTGACTTAGGGTATGATAGTAGGGAGCTACTTCATCGAACTCTGTGTTGATCAACTGCCCTAAATTAACTGGTTTACCAAACCCCTTACCCTCTGTAAATAAAGACATATACAGGTCATACCCGCCATATCCACCTTTACGATCTGAGGAGAAAAACAGTATTTTTTTGCCACTTAATTTTGCTACAAAGGGCTGCTGCGTATTAGAGCTAGAATCATTGAGTTCATAGAGGGGTGACGGCATTGACCAGCCTGTGGTATTTTTTTTTGCAGTATATAAGCTAGAAACCTTTTTGCCATTGACATAGCTCCATCTTGTCAAATAAACCTCTTTACCATCATCACTCACAGAGCCTACGGCCTGGTTGTCAAGTCCCTCTTGCTGAAGACTAACTACAGGCAAATAACGCGTGAGACTCTCCCCTTTAATGGCTGCGCCAAATACTCTGTTTTGGTAGATATTTTTAGTCAACTCATAGTTCGCTTTTGTACTGTTAAGTAAAATAGTGCTGTCGGTTAAAAAAATAGGGCCATAGTGCGCACCGGTATCTTTACGCTCAAAAACCATTGCCTTGACAGAAATGTATTTATTATCTTTTTTTTCCAGCTCTTTAGTAATAAAGTCGAGACTTGAAAGTGTATTTTGTGCTTCCTTTTTAATAATATCATTCTTTTTATACTCCGTCAAAAACTGCTCTAGCCACTTTTTTGATTCCCCGTATTGTCCTATCGACTTGAGCTCGCTAGCACAATAAAATTTAGTCAATGGATATTTAGTAGCCTTTTTCTTAAGGACTTCTTTAAAGTAATTAGCCGCCTTATCATGAATAAAAAGCTGGCGATAGCTATCCGCTGTTTTATACAGTGCATCTAGTATCAGTGCATTGTCAGTTTGCTTTACTTCTTTTTGAACCACCGCAACTGCGTAGGGGGCAAAAGAATTACTAAAATCTTCGGAGTAAGGAGAAAGAAATTTTTCAAAATAATGAATAGCAGATCTATAATCTCCTTTTTTATAAAACCGATTACCGATATCTAAATAGCTGATCGAAACTTGTGAAAAGCCTAGGAAGCTTAAACAAATTAACAGAATAAGAATATTAATTTTTTTCATAAAATAGTCTTTAGGCTTACAAACGCGGACAGACAAAATCGATATCAGGAGTCTTGATTTTTTTGGGACTAAAGAATGAAATAGAGATCTCGAATGCATTAGTGCCATTGACTTGTCTTCCAAGATTAGAGGTTGTTACATCATAGCTTAATCCAATTAAAGTAGTCTTAAAGGTAAAGCCCAAGTAGGGTGACACTGCATCATTTAAACGGTAATTGGCACCAAAAAGTAAGTGATGCTGTTCTGCTAAAGCGTAATTACCAAAAGCACCCACCATCACCTCTTTAGCGCTTCCTTGAATTAGATATAAGGCGTTGGGAGTAATTGAAAATCGCTCAGAGAGAGATAAACGCGCCCCAGCGTGACCTATTATACGATAGGGTAACCGACCCGTATTAGAACTAAAGAAGTCCTCTGAAGGTCTTGTTAAATGTGCAATTGATCCCCCCAAATAAAGATTGGCTTTATGACTTGGATTTGCATCATAAAAAAGCAAACCTGCGCCCACATCTAAACTGGTGGCGCTGGTATTTTGAAAAACCTCCGACGTTGGATTAAACGGGCTGTAGCCAGTAACAGGGTTCCACTGGTCACCAAAACTTAGCTTAGAGGGATTGAATCGTCTGTCAATTAAACCGGCCTGAATACCTAAAACCAGTCTACCAAATCCCTCTTGCCCAAATTTAACTCCTGTATAGGCGATATTAATATGACCAGTGCTAAAATTATAGCCCCCATTTCCAGCCGACTGATTGATAACCCCAACTCCAACATTGATGTTCTTATTGGAAGAAAAATCTGCAGACACACCTTTGGTAGAAAAGGGAGTAGAAATAGCATTCCACTGATTACGATAAATACCTGAAACGCGAGATGTCCCATTAAAGACCCCCGTCAAGGAAGGGTTCAAAAATGAAGGATATACATAGTATTGAGAAAAATGAGGATCAACCTGTCCAAAAAGTGTGACTGAAGTCCCAAATAGGATTAACAATAAAAGTCTATTACGCATATGATTTTTTTATTGAATCAGATTGACCATCCCCTTTTTAATCACTTTCTTTAAATCATACAGCGTGACCTCCACGACATATGAATACACCCCAAACGGCTGCTTTTTACCTCCTGACGTGCCATCCCAACCACTTGATTGCTTTGTCGACCACACTAATTCACCCCACTGGTTGTAGATATACATAGCATACTCCTTGTAAGTGCCATAGACCTTTAACTGATCATTCTTCCCGTCTCCGTTAGGAGTAAATGCGCTGGGAATAAAAGGATCCATTATGTTAGTTGTTTTACCAGTAAATATGGCCGATAATACATCCAGACAAGTGCTTCCCCCAAGAGCTTTGACAACTATAGTGACAGTTTGATTTGGATTTAGATTAGTAACAAGAGTGGAAAGACCCTGAAGTCCGGTAGAAGGGGCTATAAATGCTCCATTATTAATACTAACCATATACCCCTGAGCGGATGGTATGGCGGTCCATCTGAATTCAAGGCTGAAAGGAGTGGCCTCTACTAAACTAATCACAGGTCTTACTGCTGGGTTAGGTGTAATATTAATAACGTTAATTGTATCAGACAGTCTACAATTAGCAGCATATGTAACCATTACAAAGTAAGTCCCGGTTTGTGTTACCGTGTAAGTAGAATTAGTTGAGCCATCTTGCCATAAGTATGATATACCACCATTAAAATTTGTGGTAGTCAACAGCAAACTGGGGCCACAAAAAGTCGTGTCTGGACCTAACCCAAAACTATAACCAGGTGCATTAGTGAAGCTCCAGCCAGTATTATTAAAAGTATTTGAGCTATTTCTTCCGGCATTAAAAGAGGCTCCGCCGGTTGCTGCATTATCGCTGATCTGTAAAAAGTCACAAACAACCGTACCCGCTGACTTAGAAAAAGAAGCCTGTACGCCATTTAATGTTGACTGAACCTTTATAGGGAAGCAGCCATTTCCCCTAGCAATTAGATCATTATTTATTTTTTGTACCGAACGTGCCCCTAAAGTATAAATGTAACCTGGTGAAAAATATAATGTGTCAAAAGTATTATCGCCCCAAATGGTTGCGGAATTATATAGGTTTGCTTTTTTAATACGGCATCCTAAATTAATTCGGGCCTCCCGAAAAACATTAAGTGAATTGATGGTATCATTTGTAAAGCCAAGCATACGGGGTTCCATATTTCCTCGAATTATGACACTATCATATTTATTACCAGTACCAGACATCATCCATAAATAGTTATCAACAATAAGTTTTGAAAAAGTGCAATTAGACATTTGAAAGCCAGCTTCCAAAGAAACAAACTGAACTATGTTATAAACAAGCGGCGCACCTGAATGTAAAAACATGAATGAATTTCGAGAATCTTGCCCATTGATAATAATTCGTGACCCAGATGAACTTAGCTGAAAGTTTGTTCCATTAATAATCCAACGACCTAAATCTACCAGAAAAATTGAATTATCTAATAAAAGGGTCCGGCTGGTTGTAAAATCAGAAAAAAACTGAAACACCTTTATTACTTTACCGTTGGAGTTAAGCTTACCTGATATTAAAGAGAGCTGTTTCGAAGATTTTAAAGAGTCTTGAAGTATCCACTCACCTCCGGCACCTGAAAAAGAAACTGGAGAGCTAAGTAAAAGATTTGCTGTTGTTATCGTTTGGCCCTGCGAAGTCGCTTTAAAAACAATATTGCCAGTCGCAGTGTAGCGCATTTGACTGATTAAAGTAAGAGAGCCAAAAACTCTAACTCCGTTTGACCCTGTAAGGGTTGGAGTAAAGCGAGCGCCCGTCCAAGTCATATTTCTACAAATAGCATTTTCTGTATTCAGTGTTACCGACTGCCCTGTAGCTGAGAATGAATTTGTGTCGAAAAAGACATTATCCAAAGCGCTAGGAATACAATTGACGGGTGTGCCCCCGCTAGTTAACGACCAATGTGTAGAGTCGCTCCAATTACCTGTTCCACCTATCCAATATAGATTTCTCGAGGGGTTACTATTGAATACCCAGCCAGAATTATTGCCTAAATCACTCGAGTTAATCGCATTGAATGTTGCTCCTCCTGTGGCCGAAATATCCTGGATATTAGCAGCGTTGACATTAACAGTGCCACTGGTCTTTCTAAGGATAGCCCTAGTTCCGCTCTCGGAAGATTCGATAGAAATACTATTATTACAACCAGCTTGTGCAACTAAATTTTGAAATAGAGTTTGCGTAACTCCTGCACCAAAAGTATATGCTGACCCAGGATTCAATAATACGGTACCGTATGAATTATTCCCTAATAATTTTGCATCCGAGCCAAATACTGCTGTTCCAATTCGGTTATTTCCATTTAATAATAGAGGGAACTGAGAGTTAAGATAAGTTATTGAATCACTCGCTAAAGACGCTTGAGCACCCAATGGAGCTCTAAAAAACAAAGAATCAGCCTGTACAAGATTGATGCTACTTAGATTCGGCGAATCAAACTCAATTTTATTAAACTTCAGCCCTTGCGCGTTCATGCCTGAAGAGCTAGCATTGTAGAATCGCAAATTATGATAGCGAGAAACTCCAACATGCTCAAAATAGGCTGTAAGAAGCGGAGTTGCTCTAGATAAATTTATTTGTGAATTTAATGAGTTAAGTTCTAGGTTTTGATTGTTAACCTTCCAATTTATTTCGTAATAAAGACCTGACGTATTTTTTACATCCACTATAGAGTTACTTATTGTTAGGATTCGGGGATTTGGCTCGGTTGAATAAAAGTTTGAGCACTCTATAAATTTTGAATTTGAATTTAAATGGCCGTATAATAAATTAATAAATTTTGTTGTTCTGAGAGAATCCTGAAGTCGCCACTCTCCTCCATTACCATTAAAATATAGATTGCCCTGGAAAAGTTTGTTCGCTGTTGTAATGGTTCGACCTGTAGTTGAAGATTGAAAATATAAATCGCCTGTTTGGTTAAGAGTCATATTTGATATAAGTGTGATTGAGCCATAAGCTCTTATTTGACCAGTGCTTATTAAGGTTGGGATGTTAGCTGCACCTAACCAACTCATATTGTGAAAGGCAATTAGCGGAAGATTAAAATTTACAGTTTGACCGCTGGCGCTAAAAGACTGGGAATCAAAAAAAATATTATCGGAAAGGCTGGGTAAGCAGCCGCTAGAGGGTCCCCCACTACTAAAAGACCAGCGAGCCACATCGCTCCAGTTTCCTGAACCTCCCACCCAATAAAAATCTCTTGCCTGTCTTGCAGAAATCGTGATCCCAGAATTATTACCAAGATCAACCGAATTTGTTGCTGTTACTCCTCCTGTGATATCAAATTTGGTATCCTTGACAGATAAAAAAGTTAGACCGACCGGTAAAATAGTGGGTCGAATTTGAGCTTGAGTACCATAAACATTACTTTCGATAATAATCTCTCCCCTACAACTGCCTACCGCTTTAAAAACACTCGTAACAGTCTGTATACCATTGCCCTGAAAACTGTTGACGGTTCCAGGAGATAGTTCCAGCGTATCGAACCTGTTATTCCCATTCATGGTGCTATTTCCAAAAAATATGGCTTTTCTAATTATAGATCCTCCAGTCACTATGCCATTAACCCTGGATATATATACCCCAATGGTATCCTCTTTGGGGCCACTAGTTGCCATCCCACTATTTATAACTAATGAATCAATTTTATTTTTTTGGGAGCCCCCCAATGCCCCACCAGCCCATTCATTAAAAATGACTTTTCTATAGCTACACCCAATTGAGTTAAATACATAACCATACATGGGGAACCCCATATCTCTTTCATATATTAAATTGCCATATGCTATGGGCCTATTTTGATGAACAAACCCTCTGTGATATCTGATAATTATTGAAGAGTTAGTCGTGATCGCGGTTAAATTGTCGCCATTCATTAACCAAGCGGGTGATTCCCCCGCCCATCTGCACTCAATAGTGGAATTAGCAATTGTTAGAATTCGACTAGCATTTAATGGAGACTGGAATGCCCCGCAATCAATATGCTGTGAATTTGAGTTGAAGTGGCCATTATTTAATTCAATTAATCTGGTAACTTTTAGCGAATCCATCAAACGCCACTCTCCTCCTACTCCATTAAATTTTATATTAAAAAATACCTTTCCGAAAGTACTAATTTGTCTTATGCCCGATGTAGCTTTAAATAAAACATCACCTCCGTAAGTAATTAACATATCTCTAGTTAACACCAAATCTCCATATACCTCTATCGGGCTATTGCCTGATAGTGTTGGATTAAAGCGCGCTCCAGCCCAATTGATTGTTCTACAAGAGGCTGGTACATTTATATTAACCGTCTGACTAACTGATGTAAAAGAGTTAACATCGAAATATACATCATCATTTGGCGTTGGGATCTGTAAATGTCGAATTGATCCCCCAGACGTGGTAGCCCAATGGCTAATATCAGACCAGCTACCAGAACCCCCAACCCAATAGTAATTTGCAGCAAGAATTTTAAACTGAAAAAAAAATAAAAGAAGTTTTAAAATAATTAATCTATTTGTCATACTAAGGCAATTAGATTATAAATTTAATAATATTTAAATCAGTTTATAGTACACAGAAACACTTATTTCTATAATGTTTTTTGGCAGTTATCCAAGAAAAATTCAAAAGGATTATTAGAAGAACCTTACATCTTTAAAAAGACTA
>Ga0315899_10005635_pt1 | contig 13508 bp, 13 predicted proteins | sample LakEriMetagenome_2_FD_203518 | JGI IMG/M metagenome (GOLD analysis project Ga0315899, IMG submission 203518) | Freshwater fungal communities from buoy surface, Lake Erie, Ohio, United States - Buoy 4 MA112 | ecosystem: Environmental > Aquatic > Freshwater > Lake | place: USA: Lake Erie, Ohio...
AGGGTGAAGTGACTCTGGCATACTGAAATAAAAATGACCAAGACCTCAAAAAAACTGCTGTTTACTTACTAAGAATTGGAGACGTAAAGCAACATCAATCGGGGGGGAGTCAATCAAAAGAAGTCTCCCTGCTTGAAATGCTGTCAATTCGGATGGCTATTAGAGCGCAGCATCGATCCAAGCCCCAATTTATGGATTACAAGTCAAGATTAAGTTGCGACTGGTGTTTTGCTCGTCGTTTACGAATCAAAATCACTTGGCAACCAAGAAAACAGATAGCGAACCTCGTCGTCTGATCAGATCGTAAACGAGTATCGCTTCGCCAGCTTCCACACCACGATCGGGGTCAATGATAATGGGCACATCACTTCGAGCTTTGAGGATCGAGGCCATTCGATCGGAAAGTTCATCCAACGAGGCGACGTCCTGGTTTTGGAGCTTGTAGGACACTCCCCCCGCTTCGCGTTGATGCAATTTGATAACCACGTCATTGAAATCGGTTAACGCCGGTGGAGGTAGCTGATCCGCGTTCGAACCGGTAGGTTGAGAATCAGGTGGTGTAGCTGCTGCTGTGGGGAGCTGTTTTTCTAATTTTTGAAAGGATGATGTTGTCAAAAAGAAGATAAGTAGCAGAAACACGACGTCGATCATGGGGGTCATCATTGAATCGACACTTGAACCATCTCGCGAGTGACCAAAAACGGTTTTCACTTTTGCTCTTCCTCATAGACGGCAAACACAACGTCCGAGTTGCCTAACACGCTACAGATTTTTAGCAGGGCTCCGATAGAATCATAAGGGGCCGATCGATCTGTTCTAATTCGAACTCGCACTTGTTTCTGCTCAGCATTGTTTTTGTCTTGAAGAGCTCGGCGAACTTGGTCCAATACGACGTCTTGCGAACCGATGCGGTATTCTCCCTTTTCGGTTACCTGTACGGTAAAGATCATTCGCTCGGGCGTGTCGGAAAGGCCAGATGCTGCGATAGGTAAAGAGAGAGGGAGAAAGTTCTCTTGTTTGGCCAAATGGCTACTTACCAGGAAGAATATGATCAAAAGAAAGGTCACGTCAATCATAGGAGTCATATTAATACTGACCCGCCGCGTGCCTCTGTAAGTAGGTACCTTCATAGTTTTATGATTATCGTGTTACTCAGGTGAAGGTATAGGAGGGCTGAATCATCAGCATATTTGCGCACAATGTCGCGCAAGACTCCTTCGTCATGAATTCTAGCAAATCTGACGCCGTAAGTTAGGCATGCAAAAATTATCGCTTTACGATTCTCAGCATAAACCAAGTGCCAATCGCAATGAGCACCAAATTGGCCAGCCAAAGACTCGACGGGGGCCAAACACCCTTTTTGGTCATCTCCAAAGATAAACCCAGGACGGGGTAGTAAATTAATAAGATGGGAATAAAGCAAAGCCCAAACGTCCACCAATAATCTGCGTTCTTTAGCAGAATAGCCATCGGAACGCCTATCCATACAAAAGCTAAGCAGCCGAATCCGAGCGCCCATCGACGCATAGGTTCGGAGCGAAGACGTGACATCCTATTTTCATTCTCTTTGACCTCGCCTTTGATCTGTTCGACTTTCGGATCCTGCAGCGAAACATAGCGACCGGTCCCGAGATAAAACGACATTTCGGTTGCTAACTGTTCTTTGCGTCGTTCGTTCTTTTCGTAGAGTCGCTTTACTTCATCAGGAATATCGAACATCGAATAGGTTGATGCACTTCCCTCAACAGTGCCCGCCTTGGAGGCTTGAACCAGTGGCAATTCAAAGGTTTCCGAAAAAGTGTGCCACTTTCTTCCATTGCCTAAATCGAACATAGCGTCAACCAACTCGATGGTGAGAATGTCTCGGTTCGAGTCGACGGAAATTCGGGCTTTTTCGGAGTGTATTGTGGCGAGTTGGGAGTTTTGGGATGAGAACATCCAGATCGTTGGCTTGATTAGCCAGCGGTCCTCGATCGCCTGTACATGGATCACCAATCCTTTTTCCGAGTTGTAGTGTTTTTGCGATTCTAATCGTTTGTACATGACTTGCTCCACACTACGCAGAACAACTTGTTGAATTCCACGTCTCGCCCACGAGAATCCCTGGTCTTGCAGCCATACTGATGGAATACTAAGCAAGAGACCTATCAGCCAGATAGGTCGAAAAATCCTCATGGGTGAGATGCCTGCGGCTTTAATCGCTGTGATCTCATTATCTGCAGAGATTCGACCGTAGATGCAGCAAACAGCGAACAACAATGTCGCCGGCAAGCAAAATTGCAACGCCATGATTAGAATGAATGGCAGCAATTTTACGACCGAAAGATAAGAGATCCCCTGTCCAACTATCTCTTTGCCAATCAAAATCAGGCTAATCAATGTAGTCATGACTGTCAGGGCGACAGCGAAGACTTTCATAACGTCTAGCAAGACGTAACGGGTGAATTTACCGGGGATCATCGCGGAATGATACCGATTGCGGCCTTAGAAACCGACCCCAGTTTCTATCTACCTCCGTCCTTTACCTGGACTCGGGACACCCTTCGTCGATTGCACTCTTCTGGGCGCACTCTTCTGGGCGCACTTTTCTGGGCTTCGGATTGAGAAGCCAGGCCATTAAAACCAAAAACACCGCAATCAAACCAGAACCAGCCGAAGGTCCTCTCCCTCCTCCAGCAAATCCCGAATCAATTGCGGTGTATTGTTTTTTATAAGGACTTGCTATCAACACTCACACACACGGCCGATATCCGTCCCTTGTACTGACTAAACGAAGCAGCTGGTGTGCCGAACCGCTTGCCGATTGGAATCCCACCAATCAATACTATCGGTCCCAACGACCTTAAAGCGACTTTAACTTCCATTAAAGCACCTCGACACGCTCCTGCCCGCCTGTGATTTTTCGTTTGTTTTTAGAACGGCCCCAATTGCAGCAACCGAGATCTCAGGTAGACATTTTGCAATGCCTGAATTCTGTGCACCGAATTGCACACCTAGCCAAAAGACCGAGCAACGCCATTGGTTCTGAGGTCGATCTAGACTCCATGCGTCAGATTTTGTAAAGATCGTGGGCAACCTTACCCCCATCCACTAAATTCTCTAGGCTATTCAAGCTACATGTCCTCCGTCGACCAACGAATCCGCCAAGTCGCAATCGTTATGCAGTCGCTCGATGCATCTACTGCCAAAGGACTCCTTTCTCAGCTTCCGTCCGAACTTGCTCGATCTGTGCGTCAGATGATGACCAGGCTGGGAGCTGTCTCCAGCCGCGAACGTGCCAGTGCCTTCGAGAGTTTGGAAGGAATGCTTGGAGCGATGATGGGTAGCGAAGAGGATGGAGCGGACGCACTGGACTCTCCAGCCTCCGCTTTGTTGTCTCATTCGCATGGACAATTAGATCGTGTCGAGATCAGTGCCGCTTCGAAAACCTCAGGGGTAGACACGAGACTGGATAGTGGAGCGAATGCGCGAGATCAGGCAGCGATGAACCAAGCTGAAATTCCGTGGCTGTCATGGGATCCAGCAACTCTAGCAACCTATCTGGTCAATGAGCGTCCAGCTGTTATAGCAACAGTCATCAATCAGTTTTCCCCGGAACGCGCCAAAGCGTTGTTAGATCATCTGCCAATTCAAATCGCCAGTTCGACGTTAGTCGCACTCCCGCATCTGACTTTGTCCGACCCAAGCATCCTCAAAGACATTCTGGCAGAAGTAGACAAAAAGCTACCCAAGACCCCTCCGGTTCAGACCTGGGTAACAGTCGCAGGCATTTCAAAGCTTGAGGCAATCATAGCGCAGTTTGGTGAAACCCAGCGAATCGCTTGGTTGGAATCGATCGCCTCGGAAAGCGAAGAGGTGGCGATGCAGCTTGGATGGTCACCCCGACGAGAAGGCTCTTTCGTCGCAAGCGGGCATGTCGGCCCAACCAGCGAGACTGCGCATCCTGATGGAACACCGGCAGCTGCAAATGAATCAATTGCCGACAAGCAGCAATCTCCAAAAACAGCTCTCTCTAATAACGCTCCAGAGCCAGATATATTTGACGACGCGGCTACCATCCCTATCGATCGCTATAGAGATATAGACAGGGGAGATTCGGTAGCTATTGCGTTGCAGATCTCTCTAAAGGGTAGACGCATTGAGTCGCTTGTGCTCAACGATCTAGTAACTCTTTTGCACGCGTGCGATCGCGATGACGTGATCCTGATGCTAAGAGGCTCAACCGAAGCTTTGCGAAAACATGTTGAACAAGTTGTTGCACCGCAAGACTTAAAACGATTTAAGCAATTACTTGCAGGGAAACCACCACAAACGTCTGATGTGTTACAAGCAGTGGATGCGATTTGTGAAAAACTAGACGCACTCATTGCGGCAGGCCGCATCAATCTGTTGGCCACCTCCTCAATCCTCGTTGCAGCCTAAGGAAACGTTACATGGCCGTTGTCTTCAAGTCTAGAGCGGTCGTTCCAGGGGTGAATACCGCACAAGCTGAAGTATTTAACTGGGAGGATGTAACAGACCGCGCCAAAGAATACTTGGATACGGTAAGGCAGCAGGCACAATTACTTTTAAAGGAGAGCCAGATAGAGTGCGAACGCATTCGAAGTCTCGCTCAGCAAGAGGGCTTGAAAAGTAGCCAATCGCAGATTCAGTCCATGGCTCAGCAAAAGGCTCATGAAATTGCGGCCGAAACGCTACGTCAAACATCAGAAAGTGTTCACCGATTCTGCGCCGAACTTGAAACGGCAACTTCCCAGTGGCTTCGACAATGGCAACACGAAACGATCACTTTGGCGATTGCGATCGCAGAGAAAATTTTGGTCCGCCAAATGGAATCCGATCCAACAATCCTGCTCGATTGGATTCAAGATTCCGTCAGAATGGTTTCGGGACAGCGAAGTATAACCTTGCGATTGCATCCCGACGATGCGGCACGACTATCTGATCCGTTAACGCAAATCATGGAATCCTCAGGACCAAGCGTACAGCTACAAGTCGCCGAGGACGTCGCGGTCGGGCGATTCGGACTTGTTCTCCAAACTGAGGATACAACCATTGATCGCACCATGAAAACGCAACTCCGACGGTTGATGGAGGAACTACAGTGATTCGCGAATCGTTTCCACCACTGATCGATCGCAGACATTGGAATCACTCCATTAGACGTGTTGTACCCTTTGGAGTTACAGGCAGAGTTCGAAGCATTCGCGGTACCACAATCGTCGTGGACGGGTTGCCTGTTCCAGTTGGTGCATTAGTAAACGTACATCGACGACAACAAGAATCTATGCAAGCCGAGGTGATCGGGTTTGATAACGGCAAGACCATTTTGGCACCACTCGATAACTGGGACGGCGTCAGTCCAGGGGATCGAGTCGAATTGTTTCAAACGTATCGTTCGGTCACCGTTAGCGACAACATCATTGGACGGGTGCTAGACGCAACAGGTCAACCGATGGACGATCTCGGCCCGCTGGGCTTTGGCCGAAAAATGCCTTGCGACGCACCTCCCGTCCCAGCCCTTCAACGCCCGCCGATCGATAAGATTTTGCCAACGCAAGTTCGCGCACTCGATATGTTTTTGACTTTAGGCTGCGGACAACGAATGGGAATCTTTGCAGGCTCCGGCGTTGGTAAAAGCACGATTTTGGGCATGTTGGCGCGAGGTACACAGGCGGATCACGTCGTGATTGCCCTTATCGGAGAACGAGGTCGTGAAGTCAGAGAGTTTCTCGATCGTGACTTGGGAGAAGAGGGACGAGCCAAAAGCGTTACCGTTGTCGCCACCAGCGACCAACCCGCTCCCAAAAGAATCCTGGCCGCAAAAACGGCGACTGCAATCGCGGAATCACTTCGGGATGAGGGAAAGAATGTTCTTCTGCTCATGGACTCGGTAACGCGGTTCGCGATGGCACAGCGCGAGGTAGGACTGGCTGCAGGTGAAGTACCAACCACGCGGGGATATCCACCAAGTGTCTTTGCCATGCTACCGCAACTAGTCGAGCGGTCCGGGATCAGCCAAAAAGGAAGTATCACAGCGCTGTATACGGTTCTCGTCGAAGGGGATGATACCAACGAGCCAATCAGTGATACATTGCGAGGTTTGCTAGATGGGCACATACACTTGTCCAGAAACATCGCAGCGCGTGGCAGATATCCCGCAATCGATGTACTGCCTAGCTTAAGTCGATTGCAGTCTCATTTGATTACACCTGAATTACGACAAGCAGCAGACAACATTCGCTCTCTAATGGCGGTTTACAAAGAGAACGAAGACTTAATCAATATCGGTGCCTACACTCGAGGAAGCAATCCGCAAATCGATCGAGCGATCCAAATGAGAACCTTGATCGAGACTTTTTTAGCTCAGGGGCAACGCGAATTGATTCCTTGGGAACAATCAGTAGCCGGCCTCTTGGCTCTATCAGCACAAGCCAATCAGACGGGCAATGTTGCAGGCGTTAATCCCAATGGATCAGCGGGAACACCCCCAGCTTCTGGGATACCGCAAACCCGTGCGGCATAGCATTTTTTACACCGAACGGCGGTAAATTATGGCGAAATTTCGTTTAGCGACACTGCTCAGATTACGTGAGCGTGAGCGCGATCAGGCCTCAAAAGAGGTCCAGGATGCTCTCATGGCAATTGAGAAAATCAAGACGGCAAAGCAAGGACTATTGGCACAAAGTGAACAAATGAACGCAGTTCGAAAGCAATTCAGCAGCGGAAACGTGGAAATGCGGCAATTGCTCGATGCCCAGCGATTTCAAATGCTACTTTTAAGTCAGGCGCAACAATTAGATCAAACTCTAGGAGAGCTCGGACAAGAATTGCAACGAAGAGAATTGAAATTGTTGCGTTGCCAACAAAATGTTAAGTCGCTCGAAAAGCTAAAAGAGCACCGAGAGGATGAAGCGGAACGGTTGTTATGGAGCAAGCAACAGGAACGCACCGATGAATGGGCCAGCGTTCGATTTGCCACACAAATCCAGTCTGATGATTCGCATGAAGTGTCTTAACCCCGATGCGGAGTAAACTATGAAAAAGTTAATCGGTGCATTCCTTTGGACCTGTACAGCGATTCTTCTTGGACAACTTGCCATTCTAACAATGGCTGCTGCCAAGGGGCATTTTAGCAAAGACACCGTCACATACATTGTCGCACTCTTGAGCGGCATCGATATCAAAAGCCAGCAAATCGGCGCGGCCATTCGAGATGCCAAGGCGGCTCCCGTTCCGACAGCAGAACAGGTTTTGCAAGCAAAAATTGCTCTGTCCCTCGATACCGATTCCAAGATGGCTAGCTTAAACAGATTGGAACGAGAGGTTCAGGAGCGGGCCCGCGCGCTCGACAGAGAAAAAGAACGTTTAGACGCGCTCGTTGCAGACTACAAGCGAGAAGTTCAAACGAATAAAGAGTCAGCAGAAACAGAGAGTTTACGAAAAGTATCTGAGCTGATTCAGGCGTTGGATCCAGCAGAAGCAAAAGTGCAACTTACAAAAATGCTCGAAAGAGAAAAGAAAGACGATGTTATCTCGATCTTGACCGGCCTCGATGCCGACAAACAAAAGAAGATCTTGGCAGAGTTTACCGGTGAAAAAGATCGGGAAGACTTGGCGAAGATTCTTGAGGAAATTCGAGGTCGCGGTAGTCCAACTCCTCCCACACAGGCTTCCAAAGGGAATTGATGTCGTCGATAACTTACTAGCAAACCCGAGTTAAACCTTTTGTTTGCGGTTGGTTCCCTTTGGATTCAACCTGGCTTGATGCGTGAGTTACCCTACCGAGAGATGAGTACGGGTTTTATCAGAGGCACGTGTTGTCAATCCAAAAGGGTGAACGATGTCCACGGAAAATCGTGTTGAAAGCAACCTGTCGGCTTTGATTGCCAGACGTTCTTTTCGCCAGCCAATCGACAACGCTGGGATGGGGTTCCACGAAGAGCTCTTAAGCTTAACCTTCGAATCGCAGACTGAGTTTGTAGATTTAGCAGTTGATTCAAAAAATGCTTCATCTTCGGTTGATCAAAACCCAAACGGCTCTGACGAAACGAACCCAGCCAGCGAAGAAGAGAATGATCGTCCAGAGAAAGAAATTCAAAACTTCGCATTTCCGATCCCTTTACCTCAGCAGCCAGTCAACAACACACAATCGCAGGAAAGTGACCTGGTATTAGCCCCAGAGAATCCGGTTGGTCCCGAATCGGTAAAAGGTTCGCTATCGGCAGACAACTCAAAAGTGGCCTCCGAACGTTCCCTACCCAGCCATCGCACACAGCCAAATGATCTAGGCCCACATCAAGTATCGACCGAACAGGGCAATCAGAAAACCTCAACAACCTTTGAAAAATCTAAGGCATCGCCTGAGCATTCGGCGACCAACGACGGAGCGGAGCTAAACCAAACTCTCAAACCAGATGCTGATACCGGTCTGTTGATCGATGCGAATTCATCCATGATTCAACGCGAGTCAAAGAAACCGGTCAAGAATGTATCCCAGGATGTGAACCGAGGTGGCCTTGCACAAGCTGTTGAAGCAAGTGAATCGAATGTAGCTGCCGCAGATCGTGTCGTTCGAATTGATGAAACGGTCAGTGGCCAGGATTCGTTACTCCACGAACAAGACACAGCACCGACGCGAGGCCGACGAACGAGTCGCCAGGATCGCATTCGCGAGGAAAATGGCGAGGATGCTAAACGAGACTCGCTCGAATCGAAACAAACCAAAGATAAAGAATTAGGCACTTCGAGTGCTACGGAATCAAATGGTCAAAATAGTGATTCTAACCTCCCATCCAATCAACTTAACGGGATCGTACTACAACCCCCACCTGCAGGGGCAGTTGAGACAAATTACTCTGTTGCTGGGCAAGCGGTGGTTAGCCAATCAGATACCGTTGTCGTTAACGGGGCGAGCAATGCAGGTGCGGCTAGTGCCACCATAACGGCGGGAATAGCCAGCGCCAGAGAAAACGTAGGGACTACGGAAAGTGGTTCTGTCCAACCGCTGGTTGCCGGTTCCGGAAGGGGAGACTCGTCGGCCAGTTCCAGTACAGGAACGGGGCGTGCGGAAGGTTCTACTGGTTCTTCCTCTCTTTCCCGATTTCAGCAAAACAAGCTGGTGCAACGTGTGCTCAACGGACTAGAACAACTTAGTTCGGGAGGCGGACAAGTCAAATTGCGACTTCACCCACCGGAGCTCGGCACTTTGCAAATGACCTTAAAGATTGAAGCAAACGTCATGTCCGCCCATCTCGAGGTTGAAAACAGCCTTGCAAAAGATGCTTTGCTTAACAACTTACAAGGTCTGCGAGACCGACTGAGTGAACAAGGCATGTCGATCGATCGATTTGAGGTCGAAGTTAGAACCGATTCTCAATCCGGAACCAGCAGTTCGTCAGGGGAATCGGAATCGAATCGGCAATCACGTCGCGACCAGCCAGAAAGTCGTTATGCAATCTACAATGAAAATCGCTTGATCGGCGATACGGTGGACGAGGGGAAGCCGTCGGTGTCGTGGTTTAGGACTACAGGCAAGCTAGACTTGTCAGTATAACGTAGGAACACATGGGGCGACGTTGGTTGCTCTTTTAAGTTCTCAGTTATCGTGGCATGTCGTCTCCAAAAAAACAGTCCTCTACCACCTCAGATGCGATTTCAGCCTCAATACTTGAGCTGCTGGCCAACGGGTCGTGGAGAGCTTACGACGGTCACTATTCGGAACGGCTCAAAGACTGGCTGTCGAAAACGCTAGACCTCGAGCATGTCCGCCTCTGCTGTTCGGGGACCTTTGCTGTCGAGTTAGCCCTTCGTGGACTAAAGCTTCGTTGTGACGACGAAGTCATTCTTTCGGCCTACGACTTTCCTGGAAATTTTCGAAGCGTAGAGGATGTCGGTGCCCAAGTTGTTCTCTGCGATCCTGCGATTGATGACGGATGGGTTCTGACTCCTGAGGCATTAGAGTCCGTGGTTTCTCCCGCATGCAAAGGGCTCATTGTTAGCCATCTGCATGGGCAGCCAGCACCCATGAAACGGATCATGGAATGGGCTCGATCAGCTGGAATCAAAGTTATTGAGGATGCATGCCAATCGCATGGAGCACTGGTTGACGGCAAGCCGGCTGGTAGTTGGGGAGATGTCGCTATCTTTAGCTATGGCGGAAGCAAACTTATTTCCGCAGGTCGAGGTGGCGCTGTGGTCACGAACGATCCTCTCGTCGCCCAACGTATGACCGTATTCAGCGACCGAGGAAATAATGCTTTTCCACTTTCCGAAATCCAAGCTGCATTAATTCTTGCTCAATATGAAAGACTCGAGGTGGATCATGAATCGCGTCTCCAAACCGCAAGAAACCTATACGAGAAGTTGCGACACTTTAAGTGGTTACATTTCCCGTACGATGTGAACCGTGATTCGCTCGCTTTCTACAAGTTAGGATTGATGATAAGGTTTGCGGGTACGGAAGCAGCTTTAGAGGACTATGCATCTCTGCGTGCGAAAGTTCTAGCTGGGTTACTAAGCCGTGGTATTGAAGCGGGTGAGGGATTTCGTGGATTCGCGTCCCGCTCTCCAAAACGGTACCGAGTCCCAGGTACACTTCAACAATGCCAACAGCTATCCGCGAGAACAATTTTGTTGCATCATAGCGTGCTACTAGATCCTCAAACTGGCTTGGATGCAAGCGATCGCGTGATAGAGGCAATGGAAAACATCAACCAGGAGTTACAGTTTTGAGATTATTGATTACCAATGATGATGGATACGATGCCGAGGGGCTACAGAGGCTAGTGGAACGATTGTCCCTCGATCATGATTGTTTTGTGGTGGCACCTGATCAGGGGCGCAGTTGCTGTGGTCATTCCGTAACCAATGCGACGGAATTAGAGGTCATCCGAAAACAGGACCAACACTGGACGATATCTGGTACGCCGGCGGATTGTGTGCGCATAGGCTTGATGGTCCTCGAAATAAAGCCTGATTGGGTTATTTCGGGAGTGAACCATGGAGGTAACATGGGAATCGATACGCTCTATAGCGGGACCGTGGCTGCTGCACGAGAAGCGACCATTCTTGGGTATAAGTCGATCGCTCTATCTCAATACATGCGTCGAGACGTCGACAAGGATTGGAATGCGACAGCGAAAAGAGGTCAACGCGTTTTATATAGTCTGTGGGATCAATTGCTAGGCGATGGCTTTTTCTGGAACATTAATTTGCCGGCGCTGCCTCCCGATCACGACTCTGAATTTCCTATAACCCGTTGCCCTTTAGAATTGGGGCCTCTGCCAATCTCATATCAAATGTCTCAAGTCACCCTCGGTACAGACCAAGAAAACAAAAGTGAGACACAAGAGAGTAATCGCATGGTTGAAACGAATGATAGCTCGTTTACCCGGCACATTTATCAAAGCAATTATCAAATGCGTCCTCGAAAAGAAGGGACGGATGTGCATTATTGCTTTTCGGGCCATGCCGTTATCACACGATTGCAGGCGTTTGGATTTTGTCCGGATGGTTGCTGAAATCACTTAACAGGAATTTTGTTATGCCGGCTATCTATGAGCACTACTGCACCGTCAAAGCCAGCGACATTGATCTGTTAGGTCATGTAAACAATCTTATCTATTTGAGCTGGATGATCGATGCTGCGGTTGCGCACTCCAGAGCACAGGGCTGGTCTCAAAAGGAGTATCAGCAGCACGGCGCTGGTTGGGTGGTTCGGTCGCACAAAATCGAATATTTGCAGCCAGCATTTATGGATAACGAAGTTGTTGTGAGGACTTGGGTATCCGATTTTCGTCGCATTCGATCCACTCGACAGTACAGAATTGAGCGGCGAGCTGACGGCGTCTTATTAGCAGAGTCTCACACGGATTGGGTTTGGGTGTCTTATAAAACATGGCAACCCTGTCGCATTCCAGAAGAAGTAATCCAATCGTTCGAGATCGTACCCCATTATGGGCAGTGATCCTGCCACATGGCTGCTATTCTACCGTCGCAATTTCGAGATGGACTCGTTCCACCAGGGCTGCTCGCGGTCACGTACATGACTCGGTGTAGCAGATAGGCCAGTTTGAAACAGAAGCCAGCAGCTTTGCTTCCCATCGGTGCTTTACGAAAACGATCGCTTTGGAAAAGGGGATTTGGTAGAGTCTTAAGTCATGGGGTAATCGCCATTCCTGCTCCACGCGCCAGTCACGTCCTTTTCCGTCAGCGGCACTTGATTCTTCGTATGGCTGCGTGAATAACATGTCCTCCGGTTGAACGCGTTTATACTCGTCTCGTTGTAAGTAATGCACGGGTCGACACCCAGCCGCTGCGAGCCAATCTCTATTGATCATGATGCCGTAAGATTCCCAATCCCATCGAGCGAGATGAGCTTCAAAGGTCCTTGCCTTTAGAAGCTCGGAGAGAGAGCGTTGTGTGAAGGAAATCGTCGGTGTTGAACCTAGTTTTAGATGAGATGTAGCGATCAATCGCTGGTTTTCTAAAATCCGTCTCAGGCTCTGCAAGCTGGTCGGAGGGCTAGACCACGGATGTGTCAGCAACTCATCGTAAAACTGAGAAACTGACTGATCGGGCCATGCCCCTTGCCTAGAACGAGTACAGTGAATCAAGAAAGGGGAATTTGATTTTGGCAATAGTTTTGCCTGGAATATCGGAACCTGAGAATATTGCGTCATTGAACGACAATGAATCGGCGCAGCTATTTGATTCGAATCCTGTACCAGCCAAGCGACGGCGCCTCGATCCAATTGTGATTGAATCCACCGATGTTTCTTGCGAGACTCCGTGTAGGTGTTGTGAACCAGAAAAACAGATCCTTTAGGGAAGTCGGGAGAGCCCAAACGACGTTCAATCAACTTGGCAATCTTGCCGGAGGGATCAATGTCGAGGACAAAGACTTGCTGAGAAATCGCCACGATCAATCGATCCAAAAAGGGCAATGTTTGAATAGACGATGCTTGAATATCTGAAGACTGCGCGCCTATCTCACGGTGTACGAAGAGACAATTATCGTCGGTTTCTTCATCTGAACGAACTGACTTGGATGTTGGCAGAGCAATCTGAACGACTTGGGAATTTGTTTTGACGCACGCGTTGTGAATAGCAGCAGCATAGGGAGTAGATGCCGAAAACAATATGGTCGCGTTTTGTTGACGAGCAAAAGACAAAGCCGACATAAGAGCTTTTTGCCAGCGCTCGCTCGCAAACGCATTTTGGTTGAGATGAGACGATACGATCCCGATCAACGGGCGATTAATCAATCGCAATTTTCTTTCATCCACGTAGGCAATACCTACCCAGCTTTCCAATTGCGATTTCCAAGGTACGTTGAGTTCGTTAATCGAGTGGCGAATGGTCGAGGATTCCGGCTTCAATGTAGTTTCGTGTGGTTCGAAGTCCCAAAACAGGAAGAAGTCTGTAGTGTAACGAATCCCGGCTTTGCAAGGGATCGGCTTAAGATTCGCCACCTAGCGAGCTTTAAACAAGGACAGCAGCCATGG
>Ga0315899_10005639_pt1 | contig 13502 bp, 17 predicted proteins | sample LakEriMetagenome_2_FD_203518 | JGI IMG/M metagenome (GOLD analysis project Ga0315899, IMG submission 203518) | Freshwater fungal communities from buoy surface, Lake Erie, Ohio, United States - Buoy 4 MA112 | ecosystem: Environmental > Aquatic > Freshwater > Lake | place: USA: Lake Erie, Ohio...
GTACGCTAAACCACTACCAAAGAACTAAACTACTACTAAGCTAAACCACTACCAAAGAACTAAACTACAAAAATGCCGCAGAGGGTATTATCACCTTGGAGGTGTGTACATGTTTACATGTGTGTGTGTGCGTGTGTGTGTGTGTGTGTGAGAGAGAGAGAGAGAGAGTGTGTGTGTGTGTTCTGGCTTGGAGGTGTGTACGTTTACACACACACACGCACACACACACGTGTCTTCTGGCATGTTTGCATGTGCGTATGTTGCACTGATATTGCCGAGTGTGATGTTTGTGTTTTAGTGGTAGTTTAGTTCTATGGTAGTGGTTTAGCTTGTCAAATTATGTCATGCATGGTGAAAGCACTCCCCGCGTGCTTGTACATGGTGAAAGCACTCCCCGCGTGCTTGTACGCGTGAAACATGCATACAGCCACACGTGCCTCAACACACCCACACCCACACACAACCTACTGCGTGCTTTCACCATGTATGACATAATTTGACAAGCTAAACCACTACCATAGAACTAAACTACCACTAACCTACTGCGTGCTTTCACCATGTATGACATAAGCCACTGTGTCGTCACCACGTGTCAAAAGAGACCTATAAACTAATATAAACAGACCTATTAAGGAGCAAAAGAGACCTACTAGTACTGACATACCGTCTCAGCATCGTGTATGACAAAAGCCACCAGGTATGACATAAGGTGACAAGCTAAGCTACTACCATAGAACTAAACTCAGCATCGTGTATGTCAAAAGCCACCATGTGTCGGCCAATTTGACGCGCACAAGGATGAGAGATGACCTCACTGAACCTCAAATCCTCTCTCACCCACACGGCTGTGCAGTTGTTCGGGAGGGCACTGCACTCACTCGCAACTCGCCTGTACCCAACCGCGGGCAATGGGGCGGAGGCGGTGGACGCATTATTGACAGACTCTTCGCCTGGTCGCTCAAGGTTTGCAGATGCCACCGTGACCGAGGCCGAGTGAGGAAAGAGCACGCGGTTGGAGGAGGAAGGGGCGCAGGCGATTCGTGTGCGTGTGCGTGTACATACGTTGGCGGGGAGGGCAAGGGTGGATATGGGTGCTGACATGCACCTGCTGTCATGCAACAAAAATGCGCGATTATTTTTTCCTGCCCTCGAGGACTCGGGGGTGATAAACGGGGGCTTCAGCCCCACGCTTACTCATAATTCTCATTTCTTGAGCACGGGGTGTTGTACATAACAACGTTACAAGCAACAGGCTAATCCCTGGACCTTCACCTGTCAAACATGCTGCCTCTCCTTTTCTCTCCAGCTGACCAGCCCCCGCGACGTGTGCACGGGAATTCGCAGCTCTCTTTTCGCGTGCTGGGTGGCACCGGGAGATGCGAAGTGCGCAGGGCAAGTGCGCCCGCTCTGCTCAAGACACCGGAATGGGCCGGTGTACCGAGCATGTACATGACGACGGCACGTCGTCCCCAGAGGCAGCAAAACGCTCAGGAGTGCAACGAATGGCGGTGATGCACGCAGGGGCACTATATTTACAATTAAGAAAGTAACCAGCCCCGGGCCCTCTCAGGAGGTTGCCTCCGCGCGGTACGCGGTTAATGGAAGGGGGTAAAAGCGTCCCGTTGCATGGGCTTGGTTTGGTTGAAATCTGTCATGCATGAATCACATTAGTTCATCTGTAGTCATCCTGAGAGCACGCAGCACAGCAGGGCACGGAGACGCCACGGGTCCCGCGGGGAAACTTACAGGCCCAGTCGTCGAGACCGCGGCTGCCGAGCACTGTGTTTTCAACGTTGTAGGCGTACGCGCCGAGGCCTGTCATGCACGCGACGGCGTAAGCCCCGAACGCGCTGCGCAGGCGGGTACGCCCGCGCACGGGCTGCATTCACTATAAGCACGACGGAAACAGCAGCCCGCCGGAAACGACCCGCCGTGTTCCCACGCCACAGCCCGCACCTTTGTTGGGCCCGCCTACAGCTGCGCGGGTTAGCATGGTCTGCATGACGATTGGTTGGCGAAAGGGAACAAGTTCTCTACTCTACGCACAAGGTGTAGATTCTTACTTCAGGGCCGAGGTGGCGGCTCGCTGCGTAGTTACCTCACACAGCCGCCCTCACTAACAGGAGCGCGGGTTGCCGCGCGGCGGCCGCAGCGCCCAGCCCGCTGGCCTCCGACTATACGGGATGGCCGGAAAGTCGTGGGAATTCACGGGCGAGGAGCGGGGTTGGCACAATTTCTGGGACCACCGCTTCATCCGGAGCGCTCTGGTGCCAGGCTGGTTCTTTTCCGCTCCGCCCCGCGCCCTTTCTCACCTTCCGCCCCTGCCTGCCCGTCTCCACTTCCCTTCCCTGCCCCCCCCACTCCCTCCCCAGAGCATCGGCGCTGATGTGGGACCTTTTTTTGCCAGGTCGGCGACTGAGGGTGGACCAGGGCCCTCGAGCCACAACCGCGAGGAAGAGACGAAGACATATCTGCAACGCCCCTGCGGTAGCCCCAGCCCGTCTGCCTGTCCGCTGAGCGCGCCCGCGGTGGTGTGTGTGTGTGTGCTGTCTGATAGGAGGGTGCGTACGTGCGCGCTTGTTGGCAGTCACCACCACCCAAGTCAAGGGCGGCGTGGTGGAAGGCTCCAATGGAGGCCCACAGTTAGCAAACGACAATGACAAGCACCGCGACAATGCCGCGCGGACGCTCCGCAACGTAGATGTGAGTGTGTGCTACTTGGTTGTTCCTGCGCATTCTATGCGGGCGGCACAGATCCCGCTTCTTCCCGCATGTGGCATTGACTTCATCCTGCTTTGCCGGGCAGATTGCGCGGCGCATTGAGTTTCACAGACGACAGGAAGTCGCATCAATCAAAGAACGGATATCCAAAGCTCAGTATGCAATCCGCACAGACGCCCCCCCGCGCTCGCGCCCTCTGCGATGCCTGCATACATGTAAGCATGCCATTGTTCGCATCACCCTTACCCTAACGAACTTTGTGTCATGCGGCGAGCAGGCTCGCAGATCAAGTCAAGCACAATCTTGGTGAGTTCACGGATTTCCTCACGTGCACGCAAAGGGCCTGCGAAAGAGCAATTCCAGTGATTGTAAGCAATAGCGGGCCACGCACAGTTGCGGGTCACGCACCACAGGTGAATATGTGAAGAACACACGAACACACAGGATATCCGTTCAACCAGGGGTTGCTCAGCCGCGAGGTGAAGCTAAAAGAAGTGGAGAAGACGGATGATGAAAGATTTATGGAGCAGCTACACCCAAATATCAGGTGGATGCCAGTGGATCATAATCGTTGAGCATACTTGAGTTTTGGGCATAGAAATCACGTCCAATTTTGTCCTCGCATAGAAATCACGTCCAATTTTGTCCTCGCGTGTACGTCGGCCATGATGACGGAATACATGCCATCGCTAACGCGTATGGGTCGCCGGGGGATCCAGGGAGACAGACTTCCAGAAGAAATGGGACCGGACGCCGCTTGGGCAAATCGTGTGGAAAAGTGAAGAGAACGCAGCAAAGGCATCACTCCAAAAAGTTGCCGATGCGATATTGTGTTGCGGCGCTTCGCATCTGTTCCGTATGCAAAATCGTGTTGATGAATGTGGACGCTCAAATGCCTCTTGGGCCTTGAATCACGGAATCTTATTTTTTGGTGCCCTCAAACCCTTTCAACTGAATCATATCTCGCTGTCTGTCTCTCGCTGCGTGCTCGTCCGCCACACCCACAGGACGAACACTTTCATCAGTGGCTCGGCCCAATTGGCTGGCAGGTGATAGAACCTCCAACACGTGCACACGACAACGTGTACACTGATGCATACACTGATGCCTCTGTCTGTGTTATCCGCTACCTGTTTCATTGTCTGATTAGTGGGATATTTGACGTGCACACATACAAAACAAATCCTGCAACACCAAAACGCCACGCACCACGAAGGATGGTTACTTCGAGTTGCGCTCTGGTGCCCCGGCATCCTCTAAAGGCGAGGTAAAGCCGGAAACGGATCTCGTCGTATCTGATGTTTCGGGACACGGAGATGCGGCAGATGCAAAGGGCGCGGGGGGTGAGGAAGGTAGCGCTGTAAAAGAGGATGCAACAGACGAGACGGCCGGTCAAGACAAGGCAAAACAGACAGAGGAAGAGCCGGAGGCGAGCGCTGACAAGGGGGGCACCAAGTGTGTGTGGCACGGACCAGAGGATGATCCACGGTGGTTGGACGTTTTCATCTGGAAGCCCCTCAATGCCGTGGGTCCGGCTACAATAACAGCTGCCGGGGCGACAAAGACGGTCAATAATTTGATGATGGGTCTCGAAAAGGCTACGCCACAAGCCAATCTCCCGAAACGAAATTACGTTCGCGAAATGACGTCAAAACACCACATCAAGCACACAAATTTGACAGTAAAATACAGAGACAATGTGTTGGCCGAACAAAACATCGAAACCACTGACTGGCTGACTGGTGCGTATGCAGTGGTGGGTGTGGGTGGCTGTTGGACTAGGCTTGCGTAGTCGTGTGGATTTGGAACGATTTGAATTCGAGTGATGGCGCCATGACAATAGTTTGGCAAATCAACCGCATGCACTGACACATACCCACACACACTCTCTCGCTCTCTCTTTCTCTCTACAACTCTTCCTTACACTCGCAGGAGCAACCGTGTACAAATTTGACCAGCGTGCTCAAACACGAACCGCGTTTGCCACTCTGGACAAAAAGGAAATGATCAACAGAAAAGAAGTCAAACAGGAACGTTTGGAGAAGGCCATCGCCGACCTTCACAAACAAATTCTAGAGCAAAAAAACATTATTACGAAGGTATATGAGTGTCTAGATTGTCTATGCAACAAGCATCAGGGTATATGAGTGTCTAAGGAACAATCATCGTGCCACTGCGATTATTTACACCCCGAACCTTGGTCCTTGTGTAACATGCATGCTGCATTAATAGGTTGAGGCAAAGGTTCTGCACAAGGAGAACGGGAAAAACAAGCCAAAGATGCTTGTACACACGGGGCGAACACATATCAAGGAAGCTGGTCTGTGCCCACAAAGCCTTTTTGCACCCCGCACGCTGTAATCAAGGCCCTAAATAATGATCCCTCACCCCGAAACTCTAGAGCGAACACACATGAAGCTTCCCAACATTATAGCTAGTCTCCAGTGTCCATCGAGGGTCGAGGTAATCCCGGACTTAGAGCGCATATTTTACCGGCTCGTTGTGCGTGCGTTTGGGTGCGTAGATGGGGGTGTACATGCGTACAAGCGCATGCCTGACTGAGTGCTCACATGGATGCGTGGAATCACGCATCAGAGGAGAAAATTGCTCAATTGGAACGACAAGTGGGGCTTTTAAGAATCAGGCTCGACCAAGAGCAGCGTGAAATCAAGGCTCTCCAGTATGAGGTGCAAGTCAAGCATACCGCCAGGTTTCTTGCCTTCTGTTGCCCTCTGGCATTGTCTATATGTATTTGTGCGTGTGTAGACATGTGTGTCTGTGTGTCTGTGTGCTCTGCATGCGTGTTTGCGAGTGCATGTGTATGTTTTGCGAAAATGAACAGTAAGCCTTGTGAATATGAGCTGTAAAAACAAAAACAGTAAACAAAAAAAATGAACGAAAATGAACAGTAAGCCTTGTGAATATGAGCTGTTCACAGCTCCGTGATACTAGCTCAAGTGCGAAGGTCACTGCTTCTCGCGTCGCACTGCGGTGCACACTGATGAACACATATATACACACACAGAGACTTACCCTTGCCAAATTCGCTCGTTATGCTCATGAATCCAAAGGACCTCGAGTCCATGGCTGAACTGAATTACACAACGCTGAACACAGTACGCAAGGTGCATATGCCTGCAAGATTCAGTCACGACGTAGACACACACAGTCTGGCTGCACAGTGCTGCAAAGGGCACACGCGTTACATCCGGATCCAGAACGACGAAGTCTCTAGCACCGCTCATTTGTAAACGATTACAGGCGATTGGCGTTCCGGAGCTTCGTGAGGATCCCGATGCTTTCATTGAAAACGAGAGCGATGATGACGATGGCTCATTCAATCTCATCAAGACGCTTTTCAACGGCGGCAAGGAGGTGTCCCTGCATATGTCACTGTCTGCCAGACAACTTGTGTGCGCCTCGGACTGCGTTTCGGTGCATGCACCGAAACGCATGGCTGTTTGTCACACTCTGGAATATCCAACATGTCCATTGATACTGAACCCCCTGTTCGTTAATCTAGGATGGCGAGGGCAAAAAAGTAGAGAAGTATTTCGGACAGCCACTCATAAATTCTGCCACAGGTAAACGCAATCGATAATGCTCGCTCTGATAATGTGTGTGGTACGAAGATTTTTTGCTGAAGTTGTATTCCCACAGGCATGCTAAACCTGCCTGTGGTGAAGCGCAAGAATGCAGATATCGTCATGAAGAGCCAAGAAGAGAACAAAGCCACCGCTGATGTGAGTCTTGAGGGATCAAGATTTAGATTTAGCCAGAGTTGAACAGGATCGGGATTGAGCCTCGTGCCTGATTGGCGCTTAATGCTCCTCTTGCTCAAGAAGAATATTTTGTCGTCTTCTGGCCTGTCCGATGCATAACTGGTTAAAAAACCGCAAATACACACACATACATTCGCATGCGCACACCACAATACCATGAAGCTCGGTACTTGAATTGTTAACCCTAGCACCTATCCAGGTATTTTTTGCGCGCACCGATGGCAGGCCAGCGCACGCACGTCCTGACCTGAAACAGAAGAAAGAAGAACGCAGAGGTGAGCGTTGTATTGTTGCAAATGTTTGGCCCTCGCGAAACGTTCACATGGTATGCATATCTGGCGTATATGTGCAGGAAGATGCCTATATTGCCCTGTCTGTCCTTAGCCAAGTGTGTGATGGCAGTCGCAATGTACGTGGTGTTGTGTGTGTTTGACCATGTGGATTCTGTACAGCACGTGCCAAGCAGCAAAAGGCAGTCGACGGGCTGATGGCAGAGGTCTGCTGTCTTGAGGGAGAGGAGAATAAAGAGTGCGTGTGCGAGACAAGCACGCTCACAGTGACACAAGCAAAGAAATGACTCGCATGACTGGATCTTCATCAAACCCCCCTTTTTTATTCCGCTGCTGCACACTTTCGCCGGTGTGTGTAGGGTTCCCACCTTGAGATTGTTCCAGGAGGGGGTGGCGCGAGATTGTGCCATGCGAGTGTGCCTTGACAGTGTGCCGTCAGAACGTGTCGTAAGCTCACTGCACGATCTTGCGGCACAATCTCACGGCACAATCGCCAGGCGTGAGTAAAATCTCACGCCGCACTCTAAGGGCGTGGGAACGTTTTTCCCTGTAGCACCGCATCATAGAGGTGGGCTCGCATTCCAATTCGAAGGGTTTCTGAGATTAGAGATGGTCATTCTGTCTTAAATATTCGGCACGTGACATATTACTCGTGCGGCAGATCCTAAAGATGGACCCTCTGCAAGATCTAGAGGCATGGGCAAAGTCTCCTACCCGTGGGCATGGTAAGCGCATAAGTAGTTGCTATTTCAGGACTGAGGATCGTTGTTTTTTTGCGCACTTGTCTTCGAGCCTGGGTGCACGCCATCCAGAAAGACATACAGCATTCGCCAATGCGTGTAGCGATATGCCGAATGATGACGATGTGTGCTTGGTGAAACTACAGACGATTTTTATCAACGGCGTACGCCAAAGACAGTACGCTCAGTCACTCGTCTTTGACCTGCCGCTAACGTGGATCATTCTTGCTTCGCGCAGGAACGTTTGGTAGCTCTTTGTATCCGGCATCCGCCAAAGCTGAAATGCAGACTTTCAAGATAGACAACGGCCAGGTAGCCTTACGCTAGCCCATGTGTTTGAAGGGTGAATGATGATTGCACAGAGAAAGGGAAAAAGACAGGCGAAAAGCAAGGCACGGGGCAGGGGGAGAAGAGATAAGAGGGAGAGAGAGGAGGCGAGAAAGACAGGAGTGCACGAGAAATATCTCTGACTTCGCTCCCAAACAACCGCTCGCGCAAAACCGCTCGCAGTACCTGAATTATCGAGCCCTCGTCAAAGGCACGAACACGGGCAACAAGACAGGCGGGCAGTGCTCATCGGGGAAAGTTGTTGGAGCCCTCAACCACACCTTGATCGAGAAGGGCCAAAACTTTGCCCTGAACAACACCTTGATCAATAAGGGCGAGGCGGTGGGTCCATGCATCTCAGCGCACGCGCGCCGAGACAGTGACAGACACATTCTAGGTTTCATCATGGGGTTGTGGGGTGCGAGCTTCTTCTGATCAGATTCGATGCTTGATCGGTTGTTGCAGATGAAGAGTTCTCTCGCAGTGCAAGTGACGGGCGCTAAAGGCCCTTTCGAGACCACTTTCCACACTGGCTATCAGGCAAGCTCTCAGCTGGCAATAACAAGGCGGGCGTTGCAGGCAGACACGTATCCTGAGTAGCATACTCACTCGATTTGCCCTCGCTGAACACAGAACCCCGAGGATAAGAATGCGTATGAGCTGCGGAATTGGGGGCCTGAGCGCGGAGATCAGTGGGCGATTGGCAAGTCATTCGCCGATACCTATGGCAGGCAGTGTTGTAGTGCTGGTGGGCTCTTGTTTTCTCCTCTCCGTTCGTTTTCGTCTGTTTCCCGCCCCCCCACCAGACGGCTCACGCTCCTTCCTTTCCCTGTGCAGCGTCGGGCGTGACAGCAAACGTGAGCTTCGCTGGGGCATTCGTGCGTTCTGACAAGCTGCCGGACAATCACATAGCATCTGCCTCTCACACGGTTGAGCCTTTCTCTTTATCATTGACATTTATACCTAAATCTATCCGTCCTGCAAACCTCCTGCAATGCAAAGTCAATGCTGTTCAACGCTGACCCGTGGAGTCGCGCTTGCAGGTCCAAGGCCCCTTTCGGGAGACCCTTGTCGAAGACCGGCCGTTCAACGGCCAGGTCAAGAAGAAAAATTGAACGGTTCGATTGAATATTACATAAGAAGGTTGTACAAAGCCGCACCGTGGCAGTGCCTGCACTCAGGCTGAACTGGAGCGGCCCGGGTGCAAGGCTGTCCTCAGGGGTCTGGAAATAATAAAGTATCATTTCATGGTCCGAGTCATTTGTTCTGAGCTGCCGGAGATGGCTGCGACTGGGTTACGTTTTGGTGTGTGTTGATTGTTTATTTTTAAGGTCACCGAGCCGAGTTCCATACCGTACAGAACTCATCCGCGTGCGCCAAAAGGGCGGCGTACCCGGACCCCCCACCCGTAATCCCGCTCCCAGAATCCATCGGTCACGGTGGGGGAAAAACCTAAACCTAAAGATGGGGGGGAAACGAGTTTGGGTTTCTTTTTGGTGGGAAACAAATTTACGATACGATACAATTTATTACTCTCCTACTGCCGCGGATCTACGAGCACGCCCAAAACAAATATGGAACCCACTTTGTACCAGGAATTTCTTCATTGCTTCGTTTAGCGGAGTTTATCTTTCCTCCTCCAATATACGTGTCAGGTCTCGCTTCACTCTATGTAGGCGACCATGTTGAGGGGCGGCAGGTCGCGAGGTGCAGAGACTTGGCGACGCGCGGTGGTGGGGGCGCATTGCATCGCCACAGCCTGAGCACATGCCATCCCAATGGTGCACAAAACGAGAGAAAGAGAATGTTTATCATAAATATTCTCTCTCACACGTTTTACATGCAAGTACGTTCCTTAAATGAGGAACGTACTTCCCAGGAGGGGCTTGTGATACTGTAGAGTTAGCAATGTGACAAGAGGGGTTTGTGATAAGGGGAGTTGGCGATGTTAGGGAGTCAGCAATGCCACACCACAAAAGCGCACCGAGCGGTTTCACTTTTCTGCTGCTCACATTATTTTCGCTGGATGTTGGCTGTCACTGAATATGAGAAGGGGTGTCAGACCAAACGTGCGCTGCATGGTGCTGAAGTGCAACATCGGCACCCTCTCTTGACGACTTCTGCTACTTCGCGCCTGCGCTACCATCGTGCCCTCCTCAAGCGCCCGCCCTTGTACGCTTGTGCAAGTTTTGCAAGGCGACATCGCACCGCAGGGATCGTCTTTTTCTCACACACGCGTTGCCTTGATCAAACCCTATCCACTGTCTGTCGCGCTCTGCGGGCTGCGCGTGTCGTAGTACACCCGCCTCCCCTTGCGGCCTGTTCACATTTCCAGCATACTCAGCAGCACTGACGACGGCCGGTAGAGCGGATTCCTCGACGGAACACATTTTCTCCATCGTCTCCTCGGCCTCTGCCCACAGCAAGCCCGTTTTTGTCTCGTGGGTCTCGGGCAGCGGCTGCATCAATGCGGTATGCGTCTGCTGCAGCTGCAAGCTCTGCGGTGGAACGGCCTCAGACATCAACTCTACGCAAGGCGCGCGGGAGTAGCTATCGAACACAGGCGAGACGGGGGAAGCTTGAGCAGCGACCGGCGCCGTTGCCTCCTTCTCCGCAAACACGTTTGAGAGCGCTCCTATCCATTTCACCCTGACCGCCCGGTGCCTGATGTTGAAGGGCCGATTGACTCGATCCAGCAGGTCCCTTTCTTCCCAGTCCAAGCGGTGTGCGATCGAGGCGTTGCACCATCCTTGCACGTTGCTTGCGCGGTAATATCCCATGGGGTCACCAACCTGGAAGACCTTCGGCAAGGGCCTGGGCGCTTCAGCCAGCATCTGGCAATCGAAATAAATGAGGAAGGCGGTTGCGTCGATGTGGCCAAGGACGGGGCAAGGCTTGCGTGCCGCCCGTAGGCGTTGACTCGAGGATCATTATTGCGTGCCACCCGTAGACGTTGACCCGAGGTTTGACCCATGGAATTTGACCGTCAACGAGAGGTCCGAAATCAAACAGTTTCGGACTTGTAACATGCGACCCTTTGCCACTAAAAAATTCTAAGCTTTCTGGCCTCTGCGAGAACTTCGACGGTCGCAATGCCTGGACTCAACCTCGGCGACACGGTGCCCGACTTCGATGCGGAGACCTCTGTGGGCCCCATCAAGTTTCACGAGTGGATCGGGGACAGGTGCGCGTCCACATTTCTTTGTTTTTTTGGACAGCACATTCTGCGATCTGGCAAGAGTAGCGATAGAACATCCTGCATTCGTGACTGGCAAGAGCGAGAGAGAGGGCGCTGCGTGTTCGCGCGCGCGGGCGAGGTGGGAAATCAAGACACGCGTCCGTCGCTACTCGCCCTTTGTTACAGACTGGACGTTGATGCTTTTGCATCGGTTCTCTCTCCTTTCCGTTCAGCTGAATGGAAACGTGTTCAAGAAACTAGTGCGATGCGAATCCGGGATAGACTGACGATAATGCTCTTCCATCCGCCTGTCGTGTTTCTCTCTCCGTGTTATTCTCAGCTGGGCGGTCCTGTTCTCGCACCCCGCAGACTACACGCCCGTGTGCACCACGGAGCTCGGTAGGGATTCTCAAAAGCGTTTTGTGCGTGTGAACGTGGGAACTCACTCTTTCAGAGTCCCACCAGGTTCCGTCCAAAAGCTCCAGGGCGAGTTCGAAAAGCGCGGAGTCAAGGTAGCGCCAGCCCATTTTTGCTTTTTTTTGCACCGGAGCTTGTGCAAGAGCGCTAAGTCTTGAGAATGTGTGTCCTCTCCAGTGCATCGCGCTCTCGTGTGACAGTGCAGAGTCTCACAAGGGCTGGATTGAGGATATCAAGGCGACGCAAGGCCTCAGCGAATTCTCCTACCCAATCATCGCTGACGAGAAGCGTGAGCTGGCTGTCAAGTTCGGAATGCTCGATCCTGATGTGAAGGACGCTGTTGGTATGAGGGGCACACGCGTATGTCGGGGGGTAGCACGCGCGAGCGCACACGCACGTGAGAACGTACGCAAGCACGCTTGCTCACGCACGCAAGCACGCACTCAAGCGCACGCACAGGCTTGAGCGCCGCGTGCGCATGTGCACACACGCACACAAACACACCCGCATGGATGTCGCTGACGTGCCGGGCCGTCCCTGATAATACTAACACACACACACACACACACACACACACACACATACATCAGGGATGCCGCTGACGTGCCGTGCCGTCTTCGTGATCGGCAAGGACAAGAAGCTCAAGCTCCAGATCTTGTACCCGGCCAGCACCGGCCGCAATTTCAGTGAAGTTCTACGCGGTAACCCTAAACCCTAAACCCTAAACCCTAAACCCTAAACCCTAAACCCTAAACCCTAAATCGGCCGCAATGTCAGTGAAGTTCTACGCGGTAATGTCTCCCAGAGCCCATGTCATGTTCCATGTATTGTAGGGATAGTAAGCGGAGGACCTTGTATGTGCACGCGCAAGTAGAACTAGACTAACTACTACATCCAATGTAGAACTAAATTAACTACGGAGGACCTTGGAGGTCCACGCGCACGCGCACTCACGCGCACACGCACAAACATACACGCCGCGCGCACACAAACGTACGTACAGTGATCGACTCGCTGCAGCTCACTGCAGAACTAAACACTAAACACTAAACACTAAACCGTACAGTGATCGACTCGCTGCAGCTCACTGCCAACTTCTCCGTCGCCACTCCTGCTGACTGGTGACATAATAATAACCTAAATAAACAAGCAAATAAATAAAAATAAAATACATACAATTTCTCCGTGGCAACCCTAACCCCTAAACTCTAAGCCCTAAACCCCAATCCCTAAATGAAACCCGAAACTCTAAACCACTCCTGCTGACTGGTAAAATGCTTACGCACGCGAACTCGAGCATGTGCCAGGAGAGAGATATAAGGGGGTTATGAGAGAGAGGTGGGGGGGGTCGGAGACAGCGCGCGTGTGTGTGTGTGTGAGTGTGTGTATGTATGTATGTATGTATGTATTGCGGCACGGCAGGTCTGACGGCAGGGACTGTGTGTATGTACGTATGTATGTACGTATGTATGTATGTATGTTGTGTATGCATGTATGTATGTATGTATGCATGCATGCATATATGCATGCATGTATGTATGCATGCATGTATGTATGTGTGTGTGTGTATGCATGTATGTGTGTAAGTATGTATCTATGTATGTATGTATGTATTTATGTGTGTGTGTGTATGTGTGTATTTATTTATTTATGTGTTTGTGTGTGCATGTATTTATGTGTGTGTGTGTGCATGTGTGTATGTATTTATGTGTGTGTGTGTGTATGTGTGTATGTATGTATGTATGTCAGGTCTGACGGCAAGGACTGCATGATCATCCCCAGCGTATCTGATGACCAGGTGCAAATAGAACTAAACTAACTACTACTGTACTACATCCAATGTAGAACTGCATGTATGATGATATCCTCTTCGTCCAACGTACTCTCAGTTTAGGGTTTAGGGTTTAGGGTTTAGGCTCTCTCTCTGTCTCTCTAACTCTCTCTCTAACTCTCTCTCTCTCTCGTTCTCTCTCTCTCTCGCTCTCTCTCGCTCTCGCTCTCGCTCTCTCTCGCTCTCGCTCTCGCTCTCTCTCTCTCTCTCTCTCTC
>Ga0315899_10005640_pt1 | contig 13502 bp, 9 predicted proteins | sample LakEriMetagenome_2_FD_203518 | JGI IMG/M metagenome (GOLD analysis project Ga0315899, IMG submission 203518) | Freshwater fungal communities from buoy surface, Lake Erie, Ohio, United States - Buoy 4 MA112 | ecosystem: Environmental > Aquatic > Freshwater > Lake | place: USA: Lake Erie, Ohio...
TCTCCCCCCCTTCTTCCTCTTCTCCTTTCTTCCCCTCTCCCCCGTTTCCCATCCTTTCCTCTCTTCCTCTCTCCTTCTCCCCTCCTCTCTCTCTTCCTTTCCCCCTTTCTCTCCCCTCTTCTCTCTCCCTCCCTCTCCCAACACAAAGCTACTCGCTCTCTCCCTCCTCTTTCCCTCTTCTCTTTCCCACTTCTTTCCTCCAAAACTTATTTATTTTTATTTTTCAAAGGGGGGGGAGGACGGACATGAAAGAAAGCAGGGAAACAGATTCATTTTTTCATTGTGGTCGGGCTCGCGGCTCCTGGTTGCAAGCGGTAGGTGAGGAGGAAACACTGGGAGTCGTCTATCGTCTCCACCGTGGCTTTGATCCGTCTGCCACAACACAAAAACCGCTCTCAGACCCGACCGCGCCACGGCCGCGGCACTGACGTATGGGATGCGGCAAGACAGGAGGCAAACTGACAAATGGGAGACGGAGGACGTGCGGTGTTGGCACCTCAGGATATGCTCGCTCGTTTCACGGTCTGTTTCGCAAAACCCGGCCGTCCGGTACAGCTGCTGGGCGGACTCGTTGTTGTGGCGTACTTGCAGGCAGACAATCTGGGCGTCGGCAGCACGCGCATGCTCAAGGGCGGCCTTGAGCAGCTTCCTGCCAATGCCCACCCGCCGCGCCTGCTCGCGGACCACCATGTTGCAGATGTAATACAGGGAAGCGTCGTCGTCTTGCCGACTTTTCCACGCCGGCTTTTCCCAAAAGGCAGCCTCGTTGAGCTCCTGCACATCGACTGCGCCCACGACCACCCTGTGCTCCCCTGCCGCCAGCTCGCGCTCCCAGTCGCGCTGCAAATCCTCGAGTCGCTCTGCCGCCGCCTCCTCAGTCATCCATCCGAGCTCGCGCATCTCGAGTATGTTTGCCGCGCCGGGTATCTCTTGGCTGGGCAGCCCTGCGGCGCACGGGCTGTCGGCCGGCACGGTGGCGACCAGACACATGGTACCCGACGCGACCTTGGTCATTTCCATGAGCTCGGCCTCGCGCTGCGAAATGTCCGGGAAGTTGCGCGACAGCTCCCCGACCCGCAGCTGGGCCAGGCTTCCAAACATGTGCTCGCTTGCGGGCTCGACTGCCACCTGGCTATCAGTACAGGCTTTGCCCTCCGCCCTGCCCGCGAGCACGCACCGCGCCCACGCATGTCGCCGGCTAGGAGAGGCGGGGCACGCCGGCAGCAGCGTGTGTCGGGCCAACGCGTGTCGGCCTCCTGTCAGAAATGCGTCCCCCCCTCCCACTATCAGCGCGAAGAAGACGAGGCGGCGGCAACAAGGGCCCATTTTCAATGAAAGGATCAGTGGAAGTACACCCCAGTTATTCGATTGGAGACACGGCCGGGGAAAAGAGCATTTTAAAGACATCAGTACAAATAAAAATCAAGTCCAGTACAAATAAAAATCAAGTCCAGTTCGGGCACGGTCTAAACCGTGACCCCACACCTCCGCTCAATCGTTCCCAACGTCCAACGGTACATGGCGCTTCCCCGCATCTGACGACCTGAGAATCAGGTTGAGGTCGATCGACCTGAGAATCAGGTCGATCAGATACATCCTGTTCTAGGATTTCTACACACGGGATGGTGGAGGAGGCGCACGTTGCAGTGGCGCGGGCAGAGCTGCGTCGCGCCAGGGACACGCAGAGTGTCAGGGAGACCATTGAGGAGGAGGTTAGGCGCGACGACGCCTGGATAAAGGCTCGGGCGCTGAAGCGGGCGCTCCGGCAGCTGTCGTGCGTCCGCCACGTGGTGCCTGGCCATGCGCAGCTGCACGCACACGTGCTCGCCGCACTGCGCAGCCTGTCTGTGGACGACGACGACCTTTCAGCAGCAGGCTCGGAGAGTGGCCTGGACTCGCCGGACGCCGCGGGCGCAGCGGACGGTGCGGGCGCACATGAGACCTCGCGCAGTGAGCAGGCGGAGGAAGGAGCTAGTGGCAATCTGAAGCCGAGTCCGGCCATCGCACCCACTCGGCCGCCAGACGCCCGGTACTTTGAGGAGGACCAGGAGGAGCAGTCAGCCGTGCTGGCGGTGGGGGCCGTATCTGCCTTCCTGTCGGTTATTGGCGGCTTCTCGCTGGGCGATACAAGTAACTCGAGGCCGAAGCGGTGGCGCAAAGTCAAGAAAGAGGCGCCGCCGCCCACGCCAGAAGAGGAAAGGCGGACGGCGAAGGTCAAGGCCGCCGCTGCCAACGTGCTAGAAAGCGTGCATGATAAACTGTGGAGCCGGTGGGGGCTAGCAACAGAGGAACAGCGGGCAGCGCTGAACAAGAACATCCGGCGCGGCTTGAAGCACCTCGCCGAGCCAGCGGCTTCAGGGGCAAAGCTCGTGTCCTACTTGTGTCGGGTAGGCAACGATTGGGATCACCTTGTCGCATCATCGAAGCTGAACAAAGAAAACATCCACGAGTGGTCCGACCAAGACTTCCTCAGGCATGCCTCTGGTCACCAGCATGCCAAAAACGACAGCGCGGCGCAAACCAAAAGTCCAGTCGACTCTGATTCTGGCGAGTCAGTTTGGGAGGAGGTGGATGACGAAGTTGGACAAGATGAGCAGGCCTTGTCCAGGCTGAAAGGCCTTAAGCGCAAACGGCTGCTGCGCCGCCTCGTCCAAGCCTACGCCTCAGGTGTTGCGCACGAGCGACTGTGAGACGTGTGTATGTCACACGTGCGCGCGCTTGCCTGTGTCTGTCTGACTCTCGCTCTCGATCTCGCTCTCGCGCGTGGCACAGCGCGCACGCGCACGCTCTTTCTCTGTCTCCGTATACAGATGCTTATGAATTTTATTTTTATCTTATGTTTGCAGACAAGCATGCGCAACCGCAGAACTAACTAAAGGGTTCTTGGGACCCACCCACATCATGCTGGGACACTGAGGTTTACCATATGAGTGCGGGCTAGGAGCTGGTGCGTGCACGCTGTGCCGTCGGTCTGATGGGAGTGAAAACAGGTAAGCTAGGAAAGATGCTGGAAGCGTTCCGGGCCGACAACACCTCGTCAAAGCTGCGCCCAGGATCGTTCAAAACTTCTCCCACAAAACCTGATCGCCACAACTCGCTTCGTGGGTGACCTCGCGACCGTGGTTTCTGGATAGGTGAAGAGTTTATTGATAAGGACATTATATAGATCACCTTGTCAGGCGCACAAAAAAAAGAAGAAGCGTCAGGCTGCACCCCAGCGCCTTCAGGGACCCGAAAACCCGAAAAACAAATCCTCAAAGGTAAGGAAACCCTTTTTTCGCTTCCGTTTGAAAAAAGGGTTTCCGTTTGAGTTTTTTTTTTGGTTTGCCGGGTCCCGGGACCCTGGACCAGGGGTGGTGGGCGTTATTGCCGCTCTGATTTTTTTTTTGCGGCTTTCTTAACATTCTTCCTAATCTTGATTCACAGGCCAACGGCCCGCGGCCGCGGTCCTCTGCAAAATTAGCGGGCGGCAAGATGGATTCTTTTGTTTGTTGAGAGCTGTTGCTTGTTTCTCAAGAGAAACAACGGTCCGTGACACCCTCATTCCTACGAGAGAAGCCTGCAAATTCGCTGTACGCGTGTGAGCTGCGCCCAAGCTGTTGGCCGTCTCTCGATCCGTTTGGCAGACCGTCACTTTCTCGGGGGATCCGTTTGGCAGACCGTCACCCTCCCTGTGTCTCTCGATCCGTGTTGGGTGACACCCTGTGTGAGCACAACAGCGTCTTGGGGAACAAGGGTCTTGACACAAGGGTCTTGACACCAAGCGCCTTAAAGCGTCTTTTGACGACCAAGCGTCTTGCTGCTCCTGCTCCACACTACACAGCTCCCGCGCACTTTCTCCCCGGCCCTTCTTGTGGAAAACGCTGCAGGTCGCTGGCAGCCTGAATGCGGTTGGACCGGGGGCCAGGAAACAGAGTGTGAAGTGCCCACGTAATGCAACACACAAAATAATCTTACCCTGAAATGAAAATAAAACAACCACGACGGACCGCGCTCATCTGGCGCGGGCGCCACTGGGAGTAAAGAAACCCCTCAAGAGATTTCCCCGAAGGCTGACGACACACGAGCACCTGGCCCCCTTGACGCTCTTGGGCCGCGCGACACACGCATTGCCTCGTCCTGTGGCCCCAAAACGGAGCCCCACAAACTTGGTCCCTCCTCCTTCCCAACCCCCCCCCTCATCTCCATTCATTACCTACACTCGACCCCCAAGCCCCCCCCCCCACCATTGCCATGCACACAAGTTCATCTCCTCCACCCCCACGCCCTCCATCGCCACCACGCTACCACCCCGCGCCTGCTCCCTCCTGTGTCCCAAGGCCTCTGATTGCGCACACGGCCGTGACGGCGCACCGGACAGACTCCAGGTGGCTTAGCTTAGGGCATGGCCCAGTGCTTATTGACGAGAAGACGCCGTGAGCGGGGATGGAGAGGTTCGAGGGGGGGCTCACCAGAAGCCGCCATGAGAGGGGGGCCTCACCAGAAGCCGCCATAGTCCATGGCAGGAGGCTTCTCTACAGGCAAGATGCTAGGCACTCCACGCACCGCCGCCCTTGACAGTCCCTGCCAAAGTGGACCAGGAGGCAGGGGTGAAGTGGACCAGGCAGGGCGTGCATGATGACGCGGAGTCAGGGCGTGGAGGGTTACGAGTTGGGCTCTACTTGATACTTGTTAGGCCTACTTGTGATACTTGTTAGGCGTACTTGTTAGACATTACGGCACACGCGTCCATCTCGTGCTTCACAGCACTTGAAACGAGACCGACGAGTGGGGTAATAAGCCCCCCCCCCCTGTCTGACTTATGGGTGTGCTCTCCTCCTCCTGTGTGTCGTCACACACACAGAAGAAGCCAGAGGCGCGAAAGAGCGAGAGAGCGAGAGAGCGAGAGAAGGAGAGGGAGGCAGCAATCAGGACGCCACAGAGATGCACGCAACAGACCGAGGGAGGGAGGCAAGGAGCCCACCGAGCCCGTGTGCTGGCGTGCGAATACTAGGCAAGGAGGACACGGAGCACGGGGGAGCACGCGAGAGGGCACCGAGCACGTGCCCCACGCATAAACTCGTACTGTGCACGAGGGTGTGGCACCTAGCTGCGTGGACGGCGTGTGTGGCATGGACCGCGTGTGTGGCAACGCAAAAGAGGCCGCCCCTCAGTGCACACGAGCGTGTGCCAACTCGCAGGCGGCGCGGCTGCTAACAGCGTGCGTGTCCGTGGAGGGGGGGGTTGGGCGGTCGGGGGTGGGCGGACGTGGCAGGTCAAGTGGAGGGCAGGTCCAGTGGAGGTGGGCGGACGGGCCAACTTAGTTGGGCCTTTACCTCGGAAGGCCCGGCGCTTTGCGGCGCGTTGAGCTGCTTCTGCTTCAGCTTCGCCTGTAGCATCGCCTGCACACTGATTTATCCACATGGATCCGTGCGTAGATGATCAGTGACTTGATCAGTCACGTCATCATCTTTGACGCTGTCACTCGTGCATCATGTGAGACTGGAGCATGATGCGAGACAGGAGCATCATGCGATGATGAGAGACAGGAGCATGATGAGATGAAGAGATGAGTCAAGACAGAAGCATGATGAGCTGAAGAGATGAGTCAAGACAAAGGGACAGGATCATGGGTCAAACAAAGACAGGAGCATCAAAGTTGCATGCAACCATGCAACCATGCAACCATGCATCCATGCCAGGAGGTCAGAGGAGAAGCCTCTCCGCACAGACAGCATTTCGAGGAATTGACGCGGCGCCGCCTATGTGCAAGAGCCGGCACAGGCGAGGCATCGGCCCACAGGCAGCAGTCACAAAGCCAAACAGGGTTTAGGGTTTGGCGTGCGGGTGGCAACCTGGCGGCCGACGCCTCGCCCTCCGCAATCAGACCCTGAATCCATGAGTGTGCAAGCGCCTCATCTGCCGTCGCCCGCTTCCGGATGTCTGCGTCAGGTTCACCGCATTTCAGTTGCCCGCATCTTTAGCCGCGTTTTGCAAGGATAGATGCGTTGGCTGCCCCGTGCGTGTGTCCTCGTGCTTGCGTCATAGTGCGCTCGTGTTTAGGTCATGGTATAAGCTCGTATTTCAGTGATAGGCTTTGCCAGCACGTGCCATGCTGTCACATGCCACATGCTATCTCGCCTCCCGACCTCCATCAAGCGCTATAGGAAGGAGAGGCGGGTGGTAAGGGCGAGACGGTGGGTGGGGGTGGGGAGAGGAGAAAGAGCAAACCCAAGCAGATGAGTTTGCGAACGAAGTCCTGGGCGTCCTCTGAGACCACCACATGGTCCGGGAACTGGAAGCTACCGCGCTGAACCTTCTTGATCACTTCCAAGTCGCTGTCGCCGTCGAAGGGGTATTGACAGCTGTTGCCCAGATGTGTGCGTGTGAATGCTTCAGTGTCTGCTGTATTGACAGCTGTTGCCCAGATCCACACCCACATCCACACACCCACACACCCACGCACACGAGGCCGGACGGACCAACGGACGCGCAAACAAGACCGGGTTGAGCAAAGTTGCATTGGGACCGTGGTCAAATGCATTGGGACCGTGGTCAAAGCAAAGTTGGCATTGGGACCCAAGTTGCCATCGGGCCCGTGACGCAAACAAGACCGCTGGGGTCAAAGCAAAGTAACAAGACAGCTCCGGTCAAAGCAAAATTGCATGAGCACTGTCACAGCTGCCCCACACCTTGCCCCACGCACGCATGCGCTGTGAATGGGTGGAGTGGTGGAATGGAGTGAGGGAGTGGAGAGATGGAGTGGAAGGAGGGAGTGACAACCACGACACATACCAGAGAAGGGTGTACGCGATGACACCAACGGCCCACATATCGCACTCGAAGCGGTAGCCGCCGCCGGTCTCCTTGGCCAAGATCACTTCCGGCGCCGCATAGTGCGGGCTCCCGCACGCCGAAATTAGATGCTCCCCCTGTCGCAGCACCTGCACGCGTTGACATAGATGAGATGCATACTGAGACATGCGAGGACATGGATGAGATCGAGAGGCGCGCCCGAGCCGCAACCCGCGACCATCCGATACATACAAAGACATAATGAGGATGGATACATAGACATAGATGACGACCATGAGATGCAAGCACAGACGGACCATGATGCATAGACATAGATCAAGAGACGTGTCAACACCGAGGGTGACAGGTTGGGGGCAACCTTGGCGAACCCGAAGTCGGCAACTTTGACATGCCTGCCGCCATCGGCCCAGGAGTTGACCAGCAGCACGTTCTCCAGCTTCAGGTCGCGGTGCACTATGTGGCGCTGGTGGCAGTGCTGCACGGCCGACAGGATCTGGTGCACGATGTGCACAATGTTGGCCTCGCTCAATTCGACGGGCGCCCCTCCCTCTGGCGGAACCAGAGACCGCACTCCTGACACCAACACACAACAAACGCTCACTCACTCCACTCCTTCAGCCGCAACCAGAGACCCCACTCCTCCTCATCCAGCCCAGCTGCTTCAGCGCCCACGAGCTTCAACAGCTCTATGCTTGAGCGGCAAGGCAGGGCACGAGCGTTCTGCGCCGCATCCTCGTGCACCAGCTTTCTGCCTTAACGGCATGCCTGGGCCAGGGCATTTCTTCTTACTGGGCCAGGGCATTTCTTCTTCTCGCTCTAGAGTCATGCAACGGCAAACCCTGCAACGCAAAACCCCCACTGCCCATGGCACCACTACGCCTCGGCTCCTGCTCTAGGGTAGGGCGAGCTCGGCATCCGTTGGCATCAGTTGGCATCTCCTCTCCCGTCGCCCTGCCTAGCGCCCTCTTTGAATAAGCTCAGGCATGCGCATGCGCCACGTGCCATGCACGCCAATCAGGCACACGCCAATGAGGCACGTCCTCATGAATGCGCATAGGCACGTCCTGATGGGGGATGAGGCAGGTGAGGTGGCAAGAGGGCTGCGGGACCGTCGTCGCTGAACTCCATGCCCTCAAGGAGCGTGAAGAGCTCGCCGCCATCACACCGCTCCATAAACATGTTGCACGTCCAAGCCGACTCGAGCACCTGCAAAGAGACGGCAGTACACGCGTCACACACACGTCACACACACGTGACACACGTGACACAGGTCCGAGGCGCCTCGTGCAGCAGCAAAGAGACGCCAACATACATGCGCTCCATACATGCGCTCCAGACACCAACCAGGCCCACCACCACCACACACACCAACATGTTAACAAACACCCACACCATGCAAACAAAGAGGGGGCGGGGGGGCCAAGGCATCGGGGGGGAAGGAACCTTGTGGAGGTGCACGATATTTGGATGGTGGATTTCGCGGAGGATTTGGACTTCTCGCGTGAGGCGCTTGACGAAGATGGCGTTGTCTGGCGGGATGCGCACTATCTTGACTGCTAGTTGTTGCCCTGTGCGTGGGGGGCAGTGCCATTGTGCCATTGTGGCATTGTGGCATTGTGGGGGGTATAGCATGCGAGCCAGAATTCAAAAACAAGCAACCGCATCTGAAGGCAGCAAGCCCTCTGATGGCCCCCACCCTCCAGCGCTGCAGCCCCTGCTGCGAATGGGATGAGCGCGGCCCTAACCCCCGCTGAGCCCCAACGAGATTGGGTCGCAGGTTGCGCCTTGGCGGCGCCTGTGGCGGGCTGCCGCGCGCCTAAGCTACTCTGCCTCAGCGCGGGTTAGGGCCGGAGGGGTGGCGCTGATCGCATTCTTCGCCATTGTCACTCTGAGCGCCGCAAAAGATGGCGTTTTGGCCGGCTTTCAGGCGGCCAAATCGCCATCTCTTTCCGGCCCGTTCGCAGCTCACACAGACACAGACACACAGAAGAACACTGCCAAATCGCAGTGTCCCACACAAAAAAATAGCCTGTACACACATGCTGTGCTGGCATGGTACACGCGACACACATGACGCGACACACTTCCTGTGCTCTCATGCATCCATGGTGAATAGACGTGCATGCCGCTCCATGCTCCTGCTTCTGTGCTCCATACACATGCATCTGTACTCCATACACATGCATGTGCACTCCATACACATGCATGTGCACTCAACACACATGCACGTGCACTCAACACACATGCATGTGTACTCCATCCACACATGCTACAGCAGACAGCACTGCGATAAGCACGGACCAGGCACTGCGGCCGAGACAGCTTGCTGCAAACACAGGCAGTGCCCAGACAGCTTCGAAAGCAAACACACACCAGACAACGAGAAGCAAACACACACGAGACAACGAGAAGCAAACACATTCTTAGCGCCACTCTACCCACTCGGTAGACAGCCACTCACATGTATGCACTGGGTAGACTGCCACTCAACACCCACCACAACCAGACACACACACACACACACACACACGGGCATTGGTACCAGACGTGATGTTGCGGGCGGCGTGGACGACGGAAAAGGACCCGACGCCAAGGACCTCACCGGTGTAGACGATCTCTGATTGCCAGTCCACGTCTTGGTCGCAATTGTGCCCTCCCTCCCCTCCCTCCCCTCCCTCCCCGTCCTGTTCCCCGGCGCTCCGGAGCTCAAGTTTCGGTTTCGGTTGACTGTCGCCGATGTCTGCGTGAGACAATTCTCGTCGGGGCGCTCCTATTGGCAGATGGCTGTGCGTGTTACCTGTGTGTGTGTGTGTGCGTGTGTGTGTGTATGAACAAAATTTCTCTTGGCTTTGCGTGGGCGTGGGAGGTGGGCGTGCTGGAGTCAGTTTGCAGGGCAGCAAACAGCACCCTTCTTGCGCGCTACTGCCAAAACTCGTCACAACGGGTGTTTGGTGCTGGGCTGGGCACGGGTGGGGCTGAAACCTGCAGGCAGCACCCGCTCGGCGGTCAGGTCCACGTGTGAAACTTCCCGCCGAATACCGCCCGCCACTTTTCTATCTCCCCTGCGGTGCACATGCGGCTCAGCGTTATTGGGGCTGCCATTCAGCTGCCATTCAGAGGCTCGCAGCTTGGTGGGGCGCGGGGCATTGGCAGCTGGAGCGCAAGTGTCTGCTGTTGCAGGCGAAACGCACGGGGACTGTGCGGGTGAATGGCTGGCTCACCCTGGGGTGGCGACGCGCGCGGAGGCGGCATCACCACAAACGGAAATAGGCACCAGTGCCACCAGCGCCGCACAGAACACCAACCCCTTCAACTGCACACTTCGCTCGAGCATTCTGGCCAGCGCCTGCACCCCACTCCGTCGTGCACTACGCCAACAACAATCAACCCCCCCGAGCGCCCTTTCGCGGCCCATTCCGGGTCTTTGCCCCGGCAGATTTTCCGCGGTGGATAATTGCCCGTGGGCGTTTTACCCGCCAGGTCCGCGGCCGGACCGCTACCCGCCAGCTGAGGAGTATGCCTGCTTCTCCCGCTACCACGCGCCGCTTTTGCAGTCTGCCGGCCGTAGGAGCGACTCGGGCGTGTGTTATTCAGCGGACGATCGAACCCCCAGCGCGTACCATTGGCCTGCACCGGCCAAGCGCCCTCAACGTCGATGCTGATCCCTCCGCCCCGGCCTCGGCAACACGACCTTGAAAGCCTTGTTACAAGCAAGTTACAAGGTTTTTTAAGGGGTTTATTGTGCCCCCATAATTTTTATTATTCTTTTATTATGAATAATAAAAGAATAATAAAAATAAACCCTTAAAACGAAATCGATGAATCCACGAACTTCAGGTGGCGTAAAAACGAAATTACTTCATCAGATAGCGGCCGCCTGTTGTAGGCTCAAGCGACAGGTCAGGGTGGGCAGTGGCAAGCGATGCAGCGGCTCAAGCCTGTCGTGATATGGGGCGTTCCCGTCCCTTTGCCGCTGGTTTCCATGTACTACTCGATGTTGCCCTTCATCACGTGGTTCCAGCGCGTCACCCACGGGTGATACTCCCCGGCCCCCTCGTGCACCGAGAAAACTCCATGCTGCGCAGGAGCAGGGAAGAGAGGAGGCGCAGGCGACGCAGTTGCGCGCGCCTGAGTGATTCTTTCCGCTGTGCGTCCCTGGCGCACGCGCTGTGTGCAAGGGTGCGACAGACGGCTTCGTGGGCATTTTCAGCTAAGCCGTGATCACCGCTAGACGTAGCTACGTCTCTGACCCTGCTGATCGTTCCATCGCTGCATATCTGCACAGCGTGAACTGGTACCGTCTTGCCTTCATCTTTCTGCCGGCGGCCATCCGCGGCGACATCATGTACCTATCCTTCTTCCTTCCCTTCTTGTTCGGGCCCATTCTCACGCGTGTTGTGCGCGCCTTCGTCACCCTCTACGACAAGACCGATAACATCAAGGTAGACCTTTGCCTTCCGTCCACTGCAAGCGCGTGCGCACACGCGTGCACATAAGCACCACGCGCAGGCTGTCATCGCCAACCGCCAGCGCTAGTTATGATATGTACTTGAACAAGGGCTAGCACAAGTGGGCAGTGTGATGGCACATAGTAGGCAGTGTGAAGCTAACGCGCCGCGCCTCGTGCGAGCAGTGTGTGGTCAAGATTGCGCGCAGTGAGTACATCTCTTTTGCGCAAAGCGCTATTGGCAACACTCTTCTTGTCTGGGCCTTCCTCGGTACTCTCTCCCTCTCTCTCTCGCTCGCACGTGTGCACCTAGATGGACGTTAGTGTGCCCAACCTACTGGCACAGGAACAAGAATCACGCGCGTGCTGTTGTATTGAGTGTTGTGCACATGACACGCGCGTGTAGTGTTACGTGTGGTTAACGCAGGCAGCAAACGTGTTGTGTGTTGTCAACACAGGCTTCTGCCACTGGAACAAGAACGACACGCGGGTGTTGGGGAACTTCTACCTCTCGTCCTTCCTCGTGCCCATGATCCGCCACGCCTTTCCTGCCACCCACCGCGGGCCCCTGCAAAAGGGAGTTCCCATGTGGGACTCGACGTGGGGAGACTCGTTGGCGACAGTCTTCATCTTCACCGGGCTGACGGCGGCGTGGCTGGTGCAGGGGCTGGATCAGCTCTTCCTCGGCTTCCTCTTCCTCCTTGCTATCCCCACCATCCAGGACAAGTACTGGTTCAAGCCCACCCAGCACATGTACCTGGTGTTGCTCATCCTGGCGTGCTGCATGCCGTTCCTGTCGGTGGGCATCTGCTCGCGCTTCTTCCCCGACCGCCTTGAATCCTTCCCCAAGTCCTACTACAAGGTGCTATGCACCCTGTCCAATGTGAAGCCACGTGTCAAGGACTACTACGCCATCCTGGGCGTGGACCCGGAGGACGACCAGAAGGCCATCAAGCGCGTCTTCCGCAAGCTGTCCGTTGAGCTCCATCCTGACAAGGTGGGCGACGACAAGGAGAAGCTGAAGCGCTTCAACGAGGTACGCGAGGCGTCGGACATGCTCACCAAGCGCCGCGCCGACTATGACAAGTCCATCGAGAACCAGGAGCAGGACGAAATGGCGCCGCGCTGTGAGATGTTCATGTACATGATGCACATGTGGGTGGTCTATGCTCTCCTCGACTGGGTGCAGGTGGAGGAGTCGACCGAGGCCTCGAAGAAGGCGCTCCAGACGTACATCAGCTCCGACCGCGACCTGGGCACCCGCATGAACCTGGATGCCATAGGGTTGTCGGAAGAGGACACGGCGGGCCTCGAAGCCCTCAAGGAAATATCGAAAAAGCAGGAGGAGTACCTGCCCGTGGTGCAAGGGCGCGTGGTGGCCACCGGCTGCAAGGAGGATATTATGATTATTCGCGACCTGCTCACTAGCCACGGGGTGGAGATCAAGCCGTTTCCCCAGGTCAGGGGCAAGATCAAGTCGCTCATGCAGCAGCTGGCCCTGGTCAACCCCGACGGGAAGCGCGAGCTGACGGCGGAGGGGTCCATATACTCGGGGTGGAGCATTACGGTGACGGGTGAGGACATTCTGACGTCGCAAATCGTGACCAAGACCTCCAAAATCGTCGATCACGCCTACTTCGAAGGGCGCCACGTGGTGACCCTAGACCCGGACCTGGGCGTGGAATTTGAAATGGGCTCCTCGAAAGCCACCCTCAGCCCTCCCAAGGGGTCAGGCGGCGAGAAAGTGGAGGCTGTCGTGGGCTTCCACGTGTACCCTGCCCTCCAACAGGTCTTGAGCGTGGGCGATGTCGAAAAGGACTGTTCGCTTCACGAGAAGGACGATTTCTACTACGGTTACAAGTTGGAGATATGGGACAAGGACACACTCCTTGCACATCAGCGCGTGCACGAGTACATTGCAGCTTCGCACACCTTTATCCTCAAGGGCGCCCTGGCGCCTACAGGGGCGCCGGGCTCGATGGACATCAAATCCGGCGCTACTTTCTGCGTTTATCCCGACCAGCTCCTGCCACAGCTGCGCGACAGCGTTACGCCCAAAGATATTGTGCTGGGGCGTGGCGCGGGCGCTTGAAGCACTGTGCAAGGGCTTAGTATTGTTTTGAGACACGCTAATAGTCGCATATAGTATTGTCTCATGAGGTTGAAGACTCGTGAATTTGTGGCGGCCGGCTCTTGGTTGGCCTTTGGGCTTAGGCTTGGCTTGGCCAGATGTAGGGCTTGACTTGGTCAGCTGCACGCA
>Ga0315899_10005641_pt1 | contig 13501 bp, 6 predicted proteins | sample LakEriMetagenome_2_FD_203518 | JGI IMG/M metagenome (GOLD analysis project Ga0315899, IMG submission 203518) | Freshwater fungal communities from buoy surface, Lake Erie, Ohio, United States - Buoy 4 MA112 | ecosystem: Environmental > Aquatic > Freshwater > Lake | place: USA: Lake Erie, Ohio...
GTGGATCAAAATGATTTTGAAGCCGCAAATATTGATTACATCGAAATCTGGATGATGGATCCGCTGATTAAAAATCCGGGATTGAAAGGGGATTTTTATCTTCATCTGGGCAGCATAAGCGAAGATATTTTGCCGGACAGGAGGAAATCTTTCGAAAATGGGCGTCCATCTTCATCAGATTTTACCAATACCGACACAACGGCTTTTGGGATTGTACCATCCATCCCACAAATCAATTTTGCATTTAATAATGATCCCGGAACCCTGAAAGAACAGGATGCAGGGCTTGATGGCATGAATGATGAACAGGAGCGACTGCATTTCGACCAATCGTATTTACAGTTATTGGAAGCCAATTTCGGGGTAAATTCAGCCATATATAATCAGGCAGTGAGTGATCCTTCCAATGATAATTTTGTGCATTATCTGGAAGATAAATATACCACGTCAGATGCTGACATCATTGGCAGATACAGCCATTTTCAGGGAATGCAGGGCAATTCAAATCCAGACCGATTTACGGGTAAGTACAATGATATGCCCAAATCCTCGAGCACCGCTCCCAACGACGAGGATATCAATAAAGATTTTACCCTGAATCAGAGCGAAGATTATTATCAGTATCAGATTAAAATCAGTGCGGCTGACCTGCAGATTGGTAAGAATTATGTGGCAGACATTGCCAAAAAACGCGTTAAACTTCGCAATGGTAAAGAGGAAGAAATAAACTGGTATCAATTTAAAATTCCTATTCGACAGTTTCAGAAGTCTGTAGGCAATATCAGTGATTTTAAGAGTATCCGTTTCATGCGCATGGTAATGACGGGTTTCTCTGACAGCGCCGTTTTGCGCATGGGGTACATCAACCTGGTGAGAGCAGACTGGCGTAGGTATGTAAATTCGCTGAAGACACCCGGTGTAATCGTTCCGCAGGATCCCAATGACAATACCAAGTTTGTGGTATCCACCGTCAATATTGAAGAAAATGGGCAAAGATCACCGGTTGCCTATGTAACTCCGCCGGGGGTGGTAAGGGTGCAAAATATGGCTTCTCTGGGTACGGTACTCGAGAACGAACAGTCCTTGTCTTTGGCCACCTGCAATATGCTGCCCGGCGATGCCAGAGGCGCGTTTAAAACCAGTCAGTATGACATCCGAAACTATAAGAACCTTCAATTGTATGTTCATGCTGAAGCGCCCTCAGCTCCTCAGCTGAAAGATGGTGATGTTTCCTGTTTTATCCGATTCGGAACGGATCTTACCAACAATTACTACGAATATGAAATTCCTTTGAAAATCACCCGCGGAAACATTAATAGAGGTACACCCGGCGCTGATAAATTGATATGGCCTGATGAAAATTTCATTGATTTGGAACTCGAACGATTATATCAGCTGAAGATTGACAGGCAAAATGCCGGGTGGCCTATGTCTGCTCCTTTCATTCGCCCTGCCCAAAGGGGGAAGCTTACCGTACTGGGCTTGCCGGATGTAGGAAACGTAAGGGTGATGATGATTGGGATTAAGAATAACACGGAAGCACCCCAGTGTTTTGAAGTTTGGGTGAACGAGTTGCGAGTGAAGAATATAGCAAATAAAGGGGGCTGGGCCGCGTTGGGTAATATACAGACTACCCTGGCCGACTTTGGTACTGTGAATCTGGCAGGCAGTATCCGAACTATCGGATTTGGGGATGTAGATAAAAAACTGAACGATCGAAGTTTGAGCACCACCATGAATTACGACGTGGCCAGCAACCTTGAACTGGGTAAGTTTTTCCCTAAAAAGGCCGGTATTAGTTTCCCCATGTACATTGGCTATTCCGAAAACTACATCCGACCGAAATTCAATCCGCTGAATCCGGATATTGAAATGACAACATTCCTGAACGGAATTGTGGATAAAGCCCAGCGAGATGCCGTGAGAAAAGCAGCAGAAGACTATTCATCACTGTATAGTATCAATTTTAATAATGTCAGAATTGCGGCCAGACCGGGTAAAAAAACCATGCCCTGGAGTTTATCTAACTTTAATGCCACCTATAGTTTTCAGAGAAATTACCGCAGAAATCAGCAGATTGAGGAGTTTTTTGCCGAAACCACCCAAGGAGCACTGGGATATCAGTATTCCATACCAACCAAATTCATAAGACCCTTTAAAAAGCTGAAGCCGGGTTGGTTAAATCCAATCAAAGAAATTAATTTTAATCTGCTGCCATCGAATTTTTCTACACAGTGGCAAGTGAATCGCTTTTACAGCGAGATGCAAGCAAGAAACAACAACAATTTCCGCCAGGTAAATCCCCGGCTATTTGATAAGAATTTCACCCTAAATAGGGTGTACAATGCGAGTCTGCCACTGTTTAGCTCACTCACCATCAATTACAACGCCACGGCCAATGCCCGTATTGAAGAGCCCTACGGCAGTCTGGATTCAGAAGGAAGGAGGGAGCTGGTGCGCAAAGAATTCAATACACTCGGAAGAATGACCCGGTTTAATCATTCCGTCAATGGCAACTATACCTTGCCGTTTGCAAAATTCCGCCGCCTGGATTGGATCAACACCAGTGTGAATTACACGGGAAGTTATGAATGGAATCAGGCACCGCCTGCTTTTTCTTCGTTGGGTAACCGTATTAGCAATGCCCGAGATATCAATATTCAAGGGCAATTGAATTTTCAGAGTCTTTACCAAAAAATCCCATGGCTGCGTGATTTGGAGAAACCCTCGAAAAAGAAATCGGATAAAAATAAAAAATCTGATGAGGATGTAAAATATGAGAGTGCCATAGACAAAAGTAAAGAGAGCGGTAAAAAAGCAAATCCCATCAAAATAGCCGTAGGGAATTTTGTAAGTATGTTCAAAAACGCCGGCTTCAGCTACAGCGTGAAACAAACGACCGATATGCCGGGATTTCGATACAAACCGGATTATTTCGGACACAACTTCAAGCATGTTCAACCGGGTCTGCCGTTTGTTTTTGGATGGCAGGAAGAAAATATTCGTTACCGCCTGGCCAGAAGTGGCGCACTGAATGAAGATTCAAGGCAAAGTAATTTTTACCGAACTTCTACCACAGAGGCATTTAACGGTAATATTACCATAGAGCCCATAAAAAGCCTAAGGATTCAACTGGATCTGAGTCGAAATAATATGGAGGGTACTCAAAGTGTTTTCCGCTGGGATGGGACTTCATGGGTAGATCAGGGGTTAACCCAAATGGGTAATTTTAACATCACCGGCAACTTTATTCGAACCCATTTTGTGAAAGATAATGTGTTGGGCGACAATAGGGTGAATGAGGTATTTACACAGTTTCAGGCCAATCGATACAGCATTGCACAGAAACTTATGTTTGCAGACCAGCGGGTACTCAATCCGGGAGAGGATACCCTCACCAAGTTCCCTATCGGCTACAGTAAACAGCAGCAGGATGTTCTGATTGGTGCATTCTATGCAACCTATTCCGGCATGGATCCAGGAAGGGCCGCTGTTTCTGGTTTTCCTATGATTCCCTTACCGGGCTGGAACATCAACTACAATGGATTAACCCGAATAAAAGCCATCAGTAAAATATTCTCCAATATCAATATCCGGCATGGCTACAATGGCCGCTACTCGATAGGAAGTTTCACCCAAAACCTGCGCTATGATGCCGGTCAGGCGGTGAAACCCGGTGAAGATTTTACACCTCAGCGCCAAATTTCGGATGTGACCATTTCAGAAGGATTCTATCCACTGTTGGGAATCAACATTGCAACCCGTAATAACTGGACGCTTTCTTTTGATTACAAAAGGTCGCGCATACTCAAGCTTTTTGCAGCACAATTTAACGTGACTGAAATGCGAAATAATGAAGTTCAGTTTCAAGCGGGATATAGGGTTACCGGGCTTACCCTACCTTTCCGTAGAAACGGCAGAAAACTCTATCTTCCCAATGATTTCAGGTTTGACATGACCGTGAACGTGGCCGACAATATTACCATTACACGTAAAATAGACCAAAACGACAATCGTGCCACTGCCGGAACCAAACAGGTGAGAATAGGACCTGCTGCAACTTATCAGGTCAATAATAAAATTAACATGGCTTTGCGTTACAATAAAACCATCATGTCGCCCCGCATCGCCAACCAGTTCTATACCGCCCTAACCGATTTTGGATTTGAAATCAGATACACACTCAATTAAGGGTTTAGTCCTTTGCTGGATTGCGCTGACCTGCTTTTTTACTGCAGTTAGTGCCCAGGATACAATGCCACCCATCGGTAAATGGCGTATCCATGCCAGTTATAAAGTTGCCAGGGTATGCGAGTCTTCCGGGACCTATGTGTATGCAGCATCTGCAGGTGGACTATTCCGTACCGATATCCGGGATGGGGAGATGAAGACATTAACCAAACTCGATGGTTTTGAAGCTTCAGGAGTTTCTTGCATGCGGTATGCACCTGATTTTAAAATTCTCATTATTGGCTACAATAATGGTATGATAGAATTACTAAATAATGACCGGACTTTAACCCAGGTAAAAGGCCTCTATAGCAAACTCATTCAGGGTGATAAGCGAATTATTCACGTGCAAGTGGTCGGGGAAAAAGCCATTATTAGCACCAATTTTGGAATTTTGGTTCTTGATCTGTTGAAAGAAGAAATCAGTGACAGCTACACTGCCATTGGTTCGGGAGGGCAAAGTATTGGAATTTTGGCTACCGCAGTATTGGGCGATTCCATCTATGCAGGCACGGCCAATGGTATTATACGTGCTAAATACGCTGCTTCCGTAAATCTAAACGATTTCAATAACTGGAAAAGGGTTTTTAATGGTAATTTCTGTTCTCATTTGCAACCCTTCAATGACAGTTTATATTTTGCGTCCGATAGTCTTGTATACAGATTGCACAGGGGTAAAGCCGTTGTCATTGTTAATCAAAAGAATGTTACCGGCAGAATACAGCAGTATGCGGGTAAATTAAATGTGTTTAGAGGTGGTGGGATTTTTACGGTGACCAATGCAGGTATATCCCGAAAAGCGGTCAATCTGCTAAGCGACGGCACCACGGATGCCGAAGGATACTTTTGGTTTTGCACAGGAATCGGACCGGGTGTAATCAAACAAACCGATGTGAATGAAATTGCTTTTGAGCCTTCCGGTCCATCCGGAACCTCCGTATTTGCGATGACACAGTCGGGGAATACCCTGTTTACCACTGCGGGTGGAGTGAGCAATACATTTGGCAATGCCTATAATCCCACAGGTTTCTACCTGTTTGATGACAATGCATGGAGCAGCAATCCATCCAGTTCTTTCAATACCGGTTTATATGATTATACTTTCGTGCATCACAATCCTGTCACCGGAAAAAACTATGTAGCCACGCATGTGAATGGGTTGCTGGAATTTAGGGGCAGAGATGCCATTAACCGTTGGGATGCCGGCAACAGCACACTGCAGCCAACACCGGTTATAAATATGGTTCGGGCTTCAGGTATTGCATCTGATCAAAAAGGAAACCTATGGGTTACCAACTTTGGTGCTCCGGGTGCGGGTCTTCACATGATGAATAAATCAGGTCAGTGGACTGCCATTCCCGTGGGGACTTCCGACATAGGAAAGCTGGTGGTAGACAAAAATGGGTATAAATGGATAGTGTTAATTTCAGGCGGTGTGCTGGTTTACGACGATAATAATACACCGGGCAATGTGTTTGATGACAGAAGCCGAACCTTGGGTAACCGCGATGGTTTAATCACCGCTGAAGTTACTTCACTGTCCTGCGATTCCAACGGGTATGTCTGGATTGGTACAACCCAGGGGCTGAATGTATTTACCAATCCTATATCGGTTTTTGAAGGGGTTAATGCCGACCGGTTAATTATACGCCAGAATGGGGTGGATGGATATTTATTGGGCGAGGAAAGTATTAATGATATCTGTGTAGATGGAGGCAACCGAAAATGGTTTGCCACGAATAATGGAGTTTTCCTTGTAGAACCGAATGGCCAGAAAGTCTTGTGGCAGTTTAGGTCAGAAAATAGTCCGCTGCCCGACAACCGGGTTATTTGCATAGGGCAACAGGATAAAACCGGTGAAGTATTTTTCGGAACAGACAAAGGCATTGTATCTTATCGTAGCGATGCCAGTGCGGCCTCTGACCAATTTGGAAATATTAAGATTTATCCCAATCCTGTAAAACCGGGATACAGCGGTTTGGTAACCATAGAAGGTCTGGCCAGGGATGCTGAAATCAGAATTACGGATGCCACCGGAAATCTGGTGTACATTACGCAGGCCAATGGCGGCACTGCCACATGGAATGGGCTGCGGTTAAATGGCACGCGACCCAGCAGCGGCGTCTATTTTGTTTTTGCCGTAAATAAGGATGGTTCTGAAACTGAAATGGGCCGTTTTATATTTATTCATTAAAAAGGCATTTCAATCACTTGACCGTCAAATGCCAGTTGCATATTGGAGGGAAGTGCTGCATTTACTTCGTCATGTAATCCTATCTGATGGCTCATGTGGGTGAACCAGGTGTTTTCTGCGCCAATTTTGGATGCCTGATCAACCGCCTCATCCAGCGTGAAATGGGAGATGTGACTTTCTTTTCTGAGTGCATTCAACACTAGGTGCCTGCTTCCTTTGGCCTTATTCTGTTCTTCTTCAGCAATATAATTTGCGTCGGTGATATAGGTGAAATTACCAACCCTAAAACCCAGAACGGGAAGTTTATAATGCATAACTTCAATGGGAATGATGGGAATACCACGTACTTCAAAAGGTTTGTTATCAATGTGATGAAAACGAATCAGCGGAATGCCCGGATAGGGGTTTTTATCAAAAATATAATGGTATTGCTTTTTAAAAGTATTTAATACCCGCTGTGTGCAATAAACGTCAAGATGATCTTCCTGCAAATAATTGTAGGGCCTAATGTCATCAAGGCCTGCCGTGTGGTCACGGTGTTCATGGGTGAATAGCAAAGCATCAATGCGGTTAATTCCGGCCCTGATCATCTGATACCGAAAATCCGGCCCTGCATCTATTACTATACTGATGCCGTCAATATCCAAATGAATACTGCTTCTCAGTCTTTTGTCTTTGGGGTTATGGCTCAGACATACTTCGGAAGTACAACCGATAGGGGGAACACCTTGCGATGTTCCTGTTCCCAGAAAGGTTACCTTTATGTTGCCTCCGACCACTTTTGGGGTCTATTTTATGGAGTCAAGAAAACCCTTAAGGCGCATGATGATGTGCACATGCATGTTGTCGGCATTACGCAGGTTAGAGGCATAAATGCTCACCCAGTCCAGAATATGGATAACCTCAAATAGTCGCTGTATGTCAGATCCGGATTCAGCAAACGTGTAAATACGGTTGTTCTGTTCTTCCAGCAATGATTTCAAGAACTGAAATCGCAGATTGGTGCGGCTGTTATTACCACTATTTAATAAAATGAAATTGGTATTCTGTTTATCCTGATAGCTTTCTATCACATTATGATTGGCTTCCGGGAGCACGGTAATGAATGCTTCACCTTTGGCATTTTCCTGAATTTGCTGGCAAAAACGAATAGCAATGGCTTCAAAATCCGGATCGCAAATAACCACAAACTTATCGCTGATGGTCTGTCGGAAAACATTGATAATATCGTTGGCTTCGTCTTTTAACCTGTCATTCCTGGTCAATAGGTTTGCCGTATTGCTGAGTTTGTTTTTAACGTCAATTCCAATTAAATCAGAAAGTATGAGTAGCAGGGTGCTAAGACTGTAGCCCAGCGTCATGCGCGGCTGGTAGCCCGTTTCAATCTTGTAGCAGGGGATGTTGTCTTCCTGTGCCTGCTGCATGATTTTACCACCGCTGGCAAGGCAAATCATGGTGCAACCCTTGGTTTTTGCTTCTCTGTACATGGCCAGGGTTTCTTCTGTATTGCCGCTGTAGGAGCAAAGGATTACCAGGGTTTTTTCATTGGCATATGCGGGTAAATTGTAGGCAGAAAAAACTTCAATTGGAAGCGGGAATTGGTTTATCGTGGCCAGTCTTGCGATACGGCCTCCAATTCCTGACCCCCCTAAACCGCCTATTACCACGTTGTTAAACGCAGATGAATTCAATCCATGAGAACAGTAATTCTGAATGGACCAGGTAATCTGATGATGAAAATTGTCAAGGGAAATTTCGTGTGTTATTTCAGACATATTGAATATGAATTTTCTGTTCGCAATATACTAATCAGCTATTTCTTTTTGATGAATTGTTGTCATTAAAAAAGCCCCATTTTCAGGGGCCTTTCTATTATTTAAGTTTAAGGATAATATTCCCCAAATCGTTTATTTCTGCACTTTCAGAATATTTATATCGGTAATCTGCAATTTCTGCAGACCTTGAGGCATATTGTCCAAGGAAATTCATCAACATTTCACCGGTATACTGGAAGCCGGCATTTGTGAGCACAGAATTGGGTACTTCAATTTTATCCCGCTTTTCAATTAAGGCAACGGCAACACCATTATTACCGGCAATCGGTTTGCTGATTTTTTTCAATTCAATGCCAAACAAGGCGCCTACAATTTTGGGCTCATTGTTTAACTGAGGAAGCATGGTCTGATTGATTCTCACACCATCCACCGGAATAATTGAGCTTCCAGTCTTTTGTGCCAGTTCCTCCAAAGACTTGGAGTTTTTCATGGCTTTTTCGAATTTCTCAGCGATTTTCTCTGCTTTTAATTCAATCCTAACCAATGGTTCGATTTTTTCCCTCACATCTTCCAGATCAGCATAGCCGGCATTCTTTACTCCATTCATTAAAATCACCACATGCCTGTTTGAAAAAGCAAATCTGTCTGAAATGTCATTGGTTTTTCTGTTGGCGTCAAACATCCAGTCAAGGATACTTCTGATGTCTGAATATTCTTCAATACCGGGTAAATTTCTGATGTCTGATTTTACATCTTTTTGAACCAAAACATTCAATCCCATTTTATCTACTGCACCCTGAAAACTCTTTGCATCACCTTCCACAATCATGTTTCTGAATTTGCGGCTAACCTGGTCTACTTCTTTCACGGTTTTGGTGCCGGCAACAATTTCAAATTTTTGCTCTTCGTATTTGATTTGTGTGTAATCCGGACTGGCAAGTGCTTTCATCACATGCAGCCCCAGTTCTGATTTTACTACCTCAACCTGGCCCTGAGCGGCACGGAGTGCGAAGTTTCTGTAGGGAGCCACATAGTTGTCGTAAGTCTCTTTACCCACCCAGCCATAAGATCCTCCGTTGGAAGAAGAACCGGGATCTGAACTCCATTCAGAAGCAAGTTTTGCCATATCAGCACCAGCCCTGATTTGTGCAGCCAGTTCATTGGCTTTTGCCAGAACAGCAGCGCTGTCAGCCAGCAGTTGCTTATTGGGTGCTTCACCTACCTTAAGGAGGATATGTGCCACATTCACAGAAGGAGTACTATCCTTTTTCTCTGCAATTTTGCGATAAACAGCATAAGTTCCTTCTTTGTAGAATGGACCCGCAACGGAGAGGGTAGGCATCGACCAAACAATTTCTGAAACCTCTTTGGGTGTGCTTTTAGGAAGATTGCCGCGAGATACAAACATGGAGATACCCTCACCTACTGTATCAGGATTGGTTTCTTCTTTCATGGAAGCAGCGGCACCCATGGCTTGTTTCTGAACATACGCACTGTCTTCTGAGCTTGGAATGATTTTCCATACCAGATATTGGATGTCTCTGAGTTCCTCTTTGTTTTTGTACTGCTCTCTATGTTTGTTCAGGTACTTTTCCAGATCTGCATCAGTTACTTTAATGCTGTTGTCGGAAATTGTGCTGTAGTTGATACTGACAATCTTGCCTGACAAGCTTGAGTTTGCAGCAAGATATTCGTATTTGCGGATAGATTTGGGTTTGTACAGGCATTTGGCTATATAATTTCCATAGCGTTTCATACCCTCGCTCTGGCGAATGCTGTTGACATAGCGGTTCAGCGCTTGCACACGTGCTTTGTCTTTGCGGTTTTTACGGAAAAGGTCCTCCACTTTTTTGCGGTCATACCTTCCATCTGTCTGGAAATTGGGATCCCCCTTCACGTATTCCAGCGGGTTGGGTCCTACCAGTAAGTCATTGATGTCTTCATCTGAAATAACCACACCCGAAAGTTTCAGTTCTTTATCGATGGTCTGGTTTCTCAAAATCTCGCTCCAACCCTGAGACCATGCCTGTTCCATGGCCATTTTGAATTTTTCAGGATCATTGAGTTCTCCGGATTGGTCTCTTTCCAAAAAGGAATTGAACAAATCCTGGGCTTTTTCCTCCAGTTCTTTGGTTTTAACCTGATTACCATTGATGGTTCCAACAACACCTTGCAGTCCATCACCTAACCCTAATCGGTTGCCGGTCAGTATATCACCTACTACAAACAAAACCAAGGCGGCAATGATAACCACTACCACCAATCCTGAATTTCTGAGCTTTTGTATTACAGCCATAATTTTATAAGAACGGCAAAAATAATGATTTTAAACAAGATTATACAATCATTCTCACAGGAAAAAACTTGCTTTTTTCGGGTTTTTTTCGTATATTGAAGATTGTATCTCATAATCAACGAGGCATAGTTTTCGTTGATTTTTACACTATTATCCCAAACCCTTATTGAAAAACAATTTTGTAACGCGTGCTTCTGCCACCTTTGGGCAATTTTTGCAACATTCGCTGGTTCAGTAACATTCTTATTTCCCTTAGTGCAGTATCAGCCGAATACCCTGCTATTTCGGACCATTCTTGGCAAGTGAAATTGGGTTTTTCAAGTGTAGATAGCTTCTGCAATATTCTTTTTTGCCTGCCGGAAAGACCCAGGGCTGACATTTTGTCTTCCAGTTTTTGCCGGCTGATGACGAATGCCTGAGTCGATTTCACATCAAGGATAGATTTTTCGATTATTCCCAGATACCATTCAATCCAGTCAGTCAAATTCAGGTTGCCCTTTTGGGAGTTTTCCAATATTTGGAAATAGACGTCTTTGTCTTTCAGCATTTGCACAGAGGGGGCATAATATCTGGGTAATCCGTTTTCTGACCGGGCCATGAGCATAAGCGAAACCACCCTTGAAACCGGGCCGTTACCATCCGCAAAGGGGTGAAGGGTCAATAGCCAGAACTGGGCAATGGCGGCTTTTATTACGCTGCTTTCCTGTGTATCCTGATTCATCCACAACACCCATTTTTTCATTTCCTCAGCCAATTTTTTCGGAGCCGGTGCCTCAAAACGGATTCGTTGCTTGGCAGTGTCCCAGATTTCCAGCCCTGTATCTCGCCATGCCCCCATTTTATTGGCTGAAATTCCGGGATAAAGTTGGGTATGCCATTGGCATAAATTTTCAATGGTGAGCTTTTTATCATGATGTGATATGCCTGATACCAGCGCTTCGGCAGCGCCTTTGGCCATACCTCCCGAAGCTACCATTGACGGCATCCGGATTTTCATGCATCTGGCAATGGCGGATTCTACCTCACCATAATCGAATATGGAATCTTCTATGGCATTGCTGGCCAGTGTTTCCAGTGTTAAAGCATGTATAATAGCCTGTTTTCTGAGGTCTGGTGAAAAACCTTCCATTCGGCCATGCAGCTGCCCCTGAAGAAAATTAACCCTTTCCAGCAATCCGGAAATTTTGGTATATTGATAGTGAAAGGAAGGCCATTCCGGTAATTGATGTATGTATCCCATTCTCCGCAGAATTTACGGCGAATATAACAAAAATTATACGGCTTCTAGCTTTTTGAGAAGGGGAGTGCACCCAGTGGAAGCAACTGTTCTTTTTCCAGTAAAAAGTGCCCTGCCATGCAAATCATAGCGGCATTGTCGGTGCAGTATTCAAAGGAGGGAATCAGACATTGTAAGGAGTATTCCCGTGCCAGTTCCTGCCAGCGTATTCTCAGTGATGTGTTGGCAGAAACACCGCCAACAATCGCGATGGACCGTGGTTTGTATGCCTCAATGGCTTTTCGGGTTTTATCAGCTACGTAGTCTGCAATGCTTTGCTGGAAAGAAGCGCAGACATCCGACAGGTGATGTTCCAGAAAATTCGGGTTCTTTTCTGTCTCGTTGCGCAGAAAATACAGAAGGGCGGTTTTAATTCCTGAAAAGCTCATGTCAATGCCGGGTACTTTGGCTTTGGGAAATGTAAATGCATTTGGATTACCCAACGATGCGCATTTTTCAATCTGAGGGCCTCCGGGATAGGGGAGCCCCATGAGTTTGGCTGCCTTATCGAATGCTTCGCCGGCTGCATCATCCAGCGTGGTGCCCACAATCTTCATTTCGCTGTAATCACTCACCAAAATCAATTGTGTATGTCCGCCGCTTACCAGCAATACCAAAATCGGGAAAGCAGGTTGGGGTTCTTCCAGGTATAATGCTGCCACATGGGCCTGCAGGTGATTTACGCCCACCAAGGGTTTTTTGAGGGCTAAGGAAAGTCCTTTCGCAGTGTTTAAACCAACCAGTAAACTCCCCATCAGTCCCGGTCCCTGGGTTACAGCGATGGCATCGATATCTGCAACTTCCATTTGGGCTTTTTTTAAGGCATGTTGAAGCGTGGGGATGATATTGCTCTGATGGGCACGGGAAGCCAGTTCAGGCACAACACCACCATATTCCCGGTGAATGGCCTGGCTTGCGGTGATATTGGCAAGGATTTTGCCTCTGTGCCATATAGCTACGGCGGTGTCGTCGCAACTGCTTTCTATGCCCAATATAGTGGAATATAGCATGGTTGGTGGATAGCGAGCCCCTTTAGTTACCCTAATTTCGAAACGGTTGAAAAAGCGGCGGACAAAATTACGAAAGTTTATACTCAGGTTTTTGCTGTTTCTGCTTTTATCTGCGGGCTTGCTGGGTATTTTGTTGCGTAGCAGGGCCGTACAAACCTATCTGGCAAACCGTGTGGCCAATCATTTGGAAAAGCAGTTGGGTTGCTCGGTTTCTATTAAATCCATTGAATTTGACCTTGTGCAAAACCTCCACGCTGAGGGTCTGTTTATGAGCGACCAGCAAGGGGACAGCATGATTTTTATTCGGGTATTAGAGCTTAATCTCAGAAAATGGGATCGGTTGAGTAAAAAGATTGATTTTATTGATGGTGATATAGTTGGGGGGTACATCAGGGTTGGGCACCACAAAGGGGTCAAAGGGCAAAACATCGATTTTCTGGTGGATTACATTAACGGTCCACCCAAAAAAAATAAAATCCGATCCAAACCCTGGGCTGTTTATTGGGCAAATGCACGTATCAAGGACACCCGGTTTCATTATTTTGATGAACGACATAATCCCTCTATTCCGGGTAAAATTGATGAGTATCATCTTGAATTTAACGATATTTCAGGAACCTGCAAGGATTTTTGGCTGATTGATGATTCCCTCCACTTTACGGCAGTGGATCTAAAAACCAAAGAGAGAAGCGGTCTGCATATTGATGCTTTTAATGCGGT
>Ga0315899_10005642_pt1 | contig 13501 bp, 8 predicted proteins | sample LakEriMetagenome_2_FD_203518 | JGI IMG/M metagenome (GOLD analysis project Ga0315899, IMG submission 203518) | Freshwater fungal communities from buoy surface, Lake Erie, Ohio, United States - Buoy 4 MA112 | ecosystem: Environmental > Aquatic > Freshwater > Lake | place: USA: Lake Erie, Ohio...
CCTCTTTCAGATACGAATCAGAGACACTGGGGGCACAGCGAGGAGCGGAAAGGATGTTTCACTTGTGAACATGGCTGTTACTGTCTTGCCTGTCAACTCACAGCCGTTTGCTCATTTCCAAAGATATATCAGCCTGAATGAGAGCACGACTTTGTGTCTGGAACACTTTGCGAGCAATGTGACACCAGGAGGCTCCGGCAGGGGTCTGGAGCGAACCCAGAAGCTAAGATTCAATTTTCGACAGGTTGAAGGATCCACCGGTATTGTGAGCAAGATTAGTGCGAGCTGCGTCCCCGTATCTGGCATGCCAGCCTCTCGGTGTCATGCGACATCGCAGCAGCATCACAACAGCCTGGCGTGCCGATCACATGCTTGGATCGACAGCTTAGGGCGCGGCTGTACATCATATCAAAAGCACCCAGGCCAGTGCGGTTTCGAGCTGTCCGCGGATATGTGCTGCACATGCGGCGGCGGCACGACAGGCATGGCACCTGGGATGTTCTCTGAGTGCGCAAGTGGTGACGCATCGCTGCACATCGAGACTACCCCCCACCGCTTCGGGACTGTCGTATTCGAGGTAGCACTCATAGACAATGGTGGCATTGCCCGTGGGGGTGTCGACACATTGACGACCCGCGTTACAATCAAAGTGCTTCCGGTTAACACGCCTCCTACCTTCATGCTCTCGACACAAACGGAGGACAATACGGTATTCTCCTATCAACATGCAGGTCTGGTTCAACTTCCTCATTTCATGCGTGCCCTGTCGATGGGTCCATACGAATCACATACCGTCGCGGACTGTCCCCTGGGCAATTGCCGAGTGAAGCCTGTTAAGTTTCAATCTTCTTTCACGTGTTCGGGTTCCTGCGCCTGTTCCCCAACTTCCGGTGAGATGAATGGCACATTTTCTGATGGACCAGGGAACTATGAGAACGACGCGCAGTGTGAGTGGCTCATCTCATCATCCTGGGACATCATTCTGAGCTTCCGCACTTTCGACACGTATCATGGCTACGACTTTGTAACATTGTACCGCTGTTTCGAGGCAGATTGCTTGGTCCGAGAGCTCGTTGCCAAGCTTTCGGGCGACTCTGTTAGCAGCGACCTGGAATTGCGGTCATGGACGGGCTTTTTGCAACTTGTCTTCACCACGTCTCCTTATTATTGGACGAGGAGTCCGGGCTTTGAGGCCTCCTGGCGAGTTGTCCAACACCGCCTCCTGGCGAGTGGTGTGACCAACACAGCAGCAGAGCACCTCAGTGAGCCCTTTGGCCAAGCAAATTCCTTTGTCGCGCCATGTTTTGCAGAAGATTTTTGCGAAGACCAAAGGGCGATGTTGGAGCTTGTTCCGTTTGATTTTAGCGCCGTTCATGCGCTTTTTGAGGTCCTGCCCCGGATGGACTGGATTTCGGGCTCCCTAGAGTTCCAAGCCTATGATGGTGCAGAAGGCCAAGTTGAAATGAACTTGACCATTTCTGACACTCGAGCTCTGGATGGATCTCAACTAGCAACCACCAAAACATTCAAGATCGCTATTTTGGCGTTGCCAAGATTCGAGACTTGTGAAGTCACAGTGCTTGAGGACAGTGGGTACGTGCAGCTCGAGGTGGCAAATGTTTTGGCAGGCTCCTCAGCAAAATACAACCTTGTCTTTGAAGTCTCCGTGGACCGTCCTCATCTCTTCTCCGCAGACGGCTTGCCCACTGTCGACACGCTCGGCGTGGCAAGGTTTACGCTCGCAGCCCATCAGTTCGGGCAAGCCCGGCTCACCATTGATCTACTCTACGATAGTCCGTTCATACATGGTCGCCGCGATCGAGCAGGCTCTAAGACAATACCGTTTGTCGTTGTTCCAGTCAACGATCCGCCGAGCTTCATCCTGCCCACCGACATCATCCAGGTCCACCTAGGGCATCGCTCAGTTAATCGGCAGGCATTTGCAGATGAAGTGCTTGCGGGGCCTCCAAACGAAAATTGTCTGACCAGCGACATTGACTCCTCCTGCCAACATCAGAAAGTAACTTTCGTCGTCACTCGCCTCAGCCAGCCTGACTTTTTCCTCGAACCACCACGTGTCCACGTGGATGGGACGTTGACCTTTGAGCTTTCCTCTCTCGCTTTTGGGTGGGTGCGCGTCGCTCTAATTCTCAAAGATGATGGTGCATCGCATATTGTTGACTCGTCCATCGAACAATGCCGCCTCACCTGCCGGAAATCTGTGTCAATGCTACCGCCGATTGCGTCGCTGGGCAACGGGGCATCAGATGAGCTCATCTTCTGGATTCACGTGAGCTCTTCCAACATCAAGCCTGGATTTGCCTTGAACTCAGTCAAGTGCATCACGGAAAGAGATGCGAAAGGGAACAATTGCTCATGCCCTGATTTCGTCAACTCTCTCACCTTGAAAGATGCGAAGAGTCCGTGCTCTCAACCTGATCGTCTGCATTCCCAAGACTCTGCAAGCATCGAGATCCTCGAGGCCACGGGGAACGGAGACCATGGGACAAAAATCATCCACAATTTTGCAAATTTCATGTCGCCTGCCGAGAACTACTACCCATCAGCGCTCGGCATGTACTCATGGAACATAAGCAGCCAGTCTCTAACGTACCAAGGCATTCGCGATGATCCGGTGCTCGGCGCGAAGTTTGACGGTCTGGGCCTCCACCCTTCTTCCGAGTACGCTGTGAGCCCAGATGGTCGGCACATTTATGTTGCCGAATTCGAGACCAACACCCTTGCCATTCTCTCAAGACCACCTGGTAGTATGACCGAAGGGACAACGAGGGGCACTCTTCAGGATTATTTTATTGGCCGTAGGTCGCATGGAGAGAATCGCTTACGGTTTGGCAGTTTCTGGCTGCAGGATAGACCAATTGAGGTGCAGAGCCTGCCTGCTGCCACCCATCTTTACACAAATCCTTTGATGTCAGTTCTCAGTGTCAAGGTCGAGTCGTTGGATCCGCAGCCCTTTGTGTGTAGCCATACATCGGCATGGACGGTGATTTATGATCGAAATAGGGAGTTGATGTCCAACAGCAGCGTCCCTATTAATACTGTCTTTCGAATTCCCGACCTCGGTTTTAAATACTGTGTTTATGACAGCTCAACAGAGGCATTGCTGGCCGTCGATCTGCACGGCAGCATCCACATAGCAGACCGGTTCGTGTTAGAGTCCAGTCTGCTTGCCTCCTTCTCCCAGGATTTCATCGGACAAGTGCATGCCATTTCCCCACAGCTCATCAGGAGCAAGCGTATGCAGACTGCAGAAGGTACAGCCTTTGTGCTTCGCTACGAGGGCCGACGGGGAGCTGCGAAGATGCCCGATCACGCTTCTGTTCCGACGTCTCGCGGGACGCCACTGCAGGTGGTGGAATTCACACTTTACAGCAACAACTCGATGTTTCTACAGTCAGAGACGCAGTTCGCGGACAACAAACTGACCGACACAAACGTCGCATTCCAGCTGCGAGACGTGACTACCAACAAGGTCCTAATGAATATTTCGTCGGGATCATCTTCCTTTTTGCTTTCGTTCGATCCGCTGTGTCATGATCCCGACGAAGGCGGCCCCAGAGAGAGTCTGTTAGGTAACGCCACCTCTGGCTGGACAGTCTTACTTTCAAGTGGGCCTCCCCTGAGGACTGATTTGCATCACAACGTACCAGACCTCGGGTTCGATTTTTTCGTGCGGGGCTCAAATGTCCGGTCCAACATATCAGTCGTTGCCAACCAGCTTAGCGTCGTGTTTGGCAGGGCCTCGAAGGTTCACTCAGCGAACTTGTCCGCGTCCTCACTTTTTTTGAGCGAGGATCAGCCCGAGAAAAAGGTGTCTTCGACGTCGATGAAGCATTTGATAGTTGGTAAGCAGATTGAGGATGCAGGCATATGGGGCTACGTGGTGCGACACGAAATGCACCAAAGCTTTGAGACTTCGGGTGTCGCAATGACGGCCGCTGTTGAGTACACAATCTGGCAGGACAACTCCGTCTCCATCTCAGTCGGCAACACACTGAATGCATCATGGCTTGGCACGTTTGTTTTTCAGAACGGTGTGAACGAATCGAAGGCATTTATTACGCTTGGCAAGATGTCTTCAGGTCGCATCCACCTCAACAGTGAGTGCGGCTGCCCTGATGGACTGGTCCGAAACATGTACGAAGGAAGAAGCGACAACTTGACTGTCGACATTGAGGATGCTTGTCTTTGGGACACCTTTACTTTCTCCTCAAGTACGTCTGCGGGCATGGAGGCCAGGATAGCAACCGCAGCCTCAGGCTGCCTCGACCTTGACCTTGCCCAGCGCATACTCGATGATGTACCGGCTTCTGCGCGCTCTGCCTCGGTTGCAGGCCAAAAACTGTGCCACCAGGGCCAGCGAGGCGCGTTGGGGCTATGGGAGGGATGTAACGAGGCGTGCTGCAAAGCTCTTGAGCTCGTCACCGTTGGTTTTTGGGACATGCATATCGACGCAATGCGGAGCGACAGCGACGACATACGTGTCTCCAACTTTTCCGGCGACAACACAATCAATTGCACAGAGCTAGTTTCCTCGCATACATCGCATGACCCGTCGCTCGCTTGCTCCTCCTACCGCCCCAAGTCCGATTGTGGCGAGGAGTTTGACACTCTGGTGTTTCCTGCTGGCATCAAAGACCAAGTCAACCGCCTTGGCGCCGCTGTGCTCCTTGGCCCCCTCTGCAAGACTGGCCCATCCATGGACTGGGATCTTGCTGGCGGCACCGTGAGCGGTCGCTTTGGCTCCGAAGCTCCCGGCGCCACCCCTCCGTCTCTCGAAACCTTTGTCATCGGCTCAGGCTTTGAGCAGGCGTTGCAATTTGACGGCGTGCTCAACTCAGGCTTGTACATCACAGATGATCTCTCACTACTCGACAACACGTCTCTTCCCTTCGACCAGCTATCTGTCGAGGTGTGGTTTACAATAGAAGATTCGAATGTGGTGTATGGCGGGCTGGTGGTAGCTCAACTGCAGCTGCCTAACTGCCAGACCGGCTGGTCCTTGGGCTATTCTACAAGGTTTGATGGTGACGGTAATACCCTTGCCACTTTATTGTTCTCGATAGCGCTGGAGGGTAACGCCAAGAGCGGAGGAGCAGACAGCCAGCAGACCGTGGATAAGATGGAGGTTGTACACTCTGAAAAAGTTGTTGTTGGACAATGGCTACATCTTGTGGCTGTCTATGATGGTCATGACCTTATTCTGCACCTCAACAATGTTTCAGCATCGTCCAAACCTGCATGTCAACCGAAAGCGCATGAGCTAGGCATGCATGCAACGCGGGGCTGCGGTACCATCGTATACGGGCAGGAAGCGTGGCTGTCGAGCTACTGCAGATCAGAGCAGACACCCTTTACCTTGGGGACATACGACGATAGGTATGCCCAGCAAAAATTCTCGCACATCGGCGCTCTCAAGAGCGTGCGCATCTTCAGGACGGCTCTCTCGAGCGCACAGGTGGTTGCCTTGTATCAGGCTGGAGCTGCCTTGCCAGCGAACCCAATCGACCAGTATTGGGTCAAGAGCTCCGGACGTATCGAGGACCCCAACCGATACCCGACTGCGCTTCCGCAGTTCCGCTCCCCCGACTCCACGGCTGCCATCGCGCACAATTCGAGCAAGATCCAACTCCTCGGGGGATTCCGTGCCACCACGCGTTACCGCGCCGAGTTCTCCTATCACGAGCCGTCTGGTGTGCTTCTCTCTGAAGTATCCGAGGAGTGCCGCATCGATGGCATCACGCTCCAATGCGATACGCCGCTCTGGCCCCACGGCTTCCGCGCTGCTCTCCTCTCTGTCGCATATGCCTCTGCGCGCGACGCTTCTCCTCCGCACTGGACTCCGCTATGGCAAAAGGTGAGGGCACACACGTCGATGTTGCGCATGTTGGTGTTGCTTTGCTTTGTTGATCTTTGTCTTACGCTTTGCACTGTTGGTCTTTGTCTTACCCTTTGCTTTGTTCGCCTTTCTCTTACGCCTGCTTGGGTTGCTAATAGTGCTGATGGTCTTACAAGATGTTGCTGATGGTCATACTTGTCTTGGGTTGCTGATGGTCTTACTAATCTTGTCATGTCATCTCCGTGCGTGGTGCTGTCCTTGTGTGGCAAGCGGTGACGGGCGTGGTTGGAGCATGGCAGGTATGTTTAAGAGCCGAATGTGGCTTTGTTCCTGCTCCGCGGAGATCGCCGCAGTGGTACACGTTCGCAAAAGATAGCAAGACCTTCGTGCTGCATCCATCCCTTCGCGGTGGTGCAGCGCACGTGCGCTTTTTATCGTCGGTACTCCAATGCTTCCTCATCACTCTCCTCGCTTCGTTGCTTCGTGTGGTTTTTGTCATCTGTGTCCCTGCGCTCGAGAGTTGGATGATGCTTTTCACGGATGTTGACCTTGGGCATCACACCAGGTAAAGATGTTCAAATTTGAGGCACCGCAAGGCGCAGGTGGGGAGATGCTGAGGCCCCTGCAGGCGTTTGCCATGGAGTCCTGTCAAGGCAACTGCGTCTTCGGCCGCCCTACCTGTCAGGTCTAGAGTTTCAGGGTTAGAGCTTAAGGTTTAGGGCAACTGTGTCTTTGGCCGCCCTGCTTGTCACGTTTCAACACGTACCCTTTCTCGTGTACGGTCTTCAAGTGTTTAGAGACATGGAAACGTGCCTTGCACTAGCTGCGAACTCACATCATTTCGCCGCTGCCTTCACAGAGCGGCAGAATGAAAGGATACCTGTGCGGCTATGGGTCAGGCTTCGTGCCCCCAGAGCACATGGAATGCGGAAGATGCTCCTCCGACCTTGCATACTCCGTGATGGGCACCAAGTCCTTGACGCTGGTGTCCTCATCTCGCACGGCCAGTGGGCAAGGTCGGGAATTCTTGCTGGCTGCAAGGATGTGGGATGGACTGTCGCTGCACGTGACATCGCCAGTGTTTCAAGTTCACCAAGACGCCTCGGGACAGGATTTTGTCATGGAGCCTGTGCAGCATGTGCCCACGCAGGGGGCGCAACGGTGGCGACATATCAAAGCTAGTGACCTCACGCTTGCCCAGCAAGAGTTTGTGGCTGTGTCTAACCTCGTTGGCCCGAGCGCCCTGTACCGCTGGAATTCTTCTTCGACGCGACCTGTGGATGTGGGCAGCCATTCGACATTTCATGAGATAGGAGGCGCATCGCTGCAGAGCGTCGACTTTTCTGGCGTGACCCTCTTGGTGCTTGCAAGCATGCACAGCGCCGCTCCGTGTGCAATCTACCAAATAGGCTCTGTCATAAGCTCTTCGCACGGACATTTCCAGCTACCCGGTGCTGGCGGTCCCACACCTTCCGTCTTTGAACGAGTAGGTTTGGGTCCTCTTGCGGTATAACCTCCCCTCACCCCCTCTTCGTCTCCCTGCTATGTGCATGACCATGGTCGTCCTCGCTGTCAGACAGCGAGCAAAACTGACTCAGCATCCGTTGACTCTCAGATGCGTCGTGTGCATTCACAAGCGCTCCCGACAACGGCGTCGGACGTGTCAACAATGGTCTACCAAGACAAACTCTACTGTATATTCGCAGCTGCAGGCCAAGGCAAGAGTACGCGGCTCGTGTCACTCATCTTCAACAGCATGGGATCACTGATGGTGCAGGAGATGCAGGCAATTGAGCCCGCACGAACACTCACGTCCTTTGAAGCCCTCGGCCAGCATTTCCTGCTTGCATCTCGCGACACCAACTCTGTTCTCATGCGCTTCAACGGCCGAGTCTTTGTTGATTCAGTCCAAGCCTCGTCCCATGCCCTCGATGCAGCTTCAGGACAAGTGCTTTCGTCTATTTCCACCTCCGCTGCCCACTTCTACGCAGACGGAAACCACTATCTTATCGGGAGTACTGCACAGTCCACGGGCATGCTGCTCTTTGGAAGGGTCGAGAATGTGTCAGGGTTGCACGGGCCGCAGAGCGTTGCAGTCAGTCCGTTGGATGGTCACTTTGTCGCCGTCGCATCTCTCTTTTCCAAGGACATTGAGATATACGATCGCGACATTACTTCAGGACTCCTTCTCCTCCTTAGTCGCACAGAGGTGGAGGAGGGTGTGGAATCTTTGGTATTCAGTCTGGACCAGCGGTTTGTCTATGTCACGAGCTTGCTTCCCGGGTCTGTCAGTGTATACCGCCTGCACGAGGTCACTGGCCAGCTGCTCTTGATGCAGGTACCATGGGTCGATCGATAAAACATACTTGATACGCGCATTGACTTTGCAGAAAGGCCTGCACGCGCGCAAGTAGAAAAATCGTTGTGAGTCTCACTTTTGTGATGTGCTGAATGATGAACAGGTAGTCCACAACGGCGATGCCGTTGCACAAGCATGGGGGAACCGTGCGCCACCAGACAATACAGACATGGGTGCTGGCATTGTTAGTGGGCTGCAAGGGGCGAAGGGCATTGACGTCAATGAGCACTTCGTTGCTGTTGCTGGCTCACATAGCAACGCAGTAGTTCTCTTTGCTCGTCATCATGACGGCAGTATCACATTCCTTAACCACGTTTCTGTCGGGCTTCGATCAATCCCCTCCTTCCATCATCGCTTCAATCCTCAGCCCCTCACTCTATCAGGGCCGACGTATGTGACATCCTCCGAAAGCGAGAGCTCTGTCTCTTCTCACAGCAACCCTGAAACACTTCAAACCAGTTTCGCATTGGATCATGGACATGGTCCTGTTCGGCTTCAGCGCACTTTAGGCAATGCCGTATCGGCGAGCGATGCGGCAGCCTTCACCATATCTGGCAGGCATTACCTGGCAGTTGCCAACCAAGATGGCCTCGGCGGTGGCGGTGTCTCAGTCTTTCTTTTGCATCGCCAGCCTCTGGTATGTGAATATTGCCAACTTCATGTTCAATGCACTACAGAAACGTTTTTGTGCTGGGATGTGCAGGAGGAAAAACAAGGACTCTTACATTTGATTTGCATGCGCAGACCCAAGAGGGCTCTCAGGTCCTGGAGGAAGTGCAGAGGCTAGCACAAGATGTCGACACCACGTGTCTTTCGCATCACTTGGTCACACCGCGAGTTGCAGATACGGGCAACGAGAGCAGTATGACAATGCACGTGCTCACGGTAGCCACCAGCTTGAAAGCAGACGAGAGTTCGAAGAGTAAGGCGCCTGAAATCCGCGTGCATAGGTGGTTGGAGTCTCTATACCCTTCGCCGGCTGGCTTCGAGCTTTATGATACCATTGCATCACCGCAAGGAATCTTTGCCTCAGGGTTGGCACAAATTATGTATGAAGGTCAGCTCTGGCTAGCCGTGAGCTGCTTCTCCAACAGCGAGGCCTATCCAAATGCGGGTCATGCCGAGTCCTTTGTCTATCGCTACTCCTCTTTCCAACTCAGCCGCGCACTCAGGGACACAATCGGCAGACGCCCTCAAGCGGCCGAGCTGATGCACACTATTCCTTCGCGCGGAGCAACAGATGTCGCGTGGTGGGAGACGCCGCAACAACAGCTCCTGCTCATGATCAGCAACTTCCTGGGAGAAGAAGTTGGGAGTGTGCTGGGAGACGTGTCAGTGTACGCGTATGACCGAGGAGCTCAACACTTCGAGCTTCTGCAGAGCATTGCGGCGCAAGGAGCTTATGATGTCCATGTGTTTCAGCCGCGAGGCATGAGCACGTTGCTTGGCATCGCAAATCGACAGGTATATTATCTCATGCCTGCGCTGCCCTCTGTGTTTTGTCCCTGTTGAGTCGATCTGGACTCGCGAGGCAAGAGAGTGACAGCGCAAAACTGCGGTGCACACAGGTCAAACGAGCATTCAGCGAAAACGATGCGAGCTCGTACGCCGCTGCCTCGGAGCTGTATAAATGGGTGTCATGTCCACCTACGGAGCATGGTCAACACCTGGACGCTGATGCCGCACTGATTTTGGCATGTGCTTCCAACGCCCATGGCTTGGAACCAGCAGGACAATGGATACTCTTCCAGCGACTTGGTGCAGAGTTTAAGTCGGTGGTCGCATCTGGAGCAAGCTACACTGCTCAACAGATATTTTGCTCTCCCTGCGGACAGGCATCTGCGGATGGTATCACCTTTCCTGTCCCATTTTTGAGGGGTGCGTCCGGCTTGACATGGTTTGAGCACGGCGGCGAAGACTATCTTGCCGTTGCTCAGTCTTTTGACGTGGATTGCACCGATCAAGAACGAGCATTCAGCGTCGGTGCTAGATGCGAGGACATGGTTGCGCAGCCGAGGTCTGCCGTGCTGCAGTTGAATGCAGAGACGCAGCGCTTCGGCGAGCTTCTTGCGCTCCCGTCTTCCGAACCCTACCAAGAGGCGCGTGAGAGGACAGAGCAGGCGCTGCGCATTGACGCAGGTCGAGCCTCTCGCTTTGTCTTCATGCAGGCAGAAGGCCAGTCGTTGCTCGTGGCATGCAGCCGCTCCCATGGCGCAATAGTCTATCGCTGGCAGTTTCATCAGACCGACGCTCTTCGCAACGTGGTATCTGTCATGCTTGCTCCAAGCGTTCCAGGCGCCCGCTTGCACATCCTAGCGGCCGCTCGTGGCCTCGACACAGGGAGCAGCGTGCACGCTCAGCAATCCCGCGGCGGTGCCCTCGCGGTCCTGGAGTTGGCCGAACAGTTCGACGACTTGGGCAAGCAGCAACGTTCCTGTGCTGTGACTTATGCTGGAGCACCACACTGTTTGCGAGTCGTCCACGAACTCGTTGAATACGCTTCCACGTCTAGTGGTTTAGACCCTGCTGAGCCTTCGGGACAGCACACGTGTTCAAATGCTAATGATTCTAGACTCGTCTGTCTTGAAAAGCATGGGCTGGCGATGGCTGGTCGTATGAGGCTGGCTCAAATGGTGCCTCATGACCGCGCTTGTGCTGGTCCCGATCATTGCCTCCTTCAGGTGTCACCAGCGTCTTGTCGCGTGTCCAACTGCAGCCAAGTCCTTTCTTATACTCCTTGCTCGATTTTCTGATTGTGTGGGAAACATCAGGTGTCAAGCCACATGAGGCGGAGCGAGCTTCCTTGCGCGGCCATTCCGCTGCCGACTGCCGAGACAGCAGCAACGTTGATGCACAACCTGGCCAAATGGCAGGTTGCCTGTGTAATTATATATTTTTGGAATTGATCATGGACCTTTTCCTTGCTTCTTGTGCGTGTTACTGGCAAGGTGCATGGGCACTGAGTAGCAGAGACATGGACGTCTATTGTTGTTTTGCTCACATTTCTTGATGCTTGCTCACAATGATGCTTCCTGCACCAGATGGTGCTGTGCCAGCACATCAGCTTCGAAGTGAGCAGCTGGAACGATGAGCTTTTTGTATCGCCGCCCAGGATTGATATGCATGGCTCGCTCTCTTTTCAGCTCAAACCTCAGGTCTGCTTCCACCCTGCTGCACTCTCTTCTCTGCCGCTCCACCTGTCCTCGTCTGCTTTTTTGCCAATCGGTTTCCCGCTCCTCGAGGGCCTTTCTGAAATCCATGGCTTCGATCTCCGTGCTCGTCTCGCGCTTGAGTGCGGCAAACAACTAAGCGCCGGATCTAAAAACGTTCTGCAGCAAAGCGGAAGAGCTGGCTTCAATGTTAAACTTCGTGATGACGGGCCCGGCTGGCTGCCAAGTGTGAGCAAGAGTGTGTTCATTGACGTAGTTCCAGTCAACGAACCCCCATATTTCAGTTTGAGCCCACCCGAGGTGATCATCTGGTGCTTGATTGATTGCTTCAATGCTTCTTGCACTTGCTTCACGTGCCTGCAACGTGTTGTCGTGATACCCTTCTTGATTTTTGCTGGTTGTATCGCCATCTAATTGGAGCGCGGACGAGCAGGAGTTGTACATCTACAATAATGGCAGCGAACAGGTCGTTCTATTTGCGCACTCCCTCTCGGCTGCCGAGCAAGAACAAGCAGTCTTCTGGTACTTGATCAGCTACTCCCCGCACGATCTTCTCGTCGAGGCGCCCTCCCTGGACGTGCAGACTAACCAGACAGGCGGGCGTGTGGGACTGCTGTCCCTCCAGCCCGGCCTCAACAAGAAAGGAGAACTGGTATCTTGATCACACAGCGTCACAAACAAACTCACCCTTTGTGACTCGCTCAGATCCATGCTCGTCGCATAGTCAACATAATCTGGAACTGATACTAGGGACATGACCGTGGCAGGAAGTGCGGCTGCGACTGGAGGATGATGGGACGCGCGATGCAATGCGCGGCGACAATGCAATGTCCGATGATGCGGTCCTGCTTATCCAGATCCGGTCCATCAATCATGCTCCTGTCTTTACTCTCAGCAACCACAGTGTCTTCCATAGTGCCGAAAACAGCGGAGACGTGATCTTTTCTCCTTTCGCACACGTGGTGTCGCTGGGAGGGGATGACGAACTTGACCAAGCCTATTCGTTTCGGGTTACCTCAGTGGCATCTGTCGACAGCATGTGGCCTTCACAGGTTCGTCTCGCTTTCTTGATACTTTCTGTTGATGTGTCAGCAATCATGGCAAGTGACGGGCTGAAAACATGGCACGTGTGCAGGATTTCTTTGAGATGATTCAGGTCGACGGCAGCGGCGAGCTGCACCTTCGCACGAGCCCTGATCGCAATGGCGAGGTGCTGGTTAGCATCGAGCTTTTCGATGACGGTGGCACGCATATGGGTGGACGTGATAGTAGCAGGCTTAACTTTTCCCTTGTAGTGACGCCGATCAACACGCGTCCGGACTTTATCTTGCCCCCAACTGGCTTGACGGCGGTGTGCAGGGATGGCAACGCCTCGTTGATCCACAACAGGATTCACGTGGTACCATTTCCTCTTGATGAGCAAAAGCAGCAAGCCACGTTTATTATTCTGCACATCTCTGACGAGTCTCTCTTTTCCGGACCGCTTCGTGTCGAGAACGATGGCAGCGTATCGCTAGTGTGTGCTTCAGGATCTGCCGGGGTTGCTGCCGTCGATTTGGTGCTACGAGACAATGGGGGATCGCGTACCGTAGGCGCCCAAGCACCAAAGAAGACGATTTGCAGCTCGACCGACTCCGTTGCACCAAGCTGTGAAGTGCTCGTGCATGGTCTGCCGTTCTATCCTGTTCGAGCCCACGATCAGCGTTATTCCGGATTTCAGATACGTGTTTCGGTTGCAAATACCGACTTCTCGGATGAAGACGAATTTGTGTCAGGCGTGTGGATCGGAAACAAAATGTATGACGGACTGCGAGGCGGGAATGGATCCATTAACAGTAGACACTTTATGTCAGACGGCCGATCTGGCGGATACGACAGTATGTGCGCCAAAGTGGACACGATTCTCGACATATGGTTGCCTGCCGAGTCCGAGGTTTTTATGCAAGGCCCCGAGCCTTGGAACAAACAGGTGCGCGTGCGGATTAAGACCTCGGAGGCGGTTGGATGCTGCACCTGCTATGGAGCAACGCTTTACGCCGAGATTAGCATCACGCCTTACCTTGTGCCCGACCATAGCTCGGTGCTAAAGACCGTCGATGTGTGGGTTGTGCC
>Ga0315899_10005644_pt1 | contig 13497 bp, 16 predicted proteins | sample LakEriMetagenome_2_FD_203518 | JGI IMG/M metagenome (GOLD analysis project Ga0315899, IMG submission 203518) | Freshwater fungal communities from buoy surface, Lake Erie, Ohio, United States - Buoy 4 MA112 | ecosystem: Environmental > Aquatic > Freshwater > Lake | place: USA: Lake Erie, Ohio...
AAGACCAACAAACTCCTCAAAGGAGCGCCTGTCATTCACCTGGAATTCAAGCTCCTCATCGCTAATATTAAAAAGCTGCTGGAGTACAAGCATCTTGAAAAGGATCAGCGGATCAATCCTCTTGCGCCCTGCGTTGCTCTTCCGCGCGAGTGCGTAGCCTTGATCAAGAAGAGGACGAAATGATTCCCATGGAATCGACTCAGACAGTCGCTTTAGAACAGGCTTCTTCTCTTGGAGTTTTGAAACTCTTTGTTGCTCATCCCAGAACCCTCGTTGGCCCACTGTTGCAATCCGATCTTATTGGGTAATCATAGCCATGATTCCGCCAGAATCAAGTCCACTTAGCAATTTTCGAGGTGCCCATAAGAGACATTGCTTTGAATCAAGCAAAAGACCAACTAGAGAACCAACTAAAGGACCTTACTATAAAAGCCGCAGGAGACTATATTATCGGAACGGGCGCTGAGGCCCTGGGAGGAATTTATGTCTATGTGACAAATAAGGGTCAATACTATGTCGGAAAAACAAAGAATCCATTTAATATAAGGCTTGGTGCACATGCACGGAAGCTGGCTGAAGAAGGCGACTTTATAACTAATGTTTTCAAGATAGGAATTGACCAAGCCAAGCAGAAGAAGGGATTCAAGATTACTCAAATAGAACAAGCCCTAATCGATATTGCAGATAATGTATTTCCCATAACGCCTCTTGATTCGCGTGTTCATAAAAAAAGAAACAAGATTAGAACATCTGGGACCCAAAGTGGTTGCAACTCCGATCTCGTAGGCATTGATTTTAACCCGCTAACTGGAAAGGTTACATACAAGCGCCCGCCCTTGCCGTGAATATGCTATCCATACTCCATAGACAGCAATATGGTAAGAACATAACAAGTTTTTATAAGTTAGGCCTACTGAAAATCGATGAGGCCTTCCAGGCTTATGTAGGGGCTAATGCGACTTAGCACTGGCGTCTCCTCGGTTCTGTTCCTGTGCATCCCTGGGCTTGGGGCTGCTGCCGCAGCGGCCATCTCCCGCTCGATCCACTCCACTGCAGCCGGTAACCGCGCAGGCGCCTCTGCAGGGTGCGCAGGTGGTGCTCGCCGTAGCGCTGTGGGTCCAGCTCGATCAGCCGCCCCAGCAATGTCTTTGCGTTGCACTGAGGCTCGGCTTGGAGCCATTGCACGATTCGCTCCACATCCGGCTCGAATGGGTCGGGCCGGGTGCGTTTGCCGCCGCCAGAACCCGTTCCGTTGCGGCGCCCTTCAGGGCGGCCTTGAACGTGCGTACCGGCACCCGCCACCTGACGGCGCTGTAGGCCCGCGGCGGCGGCCGCCAGTTGTTGACAGTGCTGGCCTTGCGGATCGGTGCCAACAGCCGATCGATCGTGGCGCTGCTCATCGCCAATGGAAGCACCAGGCAAGTCACTGAGCCCCCCCGCACGGAGCTCTAGCTCGGGTATGACGAGACCCCTTCCAATCTTGCGATGCCATCGCACCATTGGCACGACACCATCAAACCATTGGCAGGATCGCTGCCTAGGATCGCCCCATGCGGATCCCGCGCCTGGTGGAGCCGCGGCTGCGGCAGCTGGCAGCCACCCGTCCGGTGGTGGTGCTGACGGGCGCGCGGCAGACCGGCAAGTCTGCCCTCACCCGCCGGCTGTTTCCCGACCACCACCTGGTCACGCTCGATCTGCCCAGCGCAGCAGCCCTGGCCGAGGGCGATCCGCAGGGCTTCCTGGCCCGCCATCCGGCGCCGCAGTAGCCGGCAGGGCGGCGGTGCTGCAGCTCGAAGGCCTGGCCGTGGCGGAAATCAGAGCCGTGCTGCCGGATTTGGGGGCTTCTGAGCTGCTGTTGCGCGGTGGATTTCCGGAGCTTTACGCCAACCGGGAGATCGACCCTGCCGACTATTACGCCTTCTATGTGGCCACCTACCTGAAGCGCGACCTGCACAGCCAGCTGCAGGTGAGTCACCTGCTCGATTTCGAGCGCTTCGTGCGGGCCGTGGCGCTGCGCTCCGCCCAGCTGCTCAACAGGGCGGAGCTCGCCCGCGACGTGGGCATCAGCGGATCCACAGCCGGCATCTGGCTGTCGCTGCTGGAGCGCGGTGGCCTGGTGCACTTGCTGGAGCCCTGGTTCGTCAACGGCACGCGCCGGCTCAGCAAAAGCCCCAAGCTCTATCTCACCGATACGGGCCTGATGGCCTGGCTGCTGGGACTGGGATCGGAGGCCGATCTGCTGCGTTCCCCCCTGCTGGGTGGCCTGTGGGAAACCCTGGTGCTGGCCGAAGTGCGCCGCCTGCTGGCCGCCAGCCGCCAACCGGGGCGTCTGCACTTCTGGCGCGACCGCAGCAGAGAGGTGGATGTGCTGCTGGAGCGCGGCGGCCGCTTCTGGCTTGGCGATGCGAAATGGAGCGAACTGCCCCGGCCGGCCGATGCGGCACGCCTCCACCAGGTGGCCGCGCTGTTGCCGGCAGACAGCGTGTCTGCCCTGGCCCTGCTCTGCCGCGCCCCCCACCGCTTTCCCCTCGGCAATGGCGTCGATGCCCTGCCATTGCAGGAGCTTGGCAGTGTCTGGGGGCTCGTGGAGCGCGATTCCTGATCCCCGTAGCCGCAAGGCTTCTCCGAAGGAGTTGGATCGGTCCGCAGTCCCGACGCCAGCCGACATCTAGGTAGCAATCCTTAAACCTCCGGGCCGGTCGGGATCGCTACCACGGGAGGAGCAAGGTCAGGTCAATGCTGGCTTCCATTGGCCGTTCTGCGGCCTCGGCCCTTACCAACGCGCTTCCCAACGCCATTCCGAACGCCATTCCGAACACCATGGTCAGCACCCTCCCCTTCAACCCTGCCACCTCCACCGGCGCCTCCCCGACTGGGGCCGCCCAACCCGCCAGCAACCTGAGCATGGATTCCGCCACCGCCTTCGCCGCCATCGCCCTGGCGGCCGTGTCCTGGGATGGGGTGCTCACCATGGCCGGCTCCCGGGCCCTGCGCCACTCCCTCGATTACCGCAAGCCCTACCAGCACTACGGCCAGAAGGCCATGGTGTCCCTGATGGATTCCCTGCTGGGCGAACTACGCCAGGTCGGTCCCCAGCATCTGATGGTGGAGGCCGCCGAGCAACTCAACCCCCGCCAACGGGCCACGGCCTACGCGGTGGCTGCCGAGATCATGCGCTCCGATGGGCCCCTCCAGGACGACGAGCGCAACATCCTCACCAACCTCGCCACCACCCTGGATCTGCCCGAGGTCGTCACCGCCCCCGTGCTCGCCGCCATGGATCTCCTTCACGCCGATGTGCTCGACGGCTGATCCCAGCCCAGCGGCCCGGCGTGCCAGAGGCGCCGCCGCGTGATCGGGCCTGGCGTTCAGCAGGTTTCGCGCAGAATTAGTTCCTCAACCTCTTCGTTGATCCCGCAGTCGTTGTAAAGCGAGGCCGGCGGGAACAGGAGTTCCCGCAACCACTCCACCAGCAGACGCCGATCCTGGATCGCGGTGGAGAGGGCCGGCAGATCCAAACCGATCGTGCCTTCGATTTGAATCTCATGCTCGAGATTCTCCAACTCCATGCAGATCACGCGATAGAGACAGTAATCCCTCGTGCTGAGATCACGAAGGGAGTAGCGGCGAGCGCCTGGCATGGTGCTCCGCGGCCCAGGGTGATGAATCAACTGTATGGAGAGTGGCGCCAGGCAGAACGATCAGCAGCGGGAGTGCCGCAGTCCCGGAAAGCTTCGCGGCGGTTCGTGGCTCGGGCTAGGCGGTATGACGCGCGACGGTCCCCACAGCGGCGGCGGCTCGCCAAACCTTGGCATGTGCTGCCGCGGATCGGCGGCAGCACTGCCAGGAGGGCTTGTTGCCTCCATAATCGGTCAAGGGTTCCGTGATGATGCTTCGGCCGCTGCTTTCACTCACGCTGGGCCTTGAGGCGATCCTCTTGGCACGGACCCTGGTGCTCATCGCCCTGATCCCTCCTCTGGCGAGGATGCTGCCCGGGGCCAGGTCCTCCACGGAACCAGCGCCGACGCAACGGACCCAGAGGCCCAGCGGCCACGACATCGCCCTCTCGCTCGGATCGAGCTGGATCTTCGCCCTCGGCGGTGCCGTGGTGATCCAGGCTGATGGGCTGGGACTCACCCGGCTGATCCATGAACCTGGCTCCCCCTGGTGGCTGGCACCGCTGGAGTTCGTGGCGGTGTTGCTGCTTCAGGACACCCTCTTCTACGGCCTGCATCGCCTGATGCACCATCGCCTCTGTTACCGCTGGCTGCACCAGGGTCATCACCACAGCCGCCACCCCACCGGCTGGACCGCCTTCGCCTTCGATGCAGGCGAAGGCCTACTGCAGGCTGGCTTCCTGGTGGGCGTGGTGTTCCTGATCCCCCTGCAGAGCGCCACCTTGTTGGCCCTACTGCTCACGATGAGCGCTTGGGCGGTTGTGAACCATCTCGATCCGGTCCAGCAGAGCGGGGCGCCCCGAAGCGAGTGGCTGGGTCGGTGGCTGATTGGCCCAACCCACCATGGCCTGCATCACCTGCGACCGGGCCGCAACTACGGGCTCTATTTCACCTTCTGGGACCGGATCTGCGGCACGGTGGAGCCCTCGGCCTGAACCAGCAGCAGGGCCCGGGCCGAAGCCGCTTCCCGCGCCACCGACCGAATCTCAGCCACCACCGGCAGCAGCCTTCCTTGGGCGCTGCGCAGCTCCAGGGAGCGCACAATGCCTCCCGCCGCGCCGACCACCAGCACCTCCCGCAGGGCGGCGCAGAGACCGTCGGAGGCATCTGCCTCCAACTCCGTGCAGGCCAGCCCCGCGATCCCGCCCGGATCCCGCTCCACCAGGTCACAGAAGCGCCGATTGGCCATCTCCAGGCGGCCTTGATCGTCAAACAGGGCCACCCCCCAGCGGCCGGTGTTGAACACCGCCTCGAACACGGCCTCCAGATCACGGCTCCGCTCCTCCAGGTCCCGCTGGGTGGTGAGATCGGTGAGGGTGCCGACCACGAAGCTCTCATCACCCTCCTCCAGCAGCCGGGCCGACTCGCGCAACCAGCGGTATGCCCCATCCCGGCAGGCGAGGCGATACTCCACGCTCCAGGAACCACGGTCCAGGTCGCGTCTGGAGGCCAGGCGGCTGCGGTCGTCCGGATGCACCAGGGCATCGAGATGGTGGGGTTGCTGGGTGAGCTCCTCCGGGCTCCAGCCGGTGAGGGTCTGAACCCGCTGACTCACATAGAGGAGCCGCTCCATGGCCCGATCCCGCTTCCACACCACCTCCTCGAGGGCATCGGCGAGGCTGGCGAACTCGGCCAGAGAGGCCTCCGCCACCCGCCGCAGGGACACCAGTTCGGACACCTCCGTGAGCGTCACGATCACCCCGCAGCGGCGACCATCCCGCTCCTGGAAGGGCAGGACCTGGACCAGATAGGCCAGCTCACCGCTGGAAGCCTCGAAAGCGCGACGGGACGCTTCCCCGGCCAGCACGGCCCGCAGGGCCCCGGACAGATCCGGTAGGGGAAGGGTGGTCGGCACCCCCAGCAGGGGCTGGCCGATGTCGGCCTCCACCAGCCCGAACACCCGTACAGCCAGGGGTGAGAAGCGACGGATCAGGAGCTGCCCGTCCAGGATCACCATGCCCTGGCTGAGGGAGGTCTGGATGTTCTCCAGCTCGATGTTGAGCCGTTCGAGCTGGTCGCCGCGGCTGCGCAGCTGCTGGTTGAGGCTGGCCAGTTCATCGTTGGAGGACTGAAGCTCCTCGTTCGAGGCCTCGAGCTCCTCGTTGGAGGATTGCAGTTCCTCTGAGGAAGCCTGCAGCTCCTCGGAGGAGGCCTCCAGTTCCTCATTGGCCTGCTCCAGTTCAACCAGGGAGCGGCGCAGATGGTCCTGACTGGTGAGTAGTTCGCGCTCCAGGCGCTCGATCGTGGCATCGAAGGCCCCATCCCTCTCCCCCAGCTCCCGGGGAATCGCACCGCCCGCCCCATCGGGCTCGGACACTTCGGCATCCTGGGGCACAAAGGAGAGCAGTAGCAGGGAGCGATCCCCGAGCACCAGCGGCCGGGCCTCCAGATGCAGCCGCCCCCCGTCATCCGCCAGGGTGAGGGAGCGACTGATCACCGGCCGCCCATCCGCACGCACCATCAGGAACAGAGCCCGGGCCTCACCCTGCAATTCGGGCCTCAGGAGAGCCGAGGCGGCCGCCGTGATCCGTCCTTCCGGAATGCGGCAGTAGGGGCTGACCTCCCCGATCACCTGGAGCAGCTCGTGATGCTCATCGAGAACCAGGGAAGGCCGCGCCAGGGTTCGCACCAGGGCCTCGAGCAGGGCTAGATGCTGCTCCGGCACCGCCTCCGGCAGCAGGGAGGAGCGCACCAGCTGACGCCCAGGGGGCGCAAACCGGAGGACCAGAGGGCCGGAAACAGGCGAGCGGGCCGGCCGCTCCTCTTCCGGGATGCGCCCATAGAGATGCTGGGCCGCATCCACCGGCGCGAAGCCAGGGGTGTTCGAGCTGATTGTCTCGGAACTTCCCAGCAGCAATAGGCCACCGGGTTTGAGGGCGAAGCGGAACAGATCGAGCGCCCGGTCGTGCAGGGCCGGCTTGAAGTAGATGAGGGTGTTGCGGCAGGAAATCAGATCCAGGTTGGGGAAAGGGGGGTCTTCGCCCACGTTGTGCCGGGCGAACACCACGCAGCTGCGCAGTCCCTTGGACACCGTGATCCCATCGGGCCCCACGGTCACGAAACGGTCGCGCAGCTCCGGCGGAATCGCCGTGGCGGCGGAAAGGGAGTACTCACCCCGGCGGGCGATCGCCAGACTCGCCTCATCCAGGTCGGTGGCGAAGAGGCGCAGCCGGCTAGCCAGATCGGCGGGATGGCCTAGCACCTGGCTCACCACCATGGCGATGGTGTAGGCCTCTTCGCCGGTGGCACAGCCGGGCACCCACACCCGCAGGGACGAGCGATTCCCAGACTCTTGAAATTTGTCCCTCAGCCGCGCCGCCAGCCGATCGAAGGCGGCCGGATCACGAAAGAAGGAGGTCACCGTCACCAGCAGGTTGCGCACTAGGGCCGCCGACTCCTGGGGATCCTGGAGCAGCAGTTCGCGATAGGCATCCAGATCCACCGCCTGGCGGATCGCCATGCGCCGTCGCAACTGGCGCTGCAAGGTCGAGTCCTTGTACTCGCTGAAGTCGATGCCACTGACCTGGCGCAGCCCCTGGAGAATCGGAGCCAGGGGCACGACTTCCTCTGGCAAGGCCCTGGCCATCCACTCGCCGCCATCGGCTACCCGGCTGGCGAGCAACTGGCCGATCGCGGCCGGATCGAGCACCAGATCAGCTCCGCCGAGATGGATGGCCGAGCGGGGCATGCCATCGAAGCGGGCCGTTTCCGGAGTCTGCACCAGGGTGAGGCCACCGCAGGCCCGCACCGAGAGCAGCCCCCGGGCACCATCGGAGCCGGTGCCGGAGAGCACCACCGCCACGCCGTTCTCACCCCAGTGCTCGGCAATCGACTCGAATAGCTGGTCAATGCAGGGGCTGGGGGTGAAGCGGGGCTCGGGATCCAGAAGCCGCAGCCGATCCCCTTCTACCCGAAGATCCCGGTTGGGAGGCCCCACCACGATCACGCCTGGCGCCAGGGAATCGCCCTCGGCCGCCGCCACCACCGGCAGGGTGGTGGCATGGGCCAGCAAATCCACGATCAGGCTCGGGTGGTCGGGGGAGAGGTGCTGGGCCACCACGTAGCTCACCGCACCGGTGGGCGTCAGCTGGCCCACCAGCTGCTGCAATGCCTCCAGACCGCCCGCGGAGGCGCCGATGCCCACCACATGCCGGAGCCCCTCCCCACCGGACGACTGGGAACCTTCCGGCCCGGAGGGGCCGGGATTGGAGCGAGGGGCCGGAGCCATTTCAGGCGGATGCTTCACCGTGCCTACCGCCAGGGTTATTCAGGAAATCAGATTAGCTGAAGATGGTTGTGTCCAGGCAGGCTTAGCCAGCCAATCAATCTGGCATCGGCTGCATTCCGATCGAACGAATGAAGCCAGCCAATATAAATCAAGCCTATCGCAATGAATTTCGCTACATACGCCTAAGCATGGGCTTAACATTCAGCATAAATCATCTCTCCCCATCCCAGTCAACTCCGGAACACGCAATAGGATCAGAATGGCGCACACACAAGCACAACCCCTGAGGAAAGCAGCAAAGCCGCATCGCGAAAACGGTAAGCTGCATGAACAATCGGGCCCCGACAACGATGCTTTCTCCCAATCCGCCTCCCAATCTGCAAGTCACCTTCCGCAAACCCGTGAGGATCACCATCACCGTGCCCCACAGCACCCATTCAGCTCTAGCGGATCGCAGCGATCAGGAGGGCCGCTCCCTGTCCAACCTGGCTGCCTACATCCTGGAGAACGCTCTGAGAAATTGATGGACCTAGCTTAGGTCTAAGGTCTAATGATCGCGCTGGATCCAATGCAAGGCCAACCGCCGCTGCAGAACCCATTCCAGCACCGCCTACGCCTCACCAACAGTCTGGAGCAGAGCAAAGCGTCGCTTCAGACCGTTGTTCCTATCGCCTCGATCGCGGCCGCGAACGCCAGCGAACCCTGGTGGCACCACCACGACAATCCCTGCATCGGTTCCTTGGTGAGCAATGCTTCGGTGCTGGCGCCGATGCGGCTGAGCATCAATGGGCAGGCCGATCTGACAGCCGTTGTGATCTACGCCGGCAGACTTGATGTGGAGCAGGGGGGCAGGCGGCTGTCCTGCATCGATCAGGGGCTGCTGATTCTTCCAGGGGCGGCATGGAGCTGTGAGAGCAGCAGCTGCAGCCTGGTGATGCTCCACCTGGAGCGAGAAAGGCTGCAGCGAATAGCGATGGCCATGGCTGAGCAGCGTTCCCTCCCCCAGAGCTGGCGGGAACGCCTCGAACCCCGAGGGCCCTGGCAACCCGACGACAGCAGCGCCAGCCAGGCACTGCTCACAAGCTTGAGGGAGGTGCTGGCCATGGCCAGCAAGCTGAGCGAGCAGAGCGAGGCCCTGCTTGAGCGTCTTGAGCTGGATCTGCTGATCTACCGCCTGCTGGCAGCACTGGTGGTGCCGGAGCTGCGGGAGAGCGATTCCCTGGACCGGTTGCGCTCCCGAAGGCGCGAAGGTGGCGACCGCTTCGAGGAGCTGATCACCTATCTCGAGGAACACCTCCATGAACCTCTGAGCCTGCACCAGCTGGAGGCCAGGAGCCACTACTCGCGCCGCGCGCTCCAATACGCCTTCCTGGAGAGGCTCGGCTGCAGTCCCACCCAATGGATCCGTAGCATGCGTCTGGAGCGGGCCCGCCGCTGGCTGCAGCAGCCCCAGCAAGGAGAAACGGTGACCCGTATCGCCCATGCCTGTGGCTACCGCTCCCTGAATCTGTTTTCGATGGATTTCCAGCAGCGGTTTCACGTGAAACCCTCGGAACTACTCCGGGAATCCCTAGGCAAGCAACCAGCTCAATCGCTTGCCATGCCAAAGCCCCCCCCCGACCAAGACCCCCTTAACGAGGTTTGATCAACTGGAGCACCTGGGGACCAAGGCCACCGGCCCGGCGCTCCTGATCCAGGGCCTGAAGAATGAACTGGGCTGCGCTGGTGATGTCACCGGCCTGGGCGCTGAGCCTGGCCCGCTCCTGCAGGCGAGAGGCCTGGGTCAACAGGGTGTCACGGTCACCCTCCGCCTGATGGGAGCGCATCGGTGAAGGCCTCGGCCCCCCTCGGGCAGGATTCAAGGGAAAGGGAACGGGTAGGGATCTCGTGCCAGTCATGGGTTGCACGCGGATGCGAGCGAATCGAGAGAACGGATTGCGATGGAGACAGGAGCCGGAAAAGGATTGGCGCCGGAAGGCGGCCTGGCAGATCACGAATTCACGACAACCATCACCGGGTCTGGCCGGGATGGAAGGCAGGGATTGTGGTCAGCCCGGTCCGCATCCAGAAGAGATCGGAGTCGACGTCAATCTTCAAGCTCGGAATCGTTGATCCGATTCCATCCATCAACAACTTCACTGAATCCTAGCGGCACTCCCTGACCTTTGATGCGGCCTCGGTTGGGTCTTCAACAGCGAACTTTCACGCGGCAGTGCGTGTGAATCTCGACTCACCGCTCAGGTGCCAGGTTCCTCCTGGTTGCCGCCCAAGGCGGCGATGGCATGCCTCAACTGCTCCGAACGCTGTAGATCACCGCGGGTGAGGGCTACCGCCAAGGCGAATTCCAGTTTTTCGAGCTGATGTTCACCCTCTGATGGGTTGGAGCTCTGACAGCGCCGGTAACCCAGATTCGCGGGCGTTCCCAAGGAGGGACCGGAGGCATGTCCGGAAAGGTGGGAGGAAGGGTAGGACATTGCTCACTTTCTTTCCATTCTGCCACCCCTAGCCAGGTGTGGCACCCTCAGGCTGCGGCGCTGTCGATCGGTCCATTTGAGAAAAGGGAGATCTCCCTCTCACTCTTCTCATCACCGCCGTCGCCTTCAACAGGGCTGCCCTGGCCCTCCGGAAGCTTGCCCTCGAAGGCTGGCTTGCCATGGATCACTGATCCGGCGCTACCGGTGTGGCGATCAACGGACCCGGCCTGCGGATCGAGGGCGCCCCCCAGAAGGGCCCGGCAATCCAGGAGAAGCCGCTCGGCATTGCCGAGGCTCTTCTCAAGGGCGGGATCCTCCTGCTGGGAGGCCTGCCGCTGGCCTTCCAGGGCTTCGAGCCGCTGTTCCAACTGCACCAGACGCTGGGAAAGCAGATGGAGCGTGCCGGCGAGATCCTCGGCGCTACGGCTGATCCGGAATGAAACCGAAGGGGAGGCCATGGCTCGGGAGCGGATGGCCTGCATGACAACACACCACGCAGACTGGGGCCAGCTTGCTCCCGAACATGACGCACCCCTGGCACCTGCTGCTGCTGGCCCTGGCCGGCCTGGCCGGGGGGCTGCTGGCATTGGGCACAGGCATCCCGGCGGCCCCGCTGGCGGGGGCCCTGATCGGAGCGGCGCTGGTGAGCTTCAGCGGCCGGGTGGAACCGGCCCAATGGCCCCACGGCACCCGCACCATCTTGGAGATCGCGATCGGCACCGTGATCGGCAGCGGCCTCACGGCGGCAGCCCTCGGCGAACTGCGCCAGCTGTGGCGCCCGGCCCTGTTGATCACCCTCAGCCTCGTGCTCACGGGTCTGGTGGTGGGCCTGTGGTGCAGCCGGCTTCTGGGCATCGATCCGGTAGTGGCACTGCTGGGAGCGGCACCCGGCGGCATCAGCGGCATGAGCCTGGTGGGGGCCGAATTCGGGGTGGGGGCCGCCGTGGCTGCCCTACACGCTGTACGGCTGATCACCGTGCTGCTCGTGTTACCCCTTGTGGTGAAGCTGGTGCTTCCTGCTGGCGGCCACGGCCCCTCTGGCTGAGTCCTCCCCCCTCCGCGGCTGGACAGACGGCCGAGGCTCGATAAGGTTTGCCCCCGACCCGTCCGGCGCTTTCAGCGATGTTTGCTCGTGTTCGTCTAGCCCACCACCGCCTCCGGAGTGGACTGGCCGCTGGCCTGATCGCCGGAGCGGGCCTGGCCGCTGCCCTGGAACTCGGAGCCCCCGCCCCCGGACCGGCCCAGGTTCCCGCCCAGGCCTCGGAGTCCTCGATCGCCGGCAACAAGGGCGCGCAGGTTTACTGCTTCATGCGCAACAACGGCACGATCCATGAGGTGAGCTGGGCCGCCGCCTATGCCTTGGTCAAGCGGCAGGGCGCCAACCTGTTCAAGACCTCGCCGGAGCATGCCGCCGTGATGATCACTGAAGCGGTGGTGCAGAACCCCAATGCCTTTCCCGATTGCGGACGCTACTTGGGGGATCTCTACACCCGCCGGCGCACCCTGGTGATCACCACAGACGCGGCTGGAGCTCCCGCAGCGGCAGCTCCAGCCGCGGGAACGTCCGGGGGCGGCGGCCAGAGCCGCTGGTGAGTGCCCCTGCAGCGCACCCTCTCGATCGGATCCGCAGGCACCAGGGCTCAAGGGAGCCCGCTGCAGCCGCCCGATCCCTCGCCCTGGCGCTCGCGGTGACGGGCCTGCTCACGGCCTGCGCCGAGGAACCCCTGCCCCAGCGGCGCATCAGCGCCGACGACTGCCTCAGCGAGGTGCGGATGGAGCGGCTGAAGGAGGCACTCGAGCGCTGCGACAAGGTGGTGGCGGCCTATCCGAACGACCCGCTGCCCCTCAACGAGCGTTATGTGCTCCACACCCTCGCCGAAGACGACAAGGCCGCCTGCCGCGACCTGACCCAGGCCCTAGCGCTGGCCGGCCGGATTCCGGCGGGACGGCTGGATCCGATCCTCCGCCACGACCTCCAGATCCGCCGGGCCGACTGCGTCTCCGCCGGTCTGGGTGCTGGGATGGCGCCCTCACCAGCGCTCCAGCAGCTCCCGCACAAGAACCGGTAGGGAGGCCCGACGGCCACGAACCTGCCCCCCGTGGAGCACACGGCTGATTCGCTCCTGCTTGCTGGCGATCAGATCATCCACCAGCTGATCGGCCACACCGAGCTGGAGCCAGTGGGTGGTAAGCATGGCGCCCATGCCGATGCGATGGCAGCGATCCTCCGCCTGCTCCGCGTCCCCCGGGGTCCAAGGGCGCTCCAGCAACACCACATGCCGTGCCCGGTGCAGGGTGAACCCGAGGCCGCCCGTGCCGAAGGTGGCGATCAGCAGAGGAACGGCGCCGGCCTGGAAGCGATCCACAAGCGCCTGACGGCGGGCGGCGGGCACGGCGCCGGTGAGCAGCGCCCCCTGCCGATCTCCCCCCAGAACCCGATGCAGCAAACGGGCCGTGGACACGAAGGCGGTGAACACCACCACCGGCCCGTCGCTGACCAGCAGATCCGCCACCAGCTCGCGGGCCCGCGGCAGCTTCTCGCGGGACCCGATGCGGCGGAGGGCGGTGAGCACCGCCAGGGCCTCGGCATCGCGGCGCACCTCACCCCGTCGCGCCCGGCGGCGGTAGTCGTCGACGCAGGCCTGCAGCCGGGTCTCGAAACGGAGCGCCGCCGCCTCCGAAAGGGCCACCGGGATGAGGCGACGCTGCTTGGGGGGCAGATCGAGGCACTGGTCCTTGCGGCGGTGCAGCACCAAGGGCCGCAGCAGCCGCTGCAGCTCCTCCAGCCGGGTGGCGCCGTTGGCCTGCCAGATCCTTCTTCCCCCCTGGTCCCGCCAATGTCCCTGGCAGTAGCGCTCCTCAAAGAGCCGTCGATCATGAGCGAGGGGATGGCCGATCGCCTCCAGGAGGGGCAGGAGCTGCACCGGCCTGCCGTTCTTCATCGGTGTGCCGGTGAGCAACCAGATCACCCGCAGGCGGGGATGGCGCGCCAGGCGCAGGAAAGCCTGGGTGCGGCGGGAGGAACTGTTCTGGACATAGTGGGCCTCATCGGCGATCACCAGGGTGCCGGCCTCCGGCAGGGCAGTAGGAAGCCGGGCCCAGCTGTGCAACTCAAGCC
>Ga0315899_10005645_pt1 | contig 13493 bp, 9 predicted proteins | sample LakEriMetagenome_2_FD_203518 | JGI IMG/M metagenome (GOLD analysis project Ga0315899, IMG submission 203518) | Freshwater fungal communities from buoy surface, Lake Erie, Ohio, United States - Buoy 4 MA112 | ecosystem: Environmental > Aquatic > Freshwater > Lake | place: USA: Lake Erie, Ohio...
TTAATTCAAAGATGACTTCAACGTTGGTGTGTTTTACCCGCGGATCTTCAAGAAAACAAACTTTACCATTCTCAATCATATCCACATGCACATTGGTCACCGGACGAAAACGTCCGCGCATCAACAGAATGTTTTTCTTGTATAACGCCGTAGCGGGTTGGAGCACATTTTTTGCTAAATCGAACATGGTTGCATCGGTAATTCCTTTGCGCACTAAACTTAAAGCAATCATGCGGTTATCGGTGTCTTCGAAATCAGGTCCTGTAAATCGAAGCATGTCCACTTCAATACGCTCCCGGGGAAGACGAGATACCAAAGAGTTAACGAATTCTTCGTGATCATTGGCTTGAAAAAACGCACCATAAATCAAGTTGACACCTAAAATCCCTAGGGCTTCTTGCTGCGCTTTATTCGAGATATCATGCATCTTTACGTGAAGGATAATCTCATTGAAAGGTCCGCCAATGGTGGTTTGAAAGCGAATACCAACCCAACCTTGTCCTTGATTAGTTTTATGATAATTCAAAGATTCCACGGTATTACAAAAGGCAAAGAAGCGAGATTCTTTATTCTTTTGTGGCAATATTTTCATGAGCTGGTCGCACTCCGCGCCAAGCATGGTAAGCAAGCGTTCTTCACACACATAGCGTTTAGCTACCCCATACATCGCGTCTGAAACCTTCATGTCATAAGCAGAATGCGTAAAGGCAATAGTACCTGAGCTTCCACCTGCTTTAAAGAAATTCGCCGCGACTTCCTGTCCGGCACCGATCTCAGCAAAACACCCGTAGATGTCTTTCGTTAAATTGATCTTAAGGGCTTTATCTTCCGTGGTAAGTTTATCAATCATTAATTTGGGTCTTGAAAGTCTGGATTATTTATAAATGTGTTATCCGTTAAGGTCATTAAAAACCTTTTCAATAAATACTTTTCTTGGGCATCCAATTGGACTCCTCCTTGACTAGAAAATTCAATGAGCGGATCAATGGTTGGAGAGACATGAATCCCTGAGGAATAGTGTTCAATCACCTCATCTAAGTTCTTAAACCGTCCATCATGCATATAGGGTGCAGAAAGTGCAATGTTCCGTAAGGTGGGCACTTTAAATTTCCCATGGTCGTTTGGATTGTTTGTTACAGCGCCTCGACCGAGGTCGGAAAAAATTCCATCCAATCCATTGTTACTAAACTTAGCTACCCGCATCAACGGACCGTTATGGCAATGAAAACAATCCGCGCCGTTGAGGCTTTTAAATAAATCGTACCCGGCCCATTCTTCCGGATCGATAATCACGGCTTGTTCGGAGGCACTCAGGGGTTTATTATTTTCAATTTTATACATAATGTCAAACTTACTGCTGCCAGAAATCATGGTGCGAATGAACTGCGCAATAGCTTTAGCGGCGTGGGTAGAATCAAAATCTTCTACACCGAATGCTTTATAAAATTGATTACGGTAGTAGGTATCCTTTTTAAGTTTTGAAATGGCTTCTTTCCACGACAAGTGCATTTCAATGGGATTAGGGACAGGTTCCAAAATTTGTTGTTCTAAGGATGTTGCTCTTCCATCCCAAAAGAAAAAAGAATCCCAACCTAAATTAATCAAGGCCATCGCATTTCGATTTCCTTTAATGCCGTCTATACCGGTTGAGTATTTCGCAGAATCTGAAAACGAAGTATACGGCGTATGGCAGGTACCACAACTCATTTGATCATTTCCACTCAGCCGTTTTTCATAGAACAAATACCTTCCCAACTCCACGCCTTCAACGGTCATTGGATTATCTGCAGGAATATTCATATTCGGGAAGTGCGATGGGATATTTAGCTGATATGGCGTGGGTTTATACCCTACCTTATCCTTTCCGCAGGAGCTTACAACACATAGTCCAAGTAAAATGAATAAGAGCCGAATCATTGGGCTTGAAGAGCATTCTTGAAGTTAAGGGCAACTTTTTGTGTTAGGGCACTTAATCCGGCACCCGAGTGAGTAAAAGGCTCAGATGGTATATCAATCGGTTGGGTTGGATTGAAAAAGAACGATTCCATATCGAGATTAAACGCCAAGGTATGTTGGTGTGCCGCCGTTTTTACCCAGGTTAAATTGGAGAAGTTCATGGCCTGCTGATAAAGGTCTGTTCCGATGTGATAGCTGTAACTTAAATCAAAGTTGTCAATTCCATCGGCTAAAGTATCGGCCTTTCCTTCTACACTAATAAATATATATCCGGTATTCCAGCCCCAATGCATAGATCCTGCATTCATAATATTTAAGGGACTATTATTTGGAAAGGCAGAGGGATCATCGTGATTAAATGAGGTATCCACACCCAAAACAAAGTCAAGGGATGAGAATTTCGTATAATCAAGCGTTTGTTCAATTAATAGTGTTCCCTTCTCCCGAAAGTCAAAATAAGCCACTTCAGCGAAAGTGTTATTTTGGTTGGACATTAACGTAGTGAAGAACTTGATGTCAGAAACTTTGATACGAATTCCATTGGGGCCTTGATAAATGGAGTCCAACATAAGGGGTGAAGCACCAAAACTTGGATTTACCATAATTCTAGCCGTTTCTGCTGGCGCAGGCGGGGGCGTGACTTCATCAGGCTTACAAGAAAAAAGCAAACCGAATATTATGAAATAAAAAAAGTTTCGTACCACGTAACAAATTTACGTCATTAGACCTTAATTTTATCGAATTCATTTAAATTTTTACCATTGGAAATTTCGAGTCAAAATACCCACCCATTACTAGTTTTAAATGCCTCCGCAGGAAGCGGTAAAACCTATCGCTTAGTACTGGAATATTTAAGCTTACTTTTTGACGCACAGGGCGGCGCTGGAAAATACCGTCATTTGGTCGCAATGACCTTTACAAACAAGGCGGCGTATGAAATGAAAGAGCGAATCTTGGATGCACTTCATGACATTTCAACGTATAAAGAGGGGAATGAAGGGACCTTACGTTTGATGGAAAAAATCTCAGAATCCACAGGAATGCCTGTTCATTCTTTCCCTACAAAAGCCAGTGAAATATTGTCAGAGATTCTTCACGGGTATGAAGATTTTTTGATATCTACGATTGATAAGTTCAATCTTCGGTTAATCCGATCTTTTAATCGTGATTTGAATTTACCGCAAGAATTTGAGGTTATTCTAAATGAGTCTGACATTTTAGAAAAAGTAATTGATTCAATCCTTGCCAAGGTAGGCACAGCAGAAAATCAAGCGTTAACGCAATTGGTTGAAAATTACACGAAAAAGAACTTAGACGAGGAGACAAACTGGAATTTTAGAAGTCAATTAATTGATTTTTGCGGAATACTTTCCAAAGAACGGTATATAGAGTTGGTAGAATCCTTACTTGAGCAAGACTACCATGAAACAGAATTAAAAGAGGCTGCGCAGCGTCAAGATGCCCTCTTAGCTGATTTGATTAGACAAGGGGCAAACGTCAGTAGATTATTTGAAGAATCTGGACTTGAAGACGCACAATTACCACAAAAAAGTAAAACATCTAATCCAATCCGTCGCCTGGGTTCTTTGGTTCAATGGCCAGAGAAGGGCTTACTTACGGATACGGTTATAAAATTATTGAATGAAGGTAAATATGAAGGCATTTTTTCAACGGAATTAACAATCGCACTTAGCGACTTGATAGACTTTTATAACGAACAGAATGAACCCTATGTTAAGCTAAAATTCTACCGGGAAACATTTTATAATCTTGCATTGCTTCAATATGTAGCCAAGGAAATGGATGTGATTCGAGAAAACGAACATTTTATTCGAATTTCTGAGTTTAATCGCTTAATCAGTGGACTAGTACAACATCAGCACGCGCCGTATATTTATGAGCGATTGGGAAATAAATTGCACCATTTTTTATTGGATGAATTTCAAGACACCTCAAGGATGCAATGGTTGAATATGATTCCACTAATCGAGGAATCGATTTCAAAAAACCACAAAAATCTCATTGTTGGAGATGCTAAGCAGTCGATTTACCGTTTTAACAATGGCCTTGCTGAGCAATTTGTTGCTTTACCGAGTATTTACAATCCAGAAAACAATCCGAAGGTGGCAAGGCAATCCGAATATTTCCTTCAAATGGGAATGCTAGAAGAGTTAGCGGATAATCACCGGTCTGGAAAATCGATTGTTGAATTCAATAATAAACTGTTTGAAGCAAGTCGCTCTTTAATACCCAACGAAGCCAAGGATTTCTATAAATCAGTGCATCAAAATGCAATAAAGTCCTTTGAAGGCTATGTAGAAATAAAAAGTGTGGAGGCCAAAAACTCCAGCATCGATGTTTTTCCGGAAATCATTCAAATAATCGAACGATGCATTGCGGATGGATTTAAGCCCGGAGATATTTGTATTCTAAGTGAAAAGAACGACCAAGGAAATAAAATCGCACAGTATTTAACTGAAAATAAATACAAAGTAGTTTCAGCTGACTCTTTACTGATTCATTCCGATGCAAGAATTCGACTCATTGTATCATATTTAAAGATTCGAAATAAAACATCAAATGACAAGGAATTCATGAAGTTCGCTGATTTATATCTGCGATTTACAAACGATGATCCGGAATTGGCCTACCTGGCCTTATTTGATGTAAACCCTAATGGGCGGCGTGAATTTAATGTACTAAGATTTATTACCACGTATTTTCATCAAGAAGAAGCGTTTTTTATCAATTATACCAACTTATACGACCTGATTCAAAAGTTCTATGACCTTATGGGTTGGCAAGAAACTCAAGATGTGTACCTGCATCATTTTGCGGATTTAAGCTTTAACTTTCAAATTGGACGTAAAGTAGACTTGAACAGCTTTATTGAATATTATGAGAAGAACCAACATAAGTTGGCGATACAATTCCCTAAAACCAACGATGCGGTTCAAATCATGACCATTCACAAATCAAAAGGCTTGCAATTTCCGGTGGTAATTCTACCCAATGTGAATTTTAACATTAGCGATACGATGTCCTATTATTTGATTCCAGGAGCAGACCAAGTGTATTATCGAAAACTAAGTAAAAATAGTCCCCTTAGTGAAATTCGAGCTTTTTCCGAAAAAGAATCAAATCAATTCTTTATGGATAAATTGAATTTATTGTATGTTGCCATGACGAGGCCTGTGCATCGGCTCTATGTTTTCAATTTATTTGAAAGCAATAAAATGGGTAAACCCCTGCATGACTTATTGGTGGATTGTTATCCTGAGCATCTCACCGACGGTGTGGTGTCTCTTTCTTTGGGCCTAGAGGAAGCAGCAACAGGTAAGGTGGCAACAGATACCTTTTACCATCCGATGGAATTCGGTGATCGTTTGTGGTATCCTGAATTGGTGGTAAGGCAAGGCTTTGACAGTGACCAAACCTTACTTGGAAAAGCGTTCCATAGCATTATGGCAACGTGTGAAACACTGGATGAGGTCCCTGAGCACATAAAAGTACTTGAAGATCAATCCGAGGTTTTGCCTGACTCAAGTGAACGTATTCTTCACATGGCGGAACGTGTTTTTAAAGACGCTACCTATGCTAAATGGATTAAAAATGCGACCAACATTCAGAATGAAGCGTGGATTATGACACCAGAGGGCACCTTGGTGCGCCCAGATAAAATAATTGTGTTGGTTGACCGGGTTATTGTTATTGATTTCAAAACAGGACAAGCTCAACCCAAACATCGCCTGCAGCTCGACGCATACAAATTAACCTTGTCACACATGTATAAACTTCCGATACAAGGTTATTTATACTATACTCAATCAGGCGAATGGGAGTCTTGCTGATGACTTAACGCCGCTTTTATAAAGGTATAAACAACCGGATGCGGCAAGTCTCTGGTAGAGGATACCTGCGGATAATAAGACATTACCAAGAAAAAAAGGTGCGTTTTAATGCTCAACGCTTCAGGGTCTTCGAATTGATTAACCGCTTCAATTTCGATGTTATTGGATACTAAATCCAGTACAAGATTTGGATAGAGGCTATACCGTACTGCAGACAATTCATTGGTAGTAAAATGCTCATATAACTTACTAAACCCTTTAGATTTTGGAACAATACTAATTGACTCAAAATAGGAGCCGGTAACGAGATTATCAGAAATCAACTTTTCACCTGCTGCATTCATTCCTTGTTTAGCAATCAAGAACTCTAAAAACAACTTATATGCTTCGCCCGTCACTAAAACAGGCTTGTTTAATTGCGTCAAACGCGAAAAAATACCCTGAAGAAAAAAGGGATTAAGGTAAGGTCCTGGTGCAATCCAAAACGCATCATAGGTGTCAAAAAATGCAACCTTATGCTGTGCTACTTCTTGAATCCTAATCCAGTAGTAACTCATTTCCAGGTCTAAAAAAATCGAAGCGTGATCTAATGCAAGGTTTGTTGCATGGTGTGCATTAAATGTGAAATTATAATCACCGATAATTGCTATTTTAAGCCGATCCATACAGTCAAAAAAAATGCCGCAAGTGCGGCATTCAGTTAGCGTTTAAACCACCCGTGATACTTACCATTTTGTATCGGTAGGGAGTCAATTAAATTCGTTTGTGGATTCAAACTGTATACGTAGCAGGAGAAGTTACAATCGAAAAACGAATAATCTCCTGAACCGTCTGATTGCTGCTTAATGTTTGTAAATGTAACCGATTGAGGAACCGGATTGTTTTCCTTAGATAACCAAACTCGGGAAGTGTTATCTGTGTAAGTAACCTCAAAACCAGCGATACCTGCATTTGAATACGAAGGGGCGGTGGTTGATGCATTCATTTGAAAATCATTGAACATCGTTAAACTCGGTTCTGTGTTAGCTGCTAAATCCCAGTTCAAGGCACCTAATTTAATGCGGATGCTTACCGGATTGGCGGGAGAAGTCATTTCAAATTGATAAACTCTACGTGAAGGCAAAGGGGATGGTTGAACAAAGGTTTCTGAAGTTGTATAGCCCAGGTAATTTGCTATGTTTTGAGTGAACTCTACTTGAGTACCGCTTACATACCCTGTAAAGTTGCAATCTAAATTAACGGTGTTTGTTGGTGGCGGAACTACCTCGTGTTCAATGCATGAACTAACTCCAATGATAAGTGCCAAACAGGCAAATGAAATAGAAAAAATTCTCATCCTATAAATTTTATGGTACCAAATGTAACGATAAACGTGAAATAAAACAAAAAGATGCTTTTCGAAACAAAAAAAGTAGCTCCGACGGGAATCGAACCCATATTTAGCGTTTAGGAAACGCTCGTTCTATCCATTGAAATAAAAGCGATTTAGCCCTAAATATGTTTGATATCCAAGTGATTTTTTACTTGAATATTAAGAAAAGACACTAATTCCTTTTTCTGTATTTTTGATAATTTTCTGCTCATTTTATAATCTTGCCTTCGATTGTAATCCATTTTTATTATACCAACCGGGGAAAAATCGTCTTTAAACGTTAAGGACACACAACCATCCTCTTCTTGAATAAAGTGTACAATATCAGTAAATTTCAATTTCTCTTCTACAGTTCCACCTTTGGTACGAATCTCACCAATGAGGTAATCTTCAAACAATATTATTTGATCAAATCGCATTCTAAATTCGCTATTCTTGAACAAAGCAGGTTGAAACCAAAAGGCAATTGTACCGCAAACACCAATACAAATAAGCCAAAATACTATCCTTAGTATAATTGCATAACCTGAATATTCACGAATCCTAAAATATTTCAACACGCTAGGACACATAAGGTTGGTCAAGCCTATTGCGATAAGAACACTTAAAAGAAAAAATATTAAACTACCATAATCTTTCTTGACTAAAATAACTATACCAGGTGCAAATTGTTTACTATCCATCGTGTTCAAATAAATTGTAACCAAAAATACTTATACCTTTCCGTTTAATCAAGTCTTCCCATGAACATTCGCGTCAATTCTGCGGCAACAAGTTGGGATGAATGTGTTTCTAAGGAAAACTCTTCTTCAATTAATCTTACCATTAGTAAATTTTCACCATCAAATTCCAGCAAGTATTTTAGAGCTGGAAAATAATATTCATTCCCCGATTCCGTAACAATAATTGAATTATTATCGCCAAGTTCAAACGTAAAATTCCCTCCAAAATAATGATCCTCATAATTCTTGTAAATCAATAATCGAACCTCATCGTTCAAACAAACTCCATTATAGTCAAATAAATATTCCATAGAAGCATCTAATCTGTGCATGACAATTAATTGATCCGTTGCTTGAATAATGTCAGTATAGTATATCTTCATATATTCATCTTGCTCTTCAGCTTCCAAACTTTCGAGTAGAGAAATTTTTAAATATTCCATATCCTCATCAGTATCAGCATCCTCGTCGAAAGAAAATAAGATCTTGAATTCTCCAACTAAATGCTCTATTAATCCTTTAATCTCAACCTCATTATTATTATTCAGTATCCAATGCAGGATTGGCTCATAACCATAGTCGGTTTCAACTTTATCTGAAAAATTAGCCACAACATAATCTTCTATTTCATTGGCAAGATTGCTTACTCCACGTTTATCATAATTTGGCAGACCACAATTCAATATACAAACTTTCATACCTGTTACGGTAGGCAATTTAATTTGAATTGAATTTGATAAACGACTGTGTAAATCCTTGATTTCCATTTGAATAATTTATATTAACTATTTTAACGAATACCTGTTTTGCATCAAATTGATTCGAGCTTCTTCAGTGTTACAAAACAAGTAATAAAGCCAATTTGGAATCGACTTAATTTGATTCCTAATGCCTAAATTAGAAAAATAATTAATTGGTAAATAAAGTAATTCATTTTTCAAAGAATAAGGAGACATAACATAACCATTCTCAATAATTAAATCAATCCCAGCTTTTCCAAAACCCCTAAATGTTGGGCGATAAATACTATCCCATTTTAGAAACATTTCATCCGTGTAACAAAAATAATAATGAAACCCTCCACCCGGAGTTTGAACCCGCAAGGTATTAATATCTTGACCTTCGTTATATCTTCTTAACATTGTTTTCCAAACCTTGGTACCATGATATTCAACATCTACATCCACAACAATCAACCTATTCATGGATCCAGTAGGTATCGCTAGATTGTTTTTTAACGTAAATTCTAACATACCCTCATCGAGCCTCATCGAATTATTAAATTTCCTTAATTCTTTTTGATAATTTTCTATGTCCAATAGTGGTTTATTCTCTTCACTGCAAGGGAATAAATAAAATTCTTCTTCCAAAAGTTTCTGGGTAAACACCATTCTTTGTTTTGTGCAAGAAGATATAATCATTTATTTATAATCATTGTAAAGCAGATTAAACAATACGATACTATTTCCGTGTTATTGTAGCTCCGACGGGAATCGAACCCATATTTAGCGTTTAGGAAACGCTCGTTCTATCCATTGAACTACGGAGCCAATAAAACAATACTCCATTGAATGCTGACGATTAATGTCAGCACCATGACAAGCAACGCCTCGTCATGGCTACGGAGCCATTAAAACTGATGGATACAGAATTAATTATTCTTTAATGAGCAATTTGTAACTTTTTGTTTGTTGATGGTCAACCACAACAATATACGTTCCAATTGCTAAGCGAAGGCCATCGATTTGAGTTTGCGTACTTGGCGCAATCACCATATTCCCATGTAAATCAAAAAGTGTAACCAAATCGCCCTGGGTTAAGCCAACTACAGAAAATGACTCACTAAACGGATTTGGTACCACAGTAAAATTATACTGATCAAAGGTTCCAATTCCGGCGCAGTTTTGAACGTTGATGGTTATTGTATCCGTACCAACACATCCGTTTGGATCTGTGATTGAAGCAGTAATAACAAAACTACCCACGCCCGCAACCGTTGGATCAAATACGCCATTGCTCACGCCAGTTCCTGTAAGTTGAGCATTCGCTGGATTAACGATAAAATCTACTACACCATCCGTTAAACAAACTGTATTGTCAGAAGCACTAAGCGATACCGTTGGAGTGGTCAAAACTACGATAGTATCCGTAAATGAAGTCGATCCCGCCGCATTCGATGCAGTAAGAGAAATAATGTACGTTCCGGCATTAACATATGCATGCGTTGGATTTTCAACTGAAGCGTTTGAACCATCGCCAAAATCCCATGCCCATGCGTTAGGATTATTGGAAGATGCATCTGTAAATGCTACTGTTTCACCCGTACATATGGCGTTTGCTGAAGTACTAAATGAAGCTATTGGCGTAACCGGTGGTGCATTTAAATTATAGAGGACTTCAAAATCGTCGAAATAGTACCCGTCCGCTACAGTTCCACCATCTGAACCCAATTTAAACCTGAATTTAATGACTTGACCTAAATAATCACTCAGGTTGATTTCTTCCAATACCCAAGCACTTTGTACCCCTTCATATACGGGTTGATTATTCGGTTGAACGCTTCCGTTAGCATTTGTCCCGGTTACGGTATAATTACCACACTGAGGAATCCATGTAGTACCGTTATCTGTAGAAACCAAAAACTGAACGTAATCATAATCGGCTTCAAGATTCCACTTGGCATAAAACCGAACCATCGCACTGGAAGCATTGGTTAAATCTACAGCTGGAACATAAGTATACGTTTTATTGGTATTGTTTCCATAATTACCCGTAGGAGAATCGGTAAATGATCGAGAGGGTGAAACAAAAGTAGATGTTGTGGTACTCCAATTTCCTGTCCAATTGGCGGTGGACGTAGCATTTTCTACCACTTGAGAAGTCAAAGCTCCAAACGTTTTATAGATGGTATCTCTTTTAATCCATAGGCCGTTATTGGTTTCTAGCACATAAATTATTTGATCACCAAATTGAATGCTTGGATTTAATGAATAACTAATTGCTCCCGTTGAAGTTTGTTGCTGCGCCAGGGTGTAAGACACTGAATTCCCTACACTCGCGATGTTCTGAATCGGTGTGATAGACACCGTAACGGGTCCTGATTCTCTCCCCAAGCGTTTAATGCTGTGGTTAAAATTTCCATTAATGTTAGCAATCATATTGGGATCCGTATCCGAGCTTATCGCATAAACGCGCGCCAAATGTGCTAACACTAAGTTTGGAAAAAGCATTTCGGCACTCGTAGGAATGATTTGATTTGATGGCTGCCAAAAGGCTGTTCCTACCTCTGGCGTATGCGCAAACATGGTGTCTTTTTGTCCCACACCAATATCCACTTTGTACATATAATCATCTGAATCTCCCGATGCAGGATACAATGCGCTACTTTTCTTGGCCGTGTAACCATTATACTGTACTTGACGATTTCCTTCATCTTGAAACCAATTGTGGTGCGGAGCAAACTCTGCCGTGGTAGTTCCAATCGGAAAGAGAATTTCTTCGGCATAGGTATGCGCATTGAATGCGGTTATAAAATGATTGTTCTGAACCAACCAACGCATGGCTTGAGTTTCAGGTTCTGAGAACGCTGATGGTCCACAATAGGTATCATTACTTGCATTATTGCTCGTTCCGGTGGTTCCCCATCCATAGGAATAATTACGATTGAGGTCCACGCCATAGACCCCACCGCCATTATTTCGGCGATTTTTTCGCCACATGCCACCACCGTTTGGATTGGTAGTTTCATTGTACACATACCCATCCGGATTAATGCACGGCACAAAATACAACTGTAGGTGATTTACCAAGTAAGTAACCTCATCATTGGTCCCGTAATTCTCCAATAAATACCACATGTAAAAAATAGTTTCCATCAAAGCCATCGGTTCACGTGCATGGTGAATTGCCGTATACAGCACTTTAGGTTCTCCCTCATCTACCGTTGGATTGTCCGAAATTCTCACATAGTACAACGGTCTATTTTGATGCGTTAAAAAATTGGAAATTGGCGCTTTGACCGAAATTAACGTCGGATAGGTAGCAGCCATTTCATCTAGTTCCGCCAACATCTCACTATATTTTAAATACCCTCCCATGGTACCAAGGTTGAAATGACTTGGTGTTACGGGATTAATGTAGGGATTCGTTCCACTGGCGCCGGCCCCCGCACAGCTTCCATTGTGATTGCTTGTGCTTGTTGCAGGTTCCGCTAAAATTTGCTCGTAATACGAAACAACATCCGGAATTAAAATTTCAATATTGAAATTATTCGCTTGCATAATTTCTATTTCCGAATGTGAAAAATCAGAGATAAAATATAATCCTTCTTTATGAACCCCGTGATCAATGGTAACCCCTTGACTCGAAAGGAATTGTAAGCCTTGGTCGTCTGAATTAATTTTAACCCGGGAATAAGTGCCTAGCTGTTGAGAGAATCCATTACTAAAGAGTACGAATACGGCGAATAGAAGTCCGAAGAGCTGTTTCATTTGGAAAATTTAGTCGTAAAAATACAATTTATCCCGATTATTAAAAAGTCTTAAAAGCAACCATAAAAGAGCCTTTAGAGTATTATAATTTGAACACGCTTGCGTAATTTAGCCACAATGAAATTTTTACTGCTTCTTGGTATTCATTGTTTTGTATTTACCCTCCTTGGTCAAGCCATTTGGATGACTCCAAATAAAGGGCAGTGGGTGGATACCATTGATTTTACCGTACCAGTAAATCAAGGACGTATTCATGTGGGTCAACAAGGCATGAACTTTTACCTGTATGAACTTCCATCCCATGAGGAACTTGAAACGAACCCAAGACTAAAAACACATTCGATTCATCAACGGTTCCTTGGTATCAAAAACCACGACCTTCAATTTAAGGGAAAACCCTCCTCACATTATTCAAATTACTTTATCGGTACGGATCAATCCAAGTGGGTAAGTGAAATTTACGATGTAAATCAAGCAGAATACGCATCGTTTTACGAAGGGATAGACCTGTTTTATTCCACGCAAACAGAAAAACTTGAATATGGATTTAAACTTCAAGCGCATGCTAATCCATCAGATATTCAATTTATTATTGAAGGTGCATCCCAAGTTTCAATAAATAAAAAAAATGAACTAGTAATCACGCACCGTTTTGGCGAAATCATTGAAAGTGCACCTAAAGCGTGGACCTTCTTGAACGGCGTTAAAAAACCAGTAGCCATTTCATATAGACTCGATGGGAATGTATGTGGATTTGATATTGCTAACTTAAATTCTTCCTATGATTCGTTGCTAATAGATCCTAGCCTTACTTTTTCATCTTTTTCAGGATCAAGTACGGATAACTGGGGATTTACAGCCACCCCAGATGCCGCAGGAAATCTGTATGGAGCGGGAATTGTCTTCGGATACGGTTATCCAACTACTCCCGGATCCTATGACATTACGTATAACAATGGCGCGGGAGGAATGCCTTTTGATATCGGAATCACAAAATTTAATCCTGCGGGCACGAACCTACTCTACTCCATCTATTTTGGCGGGGCAGGAAATGAAACACCGCACAGCATCGTTAGTGGTCCGACCGGTGAACTCTATGTAT
>Ga0315899_10005646_pt1 | contig 13493 bp, 14 predicted proteins | sample LakEriMetagenome_2_FD_203518 | JGI IMG/M metagenome (GOLD analysis project Ga0315899, IMG submission 203518) | Freshwater fungal communities from buoy surface, Lake Erie, Ohio, United States - Buoy 4 MA112 | ecosystem: Environmental > Aquatic > Freshwater > Lake | place: USA: Lake Erie, Ohio...
CCCTGCTGGTCCAGTCGCCGAGATCCTTGATGACGAAACGCAGAACCGACTCGTTGGGAGAAGACGCAATGGTGAATGGGTGCGGCTCGCGCATTCCCTTGGCGTGAATCTTCAGGAAGGCAAACTGGCCCACGTTGTAGCTGAGTGGCTTCCCAACGGGTTCGAGTTCCACCGTGATGGTGTCGCCCGACAAGTCGATGTTGGCGACTCTGTGGATTCGCCCTCTGCGGATCATGTCGCGCCAGACGACTCGGTAGACCCACGCAGCGAGGCCGACCAACATGAATGTGGTGAACCACCAGCCCCATGGTGAGTCGTTCGCATACGGCTTGGTGGCTGTGTAGAAGTGCCAACAGGCGAAGGCGTAGGGCAACACCAGCAACTTGTGGCTGAGGCGCCACCACCTGCTGGGCAACCATCGCAACAAGCTGATGCCAACAAGGATGTAGAGCAAAGTCGAGCCGGTGTCGGCCAAATCTTCCGCGGCGTTGGCAACACTGCGAGAAGCCCCGCGGATGCCCTTCACATCGTCGATTGTCTGCAGGTGGAGCCACATGGCACCCACGGCGATTGCGCCGAACCAGCGGTGCCACCGGTACATGCGGTCGAGGCCTCCGAAGGTGCGCTCGAACAACACAGCGCGGGTGGAAAGCAGGTTGCTCCAGGCCATCAACAAGATCGATACGGCACCGATGAAAAGTGCAAAAGCCACATTGTCCTCGTCGCCCACCGCATTCTCGAAGGCAAACCAGCCGACCAGAGTCGAGCCCACTGCAATGACTGGGCCGATCCAGTGAGTTCCCAGACGGGGGATCGATGGCCGGCTGGGCTTCTCGAGACGCCAGTCGTACCGAGAGCCGATCAAAGTTCGCGCAACAGTGCGTGTGAGGTCGGTGATCCGTCGTTGCGGAGGGTTGGACTCCACGTCAGTGTTTGCCGGAGCGCTGGTACAAGCGGGTGGCAAGTGGCGCGAAGATCACAATCAAGAGAAGCGCCCACAGCAGCGTGTACAGCTCGCTGTTCTGGAGTGGCCATGCGGTGGGCTCGGGCGTGGCGGCCGGAATGTTGCCGAACAGTTGGCGTACGGAATGGGTGAGAGTCGACACCGGGTTCCATTCGGCGATGGTCTGGAGAACGCCGGGAAGGTTGTCGGACGGTACGAAGGTGTTGGCAATGAATGTGAGCGGAAAGAGCACCATGAATGAGGCATTGTTGACCACTTCAGGGGTGGGAACAATGAGGCCGATGCAGGCCATGACCCACGAGAACGAGTATGAGAAGAACAGCAGCAACGCATAGGCGGCCACTGCATCGAGAATCGAGCCACGGATGCGCCAGCCAACGGCCAGGCCGGTGAGCGACATGATGAGAATCGACAAGCCGTTGTAGATGACATCGCTTGCGGTGCGTCCGGCAACCACGGCAGAACGGGACATGGGCAATGACCGGAATCGATTGATGAGCCCGCGTTGCAGGTCTTCAGCCAGCCCCGAGCCGGTGAATGTGGCACCGAAGACAACCGTTTGGGCGAAAATGCCGGCCATCAAGAACTCGCGGTAGTTGCCACCGGGAATGTCGATTGATCCGCCGAAGACGTAGGCAAAGAGCACCACGAACATGAGCGGCTGGATCAGGACGAACACCATCACGTCGGGGACGCGACGAATACGAATGATGTTGCGGCGGGCGATCACCGCGGCATCGCGCAAGGCGCTCATGATGCCTCCTCGGCAGTTGCTTCGTGTCCGGTGAGTTCCATGAAGACGTCGTCGAGTGTGGGGCGGCGAAGCCCGATGTCGATGATGTCGACTCCGTTGTCTTCCAAATCGCGCAGCACGGTGCGCAATGCGTCGACACCGTTGGCCACGGGGGCCGACAGTTCTCCGTCGTCGTGGTGAATGCGCAAAGGTCCGGTTGCAACTGCTTGCAATACACGCTCTGCTGTTGCAACATGGTCGCCCTGCCGTACGCGTACGTCGAGATGTTCGCCACCCACAAGACGCTTGAGTTCGTCGACAGTTCCTTGGGCGATGGCCCGTCCGTGGTCGATCACCACGATGTTGTCGGCGAGTTGGTCGGCTTCTTCGAGGTACTGGGTGGTGAGGAGCACCGTTGTGCCACCCTTGACGCGATCACGAATGGTGTCCCACAGCTCGCCGCGGCTGCGCGGGTCGAGTCCGGTGGTGGGTTCGTCGAGAAACAGCACCGGTGGGTCCGCGATCAATGCTCCGGCAAGGTCGATACGTCGGCGCATGCCCCCAGAGAACGTTTTCAGCGGGCGATCGGACGCATCGAGCAAGCGGAACTGCTCGAGAAGTGCAGTGGCGCGTTGGCGTGCCTCACGACGTGGCATGCCGTAGAGACAGCCGATCATCTCGAGATTCTCGGTGGCGGTGAGATGCTCGTCGACTGCGGCATATTGGCCCGACAAGCCGATGCGGGCACGTGCGCCACGTGGGTCAGCAATCACGTTGATACCGGCAACGGTTGCGCTGCCTTCGTCGGGCTGGACCAACGTGGTGAGGATCGACACTGCGGTGGTTTTTCCGGCTCCATTTGGGCCCAGCAGGCCGAGAACGGATCCGCTGGGAACGTCGAGGTCGAGTCCGGCCAGTGCGGTGACATCGCCGTAGCGCTTCACCAGTCCGCGGGCAGTGACGGCAATGTTCGAAGAAAGTGCACTCATGGGGGTAACCAAATCTTATCGGTGACGGTCTTCGAGTGTGGTCAACCGGTGATCTGCCAGCGGGCAAAGTCGTGACGGTTAGTCTCGTCAAGTGGCATCACATTCGTCTGAGTCTCGTCAGCAGCGACTGATCGACAACATGCGAGGCGTCCGCTACGGCGAGATTCTTCCCGTCTATCTGCGCGACGACGGTCTGCACGCCGAGGTGTATGGCACGCAAATGTTGAACGATTGTCCTCAAGAGGCTTGGGACTCAATTGATGCTGAGACTGTTGCCAAGGACCTCGGTGCTGTTCTCGTGAAGAAGAATGGTCCTCGCTACTGGATGCTCGACGGACTGGGCACGAAAGTTGCGCCGGTAGAGCCGGTGTTGCGGGAGTTCGGTGGAATCATGTTCCGCCGTATTGCCACGCTTGCCTTGGGCGACAAGCCGGGAGCAGGTCCCTACGCAGAAAACAAGGTGGACCGCGGTGCGGTGTTCTTCTTCGATGCGGGCAAACCCGTGTATGAACTGGTCAATCCGAACGGCGACGCCTATGTGATGCAGGCGCTGTGTGTGGGAGTCGACCCCTCGATGAGTGAGGAAAATCTGGTAACCCTGGGTGAACGGCTCTCGATGCCGCAGGGCTGGACATACCGAACGCGGATTCTGGAAGCAGAATTGGTGGTGGACACCACCTCGTCGGTGGCAACTGTCATCCAGGACGAGTTCGAGAACTCCTACACGTTGCCCCATTGATGGGCTTGCTGATCACCGTGTGAAGAACAACTGAAGCTCGAGCGGTCCGCGATCCTCTGCAGACAGAACGATCGGGGCGGAGGGAACGTTGACATCGAAGTCGGCAAAGACGATCTCGACGCTGCCCACCACGACGATGGCGCCGTTGACTACCTGAGCCTCGATCGGCATCGAGATGGGCTTCGTGATGCCCTTGATAGTGAGGTTGCCGTTGGCGGTGCCGGTGAAGGGAGCCCCGGTGGTGGCCGCGTCCCCGAGGTCGATCGGCTCGGTGAGCGTGAATATGGCGGTGGGGAACTGATCGACGCTGAGGGCGTTCAGCATCTTGTTGTCGCGGCGACTGTCGTCGGTGGTGAGTGACGTCATGTCGGCGGTGATCTCCACGGCAGAGAGAGTGGAACCGTCGATGGTGAGGGTTCCGGAGACTTCCGGTGTGCGACCGACGGCAGTGACCGATCCGAGCCCGGCGAGTTCCTCGTCGACGCGGAAGCCGACGAAGGTGCCGGTGGACTCGGCGTAGTTGAACTCACCAATGCTGGTGTCGACGTTCCAGGTCCCCGAAACGTCACCGGGCGTCGTGGTGGTTTCGGTTGCGGTGGTATTTGGCGTGGCCGGAGGGCTTGTCTCGGTGATTGCGGTGTCGGTGGTGGAGGAGATCTGCGCGGTGGCATCGGCCAGGTTGACCTCGTCGGGAGCGTCGTCCTTCAGGAACCACCAAGCCACGGTGGCGATGATGGCGACGACAACGATCGCTACAGGGAAGCCGATGAGGAGAAGGCGTCGCTTCTTCGGGTTGCTCGCAGTGTTCATGGGTGACCTCTGGGTGAAAGGATGGGATCGTGAAAGTGTCCCAGTTGTGGTCGTATCCCGTGAAGTCGATGGTGGGGAATCGTGTGAATTCCGTGGAACTGTCGATGCTGGGAATAGTCGGCGATCGCCATTGGGCGATTCGTGACGTAACGCTGGGTGGCATACGCGGCGCCAAGAAGATCGGTGCCTTGATGCAGTTTTCTGCACGGCGTGTGGGTGGCCATGTGTCGATCACGTGCCCCGATGGAACTGTGACCTCGTCGCAAGATGGTGATGTCTCGGAGGTATTGTCGCGCGCACTCGATCGCCCTGTCACTCTCGAGGCGCTGCCGGATGCATCGCAGCTCGACCATTTTCGGCGCGGTCCGGGAGGATCGGGTGACATGATGGACGAACTACGGCAGGTGTTCGGCCGTGAAATTGATGAACCACTGCCGGACTTCTCGGTGTTTCCGCCCGAAGTGATGGAGTTCGAGTCGCCACCGGGAACGCATCACGATTGCTGGCCTCTCATGATCATGACCGAGTCGGCGTTGGCAGCAATGCGTTCAGCGCTACCTCAGTCGGCTATCGACGAACGTCGATTTCGCCCCAGCATCGTGATCGCTGATGGTGAGGCTGGCCACCCGGAGTTCGGATGGAAGGGACGTACGGCGCAGATCGGCGGGGCAACCGTGGAGATCCTGGACCCGTGCCCGCGATGCGTGATGGTGACGCGTCGTATTGGCGACGATCTTCCGGAAGACAAAACAATCTTGCGACACATCGTGCGCGATCTGAACCAGTGTGTCGGTGTGTACGCGCGAGTTGTCGAAGCGGGAACAGTGTCGGTTGGCGACACGATGACTTTCTTGTGAGTTTCTCCGCAGCTCAGAGAATTTTGCGGAAGATCTTCATCTTGCGCTCGGTGTAGGGCGGGTAGGCGAGCGACGGATCCAAGCGTGTTCCGCGCGCCAGCACCGGCTTCATGTGTTGGAACAGCCTGACACCTGACTTGCCGTGGTATCCGCCCATGCCGCTTTCACCCACGCCGCCGAACGGAAGATGAGGGCTGGTGAGGTGCATGAGAGTTCCGTTGACGGTGACTCCACCTGCAGTGGTGGTGGCCAGAACTTTGTCGACCACGTTCTTGTTTTCTGCGAACACGTAGAGGGCAAGCGGATGCGAGCGTGATGTGACCTGCTTGATGGCCTGGTCGGTGTTGTCGACCGGAATGATGGGAAGAAGTGGACCGAAGATCTCTTCTGTCATGAGTCGCGAGTTCATGTCGACGTTTTCCAGCACGGTTGGCGCGATGTAACGCTTGTCGGCCGATGTTTGGCCACCGATGACCACGGTGCCGTCGCCGATCATTGATTGGAGACGTTCGAAGTGTCGCTGCGAAACGATGCGTCCGTAGTCGTTGCTGGACTCGGGTGTTGTGCCGTAGAAGTCGTGGATTGCTTTGCCGAGTTCGGTGACGAACTGTTTCTCCACTTTTTTGTCGACCAGGATGTAGTCGGGGGCAACGCAGGTTTGGCCGGCATTCAGCCACTTGCCCCAAGCCACGCGTCGAGCCGCAACTGTGACGTTTGCCGATTCGTCGACGATGACAGGGCTCTTGCCACCCAACTCCAATGTCACTGGAGTGAGGTGCTTGGCCGCGGCGGCCATCACCACGCGACCCACGGTTCCGTTACCTGTGTAGAAAATGTGGTCGAAGCGTTGTTCGAGAAGTTCCGTTGTCTCGGGCACGCCACCCTCAACAAGCGCAATGGCGCTCTGGTCGAGATACTGGGGAACGAGTCGAGCGAGCGCGGTGGACGTGGCAACAGAAACCTCGGAGGGCTTCATGACCACAGTGTTGCCTGCGGCAATGGCGCCAGCGGCGGGCACCAGGAGAAGTTGGATGGGGTAGTTCCACGGTGCAATGACCAACACCACGCCGAGCGGCTCGGGGATCAGGCGTGACTTTGCCGGCATGGCAACGAGTGGCGTGGGTACGCGTTCGGGTTTGTTCCACTTCTTCAGGTTCTTCAGCATCAGGTGGATTTCACTGATGACGAATGCGATGTCGGTGAGGTAGCCCTCGACTTGGGGTTTGCCGAGATCGGCGAAGAGCGCTTTTTGGAACTCTTCCTCGTTCTCCTCCAACATCTTCACGATCTGGAGCAGTTGGGTGCGGCGCCATTCGAGTGAGCGGGTTGCGCCACTGTCGAAGGTGGAGCGCAACTGTTGGACGCGCTGAGGGGTGGAGGTGGCGACAGGTTCGGCAACGAAAGTCATGGCTGAAGTCAACCACCAACTGGGCTTCACGGGCACTTTGTACATGCCTGACCGACCGTGTACAAGCCTGACCGGCTGTGTACATGCCTGACCGGCTGAACCGGCACAGGCAGGTGGTCTGCAACAATGAACCCATGTCCGAACAGGTATCCGTGTCACGAGAAGTCAGCGCAACACCGCAGGAGGTGTGGTCTTTGGTGACGGATCTTCCGCGAATGGGCGAGTGGTCGCCCGAGAATCGCGGCGGCTCGTGGTCGAAAGGGGCCACCGGCCCGGCAATGGGGGCGTCGTTCAAGGGGCACAACAAGAATGGCAAACGGTCATGGTCGACCTCGGTGAAGGTGAATGCGTGCGATGCTCCGCGCAAGTTCTCTTTCGGCTTGATGGTGATGGGGAAGAACTGGTGTGACTGGGTCTACGAAATCGAGCCAACAGCGGCTGGAAGTCGCGTGACTCATAGTTGGGTCGACAATCGCAGTACGTTCCAGGTGAAGTTGGGCAAATGGGTGAGTGGGGTGGCCGACAGGGCAACGCACAACCGCCGCAACATGGAGCTGACACTCGACAATCTGGTGCGCGCCATCGACCAGAATCGCTGAGTCGTTGAAGTGGTGAAGTGGTGAAGTGGTGAAGTGGTGAAGTGGTGAAGTGTTGCAAGGGGGAAAGATGAGTCTGATCAAGTTCACGAAAGAGTCGATCGATGTGGGGATGGTGATTCGCGACCCCGAAAAGTCGTTGGCCTTCTACCGCGACGTTTTGGGTTTCGAAGTGGCCGGCGAGATGCCGATGCCGGGCGGTGGCACCATGTATCGCATGCGTTGTGGCGTGGCTCTGGTGAAGTTGATCCACACGGGGCAAGAGTTGCCCTCGCCCCACAAGGGTGGCCTCATGGGCGCTCTTGGTTATCGCTACTTCACCATTCATGTGGAAAATCTCGAGGAGATCACCGCACGGTGCACAGCCGCTGGCTGCGTGGTTCCTATTGCGAACACCAAGATTCGTGAGGGAGTCACCATCTCGCTGGTCGAGGACCCAGACGGCAACCTGGTGGAGTTCCTGAACCAAGTCGGTTGAGGCTTCGGCTCAGAAAACAGACTGGGAAACCCCACCCTTCGGCGGTGCTACCGTCGCGCCATGCCCACCCGTGAGGAAGTTCTCGCAGAGCTGACCGGCCCTGGCGGACGGTTCGAAATATCCCGTGTTCCGGTTCGAGGAGTGCCCCTTCGGGTCTTCACTTCGGCACCCGAATCCCTGCGCGATCTTTGGTTGGCCAGTGCACAACACGCTGATTCGCCCTACCTCGTCTACCAGGACGAAGTGTTCACCTACGCAGACTCTCATCGCATTGTCGACAACGTTGCGGCGTGGCTTGCGGCGCACGGAGTCCAGCAGGGAGATCGTGTCGCCATTGGCATGCGCAATTTTCCCGAGTGGGCGCTGGCATTCTGGGCGATCCAGGCCATCGGTGCTATCAGCGTCAGTTTGAACGCATGGTGGACAACCGACGAGCTGCGGTATGCGTTGGAGGATTCGTCGACGAAGGTGTTGGTTGTCGATCAAGAACGACTCGATCGCCTCGACAGTGCCTTGCTCGCCTCAGTAGGAGTGCAGCACACCATCGTGGCGCGTGGCGCCGGACGCGCCGATGTGCATCAGTGGAGTGATGTGGCTGCGTATTCGGGTGCCAGGGCACCACAGGCGAAGATTCACCCCGACGACGACGCAACGATTCTCTACACGTCGGGAACCACAGGCTTTCCCAAAGGTGCAGTGGGCAGCAATCGCAACCATGTCACCAACGTATGGAACACGGTTTTCCGCGGGGCCTTCAACTCTGCACTCAGTTCCTCGGGTCGGCGCCCTCGTCAACAGGTATCGCTGTGGACGTTTCCTTTCTTTCACATTGCCGGCGTCACCGGCGTCACTGTTGCCGTTGCCGGTGGCGGAGCATTGGTCACCCAGTACAAGTGGGACGCCAAGGAAGCGTTGCAGTTGGTGGAACAACATCGCGTCACTCAAGTGGCCGGCGTACCCACGGTTGTGCGCGGTCTGATGGAACACCCCGACTACGCGAATCACGACCTGTCGAGCCTCACCACCATCTCGCAAGGAGGTTCACCGGTGCCGCCCGATTCCATCGCGCGGATCGAGTCGGACTTCTCCGGCAAGGTGGGGGCAACCAACGGTTACGGTCTCACGGAGACAACTTCCACTGTGGTCACCAATGCCGGCCGCGATTACTTCGCCAAGAAGAACTCGGTGGGCCAACCCACCATCGGCACCGACGTGCGCATCGTTCTGGAAGATGGCAGTGATGCATCGCTTGGCGAGGTGGGCGAGATCTGGATCCAAAGCCCCAGCGTGGTACGCGGATATTGGAACAAGCCCGAGGAGACCGAGAAGGCGTTTCCCACGGGCTGGTTCCGATCCGGTGATGCCGGTTATCTCGACAAAGACGGTTTCCTCTATGTTGCAGATCGCATCAAGGACATGGTGATTCGCGGCGGAGAAAACGTGTACTGCGCCGAAGTAGAGGCCGCGTTTTTCGAACACCCCGCGGTTGCCGACTGTGCGGTGTTCGGAGTCCCACATCCGTCGTTGGGTGAAGAAGTGGCAGTTGCATTGATTGCGCAACCCGGTTTCGACGATCAGGCCACCCCCGATGTGATTGCCCACCTGAGGGTGAAGTTGGCGTCGTTCAAGGTTCCGTCGAAGATTTTCTGGCGAACCGAGCCGTTGCCGCGCAATGCCACGGGGAAAGTGTTGAAGAAAGAGTTGAGAGAGGCTTATTCGGGATCCTGAGATTGGATCCGGTGATTGCATCGTGGGGTGATTAGCCTCACGGAATGTCTTCTCGCACGCTTCGTCGCCGAATCCTCACAGCTTCTCTGTCTCTCACGTTGGTGGGAGCCACATTGGTGGGTTGCAGCAGCGACAGCGCCTCGGAAACCAGCGACACCGCAACTACCGGTGACACAGCCGTCCTTGCTGACACCGCAGATCTCGCTGACACCGCAGATGTGGCCGACTCGGTTCCGTCCACCGATGCCGAGCCGGCGCAAGCCGACGAGCCCGAAGTCAAAATCCCCAACGAGACGCCTACAGAACTGGTGATCACCGACCTCGAAGAGGGGACCGGCGAGCCCGCGGCAGAGGGTGACACCGTGTTCGTGTACTACGTGGGCGTGCGCAGCGAAGACGGAACACGCTTCGACGGCAACTTCGGTGGTGATCCGTTCAATGTGACCCTCGGTGCAGGTGGAGTGATCCAGGGTTGGGACGAAGGGCTCGTAGGCATCAAAGCCGGTGGCCGCAGGCAGCTCGACATTCCGGCCGAACTTGCTTATGGCGACAAGGGTGCCGGTGACACCATCAAACCGGGCGATGCGTTGTCATTCGTGGTGGATGCCGTGGTGATCATTCCGAAGACCGATCCTGCAGACGAACCGAAGATCACGGTGACGGGTGCCGACCCCGTTGGCAAACTCGTGATCGATGATCTGGTTCTGGGTGAGGGCGCCGAAGCAGCCGAGGGCAAGAAGGTGGTGGCCCATCTCATTGCGTATCGCGGCGACACCGGCGAGGTATTGCAGAACTCGTGGGAGGTTGGTCCCGTCACGTTGAAGATGGACGAGGCCGAGGTGCTTCCCGGATTGGTCAAGGCACTGGTCGGCATGAAAGTGGGCGGGCGTCGACAAGTGATCATTCCTTACGCCGATGCATTCGGCGAGGGAGGCCAGGAAGAACTTGGTCTGCCGGCAAAAACCGATTTGGTGATGGTGCTCGATCTCATTGCGGTGATCTAGTCACAACGAGACCGAGCACCGCCGTGATCAGGCCTTGACGGCCTGGATGTCGAGTTCGAGTTTCACTTTTTCACCGATCAGCACGCCACCGGTTTCGAGTGCGGCGTTGTATTCGAGGCCCCATTCTTTGCGGTTGATCTCTGCCTTGGCGCTGAAGCCGGCCTTCAGGTTGCCCCACGGGTCTTTGCCAGTGCCTTCGAATTCGAGATCGAACTTCACGTTCTTGGTGATGCCCTTGATGGTGAGATCGGCATGGAGCACGAAGTCGTCTCCAGCCTTTTGGATCTTGGTGGAGGCGAAGTCGATTGTGGGGAACTTCTCGGCATCGAAGAAGTCGCCGGTTCGCAGATGCTCGTCGCGGCTCTTTTCGTTCGTGTCGATCGATGCAACTTGCGCCGAGGCCTTGACCGAACTCTTCAGCGGGTCGCCATCGATGACGATGGTTCCGGTGAATGCGCCGAATCGGCCGCGCACTTTGGACACCATGAGGTGTTTGACGGTGAAGTTGAGCCCGGAGTGGGTGGGGTCCACGTTCCACGTGCCGGGGGTGAGCGAGTTGAGATCAGACATGGGAGTCCTTTCGAGACGGTAAATAGTTGCGAGCGCAAGTATTACAGAGAAATGTTGCGCTCGCAACTAATCGGGACAAAATTCTCCAGCCCCGTAGCCTTGGGGTATGGCTGCCCCTCTGTCATTGACCTTCGTGAAGTCGGTGACCGATCTGCGTGACCTTCCGGAGACCGATGCCGAGGTGGCATTCGTTGGTCGATCGAACGTGGGCAAGTCCACCCTCATCAATGCCATCACCAACCGCAAGAACTTGGCCAAGGTGTCGAAGACACCGGGGCGTACGCAGTTGATCAACCTGTTCTCCATGGCCAACGGTGGGGCGGTGGTCGACCTTCCGGGATACGGCTACGCAGCGGTGCCGGCACGTGTGAGACAGGGCTGGGAGAAGATGATCGTCACCTACCTGCTGGAACGCGAGTCGCTTGTCGAGGTATTGGTGTTGGTCGACGGCGAAGTGGGGCCCACCAAGCTCGATGTGCAGATGTTCGAACATCTGCAAGACAATGACATCCCGTATCAAGTGGTGGCCACCAAGCACGACAAGGTCAAGTCGTCGAAGCGTGACACGCGCAAGAAAGACCTCGCCGCAGGATGTGGAGTGACGCAGAAAGATGTCATCTGGGTCAGCGCCACGTCGGGAGTGGGAATCGATTCGTTGCGTTCGCACATCTTGGGTGTGCTCTCCGGCAGACACTCCGAGTAGTTTCGAGCGCTTGTGACCAACGTGAAGAAGGGTGTTCTCTGGGTGCTCACCAGCGCCTTGGCGTACTCAATGTTCACCGTCTTCGCCAAGAAGATTCTCGAGCAGATTCGTCCCACCGATGTTCTCTTCTGGCGCTTCACCATCGCCGCACCCATCGCGTGGGCAGTGGTGTTGTTGCGACGTCGCTCCGGCCACGGGCCGCGACCGATGGAGGTGGCCTGGAAGCCGCGTTTCGCCATGGGACTCTTGTTCGGCCTTCTTGCTTGGTTGGCGTTCGTGGGAATCGACAATCTTCCCGGCGCCTTGTACGTGGTGATCATCTACACGTACCCCGCACTAGTGGCGATCGGCGCCCGGATATTGGGCAAACCGGCGTCGCGACAGATTTGGGTGGCCATCGCCATCACCACTCTCGGCATCGTTCTCACCGTTCCCGAGGTGTTGAACTCTCCAGGTGATTCTGCACTGTTCGGCATGGTGATCACGCTTGGCAATGCAACGCTCTATGCGGGGTACATCCTGTACAGCGAGCGCATTGTCAACGACACACGCGGAGGCGCGCACGCGGGCGACAGTTTTCTCGCCGCGGCCTGGGGAATGACGGGCTCATTGGTGGTTGCCACAGTGCTGGCGATTGCATCGGGTGGGGTGCAAGCCCCTCGTGGCGTCATGGGAATCGGATCGATGATCGGCTTGGCCACCGTCAGTACCGTCTTGGCAGGAACCACGTTCTTCTTGGGCGTGCGCCGTCTCGGTCCTGCCCCGGCAGCCTTGGTGGCGGCAAGTGAGCCGGTGATGGCGCTGACGTGGTTGGTGATCTTCCTCGACGAATCGTTGGTTCCCGTGCAAGTAGCCGGAGCCATTCTGGTGATCGTTGGCGTGGTGTGGTCGCAGCGCGCGCCGACGAAACAGGCCGTTACTTCTGGCTGAACGCCGAAGTGCTGCTTGAGCCCACGGTGCGTTCACAGGTGTCGAGCAATCCGTTGACCCCGGCAAGAAATGCTTCAGAGGCAAGACGTTCGACATCGTGTGCAGTCTGTGAGACGGCGTCGAACTCGGGCAGTTCGTACATGCGGTAACGCGAACGACGAATTTCGAAGTTGTGCGGCGCAGCCGTGAAGTCGAAGACGCACGATCCAAGAACATATTGCTCGAGGGTCTGGTAGTGAATCACGAGATCGCGGCCCTGAAGGCCGATCTCCTTCAGGCAGCTCAGCAGCAGGTGGCTGATGATGGCACCGTTCTTGAGGTTGCCCTCGCCACTCACCAACGCAACGCCAACGTCGGGATGTCTTGCGAAGGCATCGCGAATGGCGAGCGCCAGGCGAACGATCCTCTCACGTGGCGAGCCGGTGCTGTCGTTGAAGTCGGCAACGGCTTCTCCCAGCATGTGGTCGACCATTGCCATGAGCAGGCTTTCCTTGTTGGGAAAATGCCGGTACAGAGCTGTGGCGTCAACGTCGAGCTCTGCACCCAGTGCACGAATCGACAGACTGGCCAGACCCTGACGGTCGACGAAGGCCATGGCCGCATCAACGAAGTCCTGTGGCGTGAGCGGACCTCGCTTGTTCGACATGTGTGAATTCTACTTCAGCAATGGCCCCCAATTGCTCGGGCACTAGAGTTGACGGCGGACCCGAGGTTGCTCGGGATTGTCGAAGGGGGACACCATGCCTGGTCCGGGAATGCACTCGGGAATTGCAACAGACGACGCCATGAATCTGGCCATGTCAGAGAAGGCGATCCCGCTGTACGAAGCGGTGAAGCAGTTCATCAAGAACGAAGTCGAACCGATCACCGAGGAGTTCTACGCACTCGGTGAAGGACGCGCCGACCGCTGGAGCTATGCGCCCGGTCAGCTCGAGTTGTTGGAGTCGGTGAAGGACAAGGCCAAGGCCAACGGACTGTGGACCT
>Ga0315899_10005649_pt1 | contig 13490 bp, 10 predicted proteins | sample LakEriMetagenome_2_FD_203518 | JGI IMG/M metagenome (GOLD analysis project Ga0315899, IMG submission 203518) | Freshwater fungal communities from buoy surface, Lake Erie, Ohio, United States - Buoy 4 MA112 | ecosystem: Environmental > Aquatic > Freshwater > Lake | place: USA: Lake Erie, Ohio...
CGCGTCGCGGCCGCGCCATCCCCGGCCGCCGTTCGGATGCCGGCAGCCGCCCTTCGGCAGGATCCGGCGGCGGGCCGCGACGGCGCGGCCGAAGATGGGTCGGTCCCCTTGCGCGTCGCGCCCCCGCGCGCCGCACCCCGGGGACCGCGTCCCCGGAGGTCGCCCCGATGGCCCTGACCGGATTCCGCTTCGCGTCGCACCGTGCGCCGCCCGAGCCGCCGCCCCGGCCGGCGCCCGCGGCCGTGCGCGCGCCGGCGCCCGAGTCGCAGACGATCATGATGCCGCGGGTCGCCCGCACCCGTCCCTGGACACGTGTCCTCGCGCTGCGCGACACGCTCGACGACGCGCTCGCGCGGATCGCCCGGGGCGCGGGCGATACGGGCGATGGGCCCGGCGCGCTCGCCGCGCTGCGCGACGCCGGCGAGTCGCTGCAGCGCCTGTGCGCGCTCGACCCGGACGCGCTGGCCGCGCTGCCGCTGCGGCTCGACGGCGGGCACTACGGCACGCGCCACGCGATGGCCGCCGCGGTGGTGCTCGAGTTCATGCTCGCGCGCCGCGGCGCGCCGGCCGCCGAGCGCCGCACCGCGGTGCTCGCGGCGCTGACGATGAACGTCGGCATGCACGGGCTGCAGGAGACCCTGTGGTCGCACTCGGGGCCGCTGTCGCCGTCGCAGCGCGAGGGCGTGCTCGGCCACCCGCGGCTCGGCGTCGCGCTGCTGCGCGCGGCAGGCGTCGACGACCCGCTGTGGCTCGCGATCGTCGCGCAGCACCACGAACACCTCGACGGCACCGGCTACCCGGCGCGGCTCGCGGGCGACGCGATCGTGCCCGAGGCCCAGGCGCTGATGGTTGCCGAGCGCTGGTGCGCGATGGTCGCGCCGCGCGCCTATCGCAGCGGCGCGCCGCCCGACCGCGCGCTCGAGGTGCTGCTCGGGCGGCTCGGCGCCGAGGCCGACCCGGCGCTGGGCGCCCTGCTCGCCGACACCGTCGGCCCGACACCGCCCGGCACGCCGGTACGGCTCGCCAACGGCGAGCTCGGGCTGGTGTTGCGCCGCACCGCCGACCCGCACGCGCCGCTGGTGCGGGTCTTCCGCAGCCCGATCGGCGCGGTGCTGCCCGAGGGTGTCGGCCGCACGACCTCGGAGGCGAGGCAGCGGATCGAGGGCACGGTGCACCTCGACGCGCTCGCCTGCCCGATCGACCCGGAGCGGATCTGGGAGGCGGCCGAGGTCGTCGAGGCGGAAACGGCGGGGCACTGAGGGCACGCGCGGCGCGCGCGCCCGCGCGCTCAGATCGCCGCCTGCCGGCGCGCCGCCAGCGCCTTCACGTGGCCGAGCAGCTCGGCCTCGTCGTAGGGCTTGCCGAGAAACACGTCGACGCCGAGCGCCATCGCGTGGTTGCGGTGCTTGTCGGCGGTGCGCGACGTGATCATCACGATCGGCAGGTGCTTCCAGCGATCGTCGCCGCGCAGGTTCTTCGTCAGGTCGAAGCCGTCCATGCGCGGCATCTCGATGTCGAGCAGCATCACGTCGGGCACGGTGTCCTGCAGCTGGCGCAGCGCGTCGATGCCGTCCTTCGCGAGCATCACCTGGTAGCCCTCGCGCGACAGCAGCCGCTGCGTCACCTTGCGCACCGTCACCGAGTCGTCGACGACCATCACCGTCGGAGCGATCTCGATGCGGGTCGGCGTGAAGGTGGCGGTGTCGCCCTCGCCCGCCTGCGCGCCGCGGCCGGTCGCCGCGATCTGCACCGGGTTCAGGATCAGCACGATGTCGCCGTTGCCGAGCACCGTGGCGCCGGCCATGCCGGTGAGCCGCGCGAGCTGCGGGCCGACGTGCTTGACCACCACCTCCTGGCTCGGCGCCACGTGGTCGACGTGCAGCGCGATCCGCGTGCTGCCCGAGCGCAGGATCACCACCGGCGAGAAGCGCTGCGCGAGCGGCGTGCAGCCGGGGAGCTCAAGCAGGCTGCCGAGGAAGTACAGCGGCACCGGCTGGCCGTGCCACTCGACCGCGTGCTGCCCGTAGGCCGACGCGAGCGCCTCGGGCTTCAACTGCATCACCTGCTCGATCAGCGCCGAGGCGACCGAGATGCGCACCGTGCCGACGGTCAGCAGCACGACCTGCGCGACCGCGAGCGACACCGGCAGGTGCACGGTGAATCGCGTGCCCCGACCCGGCGTCGACTCGAGGTCGATGCGCCCGCCCATCGCGGCGACCTCGGCGCGGACCACGTCCATGCCGACGCCGCGCCCGGCGATCGCGGTGACCGAGGTCGCCGTCGAGAAGCCCGGCTTGAAGATCAGCTCGCCGAGCTCGCGCTCGCCCGGGTGCGCGTCGGCCGGGATCAGGCCGCGCTCGATCGCGCGCTCGCGGATGCGGCCGTAGTGCAGGCCGCCGCCGTCGTCGGCGAACGACAGGATCACCTCGTTGCCTTCCTGCCGGACCTCGAGCGTGATCTCGCCGGTCTCGGACTTGCCCGCGGCGAGCCGGTCGGCGCGCGGCTCGATGCCGTGGGCGACCGCGTTGCGCAGCAGGTGCTCGATGGGGCCGGCCATGCGTTCGAGAACGCCGCGGTCGAGCTCGGCGCTCGCCCCCTTCAGGTCGAGGTGCACGCGCTTGTCGAGCTCCTTCGCGGCCTGCCGCACGACGCGGTAGAGCCGGTCGGCGATCGAGCCGAACTGCACCATCCGGATCCGCATCAGGTCCTGCTGCAGGTCGCGGGTCACCTGGCTCTGGCGCGCGAGGTCGCGCCCGGCCTCGTCGAGGTTGCGCAGCGCGTTCTGCTGCACCGTCGCGACGTCGTTCACCGACTCCGCGAGCATCCGGGTCAGCTCCTGGAAGCGCGTGTAGCGATCGAACTCCAGCGGGTCGAACTCGGAGTCGGGCTGCTTCGTGCGCGCGTCGCGGGCCTGGATCTGCGAGTCGGCGGCGAGCTCGATCTCGCGCAGCTGCGAGCGCAGCCGGTTGACGTTCTCGGTGAGCTCGCCGAGCGACTGGCGCAGGCTGCCGAGCTCGTTGTCGAGGCGCGCACGGGCGATCGACACCTCGCCGGCCTCGTTGACCAGGCGGTCGAGCAGGTCGGCGCGAACGCGGATGAGCTGCTGGGCCTTCTCGGGGGCAGCCGCGGCCGGCGTCGCCTGGCCGTCGGCTCCGGCCTGCGCCTGCGCCGGCACGGCGTCGTCCACCGCGTGCTCGGCCTGCGCAGTCGCGCGTCCGCCGGACAGGCTCTCGATCACCGCGCGCGACGCCGCCTGCGCGGCCTCGGACTGCGGGTCGCGGACCGCCTCGTAGAGCGCGAGCACCTGGTCGTAGCGTGCGATCAGGTCGTCGACGAGCGAGGCCGGCACGCGCGGCAGAGCGCTCGCGGCCTCGATCCGCGTCTCCATGTCGTGCACCAGCTGGCCGAGGCGCATCGCGCCGGCCATCCGGGCGCTGCCCTTGACGGTGTGCAGCAGCCGCATCAGCGTGGCCGGCCCGGACGCGTCGTCGGGCTGCCGCTGCCATGCGCGCAGCGCCTCGCCGATCCGCGGCAGCAGCTCGTCGGCCTCCTCGATGAACACCGGCGCGAGCTCGGCGTCGATCTCGTCGACCAGCGCGGCAAGGCCCTCGAGCGTGTCGGCGGCGGGTGCCTCGGCGCGCGGCGCCACCGCATCGAGCACCAGCCGGGCGACCTCCACGTCGGGGGCCGGCGCGGACTCGGGCGGCGCGAGCGCGTCGACCTCGACGCTCCAGCGCGCGGCGAGCGCTTGCGCGCGCGCGGTCATCGCGACGTCCTCGCCCGGGTCCTCGCCGGCTGCGAAGCGCTGCAGCGAGGCGCCGACGCGGTCGAGCACGAACGCGAGGTCGTCGACGTCCGCAGGCGCGAGCGGGCCGATCGACGCCGAGCGCCCGAGCATGAAGCGCTCGAGCGCGTCGGCGCTCGCGTGGACCCCGGAGAGCCCGACGATCCGCGTGCTGCCACCGAGCGAGTGCACTGCGCGCAGCGCCGCCTCGTCGACCGGCGCGGCCGGATCGGCACGCCAGCGTGCGAGCGCGGTCTCGAGCGCGGCGAGCAGCTGGTCGGCCTCGTCGAGGAAGATGCGGTAGAGCGTCGCGCTCAGCGTGCGCTCGCCGATGCGGACCGTGCCGTCGTCGGCCGGCGCGTGCGCGACGCCGAGGTCGAGCGCGCCGGGTCCGGCCGGCTCGCCGATCGCGATCGACTCGATCTCGTCCAGCGGCGATAGCACCGGCACCTCGAGCGGATCGAGCGGATCGAGCGGATCGAGCAGCTCGGTCAGTTCGATCACGTCGTCGCCGGCGCCCGCGGGCAGCGCGGCGGACGCGATCAGCGCCGCCTCGGCGTCGGCCTCGAGCGCGGCGAGCTCGGGGTCAATGGCGGACAGGTCGGGCGCGGGTGCTTCGATCGACGGCACGTCGAGCGACGCCAGGTCGAACGCGGCGGCGTCGAGCTCGATCGTCTCGATCCCGGCGAGCGCGTCGGGCGACACGTCGAACGGCGTGCCGGGCGCGGTCGCGGCGACGTCGTCGGACACCACGGCCTCGTCGGCGCCTGCCTCGGGCAGGCCGAGGTCGAGCTCGAGGGGCTCGACCGCGTCCGCGTCGGGCCCGGACAGGTCGGGCGCGACGACCTCGACTGCTTCGAGCGCCTCGATCACCGCCACCGACCCGATCACATCGGGCACGGCCGCCGCCTCGACGACCCCGCTGGTCGCGTCGGCTTCGGGCCACGCGCCACGCTCGCGCAGCGCGATCGTGCCGGCGACGATCCGCGACGGGTCGATCCGCGCGGCCGGGTCGTCGCGCAGCCGCGCGACCCAGCCCGACATCGCGTCGTGCGACTCGGCGACGCCCGCGTACAGCGCCGGCGTGCCCGGGCGCTCGTCGGCGAGCCAGCCGTTGAGCACCTGCTCCATGCCCCACGCGGCCTCGCCGAACGCGGCGAGCCCGACCATGCGGCTCGAGCCCTTCAGCGTGTGGAAGCCGCGGCGCAGCGTCGTCAGCAGCGCGACGTCCGACGGCGCGACCGCCGAGGCCGCCCGGCCTTCGTCGATCGCCGCGAGCACCTCGTCGGCCTCGTCCAGGAAGATGCCGAGCAGCTCGTCGTCGATCGCCGCCTCGTCCTCGGGCACCTCGACCACCTCGAGCGCGACCGCTTCGGCCTCGCCCGCCACCCGCGCGATCGCCTCGACCAGCGCGGCGTCGTGCGGCGAGCTCGCGGCCTCGAGCCGCGCGAGCGCCTCGCCCGCGTGCGCGCGCAGCTCGGCGTCGTCGAGCAGCATCGCCTCGTCGCGCACCGCGACCAGCGCGTCGTGCAGCGCGGCGCGCGCGACCGGATCGTCGGCCCGCGCCTGCAGCGCGGCGAGCTGCCCGCGCACCCGGATGCGGCGCTCGCCGAGCAGCTGCTCGAGCGAGCGCCCGCCGTCGCCCTCGCGCGGCGGCGGGGGCACCGGCACCGGCCGCGCCTCGCCCGGCTCGGCGATGGGCTCGCTGACGTCGAACGGCGCGACGTCGGCTTCGGGCAGCGGCTCGGCGCGCGCGACCGGCGGCTCGCCGAGGCGCGCGACGAACCCGTCGCCGCCGCTCCTGAACTCGAAGCCGCCCTGCCGGTCGGCGCGCAGCAGCGACTCGACGAAGAAGCCGAGCGCACCGAGGCTCTCGGCGACGCGCTCGCAGTCGGCCGCCGCCGGCGGCTCCTCGGTCTCGAGGAATGCGGCGACCTGTCGCACGACGGTGCCGGCGCCGTCGGCGGCCTCGCCGTGGCCGAGCAGCCGCAGCGCCCCGCCCACCTGCTTCAGCAGCGGCTCGAGCTCCGGCAGCGCGGCGCGCTGCGACGGGTCGCGGAAGAACGTGTCGAGCACCTTTTCGCACCCGCGCAGGTTCGCCTGCAGCTCGCCGACGAAGGCCGCGACGGTGAGCCGCTCCTGCGCGGCGCGCGACAACTCGCTCAGCCACTCGGGCGTGGGCGAGCCGTCGGTCTTCTGGCGCTCGCACAGGCCGTCGATGCGCTCGGCCATCTCGGTCGCGCGGCGGTCGTGCTGCGCGACGCCACGCGCGCCGCGCTCGAGCGCGTGTTCGACGAACAGCAGCGCGGTCGCGACCTCGAGCGACAGCAACTCGGCGAGCTGCGGGCCGGCCGCGGCGAGCGCGCGCCGCAGCCCGACCAGCACGCCGGCGAGCCGCTGCAGCCCCGGCCACGGCAGCCGCGCGACCGCGGCGTCGAGCGCCTGTGCGGCCGTCGCGAAGGCCGGCAGGTCCTGCGCGCCGCCGCGCACCGCCTTCTCCCACGCGAGCTTGGCGGCGCCGGTCGCCTCGCGCGCAGCCCGCAGCGCACGCGCGTCGACGACGCCGTAGCGCGGCGTCTCGAAGTCCGCGGGCACGGTGCCGGCGAGCCGGTAGAGCGCGCGCGCCTCGTCGGCGAGCGCCGAGCCCCCACCCGCCCGCGCGAGCAGGAACAGGATGTCGCGCAGCATCCGGTCGGCGATCGGGGTGCCCTGCTGCAGCGTGCGCAGGATCTGCAGGTTGATCCGCGCGACCAGCCGCTTCGCGTAGAGGTCGACCGGCAGCGCGCGCACGCGCAGCGCGTCGAAGAACGCGGCGGCGAGCCACCAGAACGTGCGCTGGCTCGAGGCCTGGTGCGCGCGATGCAGCCGGTCGATCGCGGCGTGCATATCGGCGAGCGCCGCGGCGTCCTCGGGGTTGCGCAGGAAGCCGAGCAGCCCCTTCTCGAAGGCCGCGCGCATGCGGGCCATGCCGGCGGGGTCCAGCGGCTCGGCGAGCGGCGCCTTCGGCGGGCGCACCGACAGGTCCACCGCGTACAGGTCGGCGGGCGCGACGCGGTCGGAGGCGCGCAGCGCGAGCAGCTCGCGGTAGTGCGGGAAGAGCGACACCGGCGAGTCGCCCGAGCCGGCGACGACGCCCTCGAGGTATTCGACGATCGCGGCGAAGGTGCGGACCATCGCGCGCGCGACGTCGCCGTCGAGCCGCATCTCGCCCCGCTCGATGCGGTCGAGCAGCCCCTCGGCCTCCTGCGTGACGACGACCACGCCCTCGAGGTCGACGACCTGCAGCGCGCCGTGCGCCTGGTGCAGCCAGCTGCGCGCCGCGCGCAGCCGCGACAGGTCCTCGTCGCCCGACTGCAGCTGCTGCTCGAGCGAGGCCTCGGCGCGCGCGAGCGACTCGCGGATCTCGCCGAGGCACCAGGACAGCGCGGTGAGGTCGGTCGGGGATCCGGTCATGTTCAGCCCACGCGGAAGCGCGAAACGGAGTTCTTCAGCTCGCGCGCGAGCTCGGCCAGCTGCAGGATCGAGCCCGCCGTCTGCTGCGTGCCTTCGCCGGTCTGCTCGGTCACCAGCAGGATCCGCTGGATGCTGTGCGCGACCGTGCCCGCCGACGAGGCCTGGTCGGACGTGGTGCGCGAGATGTCCTCGATCAGCTCGGCGAGCTGCGTCGACACGCGGCCGATCTCGGCGAGCGCGTTGCCCGCGTCGTCCGACAGCCGCGTACCCGCGACCACGCCCTGCGTGCTGCGCTCCATCGCGGCGACCGCGTCCTGCGTGTCGACCTGGATGGTGCGGATCAGCGCGGAGATCTGCCGGGTCGCCTCCGCGCTGCGCTCGGCGAGCCGCTGCACCTCCTCGGCGACGACGGTGAAGCCGCGACCCGCCTCGCCGGCCGACGCGGCCTGGATCGCGGCGTTCAGCGCGAGCACGTTGGTCTGCTCGGTGATGTCCGAGATCAGCTCGACGATCTCGCCGATCTCCTGCGACGACTCGCCCAGCCGCTTGATGCGCTTGGCGGTCTCCTGGATCTGGTCGCGGATGCCGTTCATGCCGGAGATCGCGTTCTGCACCGCGCGCCGGCCCTGCTCGGCCGCGCCCAGCGACTGCCGCGCGACCTGCGCCGACTCCGACGCGCTCGCGGATACCTCGTTGATCTGCGAGGCCATCCGCAGCACCGCCTCGCCGGTCTCGCGGATCTCGCGCGACTGCTGCTCGGAGGCGACCTGCAGGCCGGAGGCGATCGTCTGCGCCTTGGACGAGGCGTCGGCGACCAGCTTGGCGGTGGTGTTGATCCGCGCGACCAGGTTGCGCAGCTCCTCGACGGTGTAGTTGACCGAGTCGGCGATCGCGCCGGTGATGTCCTCGGTCACCGTCGCCTGGATGGTCAGGTCCCCGTCGGCCACTTCCTGCAGCTCGTTCATCAGCCGAAGAATCGCCGCCTGGTTCTGGTCGTTGGTGCGCTTGGCGTCCTGCTCGAGGCGCTCGGCCTCGGCGCGCTGCGCGTCGGCGTCGGCCGCGCGGCGGTGGACGTCCTGGTAGTAGACGAGGCCGAGCCCCACGCCCGCGAGCACCGCCTGGAGCAGGAAGAAGACCACGATGCCCTGGTTGATCGCGCGGCCGCCCTGCTCGTCGGCGAGGCGCGACTGCAGCTCGAGGAGCGCGAGGCGCAGCGGCTCGCTGTCGGCGGCGATCCGGGCCTCGGCGCCGAGCGCGCCCTGCAGCCTCGGCAGGTCGGACAGCAGCGAGGCGATCGGCCTGGCGAGATCGCCGTAGGCGGCCTTGAGCTCGGTGAGGCGGGTGCGCAACTCGCCGTCGCGCGCCGGCGCGAGCCGGCGGGCCTCGCTGCCCGACAGCAGCCCGTCGACCAGCTCGCGGAACGCCGCGGTGTCGCGGCCCAGCAGGAACGCGATCTCGGCGTTGACCCGGTCGGCGCCGGTGAGCTGCGCGACGTCGCGCGCGATCTTGTGCGCGAGCGCCACCAGCTGCCCGGCCGCGGCGATCTCGGCCGACGGCGCGCCCGAGGCGACCTTCAGCAGCGACACCTGCTCGGCCAGCTCGACGAGCCGCGGCGAGGCGTCGAGCACCGTGCGCGAGGACTGCGCGATCGACGACAGCGTCGGCTGCGCCTGCTGCAGCGTGGCCGCGGCCTGGTCGGTGCGCTTCCACTGCTCGGCGAGCTTGCCGACCGCGGGCAGCAGCTCGGCCTCGACGCCCTCGACGCGCGCGTCGCGTACCGTACCGCCCGACTGCAGCACCGCGATCGCCTCGCCGAGCCGCGAGCGGCTCTCGCCGAGCATCCGGAACCCGTCACTGGTGCCGCGCACCGCGAGCGGCGCGGCCTTCGCGAGGCGCTGCGAGTGCATCAGCGAGTCGCCGACCAGCCGCGCCTGCATCGCGACCGCGCTCGCCTGGCGCGCGTCGAGCCACATGAAGAGGAACGCGAGCACCAGCGAGGCGCCCAGCACCGGGAACAGCACCGACAGCTGCTTGCGCAGCGGCAGCTTGCCGACGAAGGGGATCTGGAAGCCCTGCCGCGCGGCGGTGGGCGCCGCGCCGCCGGGGCCGGCGGAGATGGTCTCGCCGAAGCGGGTCGGCGCGCCGAGCGGGTCGAACTGCGCCGTCGGGTTCAGGTCGTCGACGATCGCGGTGTCCGGGTCGACCTTCCTGCGGGCGCCGCCGCCGAGCGGGAAGAACGCGGGGAACTTGAACGCCATCTCGTGGGCCCCTGTCGTCGCCGCGGGCCGCTCAGCGGCCGACCATCAGGAACGCGCTGCCCGCCGCGAGCTTCGCGAGGTCGAGCTCCATCCAGCGATGGCCGTCGGCGTCGATCAGCGAGCGGCCGATCCAGTCGGGCCGCCCCTGGGGGCCGAACGACCCGTCGGGCGCGACGCCCGCGGTGTCGTCGTCCTCGATGCGCATCGACGCGACGTTGCGCAGCCCGAGCATCCGGGTGACCAGGATCGCCGCGTTGAAGTTCAGCTTGCCGGCGAGCGCGAGCAGTCGAGACTCCTTGCCGGCCGCGGTGCTGCCGAGCTGCGCGAAGCGCTGCAGGTCGACGACGGTGTAGAGCGCGCCGCGCAGGTTGACCAGCCCGAGCAGCCAGTCGCGGGTCAGCGGCACCGGGGCGATCGTGTCGGGCACCGGCACGATCTCGCCGGCCTCGGACAGGTCGACCAGCCAGCGCTGCTCGCCGATCATCAGCCCCAGGCGCGCGGCGAGATCCGGCGTCGCGTTCGCCTCCTTCAGGCGCTCGGTGAGGCGGGCCTGGAAGTCCCCCAGCGGCGTCGTGGTCTGGCGCACGGTCATGGCGGGCTCAGTGGACCAGGTCCGCGATCTTCGCGAGCAGCTCTTCGGCGTTCACCGGCTTCGTCACGTAGTCGCGCGCGCCCTGGCGCAGCCCCCAGATCCGGTCGGTCTCGGCGGACTTGCTGGTGCACAGGATCACCGGGATCGACTGGGTCTCCGGGTCGCGCGTCAGCGTGCGCACCACCTGGAATCCGCTCGCGCCGGGCATCACCACGTCCATCACGACCAGCGAGGGCCGCTCGAGGCGGATCTTGGCGAGTGCCTCGACGCCGCTCTCGGCGGTGACGACGACATAGCCGCGCTTGGCGAGCAGGTCGGCAATGAAGAAGCGCTCGGTCGGCGAGTCGTCGACGACCATGATCTTCTGCGCGGGCATCGGTCCGACCTCAGGCCCCGATCGCCCGGCGCGCGTGCTGCGCGACGCACTTGAGCAGGCTGTCCTTCGTGAACGGCTTGGTCAGGTACTCCTCGCAGCCCACCATCCGGCCGCGGGCGCGGTCGAACAGGCCGTCCTTGCTCGAGAGCATGACGACCGGCGTGGCGTGGAAGCGGGGGCTCTTCTTGATGAGCGCGCAGGTCTGGTAGCCGTCGAGCCGCGGCATCAGCACGTCGCAGAACACCAGGTCGGGCTCGTGGTCGGAGACCTTGGCGAGCGCATCGAAGCCGTCGTCGGCGACGATCACGCGGCACCCGGCCTGGGACAGGAAGATCTCGGCGCTGCGCCGGATCGTGTTGCTGTCGTCGATGACCATGACCTTCAGGCCGGCGATCGAGTCACTCGAGCTCATCGGGATCCTCGCGGGCCGCGTCGGGCAACGGTTCGAAGGGTGGCGTGGAGTGTAGCCAAAATCGGTTCAGAGCTCGACCATCTCGAAGTCTTCCTTGCGGGCACCGCACTCGGGGCAGGTCCAGTTCATCGGGACGTCCTCCCAGCGCGTGCCGGGCGCGATGCCCTCGTCGGGCACCCCCGCGGCTTCGTCGTAGATCCACCCGCAGATCAGGCACATGAAGGTCCGGGTCGCTTGCTCGCTCATGTCGGGTCCGGTGTCGGTCATTAGAGAGTGAAGCGCCGCATGTTACCTTCTCGCGCCGATGAGTCCCGCCCTGCGGCCGACGGGCGGGGCGTGCCCGAGCCCGGCCGCCCGGCTCGGATCCCCCCGCACCGTCACCGACGCCACGCCCGACCATGAGAGCGCCCCGAGGCTTGTACGCGATCACGCCCGACGAACCCGACCCGGACCGCCTGCCCGGGCTGGTCGCGCGCGCGCTCGATGGCGGCGTCGACTGGCTCCAGTTCCGCGTGAAGGGCGGCCCGCCGTCGCTGCGCGAGGACCTCGCCCGTGCGGTCAAGGCGTTGTGCGACGCCGCCGGCGTGCCGCTGGTGGTCAACGACGACGTCGCGCTCGCGCTCGCGATCGACGCGGCCGGCGTGCACGTGGGACGCGACGACGGCGACCCGGCGGCGATCCGGGCGCGCATCGGGCCGGCCAGGGTGCTCGGCGTATCGTGCTACGACGACGCGTCGCGTGCCCGGTCGATGCTCGGGATCGCCGACCACGTCGGCTTCGGCAGCGTGTTCGCGTCTTCGACCAAGCCGCACGCCGTGCGAGCGCCGCTGTCGCTGTTCGGCGAGGCGCGCGCGATGGGGTTGCCGGCCGTCGCGATCGGCGGCATCGACCGCGACAACGCCCGGCTGCCGATCGAGGCCGGGGCCGACGCGGTCGCGGTCATCAGCGCCGTGTTCTCAGCGCCCGACCCCGCGCGCGCGGCACGGGCGCTGCGCGCGATCGTGCACGAGGCCCTCGCCGCGCGCGGGGGCTGAGCGCGTGCCTCACCAGGGGACGAGCGCGACGAGCTTCACCACGCGGCCGCTGGCGGCGTCGAGCAGCGCCGCGCCGTCGCGCGCGGGACCGCGCACCGGCAGGTAGCGCAGCGACGCCTCGGGCAGCCCGGTCGCGGCCACAGCCGCGTCGATCGCGGCGCCGGCGCCCGGGTTCAGCGCGCGCAGCCGCCCCAGCGGCAGCGCCCGCTCGAGCGCGCTCGCCGCGTCGGTGTCGTACTCGACGTACAGCCTCGGATGGTGCTGGACGTCCCGGCCCTGCGTCAGCGCCTCGACCAGGATCTTCTGTCGCTCCTCGGCCGACTCCGGCAAGCGCGCCGAGACGAAGCGGGGCGCGAGCGGGTCGATACGCGCGGCCGAGTTGGAGCGCGCCGCAGCTCGGGCCTCCGGCAGCAACTCGGCGGGCGAGACCACCTCGAAGCGGTCCTTCACGTACGCGACGAACGCCGGCCGGCCCTGGTAGACGGTGTGCAGCCCGTACAGCAGCGCGGCGACCTGCAGCGCGGCGATAACCGCCAGGTCCCACTTCAGGCTGCGCTTGCGGCGGTCGAAGACGATCAGCGTGAACAGCGGGCCGAGCACCACGTCCACGCCGAGCATGATCAGCAGGATCGCGTCCACGCCCAGCAACCGCATCAGCGGATCGGGATACCAGACGAACAGCACCAGCGCCAGCACGCCGGCGCCGACGGCCACCGACAGCAGCAGGTGGATCGCGGCCGCCCGAACCCGCTCCATCAGGGTCGAGCGTGCGGGGGTGGCACGTGGCGGCGCCCCGTCGTCGCGCTGGGCGACGACCGTCATCGGCAGGGTGTCGGACCCGTTCGTCCGGGGCCCTTCGGGCAGGCGGGCGGCAGGAACGCGCATCGTCATCGATCGGCGGGAGGGTATCGGAAAGCGCACGGGGCGCCTAAGCGCCCCGTGCTCCGGTTCAGGACTGGTCGATTACGGGCGGCACTCGGCCGGGCGGTACTTCGCGACCAGCGTGCCGCCAGTGCAGTTCCACAAGATCCGGTCCGTCGGCGGCGTGTTGATCGCCAGCGCGGCGCCACCCGAGGTCGGGGTCATGGTGATCGTGTTCGTGGCGGCCGGCGCGATCTTGGTGGTGTAGGTGATGGTGACGACACCGGTCGCGGGCGTGATGGCCACGCTATCCACGTTCGGGGTCGCCGCCGGCTGCTGGTACCCGACGGCGAGGCTCCCCTGGGCGTTCGCCGCGTTCTCGGCGACGATCGTCTTCGCAGCCCCGGCCAGGCTCAGGCCTTCGGTGACGCGCGCCCGGACCGTGTAGTCCTGGTAGGCCGGGATCGCGACCGCCGCGAGGATACCGATGATCGCCACGACGATCATCAGTTCGATCAGCGTGAAACCCTTTTGGACTTTCTTGAGCATCATGTCGAAACACTCCTAATTGGACTGTGGATCCGCGCCGCGACCATCGCGGTGGACGACTGGTGTAGAGCCAGTTCCATGCCAGCGTGACATCGTTCACGGACTGCAGGGGTGCGAAGGGACGGACGGACGCGCGTGCCGTTCGAGCGGCGGTGGGGTGTGCGTTTCCGT
>Ga0315899_10005651_pt1 | contig 13490 bp, 12 predicted proteins | sample LakEriMetagenome_2_FD_203518 | JGI IMG/M metagenome (GOLD analysis project Ga0315899, IMG submission 203518) | Freshwater fungal communities from buoy surface, Lake Erie, Ohio, United States - Buoy 4 MA112 | ecosystem: Environmental > Aquatic > Freshwater > Lake | place: USA: Lake Erie, Ohio...
GCTCGTCGAGCTGGGTCGCATAGGCGCGATCCGAACGGTCGATATGGTCGAACAATCCAACCTTCATGGTCCTCGGGCTCCCTGCGCGGGCCGTCGCCCTTTGCGCTTTTTCGCACGCGACCTTATACGCGGGGCCGAAAAAGAAAAGCGCCCGGCCGCGCGGGGGCTCACGCCGCTGGAGATGCGAGCGGCGCGGTCGGCCTCAGGCGGGCCCGTCCTGTTTGCGCCCGTCCTGTTCGCGCTCCTCCTGCTCCTTGGCCTCGTAGCGCATGATGAGCGGGGTCTGCGCCAATGCGAAGGCGATGGTGAGCGGCATGACGCCGAACGCCTTGAACGACACCCAGAAGTCGGTCGTCTGCGTGCGCCAGACGATCTCGTTCAGCGCGGCGAGCACGAAGAAGAAGACGCCCCAGCGAAAGGTGAGCTTGCGCCAACCCTCGTCGGTGAGGCGCAGCACGCTGTCGAGCGCGATGGGCAGCAGCGGCTTGCCGAAGGCCAGCGCCACGAGCAAAGCGGCGCCGAAAATGGAATTGACGATCGTCGGCTTCAGCTTGATGAACAGATCGTCCTGAAACAGAAACGTCAGCGCGCCGAAAAACACCACCGCGACGCAGGTGACGACGGGCATGACCGGCAATTTGCGCGTGAGCGCCCATGAGGCGATGAGCGCGGCCACCACGCAGGCCATGAGCACGCCGGTGGCGGGAAAGATTCCGAATTTCCAGTTCACGAAGAAGAAGGCCACGAGCGGCCCCATCTCCAGAACGAGTTTCACGCCGGGGGCGGGCGCCTTGCGGGGGCCAGCCTTCGTCTTCTCCTCGCCGCTTTGCGGATTCATTTCTTGCGTCTCCGACATGTCAGGCGTCGAGGCCGGCGATGGCGCGCGCGAAATCGCGCGCCGCGAAAGGTTCGAGATCGTCGACGCCCTCGCCCACGCCGATGAAATGCACAGGCAGTTTATGTTTCTCGGCGATGGCCACCAGAATGCCGCCGCGCGCCGTTCCGTCGAGTTTCGTCATCACGAGTCCCGTCACGCCGGCCATGCGCCCGAAGGTCTCCGTTTGCGACAGCGCGTTCTGTCCCACGGTCGCGTCGAGAACGAGCAGGACGGAATGGGGAGCCTGCGGATCGACCTTCTTCATCACGCGCACGATCTTCTCCAGCTCCGCCATCAGTTCGGCGCGGTTCTGCAAGCGTCCGGCGGTGTCCATCAAAAGAACGTCCGCGCCCTGCGCGCGCGCTTCCGTCAAGGCCTCGAAGGCCAGGCTCGCCGCATCCGATCCTTGCGCGCGGGCGATGACCGGCGCGCCGATGCGCCCGCCCCAGATCTGCAATTGCTCGATGGCCGCCGCGCGAAACGTATCGCCGGCGGCCAGCGTCACTTTCTTGCCCTCGCGCGTGAGTTTTGCGGCGATCTTGCCGATCGTGGTCGTCTTGCCCGAGCCGTTCACGCCCACGACGAGAATCACATGCGGCCGCTGCGTCGCGTCCAGCGTCAGCGGCAGGGCGACGGGAGCGAGCGCCGCCTCCACCTCGCTGGCGAGGATCGCCTTCACCTCGTCGGGATCGACCGTCTTGTCGTAGCGTCCCTTGCCCACGCTTTCGCAGATGCGCGACGCCAAAGCCACGCCAAGGTCGGCGCGGATCAGCACGTCCTCCAGCTCCTCCAGCGTCTGCGCGTCGAGCTTGCGCTTGGTGAAGACGCTGGCGACGCCCTGGCCGATGGAGGAGGAGGAGCGCGACAGGCCGCTTTTCAGCCGCGTCCACCAGGAGCCCGGCGCGCCCGCCGTCGGCGCGTCGCCTGGAGCCGGCGCGGGCGGAGGCGCTTCGAGGGGCGCAGGCGGCGGCGGGGCCTCTTGCGGCGTCGCGGGAGGCGCCTCTTGCGGGGCCTCTAGAGGCGTTTCTTGAGGCGTTTCTTGCGGGCTCTCTTGAGGCGCTTCTTGCGGCTTTTGCTGCGCGGGGGCGTCGGGCGTCGGGCCGCGCCCGAAGAGGCGTCCGAAAAATCCCTTTCCGCTTTCGTTTTCCGCCATGGGCCGCCGAACCTCGCTTGACGCAATGCGCGGGCGCATCGATAGCCTGTTCTCCATGATGTCGGAAGCCCTCACGCCGGACGCCCTCCTCGCCCGCCTGCTCCATCGCGACGGGCTCATGCTCGTGGTGAACAAGCCAGCCGGGATTCCGGTTCACCGCGGCCCCAAGGGCGGCGACAATCTGGAGGCGCATTTCGACGCGCTGCGCTTCGGCCTGCCCGCCGCGCCCAGCCTCGCCCATCGGCTCGACCGCGACACGTCGGGCTGCCTTGTCCTGGGCCGCCACCGCCGGGCGCTCGAAACCCTGTCCAAGCTGTTCAAGCACGGCCATGTGGACAAGACCTATTGGGCGGTGGTGGAGGACGGCCCGGCGCAGGACGAAGGCCTGATCGACCTGCCGCTCGGCCGGCTCGACGCGACGCGCGGCTGGTGGATGAAGGTCGATCCGCTCGGCCAGCCCTCCAAGACCCGCTGGCGCGTGCTGGGGCGCGCCCTGTTCGACGAGCGGCCGATCGCCTGGATCGAGTTCCAGCCGCTCACGGGGCGCACGCATCAATTGCGCGTGCATTCCTCCTCGCTGGGCTGGCCCATCGTCGGCGACCCCATCTATGGGTCGAGCGCGCCGGGGCAGGGGCCGGGCCTGCAATTGCACGCGCGCGCCATCGTCGTGCCGATTCAAAAAAACAAGGAGCCGGTGCGCTGCCTCGCCCCGGCTCCCGATCACATGCTCGACAGGCTGCGCGCCTGCGGCTTTTCCGGCGAAGGCGTCACTGCGCCTTGACGCCGCCTTTCTTGATCGCCTCGGTCAGGCGCGCCATTTCCGAAGCGGTGAAGGCGGCCAGGCCCGCAGGCGTCGCCTGATCGCCGGCCGGCAATTCGGAGGCGAGATCCTCGATGCGCTTGCGCACGCCCGCATCCTTATAGGCCGCGGCCATGGTCTGCGTGAGTTTCGCCACGACGGGGGCCGGCGTGCCGGCGATGGCGTACATGGCGGTGGCCGCCGACACTTCGAAGCCGGGCAGGCCCGCTTGCGCGGATGTCGGCACGTCCGGCAGGCCGGGGAAGCGCGTCTTCTGGGCGACGGCGAGCACTTTCACGCCGCCCGCCGTGGCCTGGCCCATCATATTGAGGCCCTGGTCGCACATGAGGTCGAGCGTGCCCGCCACGAGATCGTTGAGCGCGGGGCCCGTCCCGCGATAGGGCACGTGGGTGATCTCAAGCCCCGCCTGCTGGCCGAACAGGACGCAGGCCAGATGGGTGGCCGAGCCGCCGCCGGCCGAGCCGTAATTGATCTTGCCCGGATTGGCCTTGGCGAAGGCGATGAACTCCTTCAGGTCCTTGGCCGGAAAATCCTTGCGCACCACGATGTAATGGGCGGCGAAGGCCAGCGTGCCGATGGGCTCGAAATTCTTCACCGGATCATAGACGGCGGTGGGATAGAGCGCCGGCCCGGCGACATGGGGCGCGACATTGTGCACGAAAATCGTATAGCCGTCGGGCGTCGCGCGCGCGGCGCGCAGGGCGCCCGTCGTGCCGCCGGCGCCGGCGGCGTTCTCCACCACGAATTGCTGGCCCAGCGTGCGCCCGAAAAATTCGCCGTAGATGCGGGCGGCGACGTCCGTCGGGCCGCCGGCCGCGAAGGGCACGATCACGGTGACGGGCTTGGCGGGATATTCCTGCGCGCCGGCCGCGCCGACCCAAAGGGACGCGGCGATCGCTGTCAGCGCGAGTGTCTTGTGCTTCATGTCGTTCTCCTTCGGCGGACCCCTCCCGATCCATGGCCGTGACGCTAGCACGGGGGAAACAGGCCAGCTAGGCGCTGGCCAGGCCCGTCAGGTCGGCGATCAGGCGGCGCCCGTCATGGCCGACGATGGGCAGGTCCAGCATGGCGCCGGCGGGCAGGCCCGGCGTCGCCGTTTCCGTGAAATCGGCGGCATGGCCAAGCCCGCCGCGCTCGCACAGGACGCGCAGCCGCTTGCCGACCTGCGCGTCGAGATGGGCGGCGAGCCGCGCGGCGCCCTTCTCGCGCAAGGTCTGCGCGCGCGCCCGGGCGATCTCGCGGGGAACCTGCGGCATGCGCGCGGCCGGCGCGTCGGGGCGCGGGGAGAAGGGGAAGACATGCAGATGCGTGAGGCCGCAGGCGTCCACGAGATCGAGCGTGCGGGCGAACATGTCGTCGGTTTCGGTGGGAAAGCCGGCGATGAAATCCGCGCCGAACACGATGTCGGGCCGGGCGGCGCGCATGTCGGCGCAAAAGCGGATGGCGTCCGCGCGCAGATGGCGGCGCTTCATGCGCTTCAGGATCATGTCGTCGCCCGCCTGCAGCGACAGATGCAGATGCGGGGCGAGGCGCGGCTCGTTCGCCAGCGCCTCGCGCAGGTCCTCGTCGGCCTCGATGCAATCGATGGAGGAGATGCGCAGGCGTTCGAGGGCGGGAACATGCCGGAGAATCTGCTTCACCAATTTACCGAAAGAGGGCGCGCCGGGCAGGTCCGCGCCCCAGGACGTGATGTCCACGCCCGTGAGCACGGCCTCGCGATAGCCATTGCCCACGAGGCTTTCGATCTGGCGCACCACGTCGCCGGCGGGCGCCGAGCGGGAGGGGCCGCGCCCGAAGGGGATGACGCAGAACGTGCAGCGATGGTCGCAACCGTTCTGCACCTCCACGAAGGCGCGCGTCTGGCCCTCGATGGAATCCACCGCGCCGGCGACGAAATGATGCGCGGTCTCGGGCAAGGCGAAGAGATCGTTCACTTGCGCGCGCCCGTCGCGGGCGAGATCGAGCCAGGCCTGCGGGCGCGCCTTGTCGGAATTGCCCATCACGGCGGCGACCTGCGGCATGGCGGCGAACGCGCCCGGCTCGATCTGCGCGGCGCAGCCCGTCACCACGATGCGCGCCGCCGGATGTTCGCGCGCGGCGCGGCGAATGGCCTGCCGCGCCTGCCGCACCGCCTCGCCCGTCACCGCGCAGGTGTTGAAGACGATGGTCTCCTCCCGCACGGCCGCGCCGGCCGCGCGCCGGATCGCCTCGGACTCGACGGCGTTGAGCCGGCAGCCGAACGTGACCACTTTCACGCTCAAGGAGCCAGCTCCGCAAATGTCGCCGGCGCGAACCGGCCCTCGAACTCCAGCTCCACGTCGCCCGTCATCAGCACATGGGAATCGCTCTCGCGCCATTCGATCGCGAGGCGCCCGCCGGGCAGGTCCACGTCGGCCGCGCGGCCCGTGCGCCCGGTGCGCGCGGCCGCGACCAGCGCGGCGCAGGCGGCGGACCCGCAGGCGCGGGTGAGGCCCGCCCCGCGCTCCCAGACGCGCAGAAGGATCGCGGCGCGTCCGTCCTCAGCGGCGCGCACCTGCGCGAGCGAGATGTTGGCGCGTTCGGGAAAAATGGCGTCGGTCTCCAGACGCGGGCCGATGCGCGCGAGATCGGGCGCGAGGGCGTCGTCGACGAAGAAGATCGCGTGGGGATTGCCCATATTGACGGCGGCGAAGGCGCCCAGACCCAGCGCCTGCGCCTGCGCGATCGTCACGGCGCGCGTGTCGGGGGCCTCGCGGGCGAGCGGAATATCGCGCCAGTCGAGGCGCGGGGCGCCCATGTCCACACGAAAGCGCATCGGGCCGACGCGCTCGCAGGCGAGCAGGCCCGCGCTCGTCTCCAGCAGGATCGAGGCCGCGTCGCTCCCCCGCATGAGCGCGAAGGCCACGCAGCGCGTCCCATTGCCGCAGGCGCCCGATTGCGAGCCGTCATTGTTGAAAATGGTCATGAAGGCCAGCGCGCCCCGCGTGCGCGCATCGCCCAGGACCATCAATTGGTCATAGGCCAGCGCGCGCCCCTCATGGCTGGCGCGATGGATCGCCACCGCCTCGGCGGGCGAGACGGCGAGCCCCCGGCCACGCAGGTCGAGCACGACGATCTCGTTGCCGATGCCGTTCATCTTCAGGAAGTTTTGGCCTGCGACCGCGCTCAAGAGCATCATCCTTGCGAAGGGGCCCCTTATAGCAAAGGCCGGCGCGGTCGCGAAACGGCGCCGTCATTTGAGGCACCGGGCGGCGGGAACGGACGGCTCGCCGCCTTTGTTTTGCGCCTTATCTGTGGCGATATCGCCGCTTGGGCGGCGCGCGATTCGCGGCTGCGGAGACGGAACATGACGATGACGAGGATTTTGGCGCGCCTTCCGCTGCGCAAGGCTCGCGCTGCGGCGCAAGTCATGAGGCAAGTCATGAGGCAAGTCGCGGGGCAAGTCATGAGGCAAGTCGCGGCGCAAGTCGCGGCGCTTGGGTTGGGGCTGGGGCTCGCCCTCGCGCCCGCCCACGCCCAGGCTCCCGCCCCGGGGTCTGCGACGCCTCCTGCGACGCGCGAGGCCGCGCCGAACGCCGCCGCGCCGAATTCCGACCAGCGCATCGAGCAGATCTCCGCCCGCCCGGCTCTGGTTCTGGAAGGCGAGACGGCGTGGGAGGACGGATATTCCACGCTGACGGGCGCCTTCCAGCGGCTGAAGGCGGAGCTGGCGCGCGCGCAAGTGAAGGGCGCCGGCGCCCCGGTCGCCGTTTTCGTCGCGACCGATGACGTTGGGTTCAAATTCCAGGCCATGGCGCCGCTCGCGGAGGCGCCGGCCGTAGAGCCGCAATTGGGCGCGGGCTTCAAGCTCGGGCGCACGCCGACGGGCCGCGCGGTGAAATTCGAACATCGCGGCTCCTATGAGGAGATCGACGCCACTTATGAGGCGATCACCGCGTGGCTCGACGAAAAGAATCTCGACGCGCAAGATTTCTTCGTCGAGGAATTCGTCAACGCCGGCCGCGGGCCCGACGATTCCGAGGCGGCGGTCGACGTCTATGTCTTCGTGAAATGATCAGCCGAGCAATCCGCCCGGCCTTGGCGCCAGCGGATTATGCGCATGGGCCTGCGCATCGGCGCGATCGGGCGCGGGCTCGCCGACGAAGGCGTCCCACAGGCCGCGCACATGATCGGGCGCCAGATCGCGCAGGATGAAGACGATGCGCGCGCGCCGGTCCGCGTCGGGCCAGCGCTCCAGCCGCACGGGCGGATGGAAGACATGCTGCACGCCGTGAATGACGACCGGGCGGTCGGGGTCGTCGGTCAGGCCGATAATGCCCTTCACGCGCAGCATATGGGGCCCGTGCACCTGCCGCAGCATGTCGAGAAACACGTCGAAACTGGACGCCGGCAGCAGTTTGTCGCTCGTCAGGCAGAAGGCGCGGATGCGCGCGTCATGCCGGTTGGGATCATGCGCATGGCCGTGATGCGCGTGATCGTGATGGGCGTGGTTTTGGCTTGGGGCGGTCGTCAGCGATTCAGCGTTCAGCCAGCGCGCGACGTCGGGGATTTTCCCCTCGAGTCCGAACAGGCCGGCGTCGAGCAGATTGTCGGCCTGCGCCTGCGCGGCCTCGACGATCTTCGCCGCCGGCGCAAGCGCGGCGAGCCGCGCGCGCAGCGCGTCCACGCGGGCGACGTCCTGCGCGTCGCGCGCAAGGTCGGTCTTGGCGAGGACGATGCGGTCGGCCACGGCGACCTGTTTCACCGCCTCCTCCTGCGCGTCGAGCGTCGCCGCGCCATTGATCGCGTCGACCACGGTGACGACGCCCTGCAGGCGGAAGCGCAGCATCAGATAAGGATGGTGCATGATCGTGTGGAGCACCGGGGCGGGATCGGCGAGCCCCGTCGTCTCCACCAGCACGCGGCTGAAGGGGCCGATGCGTCCGTTGTCGCGCTTGCGCAGCGCGTCCTCCAGCGTCGCGATGAGATCGCCGCGGATCGTGCAGCACAGGCAGCCTGAGGACATGAGCAGCATGTCGCCCTCCACCTTCTCCACGAGAAGATGATCGAGGCCGACTTCGCCGAATTCATTGATGAGGACGAGCGCGTCCTTCAGCGTGGGATCGCCCAGCAGGCGATTGAGCAGGGTCGTCTTGCCGGCGCCCAGAAAGCCCGTGAGGACCGTGAAGGGAATGGGCGGCGGCGGCCGGCGCGCGAGATCCTCGTTCATGTCAGCCCCCCGTCCGCGGCGCGGTCGCCTGCGCGGGCTTTTGCGGAGGTTTCGGCGCCGCGGGCTTCTGCGCCGCGGGCTTTTGCGCCGCCGATTTGGGCGCAGGCTTTTGCGCGGTCTTTTGCGTGATCGCCCGCTGTTTGGCGGCGCGCTGCTTGGCCGCGCGCGCCTGCGCCTTCTTCGAAGGGGCCAGCTCCGCCGCCGTCAGCGCCGGCTCGTCGTCCGCCGGGCCGCGCGCGGCGCCGGTCCAGCCGGGCGCGCGGCCCACGAACACGTTCACCGGCGTGAAGGCGGGGCGCGGCCCAAGATCGCCGCTGGCGAAAGCGGCGAGCGCGGCGCGCCCGTCGTTGCGGTCGCCCGCGAAAAAGGCGGCGGGGCTTTCATTGTCCGCGCTTGCGCTGACGGGCGCGATGGGAATCGCGAAATCCTCGTCGGCGTCGCGCGCGCGGTTCTTGCCGCAGACCTGCGGGCGCAGGTTCGGCGGCGGCTCGGCCGACAGCGGCAGGCTCGCCGCATCGCCGCCCCCGCGCGCGAAGATCGAGGTGGAGAAGCCGCTCTCGAACAGCGCCATCGCCTTCAGCGTGCGCGCCTTGGCGGTGGGCGCGCCCATCACCACCACGATGAGCCGGCGGCCGTTGCGCGTCGCGCTGGCCACCACATTGAAGCCGGAGGCGCAGACGAAGCCGGTCTTCATACCGTCCGCGCCGGGATAGCGGCCGAGCAGGCCGTTATGGGTGGGGATCACCCGATTGGCGAGCTTCAGCGCGCCGATGCCGTAAAGCTCCCCGTAGTCGGGGAATTGCAGGAAGAGCGCCCGGCCCAGCAGCGCCATGTCGCGCGCGGAGCTGACATGGGCGTCGTCATGCAGGCCGTTGGGATTGACGAAATGCGATTGCCGCATGCCCAGCTCGCGGGCGGCGGCGTTCATCTCCGCGGCGAAGGCCGACGTCGAGCCCGACACGCCTTCCGCGATCGTCACCGACACGTCATTGGCGGATTTGACCATGATCATCTTGAGGGCGTTGTCGAGCGTCACTTCGGAGCCCGGCAGGAAGCCCATTTTCGAAGGCGCCATGCGCGCGGCGCGATTGGAGACGACCAGCGGCGTGTCGAGCGACAGGCGCCCCTCGCGCACCGCCTTGAGCGCGACATAGACGGTCATCAGCTTGGTGAGCGAGGCGGGATGCCACGGGCGCGTGGCCTCTTCGGCGAGAAGGGCCTGCCCGCTGGCGACGTCGATGACGAGGGCGGGGGCGGCCTGCGCCGGCGCATGCGCGAGGCAGAGGCTGAGCGCCAGACCGGCGCCGGCGGCGCGGGCGGCGGTCAAATTCCCGAAAACCATGATCTCTCCGGCTGACGAGGCCTTGCGGCCCTTGCCTGTGGTAGCGCGTTCCCCTCGCCCGCGCAAAGCCCGAGGGCTTCGCCGGGCCGCCCGCCTTTGACGGCCCGGCGCGGCTTGTCTAGGCAGGACGTCAGGAAACACCGGGCGAGACTGGCGGCGAAAAATGGCTGAATTCGATACGGACGTCCTCGTCGTCGGCGCCGGGCCCTGCGGCCTCACGCTCGCCAATGAATTGGGGCGGCGAGGCGTGCGCGCCCTAGTGGTGGATTCCAAATCCACCACCGCCGTCAATCCGCAGGCCAACGCCACCCAGGCCCGCACGATGGAGCATTACCGGCGCCTGGGCTTCGCCGACGAGGTGCGCCGGCTCGGCCTTCCCGTCGATTACCCCACCGACATCGCCTATTTCACGCGCTTCTGCACGCAGGAGATCGCGCGGTTCTCGCTGCCCGCCGCCAAGGACGCCACGCAGATCGTGCGCGGCCTGTCGGGCTCCTGGAGCGCGGCCGAACTGCCCCATCGCGTGTCGCAGAAATTCGTGGAGCCCGTGCTGCTGAAACATGCGCGCGCGCTGCCGGGAATCGAGGTGCGCTTCGACGCGCGGCTCGTGGGCTTTCGCGAGGGTCCCGATCATGTGGAGGCCGACGTCGATTCCGCGCAGGGCCTGCGCACGCTGCGCGCGCGCTATCTGGTGGGCGCGGACGGCGCGCGCTCCTTCGTGCGCCAGGCTTTCGGCTGGGGCTGGGTTGGCGACACGCGCACCGAGCGCGCCTTCATGGGCGGGCGCATGCTCGCCGTCTATGTGCGCGCGAAGGATTATTACAGGCTCTCGCCCAACAAGCCGGCGTGGATGTATGTCGCGTTCAATCCCACCCATCGCGCCTATATGGCGGCGGTGGACGGACGCGGCGAATTCGCCTTCCATGCGCAGCTCGCGCCCGGCGACGACGAGAGCCGCTACGGGCCGCAGGACGGCGCGGCCTTCTTCCGCCACGCGAGCGGGCTCGACATGGACGTCGAGGTTCTGTCGATGAACGGCTGGACGGCGGGCCATGCGCTGGTCGCCGAACGCATGCATCAGGGCCGCGTGGCGATCGGCGGCGACGCCGCGCATCTTTTCACGCCGGCGGGCGGCATGGGCTACAACACCGGCGTCGAGGACGCGGTGAATCTGGGCTGGAAACTGGCGGCCTGCGTGCGCGGAATCGCCGGGCCGAACCTGCTTGCCAGCTATGAGGCGGAGCGCTGGGCCGTGGCGCGGCGCAACACCGGCTTCGCGCGCGCGCTCGCCGATTCGCTGGGCAAGCTGCAGGCTCCCGCAAATGTGGAGGACGAGACGCCCGAAGGCGCGGCCGCGCGCGCGCAGGCGGGCGCCTATTTCAACCGCCATGCGCGCGAGGAATTCAACATTCCCGGCTTCACGCTCGGCGCCCGCTACGACGGTTCGCCCGTGATCGTGAGCGACGGCGCCGCGCCCCCGCCCGACGGGCCGAACGTCTATCATCCCAGCGCCTGCCCGGGCGGACGGGCCCCGCATGTCTGGCTTGCGGACGGGCGCTCGCTCTACGATTCCTTCGGCTTCGAATGGACGCTGCTCGTCACGCGCGACAACGCGCAGGGCGCAGAGGCTTTCGCGGCGGCGGCGCGCGCGCGCGGCATGGAGCTGAAGGTCCTGCGCGAGACGGGCGCGGGCCTGCGCGATCTCTATGAGGCCGATCTCGCGCTCGTGCGGCCCGATCAGGTGGTGGCGTGGCGCGGGGCCGATGGCGCGGCCGCGCAGGCGGTCGTGGATCGCGCGCTCGGCTTTTAGCCTCAGCCTTCCGATTTCAGCGGCCGCGCGAGCAAGGCCTCCACGGCGTCGGACACGCTCATGCGCTCGGCCAGAATCGCGTCCACCGCCGCGCAGATCGGCATGTCCACGCCGCGCGCGCGCGCAAGCTCCACGAGCGCGGCGGCGGTGAAGGCGCCTTCGGCAAGCGCGCCCGGCGCCGGGGCGCCGCGGCCCAGCGCATGGCCCAGCGCGAAATTGCGCGATTGCAGCGAGCCGCAGGTGAGCACCAGATCGCCGAGGCCCGACAGGCCCATCAGCGTCTCCTCGCGCGCGCCCATGGCGCGGCCGAAGCGCCGCAGCTCCGCGAAGCCGCGCGCGATCAGCGCGGCCTGCGCGCTGGCGCCCAGCTCGCGCCCCGCCGCCGCGCCGCAGGCGATGGCGAGCACGTTCTTCGCCGCGCCGCCGATCTCCACGCCGCGCAGGTCGGTCGTGTGATAGAGGCGGAAGCTCGGCGTCGCCAGCGAGCCGCAGAAGGCGCGGGCGACCGCCTCGTCCTCGCTCGCCACGGTGACCGCGGTGGGCAGGCCCGCCGCCACGTCATGGGCGAAACTGGGGCCCGACAGGGCCGCCGCCACGCGGCCGGGCGCGGCCTGCGCGAGCGTCTCGCCCATCAGCAGATGCGTGCCGCGCTCCACGCCTTTCGCGCAAATGGCGATGGGCGCGTCCGCGCGCAGAACCGGCGCGAAGGCCTGCGCGACCGCGCGCAGCGATTGGGCGGGCGTGGCGAGCAGGATCGCATCGGCTTGCGCGAGGTCCTGGGCCTGCGCGGTGGGGCGCACGCGCTCATGCAGCGCGGCGCCGGGCAGGCGCCTTGCGTTGGCGCGCGTGCGCGCCATCTCGTCGGCATGGGCGGGGTCGCGCGTCCACAGAATCGCCTCGCGTCCGGCCCGCGCGGCGACATTGGCGAGCGCCGTGCCCCAGGCGCCTGCGCCGATCACGCCGATGCGGCCATAGATCCTTGCGTCCGACATGTCCGGCTTATCCTCCGCCGCGCGCGTTCAGGGGCAGGCGCTCCGGCTGAAGCCGCAGATTCGCCTGCCGCTCCCAAAGATAGTCGAATTCGCGCAGGAAGGCTGCGACGACCTCAGCGCTTTCGAGGACCAGCACGTCGTTCTCCTGACGCGAGCCGCCCGCGACCGTGAAATTGCTCGATCCCGTGCGCAGCGCCCGCCGGTCGATCTGGTAGGATTTGAGGTGCATCAGGTCGGGCGCGGTCTTCACGCGCGCCTCGACGCCGGGCGCGCGCAGAAGCGAAGCCAGAGCCGCCGTCGCAGGCCCGCCCGTGAGCGTCGGCTGGTCGGGATCGAGATAGAGGCGGATTTTCACGCCGCGCCGCGCGGCCGCTTCAAGCGCCGCGATCAGGCGCCGGTCGCTCAGCGCATAGGCCGCCATGTCGAGGCTTTCGCGCGCCTGTCCGATCAGCGCCTCGTCGACGGCGCGCAGATCCGCGCGCGCCCCATAGAAAAGGCGCACGCCGGCGATGGCGCGCTCGCCGTCCAGCGGACCGCGCGCCTGCGAGGGGACATAGCTCACGCAAAAGGCGACGAGCAGCGCGCGCAGGAGCGGGCGAGGCGCTTTTCGCGCGCTCCTGACGGGCGTTTGAGGGCGCGCGCTTCGCGCGCTCATGCCTTGCCGTTGAGGGCGCGCTCGGCGTCGGGGTCGAGCGGCCAGCGCGGCCGGGGGGCGAAGGCGAAATCGTCCACGAGGCCGAGGCGCAGACGTTCGATGCCCGTCCACGCGATCATCGCGCCATTGTCTGTGCACAGGGCGGGGGAGGGCGTCACCAATTTCAGGCCCGCCGCCTGCGCGAGCCGCTGCAGGCCGCGGCGAATGGACTCGTTGGCGGCGACGCCGCCGGCGACGACGAGCGCTTCGGGCGCGCCCACTTTCTCGCGGAAGGCTTTCAGCGCCGCGCGCGTGCGGTCGGCGATCACGTCGACGACAGCCGCCTGAAAGGACGCGCAGAGGTCGGCGACGTCGGTCTGGGTGAGCGGGCCGGCGCGCTCCACGGTGAGGCGCACCGCCGTCTTCAGGCCCGAGAGCGAGAAATCCGCATTCGGCCGGCCCAGCATGGGGCGGGGCAAAGCGAAGCGCTGGGGATCGCCCGTCAGCGCCTTGCGCTCCACATGCGGGCCGCCGGGATAGGGCAGGCCGAGCAGCTTGCCCACCTTGTCGAACGCCTCGCCCACCGCGTCGTCGATGGTCGTGCCGAGGCGAAGGTGATCGCCCACGCCCTTCACCGCGATCAATTGCGTGTGCCCGCCGGAGACGAGCAGCAG
>Ga0315899_10005652_pt1 | contig 13489 bp, 11 predicted proteins | sample LakEriMetagenome_2_FD_203518 | JGI IMG/M metagenome (GOLD analysis project Ga0315899, IMG submission 203518) | Freshwater fungal communities from buoy surface, Lake Erie, Ohio, United States - Buoy 4 MA112 | ecosystem: Environmental > Aquatic > Freshwater > Lake | place: USA: Lake Erie, Ohio...
GTCGATTTAGCCACCATCGCCTTCTTCTCCGTGCAGTTTTCTCGCCACCGCTGGAAGGCAGCATACATGCCAGCGTTTTTCATCCTCAGCGCCACTCTCTCCCTGATTCCCCGCTGCCGACGCAGCTCCCGCACATTGTCGCACCACCGGGAAAAACTCGCGGAAACTGCGGCATGCAGCATCCGCTTGACAACCCTCTGCATGCCAGCCCGCTGCCGACGCAGCCCTCTGGTGGTTTCCTTCCAAGTTACAGTTGCCCTCAACACTGCAGCTTTGTTCATTCGCCATGCTACTTTTCTGTAAATTGTTGAGATACTCCGGAGCTCTTTGAGATTAGTTCTCCAAGTCTCAAATGCCCGTGATGCTAGAAGATTGATCATATGCAGGGCAAACTTTCTGAAAGCCGCAGCTTTTTGAGAATTCAGTCGTTCCTACAATCAATGGGGGGAAAATGACGCAGCATCGTAAGAGTGCATAATTTTGGGCTAGACGCTATTTAGGTTACGGATGATGTGATTCAGAGCTACTTAGTTCTTAATCCTTTATGACACAGGTTTGTCGTTTGCATTTTGATTGAATGGAGGGTCAATATGCAGACGCTTGCTGTGGAAACCTGCATTTGCTGCAACCTCGCCTCCATTTCCTCAACGTCGGATTTAAGATTCATCTGGTGCGATCGAAACGTTAACTGTGTGCACTACAAAAGTGGACGCAAAGACGTGCGGGTTAAACGTCCTGACACCGCCAACGAACGCTTGAGGGAGATCATTGAGAAGACATGCGGACACGGAAGGCAAGCGCGCAGGACAAGAAGGAGAGAATAATGCTGTAAGTGGCTTTAAAGACTGACCGTCACAGCGGAGTGTTGAGTTGCACTTGTCTCCTGCCACTGACGCTGGTAGACGGACTGTCTGGTTGCCGTCAGCAACAATTCCCATGCGTGTTGTAGCGCCCTGTGCTGCATCACTGCGAGTAAACGCTTGATTGCGTCCCGCGCTCTCTTCAATTCGCCTATGCCCTGGCACGACACGACAAGAGGGTGAGACAAACTGCCAAGGCATGAAACAACAACCCGCATGCAACATGATAAACCCCACAAAACGATTTCATTCCATGACAAAAAGCGTACTGACGAACGGGCGGAAAGACAATAAAAAAAGCAGTGGGGGACCTGACAAAAAGAGTAGAAGGCCATCACGAGGTCCCGTTTCATCATTTTGTGGATGCCACGGAGGCCAGAGGCACGCAGTCGCTCCTGCACCTGCAGTAATCGCACGTGCTCTTGCCAACGTTCATTCAGGAAAGTTGCGTCACTCAGCCATGCCTCATCAATTTTGTCGATCCATCGTTCAAGCTCGCCTTGCAACTTCCATCCCATCACCTCCTCGTCTTCAAGATGCCGGTTCATCAAATCTGTCGACTCATGTGCAGCTGAGCGCCACTTTCGCATCAAAGTATTCGTAGCTTGCCTCCTGAGGCGCGTCGTCGACAACTTGAAAGACAGGTGCTTAAATGTAGCATCAAGCCGCCTAAATCGACACTTCCCAACAATGCGATGATATCTTGTGCGACGTTGTTTGCTGTCAAGCGCCCATATCTGCATTCGGATCAACGCGTTTTTTACAACCCGGCGCAACATCCTGTACATTTGCCATATCTTGCGCTCGCCTAGGCGCTGGTTGCGTACAGAAACCTCAACATGCTTTGTCCAGCGCTCGAAAATGAAGCATTTAATCTTCAAGACGCGGCGTCGCATGAGGACACGGGCGCTGGCATCCATTGTCTTGATCCAACTGTGCTCCCATCCTCGCAGCTCCTCTTCTTTCCTCAAAAGCTCTTGAGACAGCTTTTTGTTCGACAGGTCAGCTCCTGACCGACCGTTCTTGAGAAGCATGTTCTCCTGCCTAAGCTCGCTGACCGTTTGCTCTAGCTCTCCGATAAGACGATTCAGAGGCTGCTGTCGCTGCGAATTTTCCTCTGCATGCGACGACGCCCCAGATGCTTCTGCTGCATCATTACGAGACGCCTCCTTTTGCGCTACTAAGGCCTCCTGCAAATCTTTGTTCTCGCTTTCAAGGTGGCGCAGGCGCGCAAGCAAGCTTGGGTCCGTCGTGGCTGTCTGTCCGGGAACATGCGCATTCACCGTGGCCACATCATTTCTCGCTGGCATCTTTTTCGATTGTTCATTTTCGCCCTCCAGTTGGAGAATACGGGACTTCAACTTTGAAAAGGCTTCATCTTGCTCCTTCTCGCGCCGCGCAGCATGCTCCTGTTGCGCAATGTAAGTTTTGAGTTCCTCCTCCTTCACCATAATCTCTCGATTCTTGCGCTCGATAATTTGGTCTAAACTCTCCTTACTCTTTTTTAGGTCCACGATTTCGATTTCGACTTGGCGCATCGCTTGCTCATGTTGTGCAGTGTAAGTTTTGAATTCCTCCTCCTTCATCATCATCTCTCGATTCTTTCGCTCGATAATTTGGTCGAAACTCTCCTTACTCTTGTTGAGGTCTATGTTTTCGATTTCGGCTTGGCGCATACGAATGGTCACCGTAGTGAGCTGTTCGCTCAGTGCATTCCGCTCCTCCCTGCAAGCCCGTGCACGTGAGCCACGAACAGGAGTAATAAACATCATCAGACAAGACGCCTGAGAAAGGGGTAAGGATGGTGACAACAAGCGACTTGCAAATTTTGAGGACATATTACCGCAATTCGTCTTTGACCCTGTGGAGGCTTTGGTTTTCGGCCTTGGAAAAAGCGCAGTCGGCCCGCAGCTTCGTGATGCTTTGTTGTTCCTGTCGCCGCGAATTTTCCTCTGCATGCGACGACGCCCAAGATGCTTCTGCTGCATCATTACGAGACGCCTCCTTTTGCGCTGCTAAGGCCTCCTGCAAATCTTTGTTCTCGCCTTCAAGGTGGCGCAGGCGCGCGAGCAGGCTGGGGTCCGTCGTGACTGTCTGTCCGCCAGCATGCTCCTGTTGCGCAATGTAAGTTTTGAGTTCCTCCTCCTTCATCATCATCTCTCGATTCTTTCGCTCGATAATTTGGTCGAAACTCTCCTTGCTCTTTTTTAGGTCTATGTTTTCGATTTCGGCTTGGCGCATACGAATGGTCACCGTAGTGAGCTTTTCGCTCAGTGCATTCGTCTCCTCCCTGCAAGCCCGTGCACGTGAGTCACGAACAGGAGACGCCCGAGAAAAGGTAATAGATGGCAAAGCGGCTTGCAGATTTTGAGAACATTTACCGCAATTCATCTTTGACCCTATTCAGGCTTTGGTTTTCGGCCTTGAAAAAGGCGCAATCGGCCTGCAGCTTCGTGATGCTGTTGTATCGAGCGTTCGTGGTTCAGAAGAGGGTGATGCACCCTTGCGTGCTGTTCAAGCTATCTATTGAACAGTTGTCTCCATTAAACAGAATTCATCATCACTTCATGTGCTTTTAAAAGGCCATCCCAGCGGTGTCAGTTGGAGGGCAACAATCAGGGATGGAGGGACCAACCTATCGTCATCGTCATCCGCTCCCGCATCTGCTTGCCTGCGCGCTTCGTGCGAAGCACGTCTGGAGAGCCATATCTCATGCCCGCTTCCTCCCTGTTGTAGTTAGCATGGTCCATTCATGCGCGTGTCATGTTCCAGGATAGTGTGCGTCTGGAAGAGCATTTATCGTGGCCGCTTGCGCATCGCTTTTCGACTAACGCTGCTCTGCAGCTGCGACTGGATGCGCAGCATCACGCACACGGTCTGACCAGTGCGCGGGGCGTGGCGTCTGACTCGTTGTCTGACATTTATGCTGTGCGGCTCCTCCCCGCTCAGCTCTGTACCTGCTCGCGGCCAGTTTGTTACCCTGGCGATGATATCGTGCCACCCAAAATACTAAAACACCCAAAACACTAACACGCTCCCCTCGCACCGCCTCGACTGCAAGTCCCACAAGTCCCGTCATGCAGGACACATACGACGCTGGTGCTGGAACTCACCCGCATCCCCGTGCCGCGACAGGTGTCCATGGCGCGCGCAGGGACAGGCCGAGGATTTATGGGATCGAGCGGTACTTTTGTACCAGCGAACAAACCTTAAAAATGGTTCGTGAGCTCCTCTGGGACCGGAACGACCCGCTACGGCCACGGGGACCACACGGCCGGCAATTGAAGCTGCTGTGAGATGAGGCAGCAGTTTTCTGCAATTCACGCTGCCGTCCTGGCACTGCCGTGAAAGGCCGGCGGGGCTGGGCTCGGTGCGCAGGGGCCCGGGCCTGTGCTATGGACATTCTGGCCAAGCTGGTAGGGCAGCAAGAAGCTCAGGCACTCGATGCGCAGGCGCTCGAGACATTGCGCGCCCAGCTCAGAGCAAAGGAGGTCAAATTTCTCTTGCTGTAATACAAGTCTCCTGCCTGCCTGCCCGTTGGATTGCACAGTCGGACAGGGCGCGCTAACAAGGGTGGGCGGATGCGGGCATACGTGCATGTGGTGTACAGGACGAGCTGAAGGAGCAAACCAGCAAGGTTGAGCAACTGTCCAAGACCAAAGAGGAATTAAGCGCCAGCGAAGCGAAGTCCCGTAAGCTGGCAGAAGAGCTCGAGAAAAAAGTTGGCGAACTGCATCAGAAAATGGAGGACTCATCTGCTGCTACAGAAGAGGTATGTTCTGACCAGCGCGCTCGATGTCAAAGTTGTCGCGTCTCCAGCAGAGTCCTTGCTCCCTGAGATTCGTCATCGAAGCTAACTCCTGATGCCGAAACACAGGCCAGCACTGCACAAGCGCGCTTCAATCATCATCGCCTGCAGGTCGAGCGGGACGAGCTCGCGCAACAGCTAGATGCAGCGACGGCGCAGCTGGCCGACCTCAATCGGCGACTGCGCGAGGGCACCGAAGCCGAGGTGGTGCTTCGAGACAATATGGTGGCGATGCGCAAGCAGCTCCAGGAGGAGCGACGGTGAGTTTCTGCTCTCTGATATATCACGCTAGCACGAACCCTTCGCTGCAGATGACCTTCGCGCGCATCACCAGGAGGTTGGCGGACAAGAATTTCGAGGCCGAGCGGCTGGAAGATCAGCTTGAAAAGGCCAACAAGCTGCGCACCCAGCGGGACGTGGAACTGGGAGAGCTGCTTGTCAAATTGACAACCATGGCCGAGGCGCTCAAACACTCGAGCAAGAACAACGAGGAGCTTTCGACTACGCTGCACTCTGCGCTGGCTGCAAACCAGCGCATGTCACAGTGTATTGTGGGAGAGTACAGCCTGGAAGGCACCGTCGGCATGACGTTGCAGGAGGCCGGCATCGAAGGCCTCGGGGGCGAGGACGTGAGCTTGAATCCCGCATCCTCAAAACGGATTTTCTACGTCGAATCTATGCTCGAGGGAGGCGCTGCCCAGATCAGTCACCGGGTGCATGAGGAAGATGTGATCGTGGCCGTAGACGATCTGCCGCTGGACGAGTTGAACCTCTCTGAAGCGGAGGCGCTGCTGCAAGGCCCTGTTGGCTCGAAAGTAACTCTCAGGGGACGGCGCGGCATATGCGGTTCCGAGTATATGGTGACACTGACACGCATCAAAGGTGGTGGTCCGTCAGACCTTGCTGCAGCGGCGTGCGCTCGCGCCAAACAGATTCAGCATGACTTGAGCGCACTTGAAGCACTGCTGGATCTGGACCTTGCCACACGCGCGCAGCTCCGCGCGTGGCGTCTGCACACGATTCGCCGCCGTCATCATCAAGGCCTGCTCCGATGTCTGCGTCAGCGCTTTCGAAGGTCCCACATATCGACTAGGGTGCTCATGCCGTGGCACAGTTACGCGCGTGAAATGAAGCGCCGCAACCGTGGAGTTCGCATTACCGCCCACACACGTAGCAAAACACAGGTACCAGGACCTACCATGTCGACTTGTGTCTCGCGTTCCGTTTTCACGATGCCTTGGAACTAACGCGAATTCACCCAACTCGCAGGTTGCGCAATGGTTTCGTGCGTGGGTTTCGACCAAAAAATCGTACTCGATTCATCGCAATCGCGGAGGGCTGATGCTCGAACAAAAGCGGCGACGGCAGTTACGATTGTTCTTGGCCGTCTGGATCCGCGAAAGAATAGCAGAGAAAGTGCTGAAAACCCGGCTGCTCCAGACAGTCAAGCGCAACTTGCGCCGTGTCCTCTGTCGAGTGTTATCTCTATGGCGCTCATCCTGCGCTTCTTTCAAGGTATTTGGTGTTACAAGCATTTTATGTACATCGACCCTGTCTAGAACGCTGCGTGTGCGCATGCACACACACGCACATGTAGGTGAGTCTTGAAAGGTGGGGTCTTCGTCTCATGCGCAGGTGTTTCGAGATGGCTATGGAAAAGCAGGCCAACAAGGGCGACGCCGCCGCCTGTCGGTGGCCTTCTTCAGCTGGCGAGACAACGCTTTCAAGCGGCAGAGAGTCGTGCGCGTGGGCACGAGAGCCGTGAAGCACGTGGTGCATAGGTGCAGCGCCGCCGCGTTTGAGTGCTGGCATGCGCATGCGCTGGAGCAAAAGAAGATGGAGCAGGTGTGCGCGCGCATTGTGAAGAAGATGCTCCACCACAGCCTCTACACCAGCATCCGACAATGGAGAGAGCGAATCCGCATGGAGCTAGAAAGCCGCAGGCTGAGAAAAAGCGCCCGCGCCAGAGCCCGCCATTCTTTATTGTTCGGGACCTTTCGGTTATGGTCATTGCATATTCGCATCAAGCTCCGCGTGGCTCGAAAGTATGCTCGTCTGACACAGAATTCACGCCGAGGGCTGCTCCTGCGGGTATTTCGCGGCGTTAAACAGCATCTGTGGGAACTACGCGCGGAATTGAGAGGGCAGCGAGCATATTGCGCGAGACTGAGGCTCGAGCTGCAAGAAAGCATGCTCGCGTGGGTCAACGTATGGTGGCTGCACAAGCGCCTCAGTCTGGCAATGGAACGCATGCTCGCGCGAAAGAGATGGCGATCGATACGCCACTTTTGGCGAGCCTGGTTACACCGCATTGCCCGCATCTGGAGTGTATTGGACAAGTGGAGGCACACAGATCGCTTTTTGACACGCGAAGCATCGTTTAATTGCTGGGTACAGCAAGCCAAGCTCGGGCGGGTTACCCGTCAGAAATTTAGCAAAGTATTGGAGAAACACACGTACATTGTCTTGTCCACGTACTTGGGCTTTTGGCGACTCACGGCGGTCGAATGGTCGAGCTTCCGCCAGGTCTCACTCCCTCTTCCCATATAACGCACACGCTCTACACACACACACACACACACTTCCAATTGGAGAGCGAAAAATCTGCTCACCCTCCAAAGCCTGTTGAGGACAGGCCGACGACTGTTGTCACATGTGCGACAGAGTGTGATTCCCTGTGCTGGTGAGGAAGGTGTTGAAATGTGACGAAGAGCAGTGGATGAGCAGAAAGCGAAGCATCTAGTGGCACGGCAACAACAACGCGGCATGAGACGTTCTGTGCGCGTGTGGAAACGCTGCGCAAGGACCAGCCGTAAGCTGCGCAGCGTGATGACATTGAAAAACAGAGCTCGCGCTGATCTTGTTATGCAACATTGGCAACTAGCGATGAAAGACCACATCTGCCTGATACGCCGCGGCAGGTGCGAGAATACTACGCCTGCTTGACCCAATCATGTGCACCGTGTCGTGTTGATACTGTTGTCGCGGCAGGTACATAGCGCGGTGTCTTGCGCGAACCAAGGTGCTTGGATGGGTGATCCCTCACTGGTTGGGGGTCGTTGGGCTATCAAGGAACATGTTGCGAAAAAATCGGCGTTTGCGGCTGAGGCGCAAACTTCAGGTGATGAAAGCATGGTTTCAGTGGGCACATGACTCGTTGGACCATCGGCAACGCGCAGGCCGGCTATGCCTGAGAGTCACACTGGGCACAGCAGGCGCAAATTTGACATCGTGGGTCGAGTACGTGCATGTCAAGCGGTTTTATAGGCTAGCTTGTACCAGAGCAGTGGCATACCGTTGGGTTTCGTCTTTGCGACGCATGTTTAATGCCTGGTTAGGCATGACTCATCACGCTTCTCATTCGTCTTTGCTGGTGACCAAGGTCTCTGCTGTAATTAAGCGTGTATTCTTCCGGCGGGGAGCGTTGTGCCGAGACACGCTTGTGCGCTTGGATGCTGCAAGAATCTACCACCAGCAGTTGGAGAGCAAAGACTGCACGCTTCGTCGTCGAGTGTGGCGAAGCATGCAGCGCGTGTTCTTCGAAGCATGGCTGGCGAGCAAACACCGCAGCTTTAAAGCCTGCAAATTGACACATGCTTTACAGGCCTGGTGCCACCGCGAGCTGCGTCTGAAGCCCTTTCTGAAGACTTGGCACCGTGTGCCTCGTATGAAGGCAGCTCTGAGAAACATTGCGCACAAAGTCCTGAAACGCTGGGCGAGTTGTTATATGCTCCGGCTTGGCCTTTATCTGAATGAGGCGCACAGCGACAGGGTTTCACGTGACAGGGTTTTGCTGCACACTTTTGCATGGTGCTTCAAATTAGTGTGCAACAGGCTTCTCCGCCGAGTGTGCAGGCGATGGAGTGTTGCGGTGGGAAGGCGCGTGCACCTACGCAGGGCGCGCTGGCACCACGTGTTGCGCCAGGAAAAGGGATTGTGTAAGAAGGTCTTGGATGCCCTAACCGCCTTTCTGCATAATGCTCAACGCATCGCCGCTGCGGTTCTTCGCGCAAAACAATGCAGATGCGAGGCATTACTTGCAGCCTCCGTCCGAGAGTGGATTGGATGTTGTAAACGTCAACAACGAGCAATGCAGGCGCACAAACTCGGCAGCATTGCAAAGGTCCACTTCGCATGGCAAGTGGTCAGAGAGTGCCTCAAGCGCTGGCAACAATCGTGCGCACTACGCACAAGACATGGGGCGGTACTGCATGGTGATACAGCAGCAGGTGTGGCCTTCGTGAGATGCATTTTGGGTGCATGCGAGGACGGCGGGAAGACCGTCCCAGCATGGGTGGAGCATCAACTGTGCGGCTTTGTACACGCGGCATCAGCGCTGGCCGTACCGGACCTTGTCGTGTCAATGGGTCGCTACATTCGCCGCGTTATCAGCAAATGGTTTGCATTTGAACTGAGAAAGATTGAGTTGCACATTTACGAGGTGGAGGACGTCGTGAGACATGTGGGGACGGAGCTGAAAAAGTACCGACTAGTGCGCATCGCCACAGAAGAGCGTCTTCACAAACGGATTGCCGAGCTCGAGGCGGCGATGCTAGCCATGTTTTCTCAAACGGCACTCCACGCAGGTGTCGAGGAAGGCCGCTTAATTGATCCGCCGCTGACGGATTCTTCACCATCTCGAGCTCGACTGCATGGATACTTACCCAGCGCACTACCTCCAGCGCCAGTGCCTCCTGTTCGGCTGTCACAGGCACTCCCGCGTAGCACACCACGACCAGCTGGCCATGAGATCACACATGTGGGGACCTCTCCGAATGTCCACCCCAGCAGCAATCAGTACATCGAGCGAGGCCAAGGCGGAGGCCATTCTTATGAGAGCCCGTTGCAAACAATCAGCTCGAAGCAAGGTTCAATTTCACCTCTGTCGCCGCTCTCAAGGTCGCATCTGTCAGAACAGCAGGGCCAGCCGAACGTTAACGCGAAGCTTCCGAGCAGATCTAGTCCAGTCTCCACCTCCAACGCCCCGCCACGGGTGCACATTCGGCAGTCCCCTGGCGATAGCTGGTCACTGTCGTCTCCAGCCACAGCAACCTCAATCACAAGCAGCATCATCAGCAGCGTGACCCGCACGATTGCCCACACGGCAGCGGCAGAAAACGAGCGTCGATCGGTGGAGAGCTCGGACTCGAACTTGGCGCGGTACTCCATTGGTCTGCTCCTCGAAAAGTGCGCCGAAAAGGTCACTGTGAAAAGTATTGCTACGGGAGGTGTCGCAGACAAGAACGGATTGGTGCGCCAGGGTGACATTCTCGAGTCTTTCAACAATGAGGACGTCCGCGCTTTGTCTCTGGAGGAGATCCACAACAAAATCCGTCAAGAGGGCCTACGAGGGACGCCCATCCGATTGCAGCTTGTGCGGCAGTCTCTCCCCAACACCAGCGTACGTTTTGTTGCCAATTTATCTAAATCCACGTTGAACGTTTCGGGGTCTGCGACATCGCCGCAGATGTCCCCTGCGGGGGAGACCCAATTTCAATCGGACACCAACCCGCACCAAAGGTACAGGGTGTGGGTAACGCGGGACGAACACGGGGGAGTGGGGGTGAACTTTTATGTGGGCTCGGAAGTGGAGGGAGCATTAATTACTAAGGTTGAAAGCGGGAGTCCAGCAGCGAGAGCGCTCCTGAAAAAAGGGCACATCATTCACCAAATCGACGACAACGTGGACGTTGCCAACATGACCGCCGAAGGCATTACAGGCCTGCTACGCGGACGCCCCGAAACCGACGTGTTGCTCACAATCTCCGATGGTTCGTCGCGGTGGGATTTCAATGATGACGTCAATCGTATTGCCTCCGAATCCAGCTCGATTGACGCTGAACCCAAACTTGTCTTTTGACTTTGCGGAAATCATCAAAGGTCGAGTCTTCAAAACGTTCATTCCCCACGTTCCCGATGTGCTGGGGTTGCGGGGAATTGACACGAAAAAAAATCTAGGGTCTCCAGGGTCACGCACAAGTCCAGGACCTCCGCCCATATGTAAATTTTTGTAGTAATGGTGTATTTTTGTCGAAATGGGTTCCCACCCTATTGGGACCGGTGGCATCCAGAATCACAGAACACCGAGGATGCTTGGTTTGCGAGTGAAGTGAACCTCCCCTGTTGTGAGCGTGTAATAAAAAACTAAATTGTTCGTGAATCATGTTCTTGCCAGGTAGCTTTCTCCTCCCCTTCCCACCCGAAGACTGGGCGGAAAGCTGCATAAGGATGCGCTGATTGCAACGTCCCTCCTTGTCCCCTGGTCCTCCTTCTCTCGCGCAGCAAGAAAGTGCTGCAGCCAGGCAGACTTAGCTCGCTCCGGTTTCAACAATTAATGCCACTCCAGGGTCGATACAGTCCGATACGGGGGGGTCCTGGTACGGGCATATTGATACGGGATCTGCACCAGAAAGCAACGAAAATTACAGAGAAAGGGTCCATTTACCAGGAAATTTCCAAGAAAATTAACTTCGCCGCTTTCATGGCCTCCTTTCTCACGTTACGAGTCACGTTACGACCATGCCGGGTGCGTGGCATCCTCCTGGGGAGGCATCCCCGACGTGTAGCTCGACTATACCCTTCCAATGGTGGGTCGATACGGTCGAATACATGGAGCGAAATAGGGTGTGATTCACTAGAGTGTGGGGTCACGAATACGTGATCACGTCCCTCTTAGAAAATGCCGTTTCGTGGAAAATAAAACGAGGCGGCCCCCCATCCGGTGGGGTATCCTCAACCTACCTCATTCACAGCCAAGCGCCATGTCTGTCTGGGAGGCGCCCTAGCTCGGCCGTGCACCATTTCGATGGCTAAGAGTCCCGCTCCCGAGCCCCACTGCTTCGCTTTGCACCAGCATGGCTCTGAGCAAGGGCATGGAGGAGAAAGACAATCCGGCACTTGTCTTTTCATGCGAAACGAAGGACTGTCCCACGTTCAAGGACGCGATACAAATGCGCGCTGATAAACACGATACTACGTGGCTATTCGAAGGTGGACGATCGCTAGCGGAGTTCTTTGCCAGGCAGATCAAGGAGAAGGCTGGCACCAAGACGACACGCACGAAGGCGTTAGAGCGCGAGATTGTCAAGACGGACAGCAAACACGTACCAACATCGGTCGATGCGTACACCGTTGCCGTTTCAAGGAGTGGTTCGAGAACAAGGATCGCGACAGGCCTACAGTTGTCGCTCAACAAGAACCGCCTTCGAAAAAAGTTCCGTGACGGAACTTGGGTCGAACTTCACCGACTTCAAGAAGCTCGGTTTCAGGGACGAGGCCGCGCTCACAAAAGCCCACAAGTCCATTGACCTGAAGTATCTCCGGAAGCTGAACAGAATGGCAGCGCAGCTTCTGCATGACGACAGTGAGGTCTGACAAATCCTTCGAGGCGCAGTCGACGACGACGACGAGAAATGGCTTGTTCAGCCGTGGAGATCCCCGCTCTGCAGATCTGGGCCAAGATGTACCACGAGTACGAGGGCATGACAGACATGCTGACGGGCACGATGATGGAAGAATTAGCAACCATCATTACCTGTGTCACAGGAGACGCACGTCATCGTCGCACTATCTACGAAGCGGATCAAGACTTTGAACGTTTCGACAAGACCCTGAACGTGCTCCTGATCGCAAACTTCAAGGACACAGCGACATTGTGGGAGTTCTTGCGCGCAAGCTTACGCCAGTGCCACATCCACAAACTATCAAAGGTCGGCAAGGATAAGGCCGCATGGGAAAAGGCTGACGTGTACCTCACCAACCTCATGGACTCCGATACCGTGCTCACGCTTGAGAACACAGACGAGGCCATCAAGCGCGCGCAGAACTACATGCATGATCGAAGTCTTTGCTGGGCCTGCTGGTCTTGAGAGCTGGAGGACGCTGATGGGGACACCTGCCTCCGCTTGAATGCCAAATGAAGGCGGTCGAGCTGCGGTAGGAGGAGCTTGCCGTTGCTGTTGTCCTGGGAGCCTGCGGGAGGCTGCGGATGTGCGCCCGCGTTGGCGGCTGCGCCGCCACCAGCGGACGGCGGCGGGGGTTGGGGTGCGGCTTGCTCGGTGCAGTCGAGCAAGCCTGCTGCAAGAGGTCCCCGTGCAAGCGCTTGAGCGTGCAGAGGGGGGGGGCATCCCATGTGGTGGGGTCCTGGATGTCGTTGCCTGGCAGCCAGACCTGCTGAGCAGGGCGTGCAAAGGTGCCTAGGAAGGCAACAAACCTGGCGTTGGTCGTGTAGGAGGCAGCGTGACGGGTGATGCTGTTGTGGGAGACACCGAAACCGCCCTCTTCGTGCGACTCATGGAGCCGCATGTCAACCCAAGCACGGTCCTGGGTCCATGTCTTGTATGCCTCCCGGGTCCCTTTCTTGAAGAGGGTCAAAGTAGCGCAAGTGGGACTTGGTGGTGCGCATGGCCCTAAAATACTGAAACATGTTGCGGAGCTCTTTACAAACAGTCTCAATATTGTCACCCTCTTTAAGGCCGCATGCGTAGTCACAGGAGGCCTTTAGCTGGCGGCACAGCACGTTGAAAGCGTTAGAGATGTCCAATTACGTCAGGGTCAGAGGGGTCAGAGTTAAGTGCGGCGTACATGGAAGAAAGAATCTTGGCGCATTGGGAAGCGCCATCCTGGAGACCTGCAGTTTGTAAAAAGTTTTCGTATGTGTATGTAAAAATATGAGAGATAGGACCCCGGACGGCATTGGCAGCGAGGCTGGCGAAGCAGCGACGCCAGCTTTCGCCGCAGATGATGGGCCGGATACCCCCACCGTCTTTGGCAGGTTTCTCGAGCGCAAATAGAAGGCCGCCTGCATATTCTTGTATGTGGG
>Ga0315899_10005654_pt1 | contig 13487 bp, 17 predicted proteins | sample LakEriMetagenome_2_FD_203518 | JGI IMG/M metagenome (GOLD analysis project Ga0315899, IMG submission 203518) | Freshwater fungal communities from buoy surface, Lake Erie, Ohio, United States - Buoy 4 MA112 | ecosystem: Environmental > Aquatic > Freshwater > Lake | place: USA: Lake Erie, Ohio...
ATATATATATATATTGTGCTCTTGGATTTCGAGTGTATTCCTTGGTTGATCTGAAAGTTTCTTTTCTATATCTTGAATTTCACTTCGTTTTTTATATACATATATTTTTAATATAAAAATGTATATCTTTGATGTACATGTATTTTTATATCTTTTGTATGTATTCAATTCTTTTTTTTCATGTCTAGTTTTTCCTTCTGTTTTTACATCTGGTTCCATGGCTGGTCTTCCTAACCCAGGAAAATCAATATGTATGTATGTATGTATGTTTTTTTACATCGGATTCCATGGCTGGTCTTCCCAACCCCGGAAAATCCATATGTATGTATGTATGCCCCGGAATGTTAACACTGTATGCATGCGTGCACTACAGGCCTGCATGTATCTATGTACGTCTGTCTGTCTGTCTGTCTGTCTGTCTGTATGTATGTATGCATGTATGACACCAACGCATTCCTGGATCAGGGCAGGTGCCACCATGCGCGTCGCACGCACGCGATCGAATTTCATATTTTGCATCCACACTACAAAATTCTATCGCGGAAAAACAATCGCATGCCCACGGTGGAAATGGGCGTGCATATATCGAAGCACTCAGCGATATACATGTGACGCGCCAGAACCAAATGCCTGCACGCATACACACCTCGTAAACACCGTCCCTGTTGCCGTCTCCGATATCTAAGCCCACGCGGTCCTTGTACACAAAGTTGCTCGGATATCCGTTGTGGGGATAAGGCCCCGGGTACGCAGGATACTCGTATGGGTACTGGCCTGCGTGAGCGTGCGTTGCGTTATGCGTGTGCGCAATCTTTGCACTAGGGTTTAGGGTATAGGGTTTAGGGTTTTGGGTTTAGTCACCTTGGTAGGGCAGCTGCGGGTATTGGTACGGGTAGCCACCGGATGGGAACGAATAGGGATAGGGCACTGATTCTGTACACGGCGGCACGGCGGCATGCGATGTGAAGCACGTCAGAACGAGACCCCTACAGCCCCCAGGGGCTTGCACAGTGGGTGCTCACCGGGCGCTCCGCCGTACGGGAAATCCCACAGCTGCTGCAAGCGCTGCTGCAGCAGCGGCGGCTGCTGCAGAATTGTCGAGCTTTGACGCCTTGAAGCAGCTCCGAGGAGCGCCACCGCTACCGTCAGTCCAAACAACGAAATGAACCTTCTTTGCATTTGGGCTGGCCCTTGGCTGTGGGTTCGTAAAAGCTGTATAAAGTTTGAAGGACGTGACGTTTGAACCAAGTCGAACAGAGCCGGGAGACTACGAGGACTTGGATGCGCTCCCCGCCCACCTGGGGCCTGAACAAGAGATGAACTGGTTGCAGCAGGCTGTTCTCGATTCCCGACATGACGAGCACGCAAGGCGAGCCTTTGATGCTTCCTCCCAGTTCCCCGGCCTGTGCGTGCGTGCGTGTGCATTCGTGTGCTCCAAGGCGTGTGCTCCAAGGCGCGAAGCGGCGCTTTTTCTGGCACGCTCGGATGCCTCCGCGCTTCGTCTCAGTGTGCCCCTGTTCTTTTCCCCCTTCCACAGCCCTTCCACAGCAGAACAGGCTCCAACGCTCACTTCCCCTTCCACAGCACAACAATCGCCAGCATCCACTTGCCCTTCCACAGAAAAACAAGCACCAGCGCCCACTGCTGCGCGCAGAAAGAACGCATGCGAAAACGGAGGAAACGGAAAGGACGGGACAGCAAGTCAGAAGGAGGAAAAGTGGAAGTATGACAGGAAATACAGGGAAGCAAGGAGGCGCAGGTCACTACCGTCGCCACAAACAAGATAAACGATAAACAAGATAACGTGCGCGCCTCGTCCATTCAGTGCTGCCATCTGACTTGTTGCGCATCAGGGAGGAGGCCGAGTTCGCGGAGGATGAGCGACGGGCGTTGATACTACAAAACAAGGAGAGACGCGCGAGGGAGAAAGAACGAGAGCGAGAAGAGGAGGCGCAGAAGCTCGAAACGCAGCATCGTCGCTTGGCAGAAGCGGTGAGGGACTTCCTGACTGTATCCTGTAGTCTGCTGAGGGAGGTAGCGGAAAACATGTGACAGCATGGCCATACATGCACACGCATATCAGGGGGCTTTGCCGGCGACTGGAGAGATGTGGAAGCTCGGAAGGGCCTGGAGAGCAGGTGGTCTTGTGCGTCTTTGGCACAAGAACTGCTTTCTGCTCGAGGCAAGCACGCACGCACGCACGCACGCACGCACGCACGCGAACATTGGTGCGCTGCTAAGTTAGTGTGCCCAGCTGTCCAAATAGGAATGCCTGCTTCCAGCATCCTTACCCAAGATTTCGATACGATAGGGTTCGGTTCTGCGCTACTACCCAACGCGTGATGCCCTCCTAAACGCTGGAGGGGCGGGAAAATGCAACGATGTTATGGACTCCCCAGTCAGCTCAAGTCCATTTGCAACACCGCGAAGTTTGGTGTCGAAGATCAGCAACACTATTTCTAGTCCTCGGACTTGGTACTCTCCAAGATCATCAGGTTTGAGGATATGATAGTATGACTGCTACACCTTACTATACCTACATTGCACACGACGATATTGTTACCTCTTAGGCCATGACGGATGCACAGTTGGAAACGCTGCGCACGGCTCGCTCTCGTGCTTTGTCCCCCGTCCGTGATGCAGCTGCATCTTTCCCACACGCATGCTTGCTCCTCTGCACGCGCGCAATCAGGAAACCCAACCACGCCTCGCTCAGCCAGCAGCTCTGCGTCTCCGGCGGGGAAAAAAATCGATCTCAGACATGCCACGTTTCGCACGAGCGGAGCCAGCCAGCAAGCCGGTGCACAAATTCTGAAAAGTACTCTCTTTAGGGTCTCTGCATATTAAGTATACCAGGGCACCGACTTTTCAGAAATTTTGCCAGGTCGATGGCTCTTTAGCGCCACGGACGCCGCAGGAAGGGATCATCACTTTGCATGTGCAACAGAGGAGCAGCGCAAAACTTGGATGGCACACCTCGAGCGAGCAGCAAATAACGACAACCAAAATACCGAAAACCGAATGTTGTTGGGGGAATTTCGCGCCCAGGGTGCCCATAGTGTGCATGTACAAACTCCCTTGTGCGGTGCGGCTGCGCCTCTGGAAGAGAAACAAGAAGATGAGCTGGGTCGCTCCATGCGGCGCCTATCACCATCATCGTCCATAATCGGTGCTCGAAGACGTGTGGTATCTTCACCAGGAGTGGGCTTGGAGGTCGAGCAAGGAATGCCCGGAGAGGGCAGTGGCTCGGAAAGTGATGCTTCAGCGGCTGCAAGCAACGGAACGCAGGAGACTGCTCGTGAAGGGTTGGAGCCGGAGGAGGCGAGGCGACAGCAGCAAGAGGAGCTACGCCTTGCCTTGAAACGGGACAGCCCTTCGAGGGAGGCGCTGAAAAGACTACAGCAAAAGCTCAAAGAGGAAGAAGGGAGAGAGAGAAAAAAGGAAGAGAACGCTAAGGAGAAACGAGAAGAGGAGGAGGCAGCCGAGGCCGAGAGGAAAGGGAAGGCAAAGCAGCGGCAGAGTGATGCACGTCTGCAAACCGCTCCCCCCACATGGATTTCTCCACCACCACCACCGCCGCCTGCAAGCTACGGAACGCAGGAGACTGCTCGTGGAGGGGTGGAGCCAGGTACTGATGAGGCAAAGCGGCAGAGAGATGCAATCCTGCAAAACGCTCCTCCCACATCTAGTCCTCCACTATTACCTGGGGGAAGAGTTTTGAAGGGAGAACCCCCAACGTGGAGTCCTCCACCTCCGCCCTCGCGATCAGGTTTTCGGAATCTCACCTCCGAAGCTCAGCTGGCCGAGGCGGGACAGCAGAGAGTAGGGAACGAAGATCGTGGCCGAGAGAGTGCAGGGGCGGGGGATGTAAGAGGGGAATGTGTTCGAAAAGGCGAGCAGATCCTTGCAAGGGTTGAGGGGCCTGTCGAGTCGGGTGGATCAGATTCAGGTCCATGCTTGTTTATTCAGTCCTGTTTCATCTCTACCCACTTGTCTGTCTGCTTGCATCGGTCTTTTTTGGATGTGTCTCTCCTTCTTGATTTCAGTGTGATGCTCTGGGATCTTGCGTGCGAGTGCAGATGTGCGAGTGGGGGCGCTTTGTATGGTTGGTAATCACACGTTTCTTTGAGTGTTGGAGTGTGTCACGTTTTATCCATTCTCTGAAACTTTCATCATTATACGAACATTTGTGCTAGAGCGTACATGAACATGTGTGCAATTGCCTGTGTCTGTTTACCAGTGGAGCCCTTGTGCTCATGTGTGTGTGTGTGTGTGTGTGTGTGTGTGTGTGTTTGTGTATGCGCATGCTATTACCTGTGTTCTTTTCCACCTAACCCAGGGACGCTGGGGATTCGTTCAATTGCAGAGGAGGGGGAAAATGGCGTTGAACAGGCTCTAATGATAAAGGCTGACCCTTCCATAAGTCAGCTGCGTCCTGGTGTGCGAGCCCACACGCTAATTTTTAAAACCAGCACCGAACCCTTAAATCTAACATCGAAAACCTAGACTCAAAAAAAAATAACCTGACCATTGACCCTGACGCTACAGAGACCAACACCACACCTCGAAATACAGCTCCAAAACAATTCTATGACCTCTATACCCCCGCCGTTTATCCGTTTATCAATGTCGCTAACCATATTTCTGTGTCTTGGTCTGTCTCCGTTAGGAGCACATTCCGTCATTCAACCATGGTCGCCTCCGGGCGTGTCAATGCCAACCACTTCGGAGCAAGCAGTTCTGGAGCCCGCGGGGTGGACGGATCGTGGCGGACAGGAAAAGGCCATCACAAACCCCATGCCAGGGTCGCCAGGAGTGAGGGCCAACAGGACGGAGAGTAAGGAGGTAGAGTACGATACGGAACGCCCGCCGACCTCACCGCAGCAACATTTTGGAAAATTCCCAAGAGGCCTAAACTCTCCAAAAGGGTTGACAAGGATAAGGCGGAACTCAAGTGGAATTGCGACCGCGAAGATGCCGCATTTGCGTGCTGAGGCAGCAGACGATGAAGACGAGGCGTCCAGTTTGGCAAAAGAGACAGATGAGAGCAACATGGCTCCTACAGAACCGATTGCGTCGCAATTGGTGGAGCAGGAAACATTGAGTGGCGAGAGAGGAGAAAGGGCTCCAGGGCAGAACGAACGTAAGCTTTCACACACATATATCAACGCACGTACACACGAGACAAAAGCGCGGGTAAGTGCTTCGCCACCGGCTATTCAAATTTCGACGTCTACGCTCGCCGTGCCTGTGCAGCACCCCACAGCAGACGTGGACAAGGACCCACCCCGGATCCTGTCTAATTTTCAATCTCGGCAAAATTGGCTGTCGCCACGTGCAACCACAAAACCGTTACCAGACCTTGCTGATGAGACAATGTCTGGAGAGGAAAAGGAGACGGAGACAGCAGGGACCTTCTGGCTTTCCGCTGCGGCGGCACCTGTGCCCGCAGAGCAGGTGAGCCTAGAGACCGGAGATTTGACACGTGGTATGAGGACTGGAATCGATCCGGCTCCTTGGTTGGTGTCCATGCGAAGTTCTAGTAGTGGGGCTCTGGAAAATCTTGGAGGGTTCCAGCAGGAGCATGGGCGACAGATAAAGCAGAGGTATATAGGAGGGTCCCGGGTTGGAGGTGGAGGGAGATCAAGCAAGGTTATCAAGCCATCCTGGGAGAGTGGGCAGGCTAATTCGGACAGGCTTACGTCATGGGAGAAGGATGAGATCCTGTCTCGGAGAGACCGAGACAGGGAAGCGCAGGGGGGGAGCACGACAGAAGCGATAGTGGCGTCAGTGCTGGGATTGAATGGTTGTGATCCCAGGTCTTGCCTTCCTCCTCCTCACCCTATCTCCCTTTGCTCCCCGCATGCTCTTCTCCTGCTGCTTCTTTTTTGGCTGCCGAGGTGTCCTTGCTGCCTTTCTCATGCTCTCGCATTTGGTTCTCTATTTCTTGATCTCTGTCATGCTGCTGTCTCTCTCGCGCGCACCCTTTCCTCTCTCTCGTTTTCTCTCGCTCATGCTCTCACTTTTCAATTCAGCCTCTCCGTCTCTCCGTCTCTTTTTTTCTTGCTCTTCTCATTTTCTGATTATTTCCTCTCCCTTGTTTCATGTGCACCTTGTCTCCCACGTGTGCTCTCTGCTCATTCTCTTCCTTTTCTTACGGCCCGTTCGAGCAGGGGCGTTCAGGTCTCGACCTTTCCTCCTCGTCCTGTTTCTCCTCCGTTTGTACTTGCAACGAAGGCAAACAAGCACGGAAGGTACACTATACGCTGCAAATAGTCTTTTATACATCAGCCTTGCTCCTACGCAAGATACTGCTAGACCAACACATGGGAGCCAAAAGGGGCCATGTTTAAAAACGAATTTCTACATATAAATGTCGCAGCACAATGACACACACGCACACAATACAGAAGCGGACTTATAGCGCCAGCGATCGATATCGGAGAAGAGGATTTCCTAATGTCCTCTCCTTCCACTCGTATTCGCATGTCTTCTGATGCTATATCCCCGACAAGTGTGGCTGGTCTAGGTGCTCCTTTCCCCGTTTAGATCATGTTCGTGCCCATGTGTGTTGTCATGTCATTAACACACACACACACACACGTCTGTTATTTTTGGCGTTCAATGCTTTTTTGAACCTCGGCCATTTTTCGGGGCTGCAGATGCCAGTGGGGGGTTTCCCCCTCTCCAGACGACGTCGAAGCGAGGATTAATGCCTGAGACCCCCGCACCATACGATCATGCGTCCGTTGCACTCCCTCCCCGCTCTCCTCCCATTGCTAATCCCCGTCGCGACCGCCCAGCCCGGCGCACAGGCCAGGCCGACATGCAGGAGGTGCACAGGAGTGTCCTGATACCCGATGCTTCAAAGGGCGTGCCGCCGAGCTCGCTCAAGCTCGGGACTTCTGTGGGGGAAAGCTTAGAGAAGGCTGGCGACAGTGGGGGACTGGAAGCGGTTGATGCAGACATGTCAACAGGGGATAAAGCGGGGCAAGACTTTTTACGGCTCATGCAAACGTCAAGTGTGCCCGCAAGCAGGCGCGGCAGTGAAGACAGGGTGGGACCAAGAGAGGACTCCTTCGCCTTGAGTCCATCCTCGCCTTCGCCTGGCTTGTTTATCAATGCCAGGTTTGTGTGTTTGTGGCTGTGTGCGTGCACTAGCATGTTTTTTTGCGTGTGCTCGTGTTTACACCTTGTGCCAGTGTGCCTGAGTGCCGGTGTGGTTTTGTGTGAGTGAGTGAGTGTTTGTGTGGGTGGGTGGTGGGTGCGTGTGTGTGCTCATTGCAACTGTCTGTTGCTTGTCAATGATGCTGTCGTGATGCAGGTCCAAACGGGACACAGATGAGGAGCAAGCCACCAAACTTGGACCATGTACGCCACCCGGCATGGGTGGGGGAGCAATAGCCAGAGGCAAAGTAATAACAGCTCGGACCCACGTGCTCACGCCCAATCACAAGCCCACTACCCCTCCTGTCTCGACTGATACCCAGTCGAACCCAGCCATGCGCATCTCACTGCCGACAACGCCTCCTGCGCAGCCGGCTGGGAATTCATCCGTGTTCAAAGCGCGGCCGCAAATCACGGTGAGACGGGGAGTAACAAAAATCGATATCCTAGGACAAAATGAAGGACCTGCCCGGGAGGATGGACAAGACAGTTGTGAAATGATTGTGTAAAAACTCGTTTTCCCGAAACTCTTTTTGTGTTTGAAGAGCATTTTACATACCTGGAGTATTAAAGATATAACACAGCATGGCATGCGTATACAATGCGACTCGGATGACTTCATTGAAATGTGCACATTCGTAAAATTAGCTACTCTGCTCACGGTTTCGTTGGCTCACAATTTTTTTTTAAGGGCAAAGGTCATGATAAGCACGCCCAGAATCTGATTCTTTACGGAGGTCTGGATTACACGTCTAATTGACCCTTTCAAGTGGTAAGTAACAAGAACATCTATGCCGCTGAACGGCAGCAGTACAGGATGTGCAGAAACAGAAGAGAAAACGGAATTTGAAATCGGATCTCGAGAGATTGATATTTGTAATGGATTGTGAAAACAACTGTTAAGTAACAATCAAGCCACATGATGTCGACCTCATCATCACATATTCTCCTCCAGGCCCCCTTGTCTCGCAGCTCCAGTCCAAAGTCCCGCGAGAATCCTTTTGAACGTGTCCACCGTCATTCCAGTCAAGTCATGATAGTGTAATTCCCTCATTCCGCATGCCATGCGCAAGTCGATCACCCGCAGCTTGCAGCGTTCCTCCACCGCCTCATCTCAAGCAGTTTTGGACTTGCTGAGGATGATCTTGTACACCCCTTCTGGCACTTGTATTGACCGCATGATCAAATCTGACAAACAATGAGACATAGCGACATTCAAATGGAGATGCTCCTTGTAGGACATTGAAGTAGAGCACAGGTGGCGGATATCAATACTCACAGCTCGAGAACACGTTCAAATAACATAAACAAGAAAGACTGTCCTTACCAAGTTTGCCGTCGACTCTCTGGTGATCACCGCGCAACACATTTCCCAATTGAATGACTTCTTGGAGTCTTCCAAAGGCTTCCTCTTCTACCTCTTTCTTCCAATCCTCGTTTTCTAGAGACACATCCTCATCATCCAAGTGCTTCTTTTGCCACGCGTTGTAGCGGTCGACTATCCACCTCGCAATGTCAGGATTCATGTTGACGCCGGTGGAGCTAGATGACAACAATCTGCAACCAGCAATATTTGAGTAAGATATGAGCAGGCGCCGATTGATTGACCGAAAATTGGAACACCGATGAAGTGCACAGTGATGAGAAAAGTGAAATAATGAAAGCGTCTAACGTTTGTCTTCTCTTCTGCACGCGCGCACACAAACATTTCTCTCTCTCTTGCCTTCTTAAGTGTGCAAGTGAGCGTAAACACACCTGTAATAGTCGTCCCAGCTAATGTACCTGCCGAGCTTCGTATCATCGTCGATCCCCGCCAGAATTCGCAGGACGGTCCGCATACACGGCATCTTGAACCTGTCATAGAGCTCGCCAGTTTAGGGTTTAGGGCTTCGGGTGTAGGGCTTTAGGTTTTTTCGAACCTGTCATAGAGCTCGCCAGTGATGGGGATTCTTTTCCTGCGAACCCACATTGGCAGGGCCCATGCAAACAAGATGCCAATCCAACGTATTGTGCCCTGCTGCATCTGATGGTAGATGGATTTGTCGTGTATGTCCTCCATCCACCCTTTCCGATCAGGATGTCTAGAGCCCACCCAGGTGTACGTGAGATCTTCGCGAAACTTCCGAGCTTCCTTCCTCTCGGTCTGTGCCTCTGTGTAACCATCCATGATGATGGCGATTGTCATGTTCAAAACCACAAACACCATGATAAAGGTGAAGGGGTAGTAAAAAATTGGCGCTCCAACTACGTCAGCATCCATCAGCTTGTAAACATCGCCGCCTCCGAGCATGTATTGCGCCGTGGTGATGAATCCGATGCCAATGTTCTGGAATTCTTTGACTTTACCTGTGTGATGTGTGCACGTGCGCGCAGGGATCATGTAATACGCAAGTCCGCGTGAGCAGCAACCATTTTGATACCGCAGGCAAGTGACTCAAAACTTAAGCGCCATGCAAAAATGTTCGGAACACAATTACCACCAAACATCAGGACAGCCATGATGTCAAATGCGCCGATACACATGAACAAGACCAACGCGAATTGAGTCATATTCTGATGGCACTTGACGAATGTGTCGGTGAGCTGCGGGAAAAAAGGTTCAGGGGACAGAATCGGGCACGGATAAGTTTCAGTGTGATACACTGTGCCACGCCAACACACCATGTGTTTTCATGTCTGTCCTAAGTTTGTCCTCATTATGGGGGGCGTAGATACGGATATAGCAGGCACGACAAAAGGGGTTGCACACCTGTGAAATGTTGGGGTTGATGCGAAGATAGCTCAAGATACGAATCAGACAGAGTACAGAGTTGGCAGCGTTCAGGTTGAAGTACTGTTCTTCCCAAAAGGCCAGAGAATCATGAAACAACTGGCGCCCGGTCACTGTCTTCGGGGTGAAATCCGGTCTGCTATCCCACCAGTTGACTGAGCAAGACTCAGCGATGCAGTTGATGGCCGTGGCAGAGATGCCGTCTTCAGAAACTTTTAATGCGCTGCGGATCGGGTAGGTGATGATCGAGAAGCGCAAAGCAAACACACCAATAAACACGACGATCTGCCACCACATCAAGTTACGTAATGCGTCGTTGCATAAATTAAATCGTGTCGCGGCGGGCGATAATCTTTTACTCTCCCAATTCTCATTCTCCCAAATCAATCCTTCTCCAACTCCCAACTCCCCACCCACCCTTGGTCCTCTCTCTCAGCCCCCTCCCTTCTATTCAGTACCTGCACAGACTCGAGCGCGTGGTCAAAGTCTTTAAAAAACGGCATCACTTGTTTCGTGGCGCGCCATTCCAAGGCCAACAATCTCCATATACGAATTACGAAAATTAGCCACATGAAAATAGTGATTAGTTCAAAGATTAACTGAATCATCTCGCCAGGGGTTGAGTATAGTCTCGCTCTCATAGTGTTCGCACGAAAATTTGGGATAATCTCTCCTGTGTTGAGAATTTCAAAGGTGAATTTCACGAAGCAAAAGAGCCCGAGATTGGAATTGTAGGTCACGAAGTCTGTGCGCAGCCAGGCCGTGCCTGGGTTGATCCACATGTCTCTTTGCAGGCGCTGCAGCTTTGTTTGTGCGCTCTCCAATGGAGTATCAGGATCTATTTCAAACTCCTCGAAAAACCCGATATTTGCATCTGCGGCACCCTTAACCTTCTCTTCCTTGTAATCGTATTTTGACTTCTCATCATAGCTGTAAAAGCGCGACTGCACACGCACGGACGCACGCATCAGTACACGTGTGCCAGTCGCACCTTTGCCAACACAAAGGAGACACGCACAAGTGCCCTGTGCAAGTTCGCGCTTTCACAGCACTTGTGCATGTGTCATTCATGCATGCACAACAAACATACATACCTTGTCCACGTCGCCAGTACGAGAGTCAATAAATGTCCTTCCATAGCAGTTCTGGCGTGCAAATTGTATGTGGTGCGCGTGAATTCGTGTGAGAGTACGTGGTTTTGTTGTCAGCATTCTGCATATTTTCTGCCAAACCAACTCCCTTCGGCAGCCGCGCCCTGCTACACTGCTGACCTAGATTAATTGATCTTACCACGGAAAATATGTCTTTCAGACGGCTCAGAGATGTAGTTTTGGAGCTTAAAAGGGATTGGCTTTACCTGAGTAAATGCCTGAAACTGTGGGCGTTCGACACAAAATAAGGCAGTTCCGTTGAGAACTCGTCGCTGATTTATCATATACGTGTGTGTGTGTGAGGACGTGTATCATGTCAGATTTCAACTGATTTGTCACTTGGGTTCAGAAGAGCTATACGTCTGTTAGTGCACGGACCAATCCGACGTCCCACATCGGATTTGGTGGTATTAGAAGAAACCTGGAATATTTCTGATGATATACGAGATTAACCGAGTAGAAATATCAGAAAGAGTTTCTTCGTTTTTGATATGCAAAATCAGCATGCATGCTCTCATTGCCAAGTACCAGTACTCAGATCGAATGCAACATTTAATTCCGTATCAGTATTCTCATCAACTTAATAGAAAAGTGGTGAGTTACGACACCAAAAATCTGAAATTCTCATCACCTGCACCATTCGAAATCCAGTTGTAAGGCGATTGAAAGTCAGTATGCTGGACCGGTCCTTGCCCGTTTGTAGCATGCCGTTGTAGTAACGTGACGAGTATATCTTCGGAGCCAGGACCTGATTTCATATGATTTCAGGTGATGCCAAGATGCCCACTAAGGATTAAACACACCACACCCAGTATTCTCAAGCGCGCACACACACGAGCGTGCATTCCTGCGCCGTGAATCTGTCATTCCCGGCTGTAAACGTTGCTCACGAGCATTGCATTGTCCCATTGGGCCTCAGGGATTTGAGTTTGGATGCTCGAGTTCGGCTGTGGGCTCTGGAATATTGTCAGCACCTCATGATGCCAGAGCCAGAGGTCGTCAAGGGTCACGATATCATGAAATGTCTTCAAATCCATGTTGCCCGGATCCCGGAACGTGGCAGTTGTCAGATATTTGTCCATCCCGGCGATGAGCGACTGGGAGTCTCGGCAATTTCGCTGGAGGCGAAAAGATTTAGTTAGAGGTCATTGCGTCGCAAATTCTGCCCGGGAGCCAACCTTGCTCTGATTGCAAATCGACATTTATTACCTGGAGGACGACCGCTGTCATGTAGCAAATGGTAAAAATAACAAACAAAGTCGCCGTCCGCCCCTTTTGTGATCGCTCAACCTGCGCGTGCATATGCGCGTTCCTACATGCGCTCGCGCACTTGTCCACATCGCACACAAACACGCACGCACGCACAGGCACACACAGACACCCAGAGGCACACAAACACGCACGCTTATGCTCACGCACTGGGGGGGTTGTGCAAAATGGAAGAGGGGGAGAAGCGGGACACTGTTCAAACCTTCGTCTTCACGAAGTGGAGGAGGCGTTTACGGTCGACCTGCACAAGTTCCAGAAGTCAGTTCTTATACGTCATACAGCTTTGTAATATAGCACATGTCCGCCTGACTGACTTTTGAGAATGCTATACCCAGCGAGTCTCTCCAGAACGATCTCCTGCCTTATGGCGTCCTTCCAGGTCCACCGTCGACGGATTCAAGTCCTGTGTGTTCGATTTTTTTTTGAAGGGACTGCAGACTTGAGTCGAACGAACTCAAACATGGATGCTTGTGTGTGTGTCTGCGCATCGCAGGCACAAAACCAAACGTGGTTTGGTTCACAAAACCAAACGTGGTTTGGCGCGTCGCAGGCACAAAACCAAACGGTTTGGTTTGTCTCCCGAGACACGGAGTCACCCGCACACACCTCGGGGAAAACATCTTGGACGTTGTCCAGACGCAGCTTGTGCGCTTTGTGCGCCATTGCACCTGCACGTGGAGCGGGACATCCCATTACAGCCCAGCGTCACAATCGCTTCACCGCTTCGCAACGTGGACAGGCACAAGCGCAACCCGGCTGAACGGGTGCATGCCCCCATGTCTCATGGGCCACCTGTTCACCTGCACCCTGCTTCTCGCGCTCGTGCCTCAGCCCATCGCTCTGGTCTGCCCGTCTGCGTAAACACACGCGCACACAGAAGACAGACGACCTCAGTGGGCGCCGCGGCGCCACATGCCTAACCGATGCAGGCAGTCCCATGCGGGGTCGTGATCGGCCTGCAGCGCATCGCTCTGCCCTCACCTCTCGCTGTCGTTCCGAGCTGATCGATGTCGTCCCCCTGGTTTGTGTTGTGTCCTCTCAGGTTCGAAGCAATACTGGAACCGGTAAAACTTTCTGGACTGGAAATATTTATTTCTTGATGGCTGGTCCACTGTAAATAATTATTTGTG
>Ga0315899_10005658_pt1 | contig 13477 bp, 10 predicted proteins | sample LakEriMetagenome_2_FD_203518 | JGI IMG/M metagenome (GOLD analysis project Ga0315899, IMG submission 203518) | Freshwater fungal communities from buoy surface, Lake Erie, Ohio, United States - Buoy 4 MA112 | ecosystem: Environmental > Aquatic > Freshwater > Lake | place: USA: Lake Erie, Ohio...
TCGCAAAACCACATCAGCAATTGGCAGAGGCGTTGGGGCATGGTTTACAGGCTATTTCTGCTCAGAAACCCTTGGTGCTTTTGTTGGATACCTATGAGATAGTCGATCGCCTTGAGTGCGATCGCGTTTTGCGAATGGTGATTAAGGCTGCGGGTCGGCGAGTGGTTTGGGCGATCGCGGGTCGGGCAAATCTGGCAGATAGCTATCGGTTATCGCAGGATTATTTTCGTGGCTATCGGGATGAGTTTTCGGAAAATCTCTATGTTTACCCGATGAGTGAGTTTAGTCGGGAGCAAGTGAGTGAATATTTCGCGCATCCTGAGATCGATGTGCCTCTGAGTGATGATGCAGCGGAGTCGGTCAAGCAGTTTAGTTTTGGGATTCCCTTTGTGGTGCAGCAAATTGCGGCAATGTGTCAACAGGGGATCGAGCTGGCAACGATTCTCAGCGCTCCATCGGCGGATCGGGATGATGAGTCGCCCCGTGAGGCGGTGGTCAGGGCAACGAGCGATCGCTTTTTGCGGTATTGCTTGGATGAGCATGACCAAAAGGCGGTGTATGCGATGGCGATGATGCGTCGTCCTGATAATGAGTTATTAAAGGCGATGCTGGGGGTGACTGACCTTGAGCCAGAGATGCGATCGTTGAAGGCAAGGCATTCGTTTGTGTTGTTGGAGGGTAAGGGCATTAGGTTGTATGACAAGCTAGAGAGCTTTTTGCAAGATTATCTGCGTTCTGGGTTGGTGGGACAGTCGCCAATGGTGCGGGAGTTGAGCGATCGGGCTGTGGCTTATTTGGAGCCGCGTTTGGGTGAATGGACTCAGGAGTTTACGGATACGGCGGATTATTTCGAGTCGGATCGGATTGCTAATGGGTTGTTGGATTTGGTGCAGTTTAAGTTTTGGAAAGATGTGGAGGTTGGCTGGCGCTATGCAGTGCCGCTTTTTGTGGAAAGTTGGCAATATAACCGCGATTGGCAAAAGCAACTTTTGGGAATTATTGAGGCTTTTCAGGTGCGGTTTGATGGGGATAGTAAAAAGCGTTTGCGAATCTTTACTAAAGATTTGGGTTATTACTCGTTTGATACTGATGGTTGGAAAGAGTTGCTGGATGAGTTGGAGAAATTGGCTAAACGGGGGTGGCTTGATGGCGAGCGTAAAACTGTACGTATGGCAATTCTCTTTTTACAACATGGGCGATTACTTTATGAACTGGAACGCTATTCAGAATGTCTTCGGATATATCTTGAAGCAGAAAAACTACTTCCTGAAACTGCACTACATTTACGAAAAGATTTAGCAGAGAATTTAGAGATGATTGGGGGAAGACTTCTTTGGAAAGAAGGGTATGCTATCAAATCACATGAAGCAAAAATTGCTTATCAGAAAGCAGTCAAATTAAATTGCAAAAATTCGTATGCATGGAACGGATTAGGTAATATTTCTCATGAATTTGGAAATCACAAATTAGCAATCAAATCTTTTCAAAAAGTGATAGAGCTTGATCCAAAAGCTGCCCATGCGTATAACAGTTTAGGTAATGTCTATACAACCCTAAAGAATTATAAATTAGCTGTCCAGTCTTTTGAAAAAGCACTTAGTCTTGATCCATTAGATATATATCCTTACAATGGTTTAGGTATTGTCTACTTCGTTCTAGGAAATTATAAATCAGCTATTAAATCTTTTCAAAAAGTAATTGAAGATATTCCTACAAATGCCTTTACTTACAACAATTTAGGTAATATATACAAATCTCAAGGTAGCTACGAATTGGCAAAACAATCTTTTCATGAAGCAATTAATATTAACTCAAACCTATCGTATCCCTACAATGGTTTAGGCTATACTTATTTATGCCAAGATAATTATGATTTAGCAATTACATCTTTTCAAGAATCGATCAAAAGAGATCCAAAATTTGCCTATCCAAGAATCTATTTGGGCTTTGTAATGGGGTTGCAGGGTAATCAAGATAAAGCAGTTATGCTATGGAAACAAGGTTTAGAGCTTTTTACTGGTAATTCTCAACTTAATCATCTTTTACAAGTATTACTTGAAATAGGTATGGGTGACATTGAACAGGGTATTAAACGGTTGCAAAATATTCTAGAAACTGAGAATCCTCCACTAGGCTTTCTTTTAAGTACTTTTCAAGATGCAGAACTTATGGCGCAATTTCCTACTAAACCTGAGGGCATTGATACAGTGATTGAGATGCTGCGTCAAGCGATTGAGAAGGCGCAATAAGTAGGGGCTTAGCATTTGCGCCACAATTTTAAAACCCATCACAGAAATCTCGATCCACAAATGCTAAACCCTCTCTGCTTTTACAGACAAATTGTCCCTGCGTTGCGAAGTTTCGTGCCGAGCATTCCCAAAAGAAGAGCATCTAAAAATTTATAAATTCCTGCGGGAATGCACTGCCCCTACAGTTCGACTCTATGGACGCGAATAAATAATGACATTAACAAAAATCGGGGATCTGGATATATAGCAATGTAAGCTTTGCTCAGGACATAAAAACCAAAAGATGGCAGAGCTTTGCTCTGCCATCTTTTGAGTTTTGAATTGTCCTATCTATCTCTTACGTTGCTATACATTAGGATTTTGTTGAGATTTGGCGATCGCCTCCAAGTTTTGTAGAGCGATTAGATACTGAGGATTTTAGGACACTACATCAACATTCAAAATTTGCTACACTGAAAAAATATAGATACATTGACTCACCATGTATTCCACAAACCAAAACCAACAAATCTTAGAAGCGATCAGTGAACTTAGCCAGCAGCAGATCCAGATAGTTTTACGATTTATTCAAACACTGCAACCCAAAAAGCTCTCTAACCCAACTTCTACACCATTCGATCCACTAGCAAACTTTACTGGAGCTACCAATCACGGCAATCTCGCCCAACAAATTGACCAAGACCTCTATGAGTAACGCCATATTCATCGATACATGGGGATGGCTCACCCTAAACGATGCAAGAGAACGCAGACATAGAGAAGTCGCAAATCTTTATCAAACCTTAATAGCAGAAAGAACACCCATCTATACCAGCACCTTCGTTCTAGATGAAACATTTACATTATTTTTTAAGCGCCTCAACTCCTTCCAAGCCAAACAAGCAATGCTCCAACTATCTGAAGCATTTTCTACAGAGCAATTTGAACTAATTCAAATAGATGAATTTCGCTTTACTCAAACTCAAATGTTGCGTTTAAAATATCTCGACAAACCCCAAATCTCTTTTACAGACTTAACTTCAATGTTAATTATGCAAGAATTTGATATCTATCGCATCTTGACAGAAGATGCACATTTTACCCAAGTCGGCTTAGGATTTCAACTTGAACCTAGCTCCTTTTGATTTGCTGAAATAGTGATTATTAGCTAAAACCCTCTTTCGATCAACTGTTAAATTTTGTAGAGCGATTAGATATTAAGGATTTAGGCGATCGCCCTGCAAATATAGCTCAAGCTCACAGAAATCCAAACAGATTTCTACGAGCTTGAGCTAGTGATTCTTATTTAATTGCTAAAAATACTAATGAACCTCGCCGCGTTTGGCTTCAGCATCAATAGGTTTGGTGAAATACACCAGTAGCAACTGCCAGAAAATCGCCACAAATAAAGGCAACTTCTGCAAGGTCTTCACAAACTGAGGGCGATCGCTATCATTAATTGCCGTCAGCTTAAAATTGTAATCAGCACATTTCTCTAATCTAGGGAAAAAGTCGGGATGACTGGTATCAAGCACCGCAGGAAACGCACTAATCGCAGTGTGATTAGTATTGACCACAACTTGCTTGTTATATTCACGAGCATCTAAACCAATAGATTTATAGAAATCAGCCCGTTCAAATACGGTAATCGTATGCGTCGCAAATACTGTCAACAGGAAAAAACGCGCCCATAGTTTAGCCTTCCATGTACCCCATAGCGCTGGCTGCGATCGCAACAACACCTTAAAGAAATCACCATGACGATTCTCATCTTGACACCAGCTTTCAAAGTATTTGAAAAGTGGATAGAATTGATTTTCAGGATGATCCTTCAAATGGTAATGCACGAGAATATAGCGCCAGTAGCCAATTTTCTCTGATAGATAAACAGAATAGATCACCCATTCTGGTTTAAAGAAAGTATAACTGCGTTTTTTGGTCATATTCACCAAGTCCAACGACAGATTAAAATCCTTCATCGCTTTATTCAAAAATCCTGCATGACGTGCTTCATCCCTTGCCATAAGGCTGAAGGCTTCAGCGAGGAGTGGACTGCGATCGCCTAGTTGACGAGACAATTCTTTAAATAGCAGAAATCCAGAGAACTCTGAAGTGCAAGAGCGTTCTAGAAAATCAATAAAAGCAGCGCGGGTTTCACCGTCAATATGTTCCCAAGATTGTAAAAATTCTTGATCCCGTTTGTAGTGATAGCGATTGTAGTCGGTGCGAAGCTCTTCAACTACAGCTTCCAGTTCCGCCTGTTGCGACGAGACATCCATCTTGGCAACTGCATCATAGTCAGTGGTGTAGAACCTTGGAGTTAATAGAGTTTCTTTAACAGGAACTTTGATGCCATCATGGAGGAGTTCTGGTTCGGGTCTAGATTGAATTGAAACCATAGTAGTAATTAGTTTTAGATTTTTTTATAAAGTTAGAGATTTTTGATCCCCCTCAATCCCCCTTGTAAAGGAAGAATTAAATTCTCCCCCCTTTACAAGGGGATCTATTGATTTTGAAAAAACTGAACCATCTTTTTGTCTTCACCCTTGATATGGTGAGCCAACCATTCAGTGAGAAATTGCGTAATTTCTGTTGTTACCGCTTCGGTATTGCGATCGCGAAATTTCAGCAGCAAATTATCGACTTTGGACAAGAGACAATCGTGAGTTTGCTTGTGGCGATCGTAATCAGGATAGTCTACCCTCATCATCAAAGCTTCTTCTGTTTGAAAATGCTCGATGGTGTGATTAGCTAGACATTCCAGAAGCACTTGCATTGTATAAGTATCTTTTCTGGTGACAACAGCATCATGGAGGGCATTAACAATCTCAAATAGATGTTGATGTTGTCCATCGACCTGTGAGTTGCCAGTGTTGTATTCCTGTTGCCAATAAGCGATCGGTTTAGTCAAAGTAGAAAGCATAGATTTATAGAAAGAATTTATGTGTTATGGATATCGAAATCCATTTGTCCTCGAAAGCCTGTAAAAACGTAAGTGCCATCCTTAAGAACATGAATTTCTGTTTGATCGCTTGCCCAATCAATTTTGTCGGCAAAAGCAGGATTAAAAATATGTAACCGCTGATTGCGAGACGAAACAGGAGAATCGGGTTTATGAATGGCAAGAGCAGAAACATAGGGTCCATCGATCAAAATATCCAGTTGGTCGAGGAGATCCTCGACTCCCTCAGGAGCACTAGGCGATCGCAGTTCCGATAATGTGTACCCAGTAAAAGACATTACATTCAGTCCTGCGGCTTTGACCTGCCTTGCTAGGGCTGCTAGAGCAGTTGCCTGCAAAAATGGCTCACCTCCAGAAAAGGTGACTCCTTGATTGGCTGGTTCGCTGAGAATTCGTTCTGCGAGTTCCTCCACTGACACGAGTTGATTAACGGCTAAAGACCAAGAGGCTGGATTAAAGCAGTCTGGACATTCGCGCCAGCAACCCTGTACCCAAACCACAGCACGACAACCAGGTCCATTTACCTCAGAACGATTAAGATAGCCCATGATATTGAGTTGTGGTGTCATGATTAACCTCTAATGTTGCTTCGATCTCAAGCTTAGCTAGACTGCTTTTGAGAATTTCTCAATATTTTGCTTTTTAAGGTATGCATCAAACACTGAGGCAATATTACGGATTAACAAGCGTCCTACAGGAGTGACCTCAATGCGATCGTGGTCTATGTTGAGCAAGCCATCTGCCTGTAACTGACGCAATTTCACACGCTCTGAATCAAAGTATTTGCCAAAGTCGCGATCGCAGGTCAAATGATATTTAGATTCAATCTCATCCTGTGAGAGTTCAAATTGACACATCAGTTCCATAATTATGGAACGACGCAAAATATCATCGGCATTGAGGGTGACACCACGTTCGATTGGCAATTCGCATGCATCAATTGCTTTGTAAAAGTCCTGTAAACCTTTATAGTTTTGGGTATAGACATTTTGTAACATGCTGATGGAAGTCATGCCAAAGCCCAAGAGGTCAGATTCAGGCTTAGTGGTATAACCCTGAAAGTTACGGTGCAAATTGCCTTCACGCTGAGCGATCGCTAGTTCGTCATTAGGCTTAGCAAAGTGATCCATACCGATAAACACATAACCATGAGTGGTTAAAGTTTCAATCGTCATTTGCATAATTTGCAACTTCTCTTCAGGAGATGGCAAAGTTTCGGGATCAATTTTCTTCTTTTGTAATGGCTTCAGCCAAGGCACATAGGCGAAGTTAAATACCGCAATGCGATCGGGATTAAGGGCGATAGTTTTGTCAAGGGTTTCGCGAAATGTCTCTAGGGTTTGATATGGTAATCCATAGATTAAATCCACATTCACCCCTTCAAACCCCACTTCGCGCATCCAACGCATTCCATCAAAGAGCATCTCTTCTGGCTGAATCCGATTGACAGCTTCTTGCACTTTGAGATTAAAATCCTGAATGCCAAAGCTAATGCGATTAAATCCAAGATTTTTTAAACCTTGCAAATATTCCTTAGTTAGCGATCGCGGATTTACTTCGATGGAGATTTCTGCATCGGCTGCAAAGGTAAAACGCTCTTGCAGACAATGCCACAGACGTTCCACTTGATCGAAAGAGAAATAATTGGGAGTACCGCCTCCCCAATGCATTTGTTGTACTAAGCGATCGCGATCTACCGTTGCCGCAACCTGCTCAATATGTCGCATCAAGTAGCCTAGATATGGTTCGGCAATTTCTTTGCGAGTACTAATTACAGTGTTGCAGCCACAAAAATAACAGGGTGCATCACAAAAGGGAATATGAGCATAGAGAGATAAAGGAGTCTTCTGTAAATTACCTGATGCGATCACTCCTCGAAAATCCATCTCATCAAAATTTTCGCTTAACTCTGTTGCAGGTGGGTAACTGGTATAGCGTGGAACTGGCTGATTATACTTATGTAATAAATTAATATCAAATTTGACCGCTTGTGACGTACTCATCCACTGAATCCTTGTATTTTTATATATTGATTTTGAATTTGACTAAAACAAATTCAAAACCGTAAAGTTTTATTTTTAAGCGAAATGTTTTATCTAAGCCGCATGACTGTGACGCTCAGTACTACCAGCCCGATCCTGCTTGGTGAGCAGTTCAAAAACATGGGGATCGAGGACGGCTCTGACATCAGCTTCTAGCTCATCTACTACATTCCGATTAAGTGTAAAAGCATAGTTCGCCTCTTCCACAATTCTTAAAATTGTAGATTCATCAATAACTAGAGAATCTAGTGCTTGACGATACTTCTCTTTAAAATCTTTTTTTGCCTCAATGGTAGGCAACTGCTCAAATTCATAGAAAGTCGTACCGCGATCGCTTGGCAGATCTAGAGCCGAACGAATAATAAGCTTCAAGGCTTGTCCGCCCGACAAATCACCCATATAGCGTGTATAGGAATGGGCAATCAAAAGGGGCGGATCAGTATTAGAAATTTCCTTGAGGCGATCAACATAAACTTGTCCTGCCTTAAGTGGGACGATGTGCGATCGCCAATTATCCAATTGCCAATCGTCACCATAATAAAAAGCTAAATCTTTCTCTAAGCTTGACTGGCGCTCGAGTTCTGGGAAATAGATCTTGCCAACGATTGGATGTTCAGAATGATGCTTTAATTCTACTTCGAGCGTACTGTAAACAAGATAGAGATTAGCCAATAATTTTCTAAAAGGAACAATTTCCACAATACCCTTGAGAAAGCACTTCATAAATGCAGTGTTCTCAGTGACAGTATGGGACTTTTGTGTACCTTCGCGCAGACGGGTAGCTAAGTGACTAGTCATTGGTATACTCACGAAACTTAATCACTGCATCCTAAACCTTATACATATATATAATGTCAAGCAAAGTTTTGTAACCAAAAAGAGAGAGGCTGCTGAGCGGCCTCTCTCTTTTTAGACAACTATTAAACAACTAATTGATATTTGACCTGAGCTAATCGATACAGTGGTCGCCATACCAAGCGATTGGTCATCACAACTAGCAATGACATCACAATTGTCGAAGCCAATAAAAGCGGAAAATCACCCACATCAGAGGCTTGCGTAATCGTCGAGCCTAATCCTGTTGCTGTCAGCAACCTGCCTTGAAACTTGACATATTCACCTGCGATACTCGCGTTCCATGCTCCACCAACAGCCGTAATGATCCCCGTCACTAAATACGGAAAAATCCCTGGCAGAATTAGAGTGTTCCAACGTTGCAAGGGCGAAAGTTTATACACTCGCGCAGCTTCAAAAAGTTCCGAGGGAATGGCTTGCGCCCCCGCAATAACATTGAAAAGGATGTACCACATACTTCCTAAAGTCATCAGAATCACTGCGCCAATGTCCAGACCACCTGCCATATTTCCTAAATACAATAATAGAATCGGAAATAAAGCCGTCGCAGGAACTGAAGCGGCTATTTGGACAATTGGTTGTAAAAATTGGGCTAGTTTGGGATTGCGACCGATCGATACGCCAATGGGAACCGTAATAATCAATGAAATAATCAAGACGATAAATACCCGAATAGCAGTGAACAAAGCGCCTATCGCTACTTGTTTCCATGAGTTCAATGGCATACTACTCAGTAACGCGATCGCACTTGATACACCGCTCAAAACTATAAAACCAGCTAGCCCAACTAATAGCCAGTTAAACCAATTGATCCATTTCGATGTTTTATGCTGGCTGATCAGAGAGCTTGGAGCTTTACGCCTAAAGCTATGATTAACAGCTTCAGAGATTGGCATAAACAAGCGATCGCTAATAATTCGCATCGTAGGCGATCGCCTTAAAAAATCTAACACTCGCGATTCTGGTACTTGAGCCGCTTCAACTGTCTCATTCTTGAACTTCTCCGCCCAAGCAATTAGCGGTCGCCACACAAAATAATCAATAATCGTAATTATGCCAATTAAAACTGCTAACCCACTAAAAATCGCCAAATCATCCCCTGCATCCGCTGCCGCCTTCAAAAAGGAGCCGAGTCCGGGAAGCGTAAAGTCGCGATTGGAGAGCGTAAATGATTCTGTTTGCATCAAAAAGAACCAGCCACCAGCTACGGACATCACACTATTCCACACTAAACCCACTACCCCCGAAGGAAGTTCTAAAGTCCAGAAACGCTGCCATGCCCCAAGTCGATAAACTTGACTTGCTTCGATCAATTCTTTGGGAATACTACTTAGGGATTGATAGAAACTAAAGGTCATATTCCAAGTCATACCCGTAAAAATCAGCAAGATTGAAGCAATTTCGATTCCCAATCTCTGTCTAGGAAATAAACCGACCAAAGCAAGTACAACCGCAGGCAAAAATGACAGTACAGGAATTGATTGCAGAATATCTAATAGAGGAATAAGCACCTTTGACCATAAAGTTGACCGATAAGCAACATAGGCATACAAAAGGCTAAACGCTAAGGATACTAAATAGGCAGCTAGCATTCTTACTAATGTCTGTAATGTATAGCTTGGTAAAAAGCTCAGCGATAGATTAACTACATAGCCACTTTCGTATGTACCTGTAAAATTCCTAGCAGTCTGCACAATGATGAATATAAAAGCAATAATCGCCAAAGGCAGTAAGACATCACCAAGGCTCCAACGTACGCTAAATTTTGATTTGGGATCGATAGTGGGCTGATACATAAGCAATCCAGACTAAAAATGAATTGGGTGATTTGCATTTACAGTAATTTACGATCAAACGAACCACAATAAATTCTTGAAAAGTGTTGCTTCGCAACACTTTTCAAGAATTTATTGGTTTGGGTTTGAGCACAAAGCGCTGTAAGGTAGACGGCTCTTTACGCTGCCTACCTTAATTTATTCGGACTCTTCCGTTTCTGTAGTACTCTCTTCAATGAAGATTTCACCTGAAGGTTCGTCATAGCTAAATAATTCAGCATAGCGACCCCAGTCCATGGCTGTCCTAAGTTGGCGATGAGCTTCTTTACTAGTGAAATGATTCTCTAAAATATCAAGAACTAATTCCTCAGAAATACGATGATTTCGCTTGGCTTGCAAAAGCTGACATATTTGTTGGACTAAGCGAATATTCTTTTGCAAGAGATCGCGGATAATGGCTTTGCGCTCATCAATATTACTATTAATAAAATTCTCACCGATCGCTGATAGTTGAATGTCACCCTCCGTGACCGCAACTAGTTCCATTAGTTTGCTAGCGTCCACAATTGGCAATATATCATCGACTTCCAATAAAAGTTCTTGAGCAATTCGATATAGGTCTTTATCTTGACGACCTTCTAGAAGTTCCAATAAACCAGCTACTGAGCCAATGCGAACATGGGGAAGAGATTGATATTTTACTTGAGCTTTAGGCTCAGAAGTGGAAGTCGTGGTGGTGGCAGCCTGAGTTGATAAATCTGGCAGATCAGGATTTGTCAAGATCTTGTAAACTTGGTCAACTAAAACTTGGAATTCAGGACTTTTGCGATCGCGATAGTGCGGTAAAGTAATTGGCAAATCAGCACGAATCCGCCCAGGGTTACGACCTAGCACAATCACGCGATCGGCTAATGTCACAGCCTCTTCGATCCCATGGGTCACAATCAAAATTGACTTAGTGGGAATACGTTTTTCTAACCAAAGGTCAAGCAATTCAAAGCGTAAGTTTTCTGCTGTTAATACATCTAATGCCGAAAATGGCTCATCCATACATAACAGTTCTGGCTCAACCGCCAAAGCTCTGGCAAAGCCAACCCGCTGGCGCATCCCCCCCGACAGTTCCTTGGGGTAAGCATTTTCAAATCCGTCTAGACCAATCACATCAATCATCCGAAGTGCTTTTTGCTCTCTGGTATCCTTTGCTTCTCCTTTCGCCTTCAGTCCAAGTTCTACATTCTCTAGAACAGTTAACCAAGGATACAGCGCAAAATTTTGAAAAACGATTGCTACTCCTGGATTTAATCCTACTAATGGGCGATTGTAATAAAGTACTTTCCCAGTAGAAGGTGGAATTAAACCTGCAATCATTCGCATTAATGTTGATTTGCCTGAGCCTGATGGTCCTAACAAAGCAATAATTTCACCTACTTGCAACTGACAATTAATATTTTCAATAATCGAAATAGTCTGCCCATTTGGTTGTAAGTAAGACTTACCGACACCCTCTAAGGCAACAAAGCTATTTTTTGCTGCTTTTTGAACCATAATGTTATCTGTGCAGGTATTTTGAGCTACATAGATAGGGAAGTTTTCGCTACCCAACCCAATACATTATCAACTAAGAAAGCTCAGAATTTACACTACATATATTTCTCATGAACTTGGGATGGCTTAATCTATATTTTTATAATAGCTATGCTTCGCATGGCTTTTATAAAAATATATTTTTATAAAATATATTGGTTCGCTTATTCACAACTTGTTGTAAGTTAGTCTAAAGTCCATTGTAGATATAGCAAATATAGGACTTACGCAAAAATGCCCTAAAATCCTCATTTTACCGTAAGGGCAATTCATGAATTGCCCCTGCATCTCGTTCTTTTGCGTAAGTCCTAAAATAATCACCCAATTCCTTAGATTGGATCGCCATAAAATTCTTTTTAATTGTTAGATAATGTCCTACTCTCTCATCTCTGTTCCTCTGGGCACATTTCAAGTTAATGAACTTCTCTTCGCTGAAAGTGTAGATGAGTCAAATTTTGATCAAGTTTCTCAGCTACTGGAGAAATCAGTTAAATTTTCACTAATTGTACCCACTTACAATGAGAGCAAGAATTTAGCAAAGTTAGTGGAAATCCTGACTCAGTTATTAAATAATTATTTCCAAGAAAACTATGAGTTAATTATCGTTGATGATAATAGTCCAGATTTGACTTGGCAAGTTGGACTAGATCTCATGCCAAACTATCCTCAATTGCGCGTAATGCGTCGGCAAGGAGAAAAAGGGCTTTCGACAGCAGTGATTCGTGGTTGGCAAGCTTCGCAGGGAGAGATTTTAGGTGTAATTGATGGAGACTTACAACATCCGCCAGAAACGCTGATTAAGATGCTTGATGAGATGGTGAATGGAGCAGACTTAGTGGTGGCTAGTCGCCATGTTGAGGGAGGTGGTGTCAGTGATTGGGGATTTATGCGGCGGGTTCTATCAAGGGGCGCACAGATGCTAGGGTTGCTCATTCTTCCTAATGTAATCGGTCGAGTTTCCGATCCGATGAGTGGCTATTTTATGGTCAGGCGTAGCGCGATCGCAAATTACCCGATGAATCCTTTAGGTTACAAAATTTTGATCGAAGTACTTGGTCGCGGCAATATTGGCTCTGTTGCTGAGGTTGGCTATGTATTTCAAGAACGGCAAGAAGGCGAGAGCAAGGTAACTTGGCGACAATATGTGGATTATATTTTGCATCTATTGCGCTTGCGTTCGCGTGGTCGAATTACCAAACTACGTGAAAAATTACGAGTTCCTGTCAAACGTTTTCTCAAATTTGGACTTGTTGGCTTTAGTGGCGTATTTGTCGATATGGCAATCTTCTATTTACTTAGCGATGCTTCTACTATGGGATGGGGACTAACACGCAGTAAGATAATTGCGGCTGAAGTGGCAGTTCTCAATAATTTCCTTTGGAATGATCTTTGGACATTTCGGGATCTTGCTCAGCAACAATTTGGGCGGAGAAAATTAATTAAGCGATTTGTGAAGTTCAATCTTATTTGTTTAGTGGGAATTGGATTAAATTTAATTATTCTCAATTTTCTTTATAACAATTTACATATAAATAAATATCTCGCTAATCTCATCGCGATCGCGATCGTCACAATTTGGAACTTCTGGTTTAATCTCAAACTTAGCTGGAGAGTCACCCAAACCAAATAATATATAAAGTGCTGCTAAGCAGCACTTTATATATTATTTGGTTATTTATGATTACATTGCCTACTTGGGTAACTTTATCGAGATTAATTGCTATCCCGATTATTTTTGGACTGTTTCTTTGGCAAGATAGCGAACTTAGTCGCTTAATTGCTTTAAGTGTATTTATAATCGCCGCAATTACCGATTGGCTGGATGGGTATTTAGCAAGAAAACTTAATCAAATAACTGAACTGGGGAAATTTCTTGATCCCCTTGTCGATAAAGTTCTGACGATCGCCTTATTTTTGTTGTTCATTGAACTTGGTCAGGTTCCTGCTTGGGCCGTATTTTTAATTATTACGCGAGAACTATTGATCACGGCTTGGCGTGGTGCGCCGAGTACTGCGAGTCAGGAAGCTTCT
>Ga0315899_10005664_pt1 | contig 13465 bp, 7 predicted proteins | sample LakEriMetagenome_2_FD_203518 | JGI IMG/M metagenome (GOLD analysis project Ga0315899, IMG submission 203518) | Freshwater fungal communities from buoy surface, Lake Erie, Ohio, United States - Buoy 4 MA112 | ecosystem: Environmental > Aquatic > Freshwater > Lake | place: USA: Lake Erie, Ohio...
CAGTTCCCGCGCGGCTTCACGCTCGGCGGCCGGGTCCCGGCTCCAGCCTCCCTGTTCCTTCGCCCCGAGACCAAGCGGAAACCGGGCGTCCGGAGCTTCCGCATAACGAAATGACAACTCCGCAAGCCGCACGGTCTCGCCAAACGGTATCCCGCTGTACCAACCCACGTACCCCACAAAAGGATACTCCGCAAAGAGCCGCAGCACCGGACGCGGTTCGCCCGGAGGCGACTCCATGACCTCCCCGTTCCCGCCAGGCACGACCGTCCGCAGCGGTTCCTCAGACAGATAAACCTCTCTCTCCGGGGGCTGCGGAAGATCACTCCGCGGCACATAGCCCCGGCTCACCGCCGCCAGCACCGCCGCAAACGCATGCTTGCAGTTGCGCCCCACCGGACAACTGCACGCCGTCTCGAATCGCTCGATCCCGAATCCACTCACCTCCACAAAGACCTCGCAGTCGCCCCGGTCCCGTGTCGCCACCTTCGCCTCGATCTGCACCACCGCCCCCAGCGCAGCCCGGCGTATTCCGAAAACCAGCCTCGCCCCGTACAGCGAAAGCACGGAATTCCGCAGCTCCCCAGGCAAGCGGTCCAGCCAAGCCGCCCGCGCCAGCACCCCCCAAAGCGTCAATCCCCTCACCGTCTCTCCCCTTCCCCGCTCCTCACGGAAAAATCTCCGCAGAAATCCCCGCAGTTTCCTTGAATACTCCAGTCTCCCGCGCGTCTCATCCCCAACGCAACCCTATCATGAAACTCCGCACCCTCCCACTGCGCCTCCTCCTCGCCATCGCCCCGGCGTTTCTGCTCAGCAGCTGCTACTACGACTACGGATACTGCCCGCCGCCCGCCGTCTCCCCAGGATACTGCGCACCCCCAGTGGTCGTCGCCCCTCCCGCCGTCGTGGTCCGTCCTGCCCCCGTCTGGGGCTATGGAGGCGGTTACTGGGGAGGATACCACCGTCAGGGCTGGGGTGGCTACGGCGGTGGATGGCACCGTTACGGCAACGGCTACGGCTACGGAGGCTGCTACTGATCCCTGCGCTCTCAGAGCACTCCCGTCGTCTTGAGCTGGTGGAACAACCATACCACCAGCGCCAAGGCCAGCAAAATCAGCCCAAAAGCCGATACCGCCTGGCCTGACCGCGCCCGGTTCTCCAGCTGCTGCTGATACCGCGTGCGCGGAGCCCGGCCCATGCCATCCTCATCCGCCAGAATCATCCCCGACCGCGTCCGCGACGGAAAAACCGTCTGCGCCCCATCCATCGGAATCGCCACATTCAAACGATGCAGCTTCTCGTTCAATTGCGCCTCACGCGCCTTAACTTCCCGGAGCCGACGCTGCAGTTCAGCCGATTGATCCCGATCCGATGGACGACGCTGTTTGGATGACATGACGAGGAAATGAGTTAGGAATGGCCGGAACGATCGCTGTGTCAATCGCCCCTCATTCCTTAATATTACACATTTCCTAGAAATTCCAGTTTTTTTATCTTTTTCAGCGCAAAAAAGGCCGGAATGCCAGCAGTGAGGGCGGTTAGCACCATCAGAGCAGCCGCCGAACCGAGCAGAAACCATTCCTGCAGGGCGTCGCCCGATGGACGCACGGCGCGGAAACCCGGCCAGATGAAAAGGGGCAGAAACGCGAGGATGTAGAGGAAATTCAGGATCAGGCAGAGGGTGCCGCCGAATCCGGAAACGATGCGGGCCGGGCTGGGGTCGTGGAAATTCGGAAAGAGCACCCCGAGACTGAGGGCAAGCGAGGTCAGTCCGCCGCTCATGAGAACGATGGCCCCGCAGTAATGAAGCATTTCTCCGGACTTCATGCCCAGCCGGAGGCCGGAAACGAGCATGAGCGTGGCGGTGCCTGCTGCCAGGATGCCCCCGAACAGCAACAGCTTGAGCCGGAAAACCCGTTCCAGCCCCACAGGCGAAAGCCCGAGGATCCAGAGCCGCCGACCTTCAAGGCTGAACATCGGAAAGACAAAGCGGGTCGTGAGCGTCGACAGCGTCAGGCCGCAGACCGCGAAATTCAGACTGCTCAGCATGAGCCGGAAATACGGACGGTCAGGGTCGCCATCCATGGCCCGGTTGAGATTGGCAGCATAAACCAGCAGCATGGAAAAAACCACGGCACTTGGAATCCACTGCGCCGGATCACGCCGGAATTCCCTCAGGTCCTTGCGGATGAGAGCGGCCGTATCGCGCCGCAGAAAGGGCAGCCAGCGCGTCCAGCCAGGCGCAAAGGCCGCCGCAGCACTGCCCGCAGAAGGCTTCCGGCGGGTGCGTCCGACCCTGCGGGCCTGACTCAGATTCCATGCCCGGTAGGTCGCCGGACTGGCCACCACAAGGCAAACCCAGCCCGACAGAAGCACCCAGCTCGCGAGGAGCAGACCGAAGAAGGTGCCGCGCGCCGCAAATCCCCTCGCCCACAGCAGCATCTGCTCGGCCATCCACGCGCTCGGAAGATAGCGGTTCATGCTCGCTTCCGTGTACCCCATGACGCTGGAGAAGGCATTCTTGATCCCCGTGGTCGCAGCAATGTGATCGAAATCCGGGGCTCTCCGCCAGCTCAGCACCAGGGAAACAAGCGCCGCGCCTCCCAATGCCGCCAGCACGGCCCGCAGCGCGGGTCCCCACCAGCGAACCAGCCCGATCACCAGCAGCGCCGCCACCATGGCCGGCAGCACCAGAAACAGAGGATAAACCGCCAGACTGCGCACGTAGAAGCCCGGCCCCGCCCCGAACGTACTGCCCACGGACGCCAGCAGCGGCGCACTGAGCACCGCCAGTCCCCAGCTGCTCACCAGAAACGATTCCACCACCTTCCAGCAGAGAATCGACCGCGGATCCAGTGGCGTCGTCAGCAGCCACGGCGTCTCCTTCCCACGGAAAATCCCGGAATACAGCAGAATGCTGTTCGAAAAAACCAGCATCAGAAAGAAGAAGAAGTACGCCATGTACACAATCCGCTCGGTCAGCAGCAAACCCACCCCCGGCAGCGTGACCATGTAATTCAGCCCACGGCAGAACAGGAAATACCCCGCCACCAGATAGGCGGCCAGAAACAGCGTGATCGTTCCCGCCATGAGCCGGGAACGCTGCACCGACTGCACCGTGCGGGCCGTGAAAATCCTCCAGTGCACCCGGGCCAGCACGGCAATCTCGCGCGCCAGATTCATGCTGAAATCAGTGGGTCGTCCACAAACCGGCAGGGCAGCGCCAGCGCCCGCTTCAGCCTCCTCAGATACTCGCTGCGCGGAATCTCATGCGCCCCGAACCGGCTCAGGTGGTCAGTCGTCCACTGGGTGTCCAGCAGGGTGAAACCCCGGTCGTCCAGCCTCCGCACGAGCGCATGCAGCGCCACCTGCGATGCCCCGCTCTCCCGCGAAAACATGCTTTCGCCGAAAAATGCCCCGCCGATCGCCAGGCCGTACAGCCCGCCCACCAACCGGTTCCCCTGCCACGCCTCCACAGAGTGCGCATACCCCCTCTCATGAAGCCGCGCATAGCTCCGCAGAATCGTCCCGTCAATCCACGTCGATTCCCGGTCGGCACAGCCACGCATGACCGCCGTGAACGCCGTATTCAGACGGATCTCGAACAGATTCTTCTTCAGCAGCTTCCGCAACCCGTGCGGCACATGAAATTCCCGGATCGGAATGATCCCGCGCGGATCCGGCGAAAACCATCCCAGTTCCCCGTCCGGCATAGCCATCGGAAAAACCCCCTGCGCATAAGCCTCCAGCAGCAAATCAGGATCGATCATCTCGGCACATTCTGAAGAAGACATGGTTCCGGTTTCCGTTCCCCCGGCAGCAGCATCGGCCCGGGCTTTTCCAAGGATGCCCCGGAACTTCCCCGCCGCAAGAGAAGGTCCCTTGCCCATCCCTAATCTAATTCCAGAAAATCATTGCGCCCAGCCCATCCTTCCCGCTATCCCGTCGCCGGCCTCCGGAAACCACCCGGAGACCTCCCACCACCAACCAGAACCACCACCATGCCCGGATACTTCGAACTCAAGACCGCCACCAGCGGCAAACCCCATTTCACCCTCAAGGCCGCCAACCACGAGGTCATTCTCAGCAGCGAAATCTACGAATCGAAGGCCGCCGCCCTCGCCGGCATCGAATCCGTCCGCAGCAACGGCGGCGACCCCGCCTCATTCGAAAAGAAAACCTCCACCGCAGGCCAGCCCTACTTCGTCCTCAAGGCCACCAATGGCCAGGTCATCGGAGCCAGTCAGATGTATGCCTCCGACGCCACCCGCGACATCGGCATCGTCTCCGTCATGGCCAATGCCCCGACCGCAGAAGTACGCGAAATCTAATCACAACCGCACCGACCCGGACGAGGACGGAAGATTACCGGGATTTCCAGACAGGGAGGATTGACGGGCGCATCGTTTTCTGATGCACTCCCGCCGTAAATTAATCTTTTTCTAACAAGGAAAAGACTCCCCCCCTGCCTCATGAAATCCCTGCCCATCCTTGCCGCGGTCGCCCTGACGATTCCGTCACAGGCCACCGACGTTCTGTCTGACAATTTCGACGCGCCGGACAACGCGAACTTCGACGCCTCGGCCCAGACCGGGCGCCGGGGTGGTCTGCTCGGGCCCGCCGTCCAATTGCGTTCGTCGATGATCCAGCATGGCATCGTCGGCAATCGCCTCAACATGCTGCGCGCCGGCGGCGGCGAAGGACGTGTCCGCTTCCACCAGGCCCAGAATCTGGGAAGCTGGCACGACTTCGCCTCAGGTCCCGCCGGAGCCACCATTCTCACGGAAGATGGCTTCAAGGTCGAATTCGACTGGCTTCCGGTCAATAACACGGACACCAACTGGGTCGAATTCTCGGTCGGCGTGGGCACCGTCGCCCAGATCGGCAGCGAGCCACCCGTACGCGTGAATCACGCCCAGACCGACTTCGGCATTCTCCTCCGCCACAACGGAGGATCCCAGTTCTTCGATAACGGTGTCGCCACCAACGGCGGCAATTCCCCGGCCACCAATGCGGTCCGCCGGGTCGTCATCGAGTACCGCTTCCCCGACTTCAGCGACGGCACCAGCGTCACCGTTAACGCATCAGTCGATGGCACCGCCGTCGTCACCAACCGCGTCTTCCAGTGGGACAACAACCTCGGCAGCCTCTACATGGAACTGGGAGCCAATGCCTCGAACACGAAAATCGACAACTTCGTGATCCGCGGTCTCAATCCGAAGTTCCTCCCAGCCGCCAGCACCAGCGTCTTCTTCTCGTCGACTGACCCCGGCGGACTCGTCGCCGAATTGTCGGGCACCCTCAATGGCTCCCCGGAAGCCGGAACCTTCGCTCTCGTCCCGGGAACCGGCGACACGGACAACGCCCTCTTCACGATCAATGGGAACCGCCTCGAACCCTCGGGCGCCCTCGACTTCCTCAATGCTGCCGACGGCACCACCTACTCCGTGCGCATCCGTGGCACGGGCACCGCATCAGGAACCACCTCGGAGCGCGTCTTCCCCTTCACCCTCATCAGCGATACCGACCGCGACCGACTCGGCGACGTCTGGGAACAGGCACGCGCCGGGAATCTGACCGACCTCTCCGGCACAGCAACCGGACCGGGCCCGGGGGCGGGCAGCGGGAACTTCGATGGCGATTCCCTCAGCGATGCCGCAGAATACCTCCTCAGCCGTTCGGGCTACCCGGACATCAATCCCAAACTCGCCGACAGCGACGGCGACTCCCTCGAAGATGGCGCCGAACTCAACCCGGCCGCCCCGCGCCTCGCCACCAATCCCACCAATCCGGACACGGATGGCGACTGGCTCGGCGACGCCGCGGAAACCAATACCGGCGTCTTCGTCAGCAGCACGAACGCAGGCACCAACCCGACCGTCTACGACAGCGATGGCGATCAGTACCCCGATGGCTTCGAAGCCCCCAACGGCGGGAACCCGCTCGACATCGCTTCGCTGCCCACCTCCCTGCCGCAGGGATTCGCCCTCGGAATCGTCACCGATGAAGCCAGCACCGGCATCAGCACGGAACACCAGTACACTCACAAGATCAGCGGCGGCTCCGCCACTTCCATCAATGGCGTCGACCTCGATGTCCTCGACACCGTAAGCACCCCGGCAAACTTCGCATGGAATGGCTTCGCCGGCGGCAAGAACATCATCGGCCCAGGCATCAACAACGGAGAATGGCAGCCAGCCGCCGGCAATGTCACCGGCTCAGGCAACGCCACCCTCTTCGGCACGTTCACCTACTCGGGAGCCGGATCCACCCCGGGCAACCGCCAGTCCTTCACCCTCTCGGGCCTCGAACCGGGCCTCACCTACGAATTCCGGCTCTTCATCCGCAAATGGGCTGGCTCCACCGTCCGCCCGGCCGCTCTCACATTCACCAATGGCACGGAACGCCGCGGCTTCTCCATCCTTGAAGACCGACCCGGCACCGTCCTCGGCAACGGCAACGACAACAGCGCCTACTACCTCAGCTTCACCTACACGGCAGCCGCTGCGGAAATGACCGTCGAAGCCCTCGTTCCGCCCGTCTCCTCGGCCAATGGCAGCTTCCACATGTACGGCCTCACCAACCGCGCCGCCGGTGAACCTCCCCCGCTCGCCATCTCCAGCGCCGAACGCGCCCCGGATGGATCACGCATGACGCTCCGCATCCAGTCGCGTCCCAACCGCATCTACGCCGTCGATTTCTCCCGCAACCTCTCCACATGGGTCGAACTCACGGATGCCCTCCCATCAACAGGATCGCTCACGGTCTTCGAAGACGCGGTCGCTTCCGGCTTCGAGAAAGCCTTCTACCGGGTCCGCGATGTGACCCCGCCATAAGCCAGATCTACGCTTCCTCCCCCCTCCGCCGGAGAACGATTCACTGGCCCGCACCTGCTGGCCGGCACATCGTTCTCCGGCGGTTTCCCTTTCCACCCCTTCCCCTCGCGCTCACCCATGAATTCCCGGACCCCTTTCCTCCCGGCTGCGGCCCTGCTCCTCACCGCGGCCCCGCTCTGCGCCGCTCCCGACTCGGTCGTCGTCTTCAACGAAGTCCAGTACAACCCAGCCGGCACCACGGAAGCAGGCGAATGGCTCGAGGTCTTCAATCAGATGGGCATCAAAGTCGATGTCTCGGGCTGGCAGATCGACGGCATCGGCTACACGTTTCCAGCCGGCACCATTCTGAATCCGGGCAGCTACGCCGTCGTCGCAAAGTCGCCCACTCAAGGGCAATTCGGACCGTTCCCGGGATCGCTCGCCAATTCGGGCGAACGCCTCCGCCTCGTCAATCACAGCGGACGCATGATGGACGAACTGGAATTCACGGACACCGCCCCATGGCCGCTGGCCGCCGATGGCTCGGGCTGGACCATGGCCAAACGCGCGCCCTACACGTCCAGCGGACCACACGCCAACTGGACGGTTTCCGCCCAGCAAGGCGGCACCCCGGGCATCGCCAATTTCCCGGACGCCTCCCTGCCCCCGCCGACCACCCTAACCAAAATCATCCCGGTGAATCAGCGCTGGAGGTTCGACGAAACGGGCAGCAACCCAGGAGCGGACTGGGCCAGCACCGTCCACCCCGCCAATGCCCCATGGAAGGAAGGCCCCGGAGCCTTCGCCTACGAAACCAGCACCATGAGCTTCCCCACGGGAACCGTCCTCGGCTTCCCAGGACTCAACGATCCCTACGTGACCACCTACTACTTCGAAACGGAATTCGAAGTGAGCGCCGCAAACCTCGCTGACCTGAAATCGCTCCGGCTCCGCCACGCGGTCGACGACGGAGCCGTCTTCTACCTCAACGGCACGGAAATTTTCCGCCACAATCTCCCCCAGGGTCCCGTCACCCCGGCCACCTTTGCCACAGTCAATACGGAAGCCCTCGCGCTCTCGGCAGCCACGCCCGTGCCGTTCCAGGCCCTCCGCATGGGCACGAACCGCCTCTCGGTCGAACTCCACCAGTACGCCCTCGGCAACAGCGACGCCGTCTTCGCCTGCGAACTGGAAACCGAAAACCTCATCCCCCAGCCGGGCGCTCCCCCATCGCTCCGCTTCTCGGAAATCACCGCGGCGTCGGCGTCACCGTACTGGATCGAAATCACCAACACCGGTTCATCTCCCGTCAGTACCGAAGGCCTCGTCATCGCCGCAGGATCGGACCCGGCCCGGCAGTTCACCTTCCCAGCCGGCACCATCGAACCCGGCAGCTTCCTCGTCATTCCCACAGCAGAACTCGGATTCCTGCCGGCCGACGGCGAAAAACTCTTCCTCTTCACGGCCGGCCGCGCCGCCCTCGTCGATTGCCAGGAACAGACGAACCGCCTCCGCGGTCGAGCCCCGGAACGCAGCGGCGCATGGCTCTACCCAGCCTCCGCCACCCCCGGTGCCGCCAACCGCTTCGAGTTCACCGACGCCATCGTCATCAGCGAAATCCAGTACAATCCTCCCGTCCTCGCCCCGGTTCCGGATACCCCGGCCACCTTCCAGTCGGTCACCCTCATCAGTCACGGCGAACCATGGCGCTACAATGCCGCCGATGAAAACCTCCCGGCCGACTGGGCGGCCACACCCCACCACGTGGAAGGAAACTGGCTGAGCGGAAATGCCCCCATCGGCTACGAAACCGCCGCCCTGCCCGTCCCGCTCGCCACCCCGCTGGCCACGTATTCCCCCACCGCGGTCACTTACTACTTCGAACGCGAATTCGAACTCTCCGCCGCTCAGCTCGCCGCCGCGGATTCCATCGAAATCACCCACCTCATCGACGACGGTGCCGTCTTCTACCTCAATGGCACGGAACTCGCCCAGCGCTTCAGCATGCCCGCAGGCCCAGTCGGTCCGGAAACCCTCTCCACCCCGGGTGTCGCCGATGCCACCCTCGTCAGCATGGTCCTCCCCAAAACAGGCCTCGTGGCCGGCACCAACCGACTCTCCGTCGAAGTCCACCAGAACGCCACCAGCAGCAGCGACCTCGTCTTCGGCCTCAAACTCGACCTCCGCTCGCTCGTCTCCCCAGCCATCCCCGGCCAACCCCTCCGCAAGTCGGATAACAAATGGATCGAAATCGCCAACCGCAGTACGCAACCAGTCGACCTCACCGGCTGGGACTTCGGCAGCGGAATCGACTTCGCCTTCGCCCCGGGCACATCCCTCGCCCCCGGCGAACACGCGTGCATCGCCTTCAATGCCGCTGCCTTCTCCAAGGCCTACCCAGCCGCCCGGCTCCTCGGCACCTTCATGGGCTCGCTCTCAGCCACCAGTGACCGACTCGAACTGCGCGACGCCCGCCGCAACCCGGTCGACGAAGTCCGCTACTTCGACGCGGGCTACTGGCCGGAATCTCCGGACGGCGGCGGCACCACCCTCGAACTGCGCGACCTCCGCGCAGACAATGCCGCTCCGGGCGCATGGTCGGCCAGCCATGAAGCCAGCCGCACCGCATGGAAAACCTATACCTACCGCGGCACGGCCGCCGCTTCCAATGGCCCGGATTCCCAATGGATCGAATTCAACATGGGCCTCCTCGGCGCAGGCGAAATCTGGTTCGATGACTTCAGCATCATCGAGGCACCCTCCACCACCGCCGTCCAGAAACTGAACGACACCGGCTTCGACAACGCCGCTGCATGGCGCCTCCGCGGCAATCACCGCCGCGGCAGCGTCATCGCAGAACCCGGCAACCCCACCAACAAAATCCTCCGCCTCGTCGCCACCGGCCCCACCGAACACATGCACAATCAGGTGGAAACCACCCTCAAAAGCTCGGTGGTCAATGGCCGGGAATACGAAATCTCGTTCCGCGCCCGCTGGGTCTCGGGGTCCCATCAGCTCCACTCCCGCCTCTACTTCAACCGCCTCGCCCGCGTCACGACCATCGACCGACCCTCGGACGGCGGCACCCCGTCAGCCCCGAATTCCACCGCAGTCGCCAACGCCGGCCCCACCTGCACGGGCATGATCCACTCGCCCGCCGTCCCCGCCGCCAGCCAACCCATCACCGTCTCCGCAGCCGCCAGCGACCCCGACGGCGTCGCTTCCCTCACCCTCCTCTACTCGGTCAATGGCGGGGCCTTCCAGTCGACCCTCATGACCGCCTCCAGCCCAGGACAGTACGCGGGCGTCATCCCCGGCCAGGCCGCCGGTGCCGTCATCCAGTACTACCTCAGAGCCAGCGACAGCACGGGCACCGATGCCCTCTGGCCGACCGCCGGACCGGATTCCCGCGCCCTCTGCAAGGTCAATGACAACACGGCCGCCACCAACGGATGGCACAATTTCCGCATCATCACGACCAATGCCGACCGCACCCTCATGCACACGGCCACGGAAGTCATGAGCAATGACCGCATCGAAGCCACCGTCATCGACCGCGAAGGCGACATCTACTACAATGCGGGCGTCCGACTCAAAAGCAGCGAACGCGGCCGCAATCAGACGGGCCGTGTCGGCTACAATCTCGACTTCCCGTCGGACGGTCTCTTCCGCGGAGCCCACGGCGGAGTCGCCGTCGACCGCTCGGAAGGCCAGGCTCCCGGCCAGCGCGAACTCCTCTTCGACATGATGATCTCGAATTCCGGCGGCCCCATCAGCCGCTACAACGATTTCATCAAGATCCTCGCCCCCAATCAGGCCCTCACCGGCGGTGCCGTCCTCCAGATGGCCCGCTACGAAGACGTCTTCCTCGACGAACAGTTCGATAATGGTTCGGATGGCAAACTATACGAATACGAACTGGTCTACTACCCCACCACCACCAGCAACGGGACCCCCACAGGAGCGAAACTGCCGGAACCGGACAATGTCACGGGCGTGAGTGTCACAAACCTCGGCGACGACAAGGAACGCTACCGCTGGCACTTCCTCAACAAGATCAACCGCGAGGAGGACGACTTCTCCCCCATCATCCGGTACTGCAAGCTCTTCAGCACCTCAGGAGCCGCCTTCGAAGCCAGTCTCCCATCGGTCATCGACCTCGATACATGGTTCCGCGGCATGGCCTACGCCGTCCTCACCGGAGCAGGCGATAACGCGGCCGCCGGCGACCAGCACAACGGAATCTACTATGCCCGACCCGACGGCCGCATCGTCTTCCTGCCGCACGACATGGATTTCTCCTTCAGCGAAACCCGCAGCATCACAGCCAATCCCCAGTGCGCTACCCTCACACAGTCGCCCGCACGCCGCCGCCTCTACTTCGGTCACCTCCACGACATCATCACGACCACCTACCACAATGCCTACATGTCGATCTGGACGTCGCATTTCGCCTCGCTGCACCCCCAGCAGGATTGGGCCGCGGAACTGACCTACATGACGAACCGGTCGAACAATGTACTCAATCAGATCCGCTCGGCCATTCCACAGACGGCTTTTGCCATCACCACACCCGGCCCGCTCAGCGTCAATGGCAGCACAGCCACCCTCTCGGGGACCGGCTGGGTCAATGTCCGCAGCATCCGCATCGCAGGCAGCACAGAACCCCTCAGCGTCACATGGACCGCCAACAGCACATGGCAGCTCAAGGTTCCCGCCAGCCCGGGTTCCCGCACGGTCACCCTCGAAGCCATCGACTTCAGCGGCAAACTGATCAGCTCGGCTTCCATCGTCATCGAAAACACATCTCCCGTGGAACCGGCCTCGGCAGCCAATCTCGTGGTCTCGGAAATCATGTACCACCCAGCCCCACCCTCGCCAGCCGAACTGTCCGCGGGCTTCACCGACGCAGACCAGTTCGAATTCATCGAACTCACGAATGCAGGCAAAGCCCCGGTCAGTCTCGATAATGTCCGCTTCACAGACGGGGTCGCCTTCGCCTTCACCCCCGGCAGAACCCTGCCTCCAGGTGGCCGTACCCTCACCGTGCGCGACCGCGCGGCCTTCGCCTCCCGCTACCCGCTCGCGGCGGCTTTCATGGCCGACGGTGCCTTCACGGGCGGCACCGGCCTCAATAACAATGGGGAAACCCTCACCCTCGTGGGAGCCGATGGCTTCGTGATCCGTTCGTTTGCCTACAGCGATTCCGCTCCATGGCCCACCACCCCGGACGGCAGCGGCCCCAGCCTCGTCCTCATCGCTCCAGCCTCGCTCCCGGATCACTCCATCGCAGCAAACTGGCGCGCCAGCACCGCAGAAGGCGGAAATCCAGGCAGCGGCGACGCCATCCCGTTCACTGGCAATCCTGCCGCCGACGATGACGCGGACGGACTTTCCGCCCTCATGGAATACGCCCTCGGCTCCAGCGACAATGCGCCCGACCCCACCCGACTCCCCAGTGCCACCCTCACACCCGACGGCTTCATGGAATTCACCTTCACAAGGAATCCAGCCGCGGAAGACGCCACGCTTGCCATCGAATCGTCTCCCAACCTCCTCGCATGGACCACCGGCAGCTTCACCATCGTGTCGGAAATTCCCCGGCCCGACGGCTCCCTCACGGTCACAGCCCGATCCCTCACCCCAGCCACAGGCACCCTCTACGCCCGACTCAAGGCTTCCCTCCGCTGATCCATTCCCGGAGCCGCCGGACGACCCCGGACTTCAGGCTCCGGAGCTTGTCCGCATCGCCTGCACAAGCAACTGTACATGCGTCTCGCCGCGGAACGTGTTGCGGTCGACATAGAACGCAATGTCCCACGGCGGCGGCGGCAGGGGGTCGTGCGCCCCGTTGAACCAGATGCCACCCTTGACCGTTCCATCCTGGTAGAATTCGAATTTCCAGTGCCGCTCACGCAGCAGTTTCGGCTCGTTCACCGGCTGCACGCCGCGGGCGAGAAAAACAGGACGCGCATTCCCCTGACCGAACGGCTGCAGCAGTTCGTAGGCATCAAGAAATTCAAGGGTCAGGTCAGCCAACCTCGTTTCGGCATCAAGATAGAGCTTGGGCTCGAGTTCACTGCCCCGGATCTGGGAACGGATGTGCTCGTGAAACCTCACGGAGAATTCCGCCAGCCGATCCCGGTGCAGCGAAAGCCCAGCCGCCGCATCGTGCCCGCCACCCGCCAGCAGAAGATCCCGGCAGGCATCAAGGGCCGCCACGAGCGATAATCCTTCCACGGACCGGCCACTGCCTTTGCCCAGTCCGTTCTCATCGACCGCAATCACAAACACAGGCCGATGATACCGCCGCGTCAGACGGGCCGCCACAATGCCCACCACCCCCGGATGCCAGCCTTCCGACGCCACCACAAGGCCGGCATGACCTTCCGACGCCAGCACGTCAGCCAGCGATTGCGCCTGCTGCTGCATGAGATGCTCGACTTCCTGACGTTCCCGGTTCTGACGGTCGAGCGCGGTCGCCAGCGCCATCGCTTCGTCACGGTTCCTGCTCAGCAGAAGATCAAGGGCCGTCTGTGCCGTGTCGAGCCGACCGGCCGCATTCAGCCGCGGTCCCAGCCGGAATCCCAGATCCATGCTGTCGAGGGGCGATTTGACCCCGGCCACTTCAATGAGCGCCGCCAGCCCAGGCC
>Ga0315899_10005665_pt1 | contig 13464 bp, 9 predicted proteins | sample LakEriMetagenome_2_FD_203518 | JGI IMG/M metagenome (GOLD analysis project Ga0315899, IMG submission 203518) | Freshwater fungal communities from buoy surface, Lake Erie, Ohio, United States - Buoy 4 MA112 | ecosystem: Environmental > Aquatic > Freshwater > Lake | place: USA: Lake Erie, Ohio...
GCATAATGATTGTCTTTTGTCAATGCGCTCCATTGTAAAATGTAGTTGCCCACCTGGATGACAGAGTCACCCTTAGCGATCTTGCTGCTTTTACCTGGAATTCTTTTAAGCAAAGAACTGCTCCCGGGGTCAAAGTACCAGAACAGGACCTGGTCAGTTTTTGGATCCTGGCTGATGAAATATTGGTAGTTGGATTGGCTCATATGTTTTATTCAAGTGTTAGAATTATGTATGATTCTTTTTGGGTGCGATAGCCGGGAAGCATGGATTATCCTGTGCAGCTTTCTCGCTACAGCGTTCCCAGGCTTCCTCGAAAGTGTAGGTGGGGTGTGGCCATGGGGTTGGACTGAAGAACAGGTCCATTTGAGCCAGTGCGCATATCGTTCTTTTATCTTGCTCCTTTGGCGGCTTTGGTGCGCCTGTTCCATCGGGATTTCCAAACCAGCGTTGGCAGGCCATCTTTTTGGCATCCTCCGGTTCCAGGTTGGGGTTCTCCGAGTAGAGTTTGAGAATGGTGGCAGCTACGAGGTCTTGCGCTTCATATTGCCGGATGTCCGGGATCTTAGACGCGTCTTTGGTGCATGCGCCGGTCACGCCTGCTGCGATCATATGGTTGCAGATGAAATAAGGTGTTTCCTTTTTTGAATCGGGCTTGACCCTGAATTTGCCCACCTGCATTACGTTGACCTGTGGGATCTCATTTTCATCCTGCGGCAGGATATCGGTATAGGCTACACGAAACCAACCAGGGGCCTGCGGGTCATATAAGGGCGAACCACAGATCAGCAGGGGCAGCGTGTATTTGCTGTTTTCAGGGTGATCAGGAGGTGTGAGGTACAACTCCAGCATAGACTTGATATAGTCCCTGTCTGAAGGGCCGTCAAAAAACGCGGAGGCCATCATGATGGGGAAGTAATCGTTGGGGTATTCGCTTTGTCCTGATCCTGGTGCGGCAATGGGATTCACATCAACGATGGTATTGAAATACTTGACGTCTTCTTTTGCAATGCCTGCACAGTTCAGTACCTGCTCCCATCGCTTCATGGTCATGGCATTGTCGAACGTGCCTTCCTGTGGGATCGCCCACGGCGGATAGTGCATCAGCAGCAGGCCTTTTTGCCCGATCACGTTCAGACCGAGGGGTGGGAACAATGTCCACTTGCAGGGGCCGTCGTTCCTGTTTTTGTTGACCCAGTAATTGGCCATCGGATTCCAAACGCTCAGTTGCTTCATGAGTTCCATGCCCCTAATGGCTTTCTGTGCGTGGTCCTTATTGAAGATCTCTTTGTGCCGGTTGGCAAACGTCTCGAGCTGTTTAGCAGAACTCCCCTGAATGGTGATGACGTACTTGCCGCTCTTTTTTTCCACCTCAACCTTCTTGGCATTCTTCACGCCATCCGCAACCAGGGAATTCATGGTGTAGTGGGCAATGACATCTTTGTAGTTGTGGAAATTCAATCGAGGATCTGCGATCTCCGGCGCAGGAAAAAGCTGATCCAGGATCTTCGCCGGACCAAGGGTGTAGGAGTGGGTTGGCATTAGATGTGTTTGTGAATTTACGTTGGTTATTAAGGTAGTGCTTTTGTGAAGAACTTACAATAACTCAAGAAAAAAAAGATCCATATCTGCGAATGACTTTTGCTTTTGTGTGAATTGTATAAAAAATACGTTCAACAATACCTGATGCCTATCTTCCACAAACCCTTTTGGAAGTTGATTCAGTCCTTCAATGGCAAGGGTCATGAGTTCAGTGGCATAAGACCTTATGATGTCATCCTTCAATCCTAACGAAGCTGCTAAAAGCAGTTGATTCATATCCACTTCTATGCTTTCAAGCAATTGGAGTGCTTTCTCTGTCTGCGTTTCGCTGTACAATATTCCCGAATAGAACAACAAAGGCACCATCTGCCATGATGCCGGTGGTGCATCAACTGACCTGATCTCCAGATAGCCTTTCATGCGGACCTCGGGAAATAAAAGGGTCAGATGATTCTTCACATCATCAATAGTGGGTCCGATACCTCCAATGGGTGCTTCCAGCCATCGCTCCATGGTGGTCTCCCTTGGCAGTACACGATCACCCAGACGGGGGATGTAGATCAGGGGCGCTTGCATGGCAAAGTTGACATAGCCTTCCACCAAGGCTTGTTTGTCTGGCCTCTTGCATGACCGGAGTATACCGGTTCTCAAGGGATCGGTATGTCGCCATATATGGCTGCGGTAGCTCTTGAATTCCCCATGCTCAACCCTTGGTGAATTTGCGAACAGCGCGGTGGCAAATGGAGAAAGCAAATTGGATACCGCTATGCGCTTCACTCTGGTATTTTCATTATAACCTGCATCCAGGTTGATGTGGAGCCCGCAGGTATGGAACATCATCCGTTGCCCGTAAGGACCGATGGCGTCAAAATATTCCTGTAGTGCCTTGTACCTTGGAAAGCGGAGTTGGTTCATCAGTTCTCCTTTGCCAATCCAGGGGTCAATACCCCGCTGGCCAAAACAGATCCCATGGCTATCCTTGATTGCTGCCAGTATGGATTGCATGGATTGCAGGTTTTGCTCCGCCTCGTCAATGCTTTCACATGGCCTGATACTGATCTCAACTTGTCCGCCAGGCTCAAAGAAGAAACTGTTGCCCCCTATATCGATCCTGTAAATCTTTTCATTCCCATCTTCATCTTTCCTGGTTTGCCAGGTAGTTCCATGGAGTTTTCCTGTGATGTCCATCAGCGCTTCTGTTGTGGAACCCGGTCCGTACAGGCGGACAGGTTGAGGGCCCTTTTTTGTATGGCGATAGGGGAAGTTCTCCAGCTCTATGCCGATCGACTCTACGCTGTGTGGATCAGCAGCTTTTGCTGTTGGGAACATGAGTTCTTCCACTACCTTAACACAGTCATCCCGGGTCAGCATGATTTCCTTTATTTACCCGCGATGATTTTTTTGTTCTTTTGCTCAAGCAGATCTTCGAGTGCATCGAAAACTATGGACGAAGTATTGAGGGAAAAGAATGCATCTATTTCCCTTAACCCGGTAGGGCTGGTCACATTGATCTCTGTGATATGGTCCCCGATGACATCGATGCCTACGAAGTACAAACCCCGATCCCTGAGTATGGGGCCGATCTGGGCACAAAGCCATTTGTCTCTTTCTGAAAGCATAATAGGACTGGCCTTTGCACCCACTGCCATATTGCCTCGATGATCATCCGGTCCAGGGATACGTGCTATGGCCTGTTCCAGCGCTTCGCCATTGATGAGGATGATACGTTTGTCGCCACTGCTCACGATCTCCGGCAGGTAGGCCTGGGCCTGCACGTATACAGTTCCATATTGGGTCAATTCTTCAATGATCACATTGGCATTGGGGTCTCCATTGGCAATGATGAATACCGATCTTCCTCCCATTTTCCCTGTTGGCTTCAGGACGATCTTCCCATGTTGCTGCGCAAAGCGCCTGATGTCTGTCCTGGACCTGGAGAACAGGGATGGCGGACAGCACGCTGGTATCCACGCCGTGAATACTTTTTCATTCACGTCCCTCAGGGAGCGTGGCTTGTTCACCACGAAAGCGCCTTCCTCTTCGGCCCTTTCCAATATGTAAGTGGCCATGACATATTCCATGTCAAAAGGAGGGTCCTTCCTCATCATGATCATATCCAGTTCGCTAAGGGCACAGTATTCTTCATTTTTTGTTTCAAACCATCGGGATGCGTCATCGTAAAGTCTTACATATCGCATATTTCCCATGGCCTGGCCGTTTACCAGGCTGAGGTCTCCCATGGTCATGTGTCCTACACGCCAGCCCCTTCGCTGTGCTTCAAGCATAAAGGCCAGCGTGGTATCTTTTTTTGGATTGATGGCCTCGATAGGGTCCATCACAAATCCGATTCTTCTCTTTTTCATGGTTTGACTGAGATCAATGTTTTTTCTGAAGCTTCTCGAAGCCCTGCCACTCTTCCGGAGGCGCGTTCTCGATATACCTGGCACTTCGTTCTGCAAAAAGCTGGAATACCAGATCCATCGGATCCTGTTTCATACCCTCCCTGAAGATCTTTTCTGCTGTAGCGAACGACCTCGCATAATAGCTCTCCATCGCTTCCGCAAGCAGATCTTTTGTGGACTCTTTTGTTTTTCGTCTTTCGTCTGACTCTGCATCAAGGATCTCGTAAAGTTTTACTGCCATGTACTTTCCTTTTACAGCAACACGATCCACCAGGCGGGTGGAGAAGGTTTCCGGATCGCCAACAGCCATCAGGGTTTGTTCACTCACCAGACATTGTGCTTCGTACACCCTGGTGAGTTGCTCTATCCTTGAGGCAAGGTTCACGTTGTCTCCAAGAACGGAACACTGCATCCTGTCGTCTGCTCCCATGGTTCCCAGTACCAGCGGTCCGGTATTGATGCCAAGGCCTATCCTGATCTTTGATTGACCCTGGTTACGCTGGTTGTACGCGCTGAGTGTACTGCTCATGCCTATGGCGGCGGTGATGGCTTGCTTCGCGGGTACGGCGAACAATGCCATGATGCCATCGCCCGAATAGGAATCAATGAATCCTCCGGAAGCCCTGATGGGAACGGCTAATTCACTGTACAGGTAATTGAGCAGTTCGATCACGGCCTGGGGCGACAATTTTTCCGCCAGCGATGTGAAGTTCCTGATGTCGGAGAAAAGCACGGTCATCTCCATGGATACTGATTCACCCAGTTGAACCCTGGAGATATCACGGTGCCCCAGGTGCTTAAGGAATTCACTGGGTACGAACCGCTGTTGCGCTTTCAGCAGTTTTTCCTGTTTCTCGTATATCCGCGCATTCTCCATGGAGATCGATGCCTGGCTGGCCAGGAGTTTGATGACTTCCACCCGTTCCCTGGTGAAAGCGCTTTGGGTCAGGTTGTTCTCAAAATAAACCGCGGATGACGAGGATCCATGGCGGGGGAGTGGCACACACATCACCGATATGGGTTTATGATCCCTGATATACGGATCTGAAGAGAACGCGTTAAGCTCGGAGGCGTTATCGATCACAGCAGGCTCCTGGGTCCTGATGGCAGTATTGATCAGGGTTACGGGAAGGCTGGCGAAATCATTGCGATCCTCTCCGGCCAGGTCTGTATCTCCTCCGCTGATCTTGCTTTGGACTTGTATATTGAGTTGGCCATCGGCATACTCTACGATGGCACCTTTCTGGGCGCCTGCGTTCTCGATCAGGATCTGTAAGCTGTCTTTCAGCAATTTTCCCAGGATCAGTTCACCGGAGATCGTCTGCGATGCTTTCAACACAGAACTTATGTCCAGCGGGTCTGCCGCATTTCCTTTCGTGCTCAGCATCCTGGCTCTGGGGTCTGTTTTGCTCCCCAATGTAAATGTGCTGTTGAGACTATTGTATTCTCGTTCCATTTGCTCCACCTTCCTGTGCGCACCCCAACGGTAATAGAGATGATAAGCATCCTGCAGGTAGGCCGATGCAGGCCGGTTCAGACCCTGCTTCATCAGGGCCCTGGCTGCACATTCTGTTGCCATGGCTTCGTCCCGGATATAACCGTTCCTTTTGGCCGTGGCCATGGACTGTTCATAGTGCCTTAGGGCAACGCTGAGGTCGCCTGAAAAAATGGCCATTTCTGCCTGCATAAGCAAACGCAGATGCTCAAAATTCTCAGGGCAATATTGTGCCCAGCTGCTGACCTTTTCCAGGTTCTCGCGCATGATGAGTAAAGACACTTCCTTTGCTTCACTATCAAGCGTATGCAGCAGCATGGACCTGACCAGGAACGATACGATGCTGAACCGAACGGCCTGTGGTAGAGCGATCACGGATGCCATCCTTTTCTCCTGCTCTAACACATGTCCCATGGCGCCCGCAGCATCGTTGTACAGAAGGTGTATCTCGGCCTTGTATATGTGATAGTTGCTGATCCCTGTCATGAAGCGGCGCTGCAGCATGCCTTCGACGCATTTGCCTTCGTCAAACTGTTCGTCAGTCATGGAATAAACTCCATCTGTCAGACCCTGGAAATTGAGTTGCATTTGTAGGAAGAGGGAACCGGAATCGAATGAGTCCTGGTATTCACAATCCCTTACTATAGCCAACAGTTTTCTGTGTTCCTGGGAAGCTGTCTCAAGATCCAGCCTGGGATCCCAGATGATACAGTCCTGTGCGCTGTATGCGAGATAGAGCAGGTCGCCCGACTGGTAGCCGGCCTCGATGCCTTTCCGGAACCATGGGGTCATGGTGGACCAGTGATTGGTCCAGTGATGTATGAACATCGCATAAACGTAGATGATCCTGGACTTGAGCGAGATGTCGTTGTACTTCTCGATCATGTCAACACCGAGCTTGCCATATGCATAGCCAAGTGCAGGATCGTTGAAAAATCCGCAAAGCAGCATGCCATATGCGGCATATGCGAATGCCGCTTCCGGACTGTTGCCGGCCTTTAGTGAGATATTGACGGATTTCAGTACAAGATATGGGAACATTACTCCGCTTGCTGAAAGAAAAGCGGCGGGGAATATCTCCATGATCAGCTGGCTTGCGATCTTGGATTTCTCATCCGTGCTGTCCGGCATGTTGATGAGTTCTGCAATGGGCTTGCCGCCTAAGTTCTGTAGTATCTGGGATTTCTCTTCGTCCACATCAGTTGTAGTTGGCTCACTGTTGAAGTTGATGCCCATGATGGAGAGTCCCTCATAGGCGGCTTCAAGGGATTGGCGCATGCGTCCCGTTGTGGCATACTGTCTTGCCCTTGCAGAAAGCAACAGGCCTTTCTCCACATCGGTCCTTGAGTGGTCCAGGAGAAGGTTGGTCCAGATGTCAGCATTCGCCCAGTCCCCTGTGAGGTAGAAGCTGTATTGTAATTCGTTATTCAGTTGCCAGGTGAGCGCATACTGCGATGCCCAGGCTTTGTCACCCGCCAGTTCTTGTCCTGTTTTCAGATAGTCCAATGCCGCATCGTATGCGGAAGATTGTTTTGCCTTGATGCCAGCGGAAAGGTTCAGCCTGACCAGCTGCCAGCGTTCGTTGTCTTCTGTGATGAGTTCCCTGCCTTCATTATAATGACGGACGATGTCCATGAGTTTTTCATCAAGGTCTTGTTCCCCGGCATGTTGCAGCATAAGGCGTCCTATGGAGAGGTGAAGCGCTTTACGGCTATTGTCATCGATCCTTGAATAGGCAGCCTGCTGTATCCGGTCGTGCTGGAATTTATAGACAGGGTTAATCTGGTCCGGAGAAGGGGATACCACCTTATCATTCCCGTCTGTCAGGCCAACCAGGCGATAGCTTTCACTTGCAGGTGCGATCATATTCTGCTTCAGGGCTTCCAACAAAGAAGAAGCGGTTGATTCCATGGAAGTGCCGTGAATGATGGACACGGTCTTCAGGTCAAAACTATTGCCGATACAGGCAGCAAGTTGCAACACTTCCTGGGTGTCAGGGTCGAGACGGCTTTGGTTGGCCACCAGGATGCCAATGACATTATCGCTGTAATCAGCATTCTTCGCGCCTGCGAGGTACCAGTCCCAACATCCACGTGAAGCATCGAAAAAGATGATATCCCTTTCCTTGAGATTCTTCAGCAATTCTATGGTGAAAAAAGGGTTGCCGGCCGATTTCTCGAAAATGATCCTACTCAGTCCGGCCGCGCGATCATCATTGCACAGCAGTGTCTCCCGGGTGAGCGCTTCCGTTGCGGCCAGGTCTAGTGGTTTGAGGAAAAGCTGTTCAATATTGCGTTTGGCCTGGATATCGCTGATCGTAAGGCTCAGCGGGTGCGTGGTCTCCACTTCATTATCGCGATACGCACCTATCAGCAGCAGGTGACTGAGTTCATGCGATGTCACCAGCCTGTTCAGGAGATTGAGTGTTGGGATGTCGCTCCATTGGAGGTCGTCCAGGAAGATCACCAGCGGATGCTCCTCGTTGGCGAATACCTTGACAAAATTCACGAACAGCAGCTGGAATCGGTTCTGTGCCTCAGCGGGCAACAAGTCCTGCACCGGCGGTTGTTTGCCAATGATCAGTTCAAGTTCCGGTATGAGCTCCGTGATGAGGTGCGCACTTGATCCCAGTGCCTTGGAGATCCGCTCATTCCAGATGTCCAGCTGTTTCTGGGTTTCGCCCAGTATTTGCCTGGTAAGGTCCCTAAATGCACTGGCCAAAGCTGCATAGGGAGCGTTTTGCCTGAATTGTTCAAACTTGCCATCGATCAGGTATCCTTTCTTCCTGACGATGGGTTTGCCGAGTTCATTTACGAGCGAGGTCTTGCCGATGCCCGAATAACCGGAAACAAGGCAAAACTCAACGGCTCCTTCCGCTGCGTTGTTGAAACATGATTCCAGTTTGCTGAGTTCGTTCTCCCGGCCGTAGAGTTTCTGCGGGATCTGGAACCTTCTTGACACATCCAAACTGCCGATCTGGAAACTGACTTCCTGCTGTCCTTTACTCCAGAGGTCCTTGCATTTTTCGAGGTCTGCCTTCAGTCCATAACTGCTTTGGTAACGGTCTTCAGCATTCTTGGACATCATTTTGGCAATGATCTGGGAGATCATCGCTGATACTTCAGGGTTGACGCTGTTGGCCAGCGGAGGTTGTCTGCTGATGATCGAATGCACCCATTCAAGAGGATCAGTTGCGCTGAAGGGAAGTTGCCCCGTTACGAGCTGGAAAAAGGTCACGCCCATGGAATAGAAATCCGTGCGATAGTCGATATCACGGTTGATCCTGCCTGTCTGTTCGGGCGATATATAGGGAAGGGACCGTTCATTCCATTCCAGCACGGAACTTCTGTTGAGATGTTCCCTTGTCAGTTCTGAAGAGACATTGAAGTCAATCAGTCGAAGTACGCCATCTGCGTCAACCAGTATGTTTGCTGGTTGGATATTCTTATGGACGATGCGCTTTTCATGTATCTGCCTGCATATGTCAACAAGTCTGCATGAGAATTCGAAGAATTTGTCCGGCGGCATAACCTTGTTGCTGAAAGTGTGCAGGTGATCCTCGAGGGAGGTGCCGAATTTTTCCAGCACCAGGGCAAGATTTCCATTTCCATAAGGCACCAGTTCGTGGGCCCTGACTACGCCCCCGATATCCATGTTCCTGATGATCCGGTACTCCCGTCTGATCCCGGCGAGGTCCTCATTTTTTGGATATTTTCCTGTCAGGGTCTTGATCACCACAGCCTCACCGCCAGGGTCTTTTCTGGCTAGCAGTATGGTATGGGGATAGGAAACCCGGATCGTTTCGAGGATAGTATATCCCGGAACGATCGCGGGTGAAAAGATGTCTTTATTCGCACTCATTATCAAATACCGAACACTTCTTTGAATCTTGCGTGAAATGCTTCCTGTGCATCATTCAGTAATGGCGCACCGTGGCCGCAGAATGCATGCCTGAAGGGTATGCTTTTCAAGCGTTCAAAATCACTGGCTTGCGGCTGGCTTTCGAACATCCATGCTGGGCCCAGGTTGGCATGCTGGAAAAAGTTCATCTGCTGCATGGTTGCCTTGGTCTGCTCATCGAAAAGTTCATCGGGTTCTACCCAATTCTGCAGGGAGTCGCAAGCTATCATAACACCTCCGTCGCGGTCCAGCCTCACGATGCATTCCGGACGTTTCACTGTCTTGAATTCAAAAAGTGAAGCATCTATCAGTGGCATTTCACCCCCTTCCACCAAAGGTTTACCGAGCCTCAGGCTTTCCTGCAGTTTCATGGCCGGCAGGGCCCAGAATGTGGCATTATACCTGTCCACGTAAAAGGGGTCGTCCACACCATGCATGTCACCCAGCCTCACCACGTTTGTCACCTTTCCGAGTTTGTCGAGTTCAGCCAGTCCTTCGTCATTCAGTCGCACCGAGTTGAAGATCGTGAGTTCTCCATCTTGGCGCACAACGGTCATGTTCCTGTTGAACTGCCACATTGAGCCGAAGAATTCATTCTTCATGGTGCCGGTGACAAAAAATACATCTTTCAGGATCTCGTGTATCCCCCCGTGGGGCATTGCTTCATGAAAATTAGACATTGTCTTTGCTTTTTAAATTGTTGATAGGTGATTAAGAATTCTCGAATCTTCCGGCATAGCTGAATTCCCTGCTGTACTCCCAGAGGTATGCGTTCAGGTAATTTTTTGCCGCTTCTGAAATATTTCCTTGTTGTATATCCTCCATGGTCTCGCTGCCGTCGCTTGAGTCTAGCCTCTTAACATGAAAGAGCGTCATGTCTTTTCCGCCGAAGAGTCCCAACAGAGGTTCCAGTTGTTTTCTTGAGCCCCTCATATCAAATACTGCACCCGCCAGCGCCGTCAGGTAAAGGTGTTCTGCGAGACTTTGGCGATCATACACTTCCCCATTTTCATGCGGATACTCGAATACGGGATAGTTTTCAGGCTCATGTACGGGATGGTTCCTGAGTCTTTCTACATATACATTGTCAAGCCCAGCAGTTTCGGCACCCCGCAAAATGATATTGAGGTAACGTCTGCTGGGAAGGCATGCATCATTGATATGGCCCGGAAGTCCTATATACGTATAGGCCCTCTTGGGTCCGTTCTGAGTTTCTACATCAACCAGTATCCTGTCGTACCCGATGCCATAAGCCTCCATGGCATCCAGCGAGGCCAGATGTTCATCAGGGAATTGATGGACCAGTCCTTCAACCCTGTCAATTTCATTGGATGTGGGAATGATGTTTCCAACACCGCCTTCATGCCTGAACCAGTGCTGCACATTGAAAGCCAGTTTCCAGCCTTTCAGCGTGCCGCGCAAAGAGCTTAATGGCACAACACCTTTTGCGCGCAAGGAGATCAGGTTGATATTAGATCCATAACCAAAGTACGTAATCATGCCAGCAGTTTACTCCTGTATTGCTCGTTCTCCTGTCTCATGATGGCATCTACCTTGGGATTATCGGTCCAGTATTTTTTCATTGCAGCCATGAGTTCATGCGGGGATTGATCAGGTTCTTCGCACATACCTGCCTGCCAACCCGCGGCGATGAGGTCCTGTGTCATCATGGTCTTCATTTCTTCAGGACTGACTTTTGGGTCATCCATGGCAAACAGGTATTTACTGGGATGGTTGGCACAGAGCACCTGTGTCTTGGGTCCATGTTCCAGCAACTGGAGTTCTATGAGCGTCAAAATTTCCAGTTTAACAGTTATCTGGTCTTTGAAATTTGCGGCCAGCCACACAGCGACGGGCCCGCCATAGGCCATGACCGGGATCTTGGGATGGTGTTGCATCCTGGCTTGCAGCATGCGTTTTACATACGCAGTGAATGAGTTATTGTACTGGGCGATCTGGTCCATGGCATCGCCAGGCGCGGCAATGGGTACGCAGTCCACGATGACCTCAAGGTCCTGTGTGGCGAGATGCCCCTTATTGTTATATCCCAGAAGATTCTCCCATCGCCTGTTGGTGGGGGAGTAAAGGTAGTCGTGATAAACAAGAGCATCCAGCGGCGGGAAATGCAGTAGCTGGACCGATCTGGTCTTTGCCATTGAAAGGCCGCTGGGAAGAATGAACTGCATCGGCACCTGCTTACCCTGTGGAGGTGGCAGTTGCTTGAAAATAGAAAGCCCCAACTTTCCAGCATCGAGGAAATCAGGGATCATATCCTTGTACACACTCAGATCATGATGTGGGCTGGATATGGTAAGTACATACTGTCCCTTGTCGTCCTTCAGTACTTCCGCCCAAGCCCCATAGAATCCATCGCGTGCAAGCGTTAAGTTGAATGCATGGGCGATATAGGCCTCCAGTGAAGTGAGGCCTGACTTTGCTATTTCCGCGTAATAAGAGAACAGATCGGACAAACTGTTCTCATCTCCATCAAGGACGAACTCGATGTTTCTCATTTCCGGAAGTTGTTAATGTGTTCAGGTGAGTTACCAGTTAACAAATTTCTTACAGGTAATTTAAGCTTTTTTTCAATATCGGAACACACCATTCAGGGTTATGAAACTGTTAATCGGGTCTTGTTCTTCATATTTCATCCGTTTGCATGTACTCAACAGCCATTACTGTACAAGACACATACACCATGACTTTAAAGACAACAAACATGGTGATCAACCGGTTCGAAACTGCAGATGTACTGGAGCCCCGAAACATTTGAGCCTTCGAAGCCTGGGCCCGGCCAGCTGCTTCTTCGTACAAAGGCCAATGGCGTGAATTTCTCCGCCGCACCCGGACCTCTGAAATCGGGTTTTGGAGAGATTGCAGATTTGAAGATGGGTAAAGCAGAGAGAGCTGATGATGATATTGCTCCGGTTATTTTAAAGGCCCTGGGCCGCACTTCTTCTGTTGCCCTTGGCAATAAGTATACGACAAAAGAGGCCGTCTCATTAATTGGAGACGGCCTCTTTTTATTCAAACGGGAACACTTTTTTCCAGTCGTTCTTCATATCCACCACCAGCCAGTTTTTTTGGGATGCTTCTTGTAAAGCAGTCTCCAGATGTCCACTCAGCGTCTTGGTGTCATAAGCATACTCTCTTTTGTCATCTGTGTGATGCACGATGAGGCAAAAGCTTTTGTATGGTGAACCATGTGTGTACTGCATCATCGCCTGATCCCCGTCACTGTTGCCGCCACAGAACACAGGAACTTTTCCGATAAATCGATGAATGGCCACTGGTTTGCCAGCTTTGTCGTCTACGTAAAAATCGCCCGCCAGTTTTGTCAGTACAGGCTTGTCGTTCTTTACTTCATATTTCACTTCGCCATAACTGCCGATGACCTGGTAAGGAGGAATGCCATACACAGATTCTGTCCAGGGCCGCATAAAATCAGCGCCGCCGCCGCTAACGATATAAGTTTTGAACTGATGATTGCGAAGATATTCCAGCAATTCAAGCATCGGTTGGTAAACAAGATCTTTATACCGTTTTCCGAACCGTTGATCCTTTGCCGTATCGATCCATTGCTTTACGGCATAGGAGAAACTATCTGTGGGCATACCGCTATGTGTCATCGCCATCACTTTACCCAATCCTTTCATGCCGGCTTTCTTCAGGGGTTCGTAATCATTGTTCAGCAGTCCATTGATAACAGGATCTTTTTTCCATTCCGGATGAGCAGGTGCAAGCGCTTGCAGATAATTGAACGCAAACTGCACCTGGTTGGGATACGGTTGCTCTGGCCAAAGTGTACCATCGTTATCAAATACTGCGATCCTGTCTGCAACAGGGATAAAAGATGCGTTGGCCGTATCTGTTGCTGCGCTTACCCATTGGGTAATGCGTTGTGCCGTAGCATCATTCCAGGAGGGCAGGGGATTGGCAACAGCTGATGTGCCTGCCACTGCGGGTGTTTCTTTTTTCTCTGTGGTTCTGCAATGGGTTAATGATAAACCCAGCAATAGTAAGGCGCCCAGTGCTAATGTTCTCATGATGATATGTTGAAGGAGGTTTGAAATACCAAGGCCGGAGTACTCCCCGGCCTTGGTAAATGCTATCGTTGTTTACTTGGTT
>Ga0315899_10005666_pt1 | contig 13464 bp, 9 predicted proteins | sample LakEriMetagenome_2_FD_203518 | JGI IMG/M metagenome (GOLD analysis project Ga0315899, IMG submission 203518) | Freshwater fungal communities from buoy surface, Lake Erie, Ohio, United States - Buoy 4 MA112 | ecosystem: Environmental > Aquatic > Freshwater > Lake | place: USA: Lake Erie, Ohio...
TGGCTTCTGCATCGCCTTGGAGCAGTGGCCACACAGCGTGGCACTGCTGCTGACGCTCTCGGCCGCTGCGTCCTCCGTCCTTGGCATGTCTCTAGGCACCCTAGTCACTAGTCAAGCGTCAAGCCGCAGGGGCCAACGGAGTTGCCGACGGGGGAGCGACAGGAAGAGGTCGGGCGCTGCTTTGTCCCGCGGCCGACGATACCTGCTCCCATCCTCTGTGTGGTGGTCATAGTCCATCCTCCCTGAGTATTTTTTTTTTAAAAAAATACTTCACCAAACGCCACCGGGGGTAAGATGGCGCGACTAGCGCGGCCTTACTCTGCGCTGTTGGTGGCAGCGGCTGTCGCAGCGCTGGCGCTGACGGCCGTCGTCATCGCCTCTGCGCCGCGGCTGGTCGGCCGGGCGGCGCTTTCGTCGCAGTCGCAGCAGGCCCGGCTGCAGAAGCTCGCGGGGCCCAACGAGGTAATCCACCGGCCGCCGCAGCCGCCCCACCGACGTCAAACGGCGCTTTTGAGTGTGTGCCGCGCGCCAGCTGCGCCCGCCGTGGAGCCGGACGCGCACCGGGCATGCTTTGCGCAGGCGTGCGTGCGTGCGTGTGACAAGCGGGCCGCGCCGAGCAGAAATTCGGTGTGTACGCGTCGTCCGTCAAGAACACGATCCCGACCTCGCGAGGTTTCGATTTCTACACGTACGCAAACCAGGACCCGAGCGAAGTGCCGGGCAACGAGCCCGACGCGGACAAGTTCAACGCTCGCGCGCTCCGTTCCTTTGAGGCTCTGATGAACCGCGCCGAGCGCCTGGGGAAGCTGGTGCGCATCGTCCCTGCTGCCGGCTCTCCCGCGAGTGGCACAGCTGCGGCTGTTCTCCAGCGGCCTGAGCATGCTCTCCTGCCCCCAGCTCCCCCTTGACTCAATTGGCTGTGCGGACGCAGGTGAATGCACTGCAAAAGGACATCGGGACAAAGGAACTTGATGTGAACCTGTCGCCGCGCGGACCCATCGGGCCAGTTGGTCTCTGTCCCCTCTCGATTCGTAGGCGCGCCCACCCGTGCTGGGGTGTGCTGGCGCAAGCTGAGGCAGCTGCCAGTTCTGTGCCTGCGTCTGCTTGCTGTATATCGTATCACGTACGAGCCGAGAAGCATTCAGCGCAGGCGCAACAAAACACCGGCAAGATGGTGGATGGGGTTATGCAGGGTGGCCGCTGAGGTTGTGCGAGACACAAGTACGGTGCGGTGCTCTGGTTGCGCTTTTCGTGGGCATGGATGCTTACGAGGGATGTTGGGCAGGTGGCCCGGGCCCTGAAGGACCCATCGGCGTTCCTGGCCCGCGCGGTCCTCCGGGCCCTCAGTAAGTTTCTGTGTAGCTGTGTCTCGGCCTACGTGTGGGGGGGCGTGACGGCGCGCTGGCCTTGTCTCTTTTTGAGCCTTGCGTCTGCTTCCCGCTCTCTGCTCATGTTGCTGTGTGCCTGCGCACCCCGCACAAGCCCCGTTTGTGTAGGAGCGGCCGGCATACCTAGCATAGGAGGATACGTGCATGTCATATGAGGAGGAGGAGGCATGTCATATGAGGAGGAGGAGGCATGGCAGACGTACCTAAGTGGAGGATGGGTGCTGAGGTAAGATGCCGAGACGAGGTGAGGAAGCTGACTTTTTTCTTCACGGCGTCATGTGTGCAGGGGGCCGGTGGGAGGCCTCGGCGATGTCGGGCCGCAGGGACCGCGCGGCAACATTGGCTTGCCTGCGCCTACCGAAAACCGCTGAGCTTGCTCTCGTGTGTTGCGCGGATCGTGTGGGCAGATTCTGCTTAGGCGCGCAGCCAGATTGGCGAGCCTGCGCGCTTTCGTCTCTTCCAAGCGTGCAGCGTAATAAAAAATGCAACCAGGCCGACGCTGGCTTTGCTCCCAGGCTGGCCGAGACGCTCAGTAGCACCGCGAGTCTTCAAATGCTTGCACTTCGCGAATCTTAAATATGCAACAACTCTGAATAAGCACAGGAACTTTGGTGGCCGCCGATTTCGTTTACAACGAGCGAATCTTTAGAAAGCCGCAGCAACGAGGAGCTGGAGCGCCGGAATGGCGGAGCGAGTAACGAACCACAGTCCCTGACGCAGGTGCAAGCATTTGCGCCTGTGACTGCGGGGGCTGGACCCTTAAGACGGCAAACCACGAGCCAGACCGACCGCGCAGGGAGACAGGGCTGAGATACCAGCGTCGGTGACAAAGTCCTCAAAGAGCTGGGATGCTCTTTGAGACCGCCGCGTGCGACTCGACGGAGAAGCACGTGGAAATTGTCGTTTTCGCCGCTCACCGGACAAATGATTATCGGCGGATCGTGTCTCCTACGCAAGCCACTACAAATTGCACCGCCCTCACTATGCGCGCGTCCACCTCGTTCAATGTGTTTAGAGATAAAGGAGGATTAGGCGGATAGGATAACGGCCCATCTGACTAGTGGTTTAGGCAGGCTATGCGATCCTCCTTAACGGCTAGATATACGAGGTTTGGAGGTTAAGTCAATGACGGTCCCCTTTCCGAGTGTGTGTTGATTGTTTATTGGTAAGGTCACCGAGCTAAGCCCCTTCCGGGGCTCACCAGCGTGAACCAAAAGGGCGGCCTACCCGGACCCCTCCCCCCGTAGTCACACCGTGTGTGTGTTGAGTGTTTAATTGGAAAACAAAAGAAACCAATTCTCTTTCAGGTCACCGATGTGTGTGTTGAGTGTTTAATTGGAAAACAAAAGAAACCAATTCTCTTTAAGGTCACCGAGCCGAGTTCCATATGTCACGGTCCCTTTTTTTTTCTCTTTTTTTTTTGGGACCGTCCGAGGAGGCCAAGAAGGCATCCGCTATGGGGCCGGCATGGACTTCGGATCAAACGGCACTTTCCAATGAGGAGTGGAGGTCATAAGGAGCAGCGCCTTGGGGGGACGGAAGCACACACACACTCGCTTTCATTCAGTACAGAATGTAATGCCTGTAGTCGTGTGTCGCCTGCTGACCTGAGGACCTGACGCGCGAGGGGCAATCGCTGGAGGATGAGGAGGAGGAGGAGGGGATTTATGGTTACGCCCTGCGTTTCAACTGCGTGAAAACTTAGCCAGAGACCAGTCAAGCTAGCGGTAAGCTTCAGAGCCTGATCACTACAACACGCCGCTCAAGCGGGGCGGCCCCGGGCGGAAGCTCAAGAGTCAAGAGAGCTCATCGCTCTCAACAGGGAGGATCTGCAGTACAAGACCCCTACTCCGCTAAAAACTGAAATCTTTGTTGTTTGCGTTCACGACGGGCCCGGGCCCTTTTTTACGAACTCAAAGCCCAGACTGGTGCTCGTGCTGGAAGTTCGTGCTGGCAGTGTGTCGTTCTGGTGCATTGTGCTGCAGTCCGAGGGTCAGCGCACTTCAGTGAGCACCAACAGGACGATGAGGGAGTGTGAAAAAGCAAAATTAGCGATCGTCAGGAGGGGCTGCAACCGTCGGCAGCGTAGCGCCCAAGTAAGTAGGGTCTGTGGGCTACAGACCCAGCTTTCGTCAGGAGTCTCCGGCCCGGGCTCCTGACTGGTTGGAAAGAAAATGGAAAGACATTGCTAATTACTCGAATTACTCTACGTTACATTCCGATTTCTTTACTGTTTTCAGCAATGCTTAAAAAGATTCAAGCTTTCTTGGCGTTCGACTGGGCCGGCCGAAACCTGCTCACACAACAGCCGCTCAAACGCGTCAGCAAGCGCGTCAAGGCGAGGCTGCGCATGGGCGGGGGCACAACGACATGAGAAGACTGACATCATGAGCGGCAGAAGCGCCGAGGCGACGGCCATGCCGATGAAAGTCAGCCACTCCGTCTGCGCGCCACACCAAGCGCCAGATCGTGTCAGCCTCATCAGCACGCCTCGATGCAACAGCTCGTGCCCCAGCACATGACTCGTTTGCAAGCGGCTTCGCAGTGAGGGCTCTTCACAAAAAGGCTATCAGTACTCGATGTTTATGTGTGTGTGTGTGTGTGTGCGCGCGCAGTGTGTGTGTGTGTGTGTGTGTGCGCGCGCGCGCGTGCGTGCGTCCGTGTGTGTGCGTGCGTTGGTGGGGGGGTGATCCATGACACAGCACAGACCAGCGCCGGAACCACGAACCCAGGAGCACGCGCGCGCACTTCCCCCCGCTTGCTCCACCCCCTCCTAGCTCGTGACTCGCGCCGACAAAGGAAAAACAGCAAGCAATGTGCCAAGGAAAAGGGCAGGGACCATGTGGGGAGCGGCAAGCTTGTCGTCGTCCTTGCTGGACAGGACGGGCACACTGCCGAGGTCGTTGGAGTACGAAACCTGCACCTGTTCATCAGATTCCGAATGCTTGTACGTCACCTTGGCTGCCGTGCTCGTCTTGTATCCGTACGAATAGGGCCTCAGCACCACGATGTGCGACATGTTGGCCCCCCTGCAAGTCGAACAAAAACAAAAAAATTAAGCGTGGCGCGCTGGGGCATAGCTTGCGCCGCGCTGATCCGGCTCCCTCCTATGCCCGGGCCCCACGTCTCCTGCCGCAATGCAGAATACACCAGATCCCGTGCATTCCCCCTGCCACCGCGCCCTGGGCATGCTGGCGAGTCTCTCGACCGGGCACCTCCACCTTTTCACTCGCGCGGGGCCGCGCCGCCACGGTACAGCGCAACGCGGACACCAGCCAGGATGGTGTTCGGATGCGCATCACCTCGAACACCTGCGTGTCCAAACGCTGCCGGACACGCAGGGCAGGGGAACTTACGGCGCAATGTGCGACCAGGTGCCCGACTGCAGGCCAGAGACAGGCTGAAACTCCTCGGCCGACCACTCGTCTTCGAGCGTGACGTCGTGCGCCGCGGCGTCGCCGACGTTGAAGATGCGATAGCGGATGGGCAGGTCCTTGCCAGCAAACGGCCGGTTGGTGAGCATGGCCTTCTGGATCAGCAGGTGCGCCTTGCCCTCAGACTGCACGGCGCATCCGATGGAGCACAAGGCGAGAAGCAACAGCCCTGCCCTCATCGCTGGCACGATAAGCACGAGGGCTTCACAAAAAAAAAATCTGAAAATTCTGAAATTGTTTGAAATTCCAAAATTCTGAAAATTCCAAAATTATTGGTGGGGACGGCCGTTTCCTCCATCGTTGGTGCGGAGAGAAAATGCTTGGAGGGACACGGACAGTCGGACTGACGGCGACAGAAGGCGCTGGTGACTGATTGTGCGGCCTGCGCTCGCGGGAGCCATGGACGCCCAGTCCGTCATTTCGGTGGACGACGACGATGGCGAGGGCGGCGTGTACTCGATTGATGTGGCCGTGCGGGTGCGGCCGCTCAACAGAATGGAGCAAAATGAGACCAACTGCGTGCGTGTCATGGAAGGCGGCATGGTTGTCGTCTTGGACCCCAACAAGATGGAGGGTGGCCAGGATGAGGACTACCTGCGGCAGAACAGGTCGCGGGAGAAGCGGTACGCTTTTGACCATGCCTTTGACGAGAACGCGTCGCAGCGCGACATCTACATGGCCACAACCGAAAAGCTCCTCGGCGGTATCATCGATGGCTTCAACGCGAGCTGTTTCGCCTACGGCGCCACGGGCGCTGGCAAGACGTACACGATGCTGGGCAACACGTCTGAGCCCGGCTGCATGGTGCTGACAGTGGGCGAGCTCTTCAAGCGCATCGCGTCCGCTGACAGCAAGGCCTATCGCGTCTACCTCACGTACCTCGAGGTCTACAATGAAAACATCCGTGATCTGCTCAATCCCTCAACGGGCTACCTGGATCTGCGCGAAGACCCTGTCAAAGGCATTTGCGTGGCGGGGATTACCGAGTTCACGACGGCCACGGTAGAGGAGACCATGGAGCTGCTCCACCGTGGGAATCTCTGTCGCGCTGTCGAGCCGACCAAAAAGAATGAGACGTCGAGTCGGTCGCATGCAGTGATGCAGATCATGGTGGAGGGCAAAGACAAGACGCCCGGGATGAGCGAGAGTGTCCATGTGGGCAAACTGTCCATGATAGATCTCGCGGGCTCTGAGCGCGCCTCCGCGACTGACAACCGCGGCGCGCGTCTTGTGGAGGGCGCCAATATCAACCGTTCGCTCCTGGCGCTGGCCAACTGCATCAATGCTCTGGCCTCGGAGAGCGAGGCGTCAGCGCGCGCGGGGCGCAACGGACGAAGGCGCGTGCGCGCCAACTTCGTGCCCTACCGCGACAGCAAGTTGACGCGCCTCCTCAAAGATTCTTTTGGCGGCAATTGCCGGACAGTCATGATCACCAACGTGTCGCCGGCGGGCAACCAGTACGAGGAGACGGTCAACTCTCTCAAGTACGCCAACAGGGCCAAGGACATCAAGACAAGGGTGGTGCAGAATGTCGTTGAGACGGACCACCATGTTGTGCAGTATCAGTCCATCATTCGCGACCTGCGTGCCCAGGTCGAGCAGCTGCGCGTGCAGCTGGCGGCAAATGGCGGCCCCACCGTGCTGCCCTCAATAGGAGGGGCGATGAACGGGCGGCGGGCGCTGCGGGCGCCGTCGGGGGTGAGCACAGAGGGGGCTGGCTCGCCCCCGCTGCTGATCGAGTCTGATGAGACCGACCAGTGTGAGGATGGCGACAGTGTGCAGGTGCTGCATGAAAAGGCGCCGCATCGGAAACATGGAGGAGGGGGGAAGCGGGACGTGTCAGAGGAGTTCAGCAGCGAGGCAGGGGAGATGGCGACTCGCGCCAAGGCCATTTTCAAGGACCGTGCCAAGCTCCTCCGCAAGCTCATCGATATGGAGGAGATCATTTACTCGCTCAAAATAGACCTGGCAGTTGCGGGAGTGCGGCGGAGACGGGCGGAGGCAGCGCAGGCGAGCGGCGGCGGGGATGAGAGCGACAAAGAGTTGGAGGAGGCCGAGGGCATGGAAGCTGAGCTCAACGCCCAGGTCCGAGACCGTGACCGCTCCGTCACCGCCCTCTTGTCCAAGCTGCGCGATAACGAGGAGGCCACCAAAGACCTGCAGCATGCCATGAAGCGCAAGGTGTTGGACGCACAGCACCTCGATCGCCTCGCCATGCATGTGCGCAACCACATTCTCGAGGTGCAAAACATCGAGCTGCAGCTGCGCGACCGGGCCAAGCAGAATCTCTCGGAGCGCGTCCTCAACGAGGTCGCCCGTGATACCGAAGTGCGTGGGTGGCTGCCCAAGATCGAGATCGCAAGGCGGCCGGCATCGCCCGACCGGCAGCTCTTCACGCCCTCTTCCAAGGCACCTGGCGCCGCCGCCCGCCGCAGCCTCAAGCTGGCGAATGCGGCGCAACTGACCTCGAGCCGCGTCTTTCAGCTCGGCTCCCGACTCGGCTCCATCGCTTGGGAACTTGATGAGCACGACACTACGGTCCCTCCAGGCGAACGGCCTGGATCGCGGCCCCGCTCGGCGCCCACCCACAGTCCCACGGGCGAGAGAGAGACGCCCGCCCAGCCCCATCGGCACCCCGCTCATCCGCACCCTGACACGGAGAACCTGTACACAGAGGCAGGCCCCATAGTGCCTCATCGGAGGCCCTCCGAGGAACAGGGTGCAGCGCGCGAGCGAGGGGGCGCTGTTATTTTGGATAGACATGTGGATCGGTATAAGCAACGGCTCAAGGAGCGCCAGCAGAAACAGGGCAATGCGCATCAGCCCCCCCCCTCTGACAATCAGGCGACCAACCGCCAGGCAGGCAGAAAGCCAACGCCAGAAAAGGCCGCTCCCGAAAAGCCGCCCCCCGGCAAACGCACCCCCGAAAGGCTTCCCCCTGAGCGCGCGCCGCAGAAGGCGGGGTTGGAACGGGGAGCAGCCAAAGAGCGCGCGGGTGGACAAGAGCGCGCGGGTGGACGCCGGTACGCGGCCCGATCTTCACTCGACCGCCCCTCCCCCGCCGCCCCTGGAGGGGGAAACGACGGGGAGGGGTCAAACCGAGAAGCGGCGCATGGGTGGCCTGACGCTGGCTTTTTGCCTCGCGAACCGGGCCTAAACTTGGACAACACCGAGGTGCGCGCTGTCATGAAGCCCCTCCAGGCAGAGTCGCAGGAAAACCGACTTCTTGAGTTGCAGGAGCGCTATAACCTCGGCAAGATGGTGCGTCTCTCCCTCCCGCCTGCCTCTCCAGCTCCTTTCTGCCCCTCTCTCTGCCGGTGTGTTGTGTGTTAGTGTAGGGCACCCGACCTCGCAAGTCGCTCTCTCTTCGTGCTTGCATGGTAGCCCGGGGTGCGCGTGAGTGCGGAGAGGAAAGGGAGGTAGGAGCGGCCCAGGATCAACATGCCAGCTTGACTGGAGGAGCAACAACCTCGGTTTAGGGTTTAAGGTTTAGGTCCACCGCACGCCGCCCTGCCCTGACTGGTGACTGACGGAGGACGAGTGCAACATGGAGCAGAATGCGGCGCAGAAGCGGCGATCCAAGCACAAGATCATAAAACTGCAGCAAAAGCACGGGGTGGCAGAGGAGGGGTCGATGGAAGCGCTGCCAGCGCCCATTCATCCGTCGCCAGTTGTCGCAGCGCGCCCCGCTGATGCCGACAACCCATACAGCGGCAACAGCAAGGATAAGGCGGCTCGGGAGCGGGCGCGAGCGCGGCAGGGGCAGGGAGGAGGGCCGATGCGCAGAAGGCTGGAAGCGGCGGACCGCGACTCGGCAAACAACCCGTTCGTGGGAAACAACCCCTTTGTCATGGCCTCCGACAACGTCTCCTTTGCCAACGGATTTTCGCACAATCAGAAGCTCTCCAAGTTCTGCCCCGCCCCTCCCCCGCCCTCTCTCCTCGCCTTTGCTCCCCGCCCCCTTATCTGAATCTTGTGTGGTCGTTGCATGGTATGGGGCGGGATGCGCGAGATGGTGCCATGGGCATGTGCTCGCCCGCTGCTGTCATGCTGTGATGCAGACGGCAATGAATTTGCCTGACGCCTCTTTGTTTGTCTGCACCGTGTGTGCTTGTCTGTGTGCGGTCTTTATGAGCAGAGAGAATCCATACGCAGTAAAGGGATCGGGGTTGAATCACAATCAGAATGCAGGGGCGCCAGCGAGGCCAGGTCGGAGGCCTTCTTGATGCACATAGAAGTATGCCTCATCGACACAAATATACATGCGCTTTCATTCCTTGCGTCCGTGTGTGCTTGCTTCCTGTGCGTGGCGGCTCGATACAAGGCGGCAAGCAAAAGGGCAAGGCACGCTGGCGACTGACGGTAAGACGGTGAACACGCAACGGCAACAGGAGATGCATACCTCGCCGAGGCTATGCGCGCTCGCCGGGCATAGAGCTCGCCCTGCTCGTGAGCGAGCAGCGAGCACGGGTGGAGCTGAAGCCGAGACGCTGATTTGATTTGGTCAAGCCTGCGGAGGAGGAAGCGTGTGCGGGGCCCTCGGCTTGCTCGGGGTGGAACATGATATAGGACATTTCAGCCGGGCCTTCTTGAACCTTGCGTGCCGCTCCACACTAGCTCCCCCGTTCTCCTCCGCCTCCTCCTCTTGCGTCGGGCGGCTCGCATCCTGAATCGCCTCCCGGCGCGCCACCGAAACTCGGGCGACTGCGATGGTGACTGGCGAGGTCGAGGACTAGAGCTCCCGCGCCCTCGGGTGAGAGCGAATCTTGTGCGCTTTTGCTTTATTCAAAGATTTTGTTTTCCAGGCTCATTAAATGTATAATGTAATGGAACCGCGGCAGGCGCGCGCATAAGAGCCAATGGTTCAGTTGAATGGTGTCTGTGTGTTTCTTTGTTTATGTTATCGACATCGGTGCAACCGGATCCCGGGGGAGCACCTGTGAATTCCTTCCTAATCACAAAACCACTCGCAGCATATGACACTCCCTCCTCAGCAGCGAAATAGGATGTAATTCACTAGGGTGTGGGGTCACAATTACATGACACGTCCCCCATTAGAAATTTGCCGTTTGGGGAGGTAAAACGAGAGGGCCCCCGTCAGCTGGGGTACTCGACCGAACCTCATTCCAGGTCACGCGCCTCGTCTGCCTGGAAGGGAAGGCGCTCTGGCTCGGCCGCGCAAGCCAAGTCTCCAAGGCCCACAAGAGTAATCGCATACATGCACATATGCACGACCCACGCACACACAACCGCTACACACAGACACACACACGAACACACACGAACGCCCACGCCCGCACGCATTGCGGCAGCCGAATTGACCGATTTGTGGTACAGCCTGACTTTCAATTTGTCACGCCATCGAGCTGAACTTAGGCCTATCTCAAAGACCCTGCCCCGCCCCCCAGTAGTTCTGAGGGTCTACTTGACTAGAAATGACTGCCTACCTTGAACATCATTTATTGAACCAAAACAGGTTGGTATGCTCCGTGTGGGACGCCTGCCGTCTCAACAGAGAGCCTGGCCAACCCTGGCCAAGTTTGAGCTAATAGAGATGCGCGGGTGCTACTAGAGAAGCGCTTTAACACGTGGTCCCACGTCCCTAGCGCTAAAGATCGAAAGAGTCAACCGTGACAACGACTTGAGCAGATATCCCGATGCTCCGTCCGTTCGCCCCAGACAACACAGCAAGCACTTTGCTCGGGCCTCACGTATCCACGAGTGTGCCGTTAACTCGTCCAACGCAGCATTGAGCCCAGCAAAGAGCCGAGCAGCAGGATTACGCGACGCGGAAGATGAGGCCTGTTTAGGCCGACGGGAACTCTGAAAAGCATCGCCAAGTCAGCATGCTGCAGTCTGCCCGCATGCGCTACTCATCTCTACGTCGCTGGCGCCAACATGCGCACAAATTCAACAAAACATTCACACCACATGGGTGAGCCCACACTTCATCATAGCATCGGATTCCCCCAGCTACCCGAAGCAAGTGCAAGAGCTGCAGGTGCGTTCGGGCCACCTCTGCAACCTTGCTGCTGCTCGCTCCAACCTCAGAAAGGCGCACATAGTGGCCTAAGGCGCCACTCTAAAGCCTAAAGCCTAAAGCCTAAAGCCAAAAGCCTAAACCCTGCAAATGACAGCCAGGCTTTTCCTCTTCAAGACAGGGTGCTGCGTCGTGAATCACAAGGGAAGCACACACAGCACACGCCGCGCACGCACTGGTGAGCAAGGTGAACACGTCAGGGGAGCAGGGGGGGGGCTTACGTGCTTTGCACTTCATCATCATGTCCATGTACGCCTGGCAGGGAGCGGTATCGCCGCCCGTGTTCTTGACGCACTCTTGGAACAGCTGCGTCTCGTTCATGCATTGCATTGGTGCCGGTGCACCTGCAATGGTACGTGCACGCCGACACACGTCAGTGAGCGCCCTGGCTGAATGCCCCAGCCCGCACAGCCCGGCAGGCAGCAAGCGACCCATGCAAAACTAACGGCACATCGTACCATACGACGACGCAGGCGCAGCTGCCGGAGCCCCAGTGTGGACGTGCTCGACCTGACGCGGGCCCATCATGGAGTCGACCGCCCGGTGCGCGACGGCCGAGCCGGTGCCCATGGCCATGCCCGTCACCACACTGCCCATGAGGCCTGCCGCAAGCACGGCGTCAGAGGCGCACAGAACACGAGCGCGCCACGAGCGCTGGCAACAGGCTGACGCAGCGCAAGAGCTTCGAGCGCACCCACCGGAGAGCATGCCGCCGCCACCACCACCCTGGGGCATCATAGGCGCAGCCGCCGGTGGCGCCATGGCCGGCGGGGGAGCGTGGGGAGCTGGGTGACCCATGGGGCTGCCGTAGGCCGGTGGCGCAGCCGGGCGCGCCGCGGGCGGCGGGGGCGCCGCCGCCATGGGGCGGGTCGCCTGCGGGATGCTGGGCGGCGTGGGGGCCTGCTTGGCCACGGGACGGGACGCTCCAGTGCGGCGGGAGGGAGGCATTGCTTTGGTTTGTTTTGATTAGGTCCTATGAGCGCCGCCGTGATCGACCTTCCACGGGATCCCCGCACAGGAAATAGCCGAAATGAGGCTATGGTTTTGTTTATACCAAAAAAACGTATAGAAGAAATTGACCTGTGCTTTTGTACCATTATCAAAGCTTAACGCAGATGAGAAATGATCATTTTCACTCATTCGTCGATTGGCGGCCGAAAACCTGGGGATCCCCGCGAGTGGCCAATCTGAATCTAAATTTACTAGTATGGCGGCGTGCGGACGTGACTTCACCGTCGCCGTGACCGAGGACGGCGAGCTCTTTGCCTGGGGCGAAGGCGGGCGCGGCCATCTTGGACTCGGCGCCGTGCTGCACCAGCAGCAGCCGGCGCGCGCGGGAGGGCCGGAGATGTTTGACAACCAGCGCATCCGCCTGGCCGCGGCTGGCTTTTGCCACCTGGCAGTGGTGGCGGAGGACGGGGCGGTCTACACATGCGGGCACGGCGTTTACGGCCAGCTGGGCCTCGGCGACAGGCAGCGGCGGCGGCGGCTGACGCGGGTGCCGCAGGCGCTGTTTGCGGGCTCGCGCGTCGTCATGGTGTCCTGCGGCTTCTCGCACACGATGGCGGTGACGGCGGCGGGGCACGCTTGGACCTGCGGCTACAACGATTACGGCCAGCTGGGCGTGGGCGACAGGACACACAGGCTGGGGTTCACGCAGGTGGATGCCGGGCAGCTCGGGGGCGCGAGGATCGTGATGGCTGCGTGCGGAGGGGCTCACAGCGTGGTGGTGTCGGCGGAGGGGCGCGTGTGCACCTTTGGCAATGGAATGTTCGGCCGTCTGGGCCTCAACGACGAGCAAGACAGGCTGGTGCCGACGCTGCAGGCGGCAGAGGTGTTTGAGGGCAGCATGATCGTGATGGTGGCCGCTGGGGGCGGCTACACCATGGCCGTGGGAGTGAACGGGAGGCTTTGGGCGTGGGGCCTGGGATCCCAAGGAACGCTGGGCCTGGGTGACACCAACAACAGGCTGGTGCCAAGGCTGGTGGGGGCAGAGGAGGTGTTTGGGGGGTCCCAGGTGCGCACGGTTGCCTGCGGACATGAACACACACTGGCGGTGACGGAGGCGGGCGAGCTGTGGGCGTGGGGCCTAGGAGCGCAAGGTCGACTGGGCCTCAACGACGTGCAAAGCAGGCTGGTGCCGACGCGCGTGGACCCGCAGCACTTTGCCCACGCACCCATCTCCGCCGTTGCCGCTGGCGAACCCCACTCGGCAGCCGTGACAGCGGGCGGCGCCCTCTACACCTGGGGGGGGGCCAAGGTGAGGCAGGGGGAAACTGGGTCCCAGGTGCCCGGCGGCCTGGGCCACGCCGACCTTGCAAACAGGCTCGTGCCGACGCTGGTGCCGCGGCAGTTGCTGGGCGGGGCGCGCGTGGGGCGGTGCCACGGGCTGCGCGAGGAGCTCGCGCTGGCCTTCGCCATGGGGACGCACGAGCGGCTGGGCGCGAGCTCTGCGGCGGCCGGAGGGGGCGGGGGAAAGAGGCGGTCGCGGCGGGCGCAGGGCAAGGCACCGGCGGCGGGGCGAGAGGAGGAGGGATGCCTGTACCTGATGATGGCAGCGGAGCTGGTGAAGCGGGTGGTGGAGGCGTGCGGGTGGAGGGCA
>Ga0315899_10005669_pt1 | contig 13459 bp, 12 predicted proteins | sample LakEriMetagenome_2_FD_203518 | JGI IMG/M metagenome (GOLD analysis project Ga0315899, IMG submission 203518) | Freshwater fungal communities from buoy surface, Lake Erie, Ohio, United States - Buoy 4 MA112 | ecosystem: Environmental > Aquatic > Freshwater > Lake | place: USA: Lake Erie, Ohio...
GGGGGCTCCGCGCCCGGCGCGCTTGCGAAGGACAGTACCAGCCACTATCACAAATCCAGACTCTCGTTATGAATGAGGGACGCTAGGGGGGCAGGTCATGGGCAAGAAGCCGTCAGGGCCGATGAGGAGGTCGTGCCCCTGAGCCGCGTCCGCGAGCTTGAAAACCGGGTCCGCGAACTGGAACGCCTGCTTGGCCGCAAGACCATGGAAACCGAGATCCTGAGGGAGGCCCTGGAAGTTGCACGCCCAAAAAAACAAGCGTGGCGCTTACCATCGCCGCCTCGGGATGCTTCCCGGTGAAGGCCGTGGCTGCGACGCTCGGCGTGGCCAGGTCCAATCTGGTCGAGCAACTCCGGCGCCCCAAGCGACCCCAGCGCGGTCCCTATCGGCGTGCTGAGGATGAGGCGGTGCTGGCCGAAATACGCGCCATCACCGACGCTCGTCCCACCTATGGCTATCGCCGCGTCACGGCCTTGCTGAACCGGGCAAGGCGCAATGCGGGCCTGCCACAGATCAATCACAAGCGCATCTTTCGGCTCATGCGCCTCTCTTCAATGCTTCTGCAGCCCCATACCGGCAGGCGCCCCATTCGCGCTCATGAGGGCCGCGTCGTCGCGGCTGCATCAAACCAGCGCTGGGCGTCCGATGGTCTTGAGATACCATGCTGGAATGGCGAGGTGGTGCGCATCGCCTTCGCGATCGACACCCATGACCGCGAAATCATCACCTGGGTCGCGACCCATGGCGGCGGCATTTCCGGCGAGATGATCCGCGACATGATGCTCGCCTGCGTCGAGCGCCGGTTCAACGCGCTCCGCGCCCCGTTTCCTGTCCAATGGCTGGCTGATAATGGCTCCGCCTATACCGCCACCGAAACCACGGACTTCGCCGCAGCCCTGAACCTCGTTCCATGCTTCACGCCGGTCCGCAGCCCGGAGAGCAACGGCGTCTGCGAGGCCTTCGTCAAAACTCTGAAACGCGACTATGCCCGCGTGAACCCAAGGCCAGACGCCATCTCCGTCCTCCAGCAGCTGCCAGCTTGGTTCGAGGATTACAATAACATCCACCCGCATTCAGGCTTGCGCATGCGCTCGCCAAGTGAGTTCATAGCAAGCCAATTATCCAACCAAGCCGAGTGTCCGGTTTGATAGGGGCAAGTCCAATGAACCAGAGACTGTATATGGCGAGCCGGAAGTTCAGCCGCGATTTTAAGATCAGGGCAGTGAGGTTGGTGACAGATTGGGCCGTGCCGGTTGCCCAAGCTGCCCGTGATCTGGATATCGCGGAGAGCGTACTTCGGCGCTGGATACGGGAATTGAGCGTGGCTCCAGCTACCGCCTTTCGCGGGGACGGGCAGATTCGGGCCGATGTGACCGAGAGTCACCGCTTTAAAAAAAGAGGTCGTCCCGCCACAGGCAAAGCGGGACATCGTGAGGAATTTGGCAGCTTTCTTCGCGCGCGATGGACCTTTCGAGACCAGAAATATTACGGTGATGGAGGATGACATTTACTCTCTCACTATCTCCACTATCAGCCCCCGTTAACCGTGATGAGCAAATGGCTCATATGCTCGCCACCCGTGCGCCTGCACGCCTTGTACGCCGCGTGGCAGAAGTCCTTTGGGAGACAGGTTCGGCAACGCTCCTTGATCGCTTCGCGCCAGAACACCCTGAGATTTTTGAAGCGTCAGACGGCCACGCCCCCTCCACACACTCCCTCGCGCTCTACCTCCATTGGTCGCCTGATGGCCGCATTTCGCCGATGGTGCGCCGTCAGGTCAGGCTTTGGCGCGAAGCCGGGTTTGCCTGTGTTTTCATCACCAATGCTTCCCCGCCCGCGGCAGATTGGGATGCCATTGCAGCCGATTCCGTCCTACGCATCCGCCGCGCCAATGTTGGGCGGGATTTTGGCGCCTGGCGGGATGCAGCAGCCCTTGTCCTGCAACGCTTCGGCACCCCCCAGGAATTGCTGCTGACGAATGATAGCGTGCTTGGCCCCTTTCTGCCGCTGGCGCCCATAGTGGATGTCTGGCGCGCGGGCGGCGATGGGTTTTTTGGCCTCACCGAAAGTCTTGGCGGCGGGGCGCATCTGCAATCCTATGCGTTGCTTGGCCGCGGGGAAGGGGCGGTCGCGGAAATGCTCGGCCATTTGGCATGCATGAAGGATAGTCGCAGCAAATGGCAATTGGTCCAGCGTGGAGAAATTGGCCTCACCCAGCGCATGCTCCGCGCGGGGGTGCCATGCTGGGCATTATTCGGGCAGGAAAGGCTCGCCGCACTTGCCAACGCCGAAACGCGGACGCGCATAGCCCCTCGCTACAGCAGCGCGGAAGCCTTTGCCCGCGTGCCCTTCAATCCATGCCATCATTTATGGAGGGAATTGGTGGAAGGCATGGGCTATCCCTACCTGAAAACAGAACTCATCCGCCGCAACCCAGGCAAGCTCCCTGACGTCGAAAACTGGCGGCAAGTTGTGCCGCCAGCGGAACTGCCGATCATCGAAGAACACCTGGAAATGATGGGCTCATAGGTAATCCCCCCCGCGTTTGCGATATTCTCAGCCGATCGCCGCTATACGTCTGCGAAGCCACAAGCAGCCGCCATTGAGGTTCAGTCCCTTAAAGATATCCTGCCGCGACCAGAGTGACGCTAATTGGCCGAAAAGATCGGGCTGGCCGGTCGCCCAATTCACCGGCAGCACGATGTCGTCCGGACCCCCGCCCCCGAGTAGGTAGGTCATCATCAGATACTGCTCGCTGTAGAAGCGGTCCTTCCAGGCGGCGGGATAGTCGTCAGGCAAGAAGATGTCGTGCAGGCCAAACAGGGTGCCCGGCGGCAGTGCCGGCATCACCTCGGCAAAGAAGCACGTGACGTCCGACGCGGGGAAGCTGCGGTGGCTGTTGTCGACGAACAGCATGTCCGACGCGTCAAGTCCGCGCCAGAACTCGGTCGGCATATCCTCCATCCGGGCGACAATGATCTCGTCGCAGAGGCCCTCGATAGGGTTATGCGGATGCGGATCGATAGAAATGATACGCGTGTCGAGGCCAAGATCGGTGATGGCCTGGCGCGCGAACCGCGTGGATATCCCCGAGCCGACCTCGATAAAGCGCCGCGGGCGGTTCTCCGCGATCAGCCCGTAGAGCGTGGCGCCATCGAAGGGCGGGAACCAGGGGTTGTTCCACAGCGGCGCGAGCGGGTGCGTCGCATCACGCGGAATGCGCCCAAGCGTTTCGATGTGACGCGCGACCCCCGCGAGGGTCTCCGCAATCTGCGGCCGCGCCCGTTCGAACGCGGCGATGATCGCGCGGCCCGAAGCGGATTGCGCCAGCGGACGTTCCTCGGGGTGGTAAGGGTAGTCGGTTATGAACAGCCGATGCTGGGCCCGCGCGAGGAGCATCGCGTGCAACTCGGTCGCCAAGTCGGCCGGATTGCCGCCCTGCGATACCCACGCGGCGAGCAGCGCCTCGGAGACGCTAGGCGCGGTCCCGAGCTGGGTCCGCAGGTCGGCATTCTCCGCTAGCAACTGGTCACGCGCATCGCGCAGGCGCGCGATTGGCGGGATAAGGCTGGCCGCGAATTTGAGTGCCCTCATGTTGTGTCCCTTGTGTTCACGCTTGAACGGCGCGCTGGTTGGCTTGCGGGTAGCGTGGCGGCGGACCGCCTAGCCAAAGCATGCTTCTCCACGAGATGCCAGGACAGGATTGCCATGGCCAGTGCAGCGGGAAGGGTCCAAGCGGCATTACCCCAGCCGCTCATCTGGCCGCCGGCGAGGGCGGAGACGATCTGCTGGATCGGAAAAGACCAAAGGTAGATGCCGTAGGAGAAATCCCCATACCGCCCGGCGCGCGCGACGACCGGCCAGCGCGCGCGACCGATCGCGATCGCCGCATAAGGTAGCACCACGGCGAGTACCGCCTCATGCCAGATGCCAAAGATCGGGTGGATGAATTGGAACAGCGCCAGCAGCATTACCGCCAGCCGCCAGTCGAGCAGGCGTTCTAGCCGCAGCCCAGCCAGGGCTGCACCGCCAACGAAGTATGGGGCTAGGTTGGCGGCGGTCCAGAACTCGGTCCCGGCGACGACCCACGGCGTGGGGCGCGCGATCAGAAAATACATGCTCAGGCCGGTTGCGACGACGAACAGTAACGCGATCAGCAGCGCGTGCCGGCGTGCGGCGAAGACCAGTAGCGGCACCATGGCGTACATCGCGACCTCGACTGGCATGGTCCAGAGGCTGCCATTGACTGCGTGCGGGTAGGGGTTGTCCGCGAAGACCCCGGGCAGCGAATAGCTCACATAGAAAATGATGTTGCCTAGGTAACGGATGATGAAGGGATGGCTGGCATAGGTCCACAGATCGAGTGTGGTGAAGATCGGGCCGATCACCAAGATGGACAATACCACCACCACGCAGAGCGCCGGCATGATGCGGCGGGCGCGGCGTAGCGCAAAGCGCACTGGATGCGCATCACGCATCCAGCTCGTCGCGATCAGATAGCCGCTGATCGCGAAGAAAAGCTTCACGCCCAAGGTCGAGATCGATTGACCCAGAACGGCTAGTGGCGGAGCCAGGGAGAGGGCCAGCGAGTGATTGACCAACACTAGCAGCGCACCGATGAGGCGCAGCGCATCGTAATTGTTCTGGTTCTCTCTCATGCCGTCTTGCCGTCGAGCGTGCGCAGAAAACTTCGGATGGTGAGACCCGGTTCCGGCCGTTCGATACCCAGGTCACGCTGAACGGCGAGAGCAAGGGGCAGCAGGTGCCGGCGCGCCTCGATGAAGTGCCGCGATGCCTCCAACCGGTCCTGAACCGCCGGGGTCGGCGCGGCGCGCCGATCAAAAGTGTTGCTGCCATCGCCCTTATAGAAATAGAGGCCAATATCGGTGTTGATCAGTGAGAAATCCGACCGGCAAGCCGCACAGACCGCGAGCAGGAAGGCGTAATCCTCCTCGACCGTGACCAACGGCTCGAATCGCAGCAGATCCGCGGGCACGCGCTCGCGGTCGAGCAGGTAGCTGTGGATCGGGCAGAAATTGCCACGCAGCAGGTCGCGGAGCCCGGCACCCGCGAAGGGATGGTCGACCGCGCGGGTCTGGAGAAATCCGGCATGCACATCCGCATAGGCGACCGGTGTCCGCGCGAAGGCGATGGCGGCACCACTGGATTGGAGCGCCCCGACCAATAGGCGATAGGCCTCAGGGTACAGCGCGTCATCGTAGTCGAGCAAGCCGACGTAGCGCCCGGACAGGTTTGCGAAGCCCAGATTGGCCAGTACCGAGCGGGCGTCCTTCGGCTCATCCAGCGCGTAGTTCAGTACCGCGAGCGAGGCGTCAGGAGACCAGGCGATGACCGCGCCGATCGTCTCGGCCAGGGCCTGGCGGGCCGCTTCGGACAAGCGTTGGCAGGCGACAAGTAGGCGAACCGGGCCGTGTTCCTGGGCGGCGAGGGAGAACGCGGCGCGCTCCAGCTCCCATAGCCGGGACATATCGTGAAAGCGGATGATGACATCGACGCCTTCAAGGGCATGGCGTTGGGGATCGAAGGCCATCGGGGCTACCACCGCACGGGCGAAAAGGAGAAGGAACGCGAGAAATCCGGGATGGAAAGCCACGCCTCCGGCACTGGCTCGGGCATGGTCTCGGGAATCGGGGCGCCGAGCGCGGCGAGTTCGGCGCTGACAGTCGCTACGAAATCGGGAGCATGCCATTTGCGGCCTAGCACCACGGCGGAGTCGAGCATCGCGCGTCGCATCGCGGCGTTGTTCGTGCGGTTGGTCACCGCATGCAGGAACAAGGCGTGCGGGGCGATCATCACCTTCATGCCTGCGGCGCGCACCCGCCAGGACAGATCAACATCCTCGCAATACATGAAGAAGGCGTCGTCGAACCCGCCAGTGGCGTCGAAGACGGTTCGCGGAATGGCAAGGCAGGCGCCGGATGACCACGCTGTCTCGCCCGTCACAGGGTCGTACTCCTTGGGGTGTTCCGCGGGAAACTGGATCAGTTCGATCATCGCGCGCCCTGCCTGGGCCGCGTACACGCGGGCAACGCGTTCGATCGCGGCCGGGTGCAGGGCGCCATCCGGATTCATCGCCACATAAAGGTCCGCGCCTGCGGCGAAGGCCTCGCGCATCAGGATGTTGTGGCCACGGCCAAAGCCGACATTTCCCTGGCTGGGCATTCTGGTGGTGCCGTTGCGCTGCGCGCTCGGGTCGCCATTGTCGATCAGCAGGATCCGGCCCCGCAGCGGCGCGACGGACAGGGCGGCCTCTGCGCTTGCGATGGCGCGTGCCAGCGAAGCCGGTTCGGAATTGTAGGTCACGATGCCGATGGCGACGTCCAGTGCGGGTATCGCCAGGTCTAGGCCGAAACTGGTGCGCTGCCGTAATCGTTCCTCCGGCCCAAGCCACCGGCTGAAGCGCTGCGACGGCGCTTCGATGATCCCCGCCGGCGTCGACGCTTCGACGATCCCCGCCGGCGCCGGCGCAGACGATGTTCTTCGGATACGGCTTACAAGCGCACGAACTGGCGCCGTCAGCCGCCAACTGGTGCTTGCCCGTATGGCCGCAAGCTGCCGCCCCGTTTCCTGCAGGGCGTATCGCATCTGCACATCATTCTGACGCCAAGCCTCGCGTTCGGCCGCAAACTGAATCCGTTCGGCCTCGCGTTCGGCCTCAAACTGAATCCGTTCGGCCTCGCGTTCGGCCTCAAACTGAATCCGTTCGGCCTCGCGTTCGGCCTCCCGTTCGGCCTCGCGCTCGGCCAGCCGACTACTCTCGATGTAGACGCTGCTCCCGAAAGGAGGCAGCGCAGCGTCGGAGGCGAGTGCCAGGAGGTAGAGTGGGCGGGGAAGATGCTCGCACCGCTCGAAGTGTTCAACGCCACGACGCTCGAAGGTCAGGAATGATGCCGTGGCCGTCGCCGCCGACGCTGGCTCCGGCACGATTGCCGACCCAATCATTGGACGCTGCGAGAGAACGGCGACATTGCGGAAGGTGGCGCCGAGCAGGTCAGTGAATTCTGCGCGGCTCATCTCGCGGACGTGATGCGGATTGGCCGGTGAGTTGTATGGCGAATAGACGTCGCGATCAGGCGTGCTGATCACAAGCACGCCGCCCGGTCGAAGGACACGGCGGATCTCGCTGATGAAGCGATCGTGCTCCGCAAAATGCTCGATCGTCTCGAACGAGACCACTATGTCGACGGACGCATCTGCGATCGGGATCGAACGGGCGTCGCCCGACAGGAAGCGCAGATTGTCGCGGGGATAGGCCGCCTGGGCATGCCGCACCGCCTCGGCGGAAATCTCGACCGCAACCACCGATCTGGCAGTCTGCGACAGTAGCGCCGCGCCGTAGCCCTCGCCAGACGCGATGTCGAGTACGTCCTTGTCGCGGCACAGATCTCGGGCGAGGAAGTACCGGTGGTAATGCTCGATCTCGATCTGACCGTCGATCGCGCCCGTCATCCGTTCTCCGGTGAAGGCAAGCTGCGCGGGGGATCGTTCCCGCTTGAATATGTCACCCATCGCCCAGTCGCCTTCTCCTTTCGTGCAGAGCGGCCTGCACGCGGGCTTCACCTATGCTCTCCCCGCATAGTTGGACCTGTCGCGTATTTATGCCGCTCCGATTTCTCATTTAGGCCGCTTGGCGTTCGAAGGCCAGAGGGCTTCTGACTTCCAATGCTGAATGCCTGCGGCGCGGGTTATAGAAGCCGTTGATCTATTGAAAGATGATAGTTTGGGCTTGGCATCGGGTTTCCCATTGTCCGGCGTCAGCGCCTATGGGACCAAACTGGCGATTTGAATAACGGAGGATTTCTGGCTCATCGTAACCCCAAGGAGAGTGAAGATGAGCCAGAAATCCTCCGCCCCACCTACGCGGATGCCAGCCGAAAAACTGGTCCGCGATATTCGCCGTGCCACGCGCAAGCACCATTCCGCCGAGGACAAGACCCGCATCGTCCTGGAGGGGCTCCGCGGCGAGGAAAGCATCGCCGCCCTTTGTCGCCGGGAATCCATTGCCGAAAGCCTTCACTCCGCTTGTTCCAGGGAATTTAGAGGTGAGGCGCGAGCGCTCTACGGGTTTAGACGATGCGCTTTGCCGCCCGAAGGACGTCACCTCGCCGCTTAGGCCCACGCCACAGTCTTGACGGCGTGCGGACCCTACGGCACGACCCAGCGATGAACTCCACCTCAATTCCAAGTTCAGCGCCGCCGGGATGGCATGTTGTTTTCTTGTCGGTACTGGGCGGCGTGGTGGTCGCGGCCAATGCGCAGCCGAGCGTCGCGCCCTGGCTGGGCGGCGGCGTCGCGCTGCTGCTGATGGCTGTCATCGGCTGGGGGCGATTGATCGGCGGCGCACTTGATGCCACGCTCACCATCGAATTACAGCTTCTGGTCGGTTTCGCGGTTTGCGCCCATGCCCTGGCACTCCCCGCGATGGTGTTCGGGCTGTCCATTCTGCTCCCGGCCGCCTTGCTGCCACTCGGGGTAGTCGGCTTTTGGTACCCACGCGGCACCCGGCACCCAGAATCGAGTATGGGACTGCCGCTGGCGCTGGCCCTGGCAATGGGTTTCGCGCTCATTTGGTCGCTCGAGAGCAGCCTGCGCTTCGAGGAATTCTGGACCGGCGGCCGCTACCGGCTCTGGCTCGACGGCTTCATTCATGCCGGCACCATCGCCGAATTCGGTGAGGCACGGCTGGCCGGCCGCGGCAGCAGCGGCCTCGCGGAGGTCGCATCTCCGCTCTACCATGCGGTCGGCCATGGCATCCCGGCACTCGCCATGCGACTGACCGGTGTTTCGGCGTTGGCTCTCATCCCGGCCTTATGGCTGCCGCTGGGTATCGCGCTGGTAGCTATTGGTATCTTCAGTCTTGGCCGTGCGCTGGGTGGCATGGCCGGCGGCACGCTTGCGCTGATCTTTCTCGCAGCACTTCCGGATGCTGGCGCCTATGGGCTGCGCCAGGGATTCCTGTCCTTTCACTGGATGCTCGAATCATCGCCGGGCGGCCTCTTTGCCCTGGCCGTTGGCTGCGCCTCGCTGGCGCTGCTGATCCGGTGGATCCGCGCTGGCGGTGGCGGCCAATTGGTACTCTCGGCTCTGCTGCTGGCCGCAACCTTCCTGCTGCGCGCGCACGTCTTCGTCTGGCTGCTGATCCCCTGGCTTGCCGGGCTGGTCTGGGCGATGCCCTGGCCGACGCGGCGGTGGCGCGTGGGATTACTGGCGCTGGGCGCCCTTGCAGCCCCGCCGGCGCTGCTCTGGATCGCCCGCGGTGAGATTGGGCAGGTGGGCCTTGTGCCGTTCCTCACCCGCTTCCTGCTGCATCTGCATGAGGGCTACGCGCCGACCGCCTATGAAGGGTTCTACCGGGCGCTTACGGTGAGCCTCGGCCCTATGGGTGCCGCACCGATCGGGTTGACACTGGCGCTTTTGGGGATGGGCGGCATCTGGCTCCTGACCTTTCTGCTTGGCTTCGCCTGGGCCGCCTGGCGCCGCAGGCTGGTGGCGGCCGATATCCTGCCGCTCGCCATGATGGGCTGGGCCGCGATGCTGATGCTGTTCGCGCCCACCCCGGCGCATGGCGACTTCACCGATTTTCGCCAGCGTGGCTTCATCGTGATCGTGGCCGCCCTGCTCGCCTGGAACGCGCGCTTTGCGCTGCTGGCCTTGCCCCGCCTGGCCGATCGGGTTCCGCTTGCCCTGCTCAGCATCGCCGCTCTTGGCTCAATGGCGCTTTGGATTGATGCCGCAAAGCAGCCACGCCCGGCTGTCATGGCGCCGTTGCGTGAGATGGCGATCCGGCCCGGTCTTGTGGAGGCGGCCGCCTGGATCCGGCGTGACGCCGCACCCGGCGAAAGCTTCCTGCTCGCCGGCCAGTCGCCGGACGCGGTCTGGTACGATGACGCGACGGTGCTGCTCGGCACCAGCGGGATCCCTGCCTGGATTTCGCGCCCCGGGGTCATGCGCCTGTCCGGGCCGCCGAGATCCGTAGTCGTGACCGAACGCCTTGCTCAGGCCGAAGCCATCCAGGCGGAGCCCGAGCCCGAGCGCGCCTTTGCTTTGCTGCGCGCGGCGCGGATCGGCTTCTACCTGACGCTGGCGGATGCGCCCCCTGCCTGGGATCGGGCAATCGGCCGCGCGGATTTCAGTGCCGGAGAGATCCGTGGCTGGCGGGTTCCGCCCTGACGCCTTCGCGAAGGCCGTGATCCATCAGGCGCTTGAATCTGACCCGCCGAAGAAATCCTGTCGCGCGTGCGGCGACGCGGCAGCCACGGCGGCATCCGGCGCCGGCAAGCGGCATTCCATGATCCAGAACGTATAGGGTATCCAGCCCTGATGCAGGACCCTGCCGCGGCAATCTGCGAACCAGGGGTACGGCAGCCGGGCATAGCCCGCCGGGCTGCGCACATTGCGGCCGCGGTCGAGGTTGATCAGCACGCGCGCGATGGGGTTCTGGCGGGGCACTAGCACATTGTCCAAGGTCACCACGCGCCCTTCAGGCTTGACCACCTGAGCGAGCAGCCGGAACAGATCACCCGCCTCTGCGTCGTTCATATGGTGGAGCACCGCCGAAACGACGACCAGATCGAACGCCAAAGGGAATTCGGCGGCAGCTGCGGCATCGAAATACCCGGTACGCAGGGTGACGTCGCGATCGGCATTCTCCCGCCGCCCACGCTCGACATACGCCGCGTTCGGCTCATAGCCGACATAACGGACCGGTCCGAGATAGCGCGCCAGCGCCGCGGTGCCGCAGCCGATGTCCAGGACCGATTGGCCGGGCAAGGGATGCAGGTCCTCGGTGCTAAAGCGCCGGCGCCCCCGCTCGGCGCCCAGCACATCCTGCAGCGCTTCATAGACCCAGGGCCGGGCCAGCAACGCCCAGGGGCCTTGGCGGCGCTCAGCCATACCGCACCACCCGGCGCGACAGTATCAGCGGCACGCCCTGCAGCAGAACGCTTCCGGAGACGTTGGGCAAACTGAGCGACAAAGATCGAGGCATGTCTTCGATGTCGCGTTAGAGGCGTGGGGTGTCAAGCCCGGTGCCCCGATCTAGGGTGAGCGGGCTGGACAAGCAGAGTACCATGCCGCACCAGTGCTGCGCATGAATAGGAACCAAACGTCGCGGACATCGAAAGCCAGCACGGGCGCACGCAGGTTTTGCCTTTCTTGCGGTGCAGCTGAGGTGCTGGCGGCTGAAGATTCGGTTTGGTCGGCTGGCCATGCCTGCCCGTCCTGTGGTCAGGCCGTACCGGTCGAAGACGGTATTCCACTCTTTGCTCCGGCCTTGGCTGACACTGTGTCGGGCTTTGACCCGGCAGCCTTCGCGCGGCTCGCCACCATGGAAACCGGTCATTTCTGGTTTGTGCCGCGCAATGCGCTACTGGGAGGCTTGGCCGCGCGGTATGCACGATGCGCGCGACGCATCTTAGAGATCGGCTGCGGCACGGGTTTTGTCCTGGCGGAGCTCGCCGACCGCTTCCCGGACGCGCAACTCGTCGGCAGCGAGTTGCATCCTTCCGGCCTGCGTATTGCGCGGGAAAGGCTCGGCATGCGCGCCGCCTTCGCACAGATGGACGCTCGTGCAATCCCGGCGGAAGCGGTCTTCGACCTGATCGGCGCCTTCGACGTGATCGAGCACATTGAGGAGGACGAGGCCGTTCTTGCCGCCATCCATCGCGCGCTGGCGCCTGGCGGCGTTGCGATCATCGCAGTACCACAGCATCCCTGGCTCTGGAGCGAGGCGGACGACGTGGCGCATCACGCGCGTCGCTACAGTCGCGGCGAGATGAACGAAAAGCTGCGCCGCGCCGGCTTCGACGTCGTTTTCAGCACTTCCTATTGTGCTCTGCCCTTGCCATTGATGATCGCGAGCCGTGCGATAGCCAGATTCCGCCAGCGCGCTGGCAAGGCGTCACAACGTTCAGAGGTCGAGGCCGCACCACCCCGCCCGGTCAACGCGGCGCTGCGCAGCCTGCTGCGTGCCGAAGTTGCGCTGGGCATGGCGGGTCTGCGCTTGCCTGTCGGCGGGTCACGAGTGGTGGTGGCGCGGCGGCCGGCATGAGGTATCTGGCGAGGGCCTGGCCGGCGCTGATCGGCGCAGCCGCACTGGCCTGGTTCTTTTTTGCTTTCGACTGGGCGCTGGCCATCGCGGCGCTAGCACGTATCGATCCGTGGTCGCTACTCCCCTGGCTCGCGCTGATCTGCCTTGGAATCTATGCGGCCAGCACGGCGCGCTGGATCGCGCTGAACGGGCTACCCTGGCGGTGGCGCGTGCTACGCGACGTGCAGACCTATGTCGCAATAACGCTCGCGATTGGCCTCGCGACGCCAATGCAGGTTGGCGAGGCGCTGAAGGTAAAGTATGCGCGAGATGCCGGTGTATCGCTTGGAGCGTCCGCGACAAAATTGGTGTTGGAGCGTTTGATCGACTTAGCCTGCGTCGCGGCGCTAGCCGGCGCTGGGCTCTTGCAACGGCTGGGCGTACCGACCGCTGTGGCGCTGCTGCTTCTAGTACTGCCCTTGCTGGTACTCACCCTGTCGGTGCTGGTGCCGCTTCGGCTCCGTGATGGCAGCCGGATAGCCGGATGGATCGGACCACCATTGCCCATCGGCGCGGTCTGCGTCACCGCCATCGCCACTGCAGCAAAGTGGGCGCTGACGCTTTGGCTTTGGCTGTCGCTTCTGGCCGCCATCGGCATCACGCCGGGGATCTGGCAAGGCATGATGCTGGTCGGGTTGGTGGCCCTTGCGGGGATCGTCTCCATGGTGCCGGCGGGCCTCGGCGTGCAAGAGGTCTCGGCAGCACTATTGCTGACCGCGATGGGCTATCCCGCCGGACAGGCTGAAGCTGGCGCCCTGGCGCTTCGTCTGGTGCTGCCGATAATGCTGGTGGTGGGCTTCGCGCATTGGCCGCTGCTACGCCTCCGCGCTAGGCTGATCTGAGTAGAAAACGATGGCCGCGCATGTTATAGTCGCCACGATGCGCGACATTGTGATCTTCGGCGCCGGTGATATCGCGGCGCTGGCTTCGTTCTATTTTTCCCATGACAGTGGGCGTAAGGTCGCAGCCTTCACGGTGGATGCGGCCTATCGCCAGTGTGAGCGTTTCATGGAGCTGCCGCTGGTGCCTTTCGAGGACGTGTCGGCGCTTTATCCACCTGACCGATACGATCTTTTCGTCGCGCTGAGCTATGCGAAGCTCAACGCGGTACGCGCGGCGAAATGCGCGGCAGCGCGGGCCCTGGGCTATAAATTACCGAGCTATGTCAGCAGCCGCGCTACAGTCTTTGCTGATCTGAGCCACGGCGATAATTGCTTTATTCTGGAAGACAATACCATCCAGCCATTCGCAAAAATCGGCAATAACGTCACGTTATGGAGCGGCAATCATATCGGGCATCATTCGGTGATCGAGGACGATGTCTTTCTCGCGTCGCATATCGTGGTCTCC
>Ga0315899_10005672_pt1 | contig 13454 bp, 16 predicted proteins | sample LakEriMetagenome_2_FD_203518 | JGI IMG/M metagenome (GOLD analysis project Ga0315899, IMG submission 203518) | Freshwater fungal communities from buoy surface, Lake Erie, Ohio, United States - Buoy 4 MA112 | ecosystem: Environmental > Aquatic > Freshwater > Lake | place: USA: Lake Erie, Ohio...
CACACATACACACACACACACACACACACACACACACACACACACACACACACACACACACACACACACACACACACACACACACACACACACACACACACACACACACACACACACACACACATTCGCTCTCATGCTAGACCTTATAACCTTAAATCACATAAACTGCCCCTCGACCCTAAGCCGTAAATCACAGGCGGTGTCATTCGGAGGAGAAAAGGTGGTGGCCTGTCCGCGCGTATTGGGTGCTTATCAAGCGCCTACACCAGAGTTGGAAGCTCTCATTCTTCGCTGGTACGTGTATATGTATTTAGCCACACACATGATTAGTTGTCGAGAAAACCTGATAAAGTCCTTGGCTAACCGCGAGGTCAGATCCCAGAAGGGCGAAACAAACTTAAAGTCGCCCGCCTTGATCAGCTCCGGCAACGCAGAATTGCTCTTTTTGATGAAGGGCGGTGAAGCACTGAGCATGGTGTAAAGCGTTGCACCGAGCGACCACATATCCGCCGCGGGTTCGATGCCGGTCACCCTGGCGAATTTGTCCACCAGCTCGGGGGACACGTAGTAGAGGTCGCCCGGTTTGGACTCCGCCGGTAGCACCTGCGCCTTGGCACGTTGGAGGCCACCGAGTACTGCATGGTTGAAGTTGGGCGACAACGGATCGCCCGAAACGAGGTAAATGTTGGAGGGCTCCACTGCCGCGTGCACTATGCCGCGCGAGTGTATGTGCTCGAGCGCGCTCAGCACATCCTCTACGACGATGACAGCGTCCTCCTCGGCAATGCCGCCCGTCTCAACGGTGCGGTCGAGGACGTTGCCGCCCTCGTAGAGAACCATGCAGATAAACGTGTTCCTCGGGTCGTAAAACACCTGCTTCACTGCGAGCACGCTCGGGTGCTCGCACATTCGCATCACCAGCACCTCGCGCGGGAGGACTGTGCCTTTGCCGTCCGTCTCGTTTGGCAGGGTCTTGATTGCGATCTGGGCGTTGCTCCCGTTGACGCTCGCGCGTTGCACCACCGCGCGCTGGCCGTTTGCCACCAGGCCCTGCACCTTGAACCACACCCCGCCCGCATTCTCGATCACTTGTTCGGAAGCACTGGTAACCTTCTTTCCCCCAAACGGCCGTTTCTGCAGGGCCTTGCTCGATTTGCCGCCAAAGACCCCGAACGGCATGTTGTGTGTCGGTCGTTGATTGATGAATGATTGTACTGTACGGTTGATCATGAACGGTTAAATTCGTGGCAATCTTCAAAAGTCTGAGGTTAACGCGGGCCGGAGATGTCGAGCGAAAGCGACGCGCTTATGGCGGAGAATGATAAGCTGCGCCAGAGCCTCTTCAACCTCCACAAGCTCTTTACGGACAAGTTCGAAGCCGTGGCGCTCAACGAAGCTGCAGCGCAGGAGCGCGACGAGGCCCTAGCGCGCCTCGCCTACGCGGACAGCAGGCTCGCGAGCACTGAGGGGGCGGCGCAGGAGCTGCTGGAGCTCCTGTCCGACGACCTGCACGAGGAGCTGCAGGCTCTGGGCGCGCAGCTGTCCGGGCTGGCGAGGCAGCTTGCGGACAAAGACGCGCTGCTGGCGGAGCGCGAAAAAGCAGCATCTGCGGCCGAGGCGCAGCTGCAGGCGGCGCTGGCAGCCCACCAGGCGAGGCTTGAGCAGTCCGCGCTCCAGCTCCAGGACGCGGAGGCGCGTTCTGATTCATTCAGACAGAACGCGGATGCTGCGATGGCGAAAGCGGCGAAGTTGGAGGAACTGCTGAAGCAAGCAGAAGAGACGGCAGCTGCGACTGCGGCGGCCCGGCAAGAGGAACATGACACCTTTGATATGATTGAAATCGAAAAGGAGGAGGAGCCGCATCGTCTCGAGCCGGTCGACTTCGATGAGTGGAAGATCAAAGGTCTTGACGACAAAAGCACAGGCATTATGCGGCTGCGGCTTATGCTACTCGACTATCGGCGACCGCCGGCGACGAGCCTGCTTGAGACTGGCGAAATCCGCAGTCTCTTGCAGACAGTGCGACAAATTTGCGTGGACAGAGGGCTGGCTGATTCATCCGCAGAGCCTTCGCCCGCTCAGTGGCTATCATTCCCAGAGTATCTGTATGCTTGGTTTGGGAACAGGTCCGGAGTAAAAAGTCGAGCTTCTGCCGACGGCGATTGCGCGCGCTTCCTGCACCGGCTGGACCGCTTGAAGGGCAAGCACCATGAGCTGGCCACGTTTCACTCCCTTCTCGATGCGTGCGAGGTCGACGAGGTCTCCTACTACGTGCATTCTCGAATGGTGCTACTGGGACTCAACCGCAGCTCCCAGCTAAGCATTGAGGTGGACATGAACTCAGCATCTAAGGCCTGTAACATACTGATAATGCGCCACGCAAAAGACGAACATGCTTGCAAGGTGCGCACAGAAATGACCAAGAGCCTCCTGTCGTCCAAATCAATCTTGACAGCCAGCGGTGCCGTGGATTCTGCCGCCTTGCTGGCTGGCCTGCTGGCGGTGTACAAAGAGGAGAAGCTCCAGCTGCGTGCGATGCTTGAGGTGCTTCACAAAGCGGGCGCAAATCTACGCGATTACCCTGCCATTCACAAGGTGCGAGCCATGCTGCACTCAGTAGATCCCAACGCCTCGGACTACGAAGTGCTGGATATCTATCAGCGCTGCAACGTCGCAGACAAGTCCCGCGCCCCATCATCTGGTTCGGACACTAATGCCGAGACGACGGAACCAGCGAGGATCGTTCCCTTCAACATGCTGTGGGTGGTGCTGGAGAGACATGGATTTTTGGCAAAGCGGCAGCGAATTGGCATGAAATATCAGCCCGATCTTCTACATGACTCACCAGCAGTCAAATCGTGCGCAACAGATGCGCTTGCATCTTGGTTAACGGCCGAGCCCTATGTGAGAGCCATGGTCAAGAAGACAGAGGGATCAGAATTCGAATGCGAGCGCCTCTGGTCGCAACATGCCAAGCATCTGATGCAAGGGATCGAAACAACGACCCACATGCGTATACGAAATAATGGACCAGAGGCTCTTTTCCAACTGAAGCGCCTTCTCACAAGCGCATACTGTGCTCAGTCGCTGCGAAATGATCTTTGCTTTCCACCAGCAAATGCTAGCGCAGCAGCCGAGGAGCTACGGTTAATGGCGTCTGTAGTCAAAGAGCGAGATCTGCTTGCAGATGCGGCTCAAGTGGCGCCCCGAACTTCCGGAGCTAGCAAGGCTGTCAGCAAGGCTGCTGCTGCTGTTGGCACCCCCAAGGCCTCGTCTGGCATTGCTTGCAAGCAACGGGAAGTCAGCACACGGGCGAGGGCTCGACCTGTGACGCCATCCCTTGCAGCAACGAAACCATCTATTGCGTGCGCCGCTCCTCGTCCGCAGAGTGCAATGTAGTAGTTTCCTTCATTCCCTGCGTGCTGCATTGCGCGGATTTAAAAAAATGAACACCACGTTAGAATCGTATCATCCCGCGACGGACAGGCAAGCCCGTAACACTCACGCGCACACACGCGCGCACTCACGCACTCGTGCGTCCGAGCCACCCGGCCCGTTCTCCTCCCGTCCTGCCTGCCAGGGTCCCGGGACCCCAAAGGATCCTGACCACGCCTCCACCTCCGGGCACGCTGATCGCCAACTAGGCACACACAAGGCACACACAAGGCGCACACACACGTCGCCAATTAGGCACACACAAGGCACACAAACGTCGCCAATTAGGCACACACAAGGCACACACACGTCGCCAACTAGGCACACACAAGGCACACACACGTCGCCAACTAGGCACACACAAGGCACACAAACGTCGCCAATTAGGCACACACAAGGCACACACACGTCGCCAACTAGGCACACGTCGCCAACTAGGCACACACAAGGCACACACACGTCGCCCTGGGCAGGCGAGTGGCAAAAAAGGCGAGTGGCAAAAAAAAAAGCGGGAGAGGGAGGGTTTAGGGTTTAGAGGGAGGAAAACTTTCGACGCTGAGAGACTATTCATCTATTGATCGTGAATAAAACGCAAAACATCACCCACACACACGCGCATGACCAAACCTGCGGGGGCTTGGCATGCTCATTTTGCCACTCGCCTGCCCAGGCATGGATGCCGCGCGCCTGTCCCTCATCTTGCATAAATTATGGACCCCCCTCCTTGGTCGGAAAATGGAGGAAAATGCCTGGGGGGCGTTGGAGATTTCTTTGTCACGGTTATATTCCGTTATTGGACTGGGTCTTACAGTACAACTCTCAAATATTTCAACACTCTCATATTCCTTCACCCCGTCACTGTTATTGACATAAAGCTGAACGGGCCTCCTCGAGGCCGGCTCACCTAAACCTTGCCATCCAAAACTCACACTCTCATATATGTGGGTGGTGGTGATGGGGGGAGAGGGGGATCCTTTCCACGACTCCTGCACTGTTATGTATAGGAGTAGCGAGGGCGACCTCTGCGAAGCTCCGTCCTGGCCCGCTCGCATCCTGCTGACTTGCCCCCAGGGTCTTGCGGATGCAAACGTCACGGTGCCCAGATAAGACCGTGATTACTACGAAGTACCAAAAAAGTCCGCTTGAGAACACGTTCTGAAGACAACAATTTCTATAAGAGAACACGTTCTATGCAATAAAAGAGGACGTTTTATGCAAGATATATAAACGCGCTAGTGGGCTGCGGCCACGAGCAGAGCTTTACAACAGATATAATCTGCAGTCGGTGGGGTCACCTAATGGGCTCCTTGGTCGCCCAAGACGAACTTTTTGACGTGTGTGTGCAAATGGGCAAGATGATAAGATCTGTATTAGCGTAGATAGGAGGAGGAGTGTGAAGTCAGTGTCGATCATTGGTATAAATGGGCGACAATGACAGTAATGGAGAAGGTAATGACTGGCAACTCCTGAATCAGGGAGGTGCGAGGGTAGATTCAATCGCATGCCCGACCCTGTTTAAAGTCGGAAACATGACAGGCGTGGAGAAGAGGTAAGGATCAGGACGTGTGAATGGGCAGGATCCATATTATTGTAGTCAGGCAGAAGTGTGGCATAAGAGTCTCGACTCTTATGCCTGGGGAAGGCACCGATACGGAAAGGCTAAACAGCCCGTGGTGCAACCGAGGGCACTTTGCAGTGGCTACTTTTCTCCATCGAGGGGTCTTCAAGACAGCACATGTAACGTGACGAGACCGTGATGAGTCGTCATGCTGAGTGGTTTGGTTTGTGGGCCTAAAGCCCAGAATCAAATGCGTGCAGAAATATAAAAAGAAACGTGGTACAAACTGTTTACAGTCGTAATAAACCGTAGTCTGCTTCTTTCCCCATGTTTCGTCGTGTCAACACACCGGCCGCGTTGCGCGAGAGGACTGCTCTGGTTCCGTTTCCGCACAGCACAGAGACGGGAATGGCACGTCGACGCAGACAAGAAAACGCTGCGGTACATGACGAGGGGCAGGGTGCTGCGGGTAGATGCGGAACTGCATGATGGACAGCGACTGCAAGTCTTCAACGTGCATCAAGCAACGCCAGGCGACATTAGCTCCAGCAGCACATATGGCAAATCCTGGCCAAAAGCATCACGGAGTGTCAACACCAGCGCATCCTCCTGGGAAGCGATTTTTGAATGCAAATGCCGTTGGTATTAGAGTCGGGTATGCGGCGTCCAACGCCGAGCATATGACGCGGGTGGATGAATTCCTCACTAAATTTGTGCACGATACACAGGGTCAGCTGATGTCGCCGAGCACGGTGTCGTGGAGACGGGGTGATAAAGGAGCCAAGCTTGACCACATTATCACCTGGAATCTTCCCACGACGGCAACGCGGGCTCACTGGGAGCATGCTGGAGGAGTGTAGGGTCAGAGATCCCGGAAGGGTGTAAGAAACTAGACCACCCGGCGCTGGCGCAACGGCTAGCGAGCACACCCATCCTCAAGCAGCATGAACTTCCACGATTTCTGCCACAAGACCTTACTGCTCAGAGTGTAATTAGAGTTGGAGAACAAGTCTTTCGACCGGTCCCACTATTACAAGTGGATTGGTTGGGAGGCCCCCAGCATGATCATGCCATGGTAGGGTTTCGTACCGCGCCACTGGTGTTAGCGCACACCCGCAAGTACGCTCAACCAGCAAAGGGGAGGACGCGCATCCGCCTGAGGGACTGGCGAAAATTAGCACCAGCGCTGCAGAAGGAGCTGAGCGGAGTGGCAGGGGTAACTTTGAAAAAAGTCCAAGCAGGAACAGTTGATGCGGGTGCAGCGGTGCAAGACACACTACGGAACAGACCCCAACTGGCCCAGAGCTGGATGGCACCGACAATCCGGTCCAGAGAGCACCAGCAGCGTCGAGCGGCACGCAGAAGCCATGAACAGATCCAGCTCCTCAGAACAATTGCAAGATGCAGCGTTACGAGACGGCCCATAAGTTGCGCGCGTTACAAGATCACAAAATCTTGTGCTAGAAGACATGGACGTGGCATGGAGTTTGCCGCTCAACCCCCAGGAGAAGTCGTTCATCACATCAACAGAGACCTGGAGGAAGTACTTGACAGCCAGTTTGAAAACGTGCAAAGACGAACTGGAGCGGCAAACCAACAATCAAGTCCGAGAGAATAGACGGGCAATGGATAGGCGCGCGAGGAAAGCATTCGAAGATGAGCACAAGGGGCCCAGCAAATTTGCGGGTAAACGGGCGGAACACTGCACTCAAGAAGAGCTGAGGTGGCGAGTACCACATGGGCTCCAGTGGGTAGAAGAGCACGAGGAAGACCGGGATGAAATGTGGGCTGCCAGACTGGCCCGGCTACAGCGAAAATGTCCAGGCATCCGCATACATCACACAACAGGTGAAGCATGTGTGGGTGTGATGCAGGTGGCAGGGAAGAGGTGGCGGCATCATGCGGTGGTGCAGCACAAGCTAGAACTTGCGGAGGTGATTGGGAACATTGTCACCAGATGGAAGCTCATCCCAGGGGATGACACCAGGCTGGAGGAAGTCATGGACACAGCGTTGCAAGAAGTGTTGAGATGGCCGAGTAGTGTACACGAGCAAGCAAGGATTGGAGGCATGGGCCTTAGGGGATCGCAGGAGCATCGGTGGGTAACAATAGGCCCAGGAGCGCAACGAGAAATGGAGGAATGGCTGCAACATCTTGACGCAGGCACTCCCAATGTCTCTCCCTTCCAATTGCAATGGAACCAACATCAGCTCGTACTCAGCCATAGTGGACTTCAATGGGAAGCGGAAGTGTCGAACGGGGGTACACATGTAAGGGAGAGAGAAGAGAGAATGGCTTCAGCTCAGCCTGAATATGGCACGGGGACGTCAAGTGAGCGCGAAAGATCCGGCGGAGGAGGCCGAGGGCAGACGAAAATGGTACCGTCCCCAGTGGCAACAAGCGCACCAAGCGGTGACAAGTTTGTGAGAATCGTCACACTGACAGTAACTTCATTGCCCCTAGTCGATGCGTTGTTGACAGAGAGTCAGAAGTGGGACTCAGCAACCCTCCTCAATCGACAAATCCTTGTGGATGAGGGGCCGTGGCGAGGCACTGATATGACGATTGCATGGGAGTTATACTTTCAGGCGCAAGGACTTGCACCTGCAGCTAGATGCGGACAAATAGGCTGTGCACCCAAGCAACCGCATGTCATCTTGGCCAAAGGCGACGAAGGTGAAAAGCACAAGCAACCCAGAAGGCAACTAACGAGCTTCTGTGAAGACTGTTGGCAGCACGCGCACCTTCGCCACGGTAGAGACGATGTCGCCGACATGAGCTTCCTCTTCAATGCAGGGGTGTTTAACAAGAGTACGAGAATTGACCCCAGTGCGAGGTTGAAAGGCAGGGTCACTGACAATGAGTTTAGAAGCTTCGTAGACAGCTGTCTGAAGGCAAACAAATTGCCGGGCCCTGATGGGTATACGAACGAATGCGTGAAGACGATGTCGTATGCAGAGCTTGAGGTACTCAGAGCATGGGCCAAGGAAATTTTAGCCGTCGAAAAAGCAAGGGTGATGACGGTGGAAGAGATGAATGGTACCATTAGTCTGCTCCACAAGGGTGGAGTGACCGACGACAAGCCACAGGATTGGCGGCCGGTGGTTCTGCTCAATTGTACCAATCAGCTGGTGATGCACATTCTTAACGCGCGGCTCAGGGGCATTGTAGAGAAAGCAGGTATCCTGGAGCCGGGCCAATCAGGGGGGAGACAGGGCAGGAGCACAGATATCAATCTGACCAAGCTAGAATGGGTTACGCGGGAGGCATTAGCTCAGGGGAAGAGGGTGTACAGAGTTGACGTAGACTTTTGCAACGCTTTTAATGCCATGTCGCAGGCAGCGGGGTAGATCTACATCAGGGATGCCGTATGCACGCATTACCCCAGAGACTCTGGGGTAATGCGTGCATACGGCATCCCTGATGTGGATCTACTGGTGTCACTATATGAGCATTCCACCGTCAGGATGGCGCCGAATGACCCGCAATGTGCAACAATCACTTTCGACAAGAACGTAGCGCAGGGAAGTGCCCTGTCCCCACTGCTCTTTCTGATTTTTCTGAATGCGCTGCCAGGGCTGATAACGGATAGGGGACGGAAACTACACGTCTCGCATGGGCTCAAATGTGGAGTACAGCTGCGCAAGAAAGGGAAGACTCAAGACACAGGGCATGCAGAACAAGTAGGCCAGTTTAACCTCATTGGCTTCGTGGATGACCTGTCACTTTTCACACAAACTCTAGGAGGGGCACAAGCTCTTTTAGAGGCGATCCAGGAGTTTGAGCTCTGGAGCGGGCTGAAAGTAAACAGGAAGAAAACGTGTGCGACGGTCGTTGAGCGGCAAGGAACGGGCCAGTGTCAGACGGATGAAACACTGGTATACATGGGGCGAGAAGTGGCTTTCTTGGCGCCCTCGATGGCGTGTAGGTACTTGGGGGTATGGGGCACACCGGCAGCAGATATGTCAGCCACGAAAGCAAGAATCTTCAAGAAAACGGAGGAAGCTCGGGATTTACTTAGGCACCACCCTCTCACCCCTGAGCAGGCGATTGACCTCTTTACGAGCGTTGGAGTTGGAGCGTTTAGATATTCGGCGGCGTTGGTCCCATGGACGGAAAAAGAGCTAGAGCGGCTTGAGGCCGTGTGGATCCAAGCATACAAATGGGCGTGGGGTCTACCGAGAACCACGGCATCGGACGTTTTCACCCTACCGGCCGGCATGGAATATCTCCGACCTGTGGGCTCTCGTGATGGCGCAGGCACTGTGCCGCCACCTCCAGCGGTGTCTCAAACATGAAGATGTGGCAAAAACAACTGACACTGCGAGATCTTCATCTGGCGTGTGAGCAGTGGGGTTGCGACTCACTGCGAGAGCTCACGGAGGAGATGGAGATGTGGAAATGGGATAGCACGTTGGACAATAAGTGGGCCCGAGTAGCAATGTGCTCACAGATGCTGAACATCCCCATCGACATGCCAGAAGACACCAAGGAAGAGCGGCGGGGTACGAGCTGGGCGAGGGCAACATGCGAGCTGCGGCGATTGAGGCATAGGATTGAAGCGGTTGGGGGAAGCAAAGATCAGTGGGAAGCTGGTGTGTGGCACATGGACAAGGAGCAATGGGATCTGCTATGGACTGGAGAACACATTTTCTGGAAAGCAGTACCCCATCTCCTTGCGGCAGGGCACCGCACAGCAGAAGCACTGACGGAGCCTAGAAAGCTGGACACTGGGCGACCATACAAGATCCCTTAGTTAATGGCAGCACAGGAGGGGGAGCGTACTCAAATCATGCGGATCTTAGTGTCGAGAGGCATAGGAGGGATCGATGAGACGACGAGAGGGCTCACCCAACAGTGGTTTGATATGGTCGACTGGAGGTCGGCGCATGTTGGCAGTGCCAGACTTGGAGTTAGTCGGAGCATAGAAGGCTATGCACGAAAACTGGAAGGTGAAGTGAACTGGCAACATCCAGCTCGCATCTGGGTAGAGCGCCAGGAGAGCAAATCTGTGGTGCATGAGCCCGAGCGACTGCCGACTACCAGCAAGTGTGGACACCATCTGTTGCAAATAGTCATGGGACTGAAACAGGGAACAGAGGCAGCAGCTGAGGAGGCGGGTTGGAGGGCCGCTGATTCAGCAGATACCCGCAACGGGTGTTTAGAGGCTTAGCACAGCTTCTTTCACGTGAGCAAGTGAATAGCGAAGAGGCTCAATGGTTGGCGAAACAGGTTGGAAGCAGGCTTTCCCCAGGGTGGGGATCCATGTGGACGGAGAGAGGCTGCAGTAAGCTTGAGGGGACTCCAACCGACCAGCTTCAACTGGTAGTGAACTATCTGCGCGCCATGGAGGTTAGGTGTGTAGGATGCCAAGTGCGATACGCTGAAACATGCCGACAGTGTCACCTCAGGTGGTGCACACTCTGTCAACAGGACAAGGAGGAGTGTGACGTGTGCAGCGTTCCACTAGCACTCACGGCGGATCCAGGGGCAGGCACAGCGAAGTCCTCCACCCAAAGGCTACGGGCGAAGGGGGTGAAGGGCGCTGAGGTGACTAGTGTCAACATGCATAGATTGGGGGAGAGCTTCGTTGAGAAGGTGAGCGATGTACGGAGGCGAGTCACTGTAGACGGCAAGGCAGCAGCTCCAGGAGAGTCGCTGGAATTTTTAGCGCACATTCGAGGGTGGCAGTCGGAGGTTCGAGGGAAGAGACGGGAGCGACTGCTACAACTGAACGACATAGGACTGAGGGCAGCATTGAAAAATGCGGCGGGGGAGGACATCTTCTTCATCCCAGAAGTGCACTTTGCCAGAGAGAAACCAATGTAAGCGGATGATGACGGGTGGTGGTATCGGGTACGGTCGGTCATATTGTGCAGAGCGTGTAGGAAATGCAGAGTTCGCAAGGAGCAAGGAGGATGCACGCTCAAGGAGTGGAACAAAAAACAGCTTGCCACATGCACTGGGTGTGACAGGAAGAAAGGCGTGACCGAGTCTCCTCAAAAGAGACGAGCAAGGTGCGCAAACGGGTCAAGCACTCCAGGCAAGAAGACCTCGAGAACCCCATGGGAAAGGAGGTGCAGCCAGGGACGTCACGTCTGGATCTGAAGAGGATGAGATGGAGGGAGTCGAATGGGGGGCATGTATGTACGGGGTAAGGATGACTCCAGCACATCCGTGGTATGTTGGACGAGGCGACGACAAGTGTGGAGGGGAGGTGGTGTACTCCCCACAGGATATCAGGCAACTCCTTCCGTCCAACCTGAAGATGTGAAACGGTGTGGCTTGCCACAAGCCAAATGGGATGGGCTCTCACACGAGAGGAAAATGAAGTAGTCAATGAGAAAGACGAGCGTGAGAGTAAACCGGTGGCGCGACAGCTAGCGCCAATGATTTCCACGTTCATCAGAGCCCAGTGGGAATCAGAGGAGATGGAGAACGTGGACGATGAGAGGCGGCAGATTCTTGAGGAAGCAATGGAGCTTGATCACATATGGGGTGTCTGGGAGGAGGAGAAAGAGCCGACCAACGCTCATCGTAAGTGGATTAGGCAACCATCCCAAAGTGGAAATGACATGAGACATCATGTTGAAGTGCATGCCTTACACCGAGAACAAGAGTGGGAGTCACCATCAGCATCACTAATTGAGCAGGACCCAGAGGTGGTCCCTGATGTGGATATTGCAACGCAGGTGGGCAAAAGATTTCTTCCTTGATGAAAAGATCCCGAGGCATGAATTGGGCCAAGGGTATGTGAGGGTCGTAGAGCAGTCGATTATGTGGAAAGAGACGGAAACCTCTAAGATCTTCACTTACCAGGGATTAACAACATGCACGGAGCTCGACAAGAGCTGGACGATCATGAGCAGCATATACAACCACTTACGGCAAGAAAGGGACAAGAGCACCAGTGAGCTGAAGACGTTCATCCGAGCGGAAGTGGAACTACAAGAGCGCCTTGAAACGATGGGATATCGATCTCCAACGTGAAGGCTGCTGCGGGCCCTACAATCCCTGCTCTCTGCAGTGCAGCTGCAGGGAGAGTCGGCGGTTTCGGCACCTCCCTTCTTCCCCAGTGCAGGGAGAGGCACAACGAAGTTCTGGGGCAAAGAGCAGGGGCCGACAGTTTTCCTGTGGGAGAGTCTGGACGAAGGAGGACGAGAAGAATGCGAAAGGGCGATTCGCACGCACAAAGATTGGGTAGTGTGGAGTCGGGAGCAACCAGTAAAAGGAGATTGCACGCTCAGAGGGTTCGAACAAGAAGGGAAAGACATCTTCTGTGGGAAAGTGAAAAGAAAGAAGAAAGAACACGAAGCGACGAGAACAGAAGACGAGACAGAGAATGATGCTCCAGATGACGAAGTTGAAGGGGGGGGGCGTGCCTGCAGGCAGAAAGGAAGGTGGAAGCGTGGGGATGTGAAAGCCAAGTTGAACACAGTCAATAGGACGGCGTGGGTGCATAAGGAGTGTGACATCATCGAGGAGGAAGCTCTTACTAAACTTCAAGAAGCACGGGACAGCTCAGAACAGAAGGATAAATGTATCGTGTGCTTGGATGACGGCCTACTGGACGGGTACTGAGATCGGTCAATTGGGGGGCTATGGATTCAAGGGAGTGACACTGGGTGTGGTTGGGTCGTGCAAAGATGGAAGAATGGGTGTGTATGAAAAAGGTGGTCTCTGGCGCAATCGCTCGTTTCCCTTCCAAATCTCAAAAATCTCAAAAAAATCTCTTACGTGTTTCGGTTGTTTATTGCAAACGCAAAAGGAACATTCTTTGGAATGTCCGAGTCTTTAGAGGCATCATCGAGGCGCTGAAACAGCAGCCACGTCCCATATGACTCAACCAATATACCCGAAAAAATTTATATACCATATATACCTAATTCGAATATGCCTAATGCAAAATGAATAAAAAAGAAGGGCAGAAGTCCTATAGATCCTCAAGTCCAGTCCAAAGGAGCCGAGAGAGAGAAAGTCAGAGCTGGACGGAAGCCGAAACAAGCCATTTTCCAGGATGCCGACGTTCCGAGAAAGGCCAGAGGACTGAAGGACCGCGTGCGTCGGGTATTCGCACAGGCGAGAGTAGCTAAAGGTCAAATGTACCATTGAGTCTGGAGAAAATATCGAGAATGTGATGCCCGAGGTTATTGTCCCGTAACCAAAACGTAAGGAATCATATAGGGGGACGGAGACAATGTTGTAGCGCAAACGAGTTACCCAGTAGTCGTGAAAAGTCCACGGAGGTGGAAGAGCTGAATTTCACTGCATAGTAGCTGCGGAGCATCAAATCGTGTGCTTCGAAAGTGCGTTTCGCAACCCTCTTGCAAATTCTTTCCAGGTTAACCTGCGATGAGATGCCCAGGGCCTTCAGTGTAGACACAAAAGAGAGAGGATCAGTCCGATCCTCAGTTGAGATCGAGCCGCGAACCCCGACTGTGAAATTGAACTGTATTAAAGA
>Ga0315899_10005673_pt1 | contig 13453 bp, 13 predicted proteins | sample LakEriMetagenome_2_FD_203518 | JGI IMG/M metagenome (GOLD analysis project Ga0315899, IMG submission 203518) | Freshwater fungal communities from buoy surface, Lake Erie, Ohio, United States - Buoy 4 MA112 | ecosystem: Environmental > Aquatic > Freshwater > Lake | place: USA: Lake Erie, Ohio...
CGGGCCTCGACCATCGCGATCGACGCGGCAAGTTCTGCACCGGCCACGGCCTCGAGGCGGCCAACAAGGTCGGTGTGGGTGCGGGCGAGCGTGTTCTCGAGGTCCTGCAGCACCGCCATGGCCCGAACGGGGGTGAACATGTCGGCGCGGTAGGCGCTGTAGATGCCCTCGTCGCGGCGGTTCGTGGCTGCCTTGCCGATCGCGCCACCGATGGCTTGCGCGTAGGCGAGGTGGTTGGCGCCGAAGAAGCGCAGCAGTGCACGCTGCTCGTCGGAGAATCCGGTGACGTCAGACGCCGTGGAGTAGAGGTCGTGCACGGCCAGTTCGGCCGACTGGGCAAAGGCCAGCAGGCCGGCGTCAGCCTCGGTGGGCTTGGCGGGCGCGCCGGAGGGGAGCGTGGTGGGCAACGTCAGGTCCTTTCGGGAATGCGGCGTCAGTCTAGAAGTCGAGGGCGGAGAGCTCGGGAATCCAGCGCCGTGCCCGATCAACGGCGTCTGCCCACCGATCACGCCCCGCGGGCCCGACGGGATCGATGGTTCGCGCGGGACGCCACGTGGAAGCGGCTTCATCGACGGAGGACCATGCGCCGGTCGCGGCACCAGCGAGGAATCCGGCGCCGAGTGTCGTTGCCTCGGTCACCGCGCACAACTCCACCGGACGCTGCGATGCGTCGGCCAAGGCCTGGATGAACGTGGCGTTGCGGCTCATGCCCCCATCGACGCGGAGCGAAGCAATCGTCGTGCCGGTGTCGGTGATAGCTGCGTCGACGAGATCGGCGCCTCGCTGCGCAACGCCCTCGAGGACCGCACGCACCACGTGGGCACGGCCGGTCCCGCGGGTCGCGCCGAGCAGCGTGCCGCGTGCGCCGTAGTCCCAGTGCGGCGTACCGAGCCCGAGTAGCGCGGGCACGAATACGGCCCCGTCGCTCGATTGAACGCTCGCGGCGAGCGCGTCGCTCTCCTCCGGTGAGCCGATCAGGCCGAGGTCGTGGCACAGCCACTCGACGTTGCTGCCCGCCGACAGCATGATTGCCTCGACGCCGAACGACGCTCCGGCAGCTGAGGTATGGGCGACGATCGGAAACGTGCCACCCGGCAGTCTCGACGCCGTGGTGGGTCGGTCGGTGCCGGTGACTGTGTCAAGCATGCCCCCGGTGCCAAATGTGATCTTCGTGTCGCCGCGCTTCGTGCACCCCTGCCCGAGGAGCGACGACTGCTGGTCGCCAACCAGCGCGGCAATGGGCGGCGCCCCAGCGAGTGCCGTGGCCGCTCCGATGACACCGCTTGAGTGCACGATGCGCGGGAGAAGCGAAGGGTCGATGCCGAGGATTCCGCAGGTGCGCGTCGACCAATCCATCGCCGCAAGGTCGTAGAGGCCGGTGACCGCGGCGTTGGTGTGGTCGGTGACGTGCAGCGCGCCACCCGACAGCACGGCCGCAATCCACGAATCCACCGTTCCGAGCCGCAGATCCTCTACGCCCTCCGGCAGGTGCTGCAGCAGCCACGCGGCCTTCGTCGCGGTTTGGTTGGGTGCGAGTGCGAGACCGTGCTTGGCGCGTGCAGCGATGCACTCGCCGACCGTACGGAGGTCCTGCCAGCCGAGGCCGTTTGCGACCGGCTGCACCGTGCGGGCGTCCCACGCCACGGTGGAGGCGCGCTGCGTTGCGATGCCGACGGCGGCGACGGGACCGCACCGTCGGAGCACCTCGGCTGCCACGGACAGGACTGCGTCGGCCATGGCGCGCGGGTCAAACTCGACAAGGCCGGGAAAGGGGCTTGTCGGGGGGCACGCCACGTGTTGGAGGTGCTCAACGGAACCATCGGGTTGCACAGCCCCTGCGCGCAGGCCCGTGGTGCCGACGTCGATGACGAGGACCGTCACGGCCACACCTCCTGCCCGAGCCCGAGCTTGCCGGGATTGAGGATGCCGTGCCGATCAAGCGATGCCTTGAGTGCGCGCAGCACGTCAAGTCCATTGCCCAGAGCCTCTGCCATGAAGCGCGAGCGGTTGAGTCCCACACCGTGGTGGTGGGCGAGATTCGCGCCGGCCGAGAGTGCGGCTCGTTGACCCGCGTCCCACAGCTCGCGGTACACGACGTCGACGGGCCGATCATCCTTCGCTGCGAACGAGAAGTACAGGCATGCGCCATCGAGGTAGCTGTGCGAGAGGTGGGCGCTCGCCGCAATACAGCCAGGTACGGCACGCAGTGCGCTCGTTACTGCTCCGTAGACATCCGGCAAGCGAGACCACGGAGCGGCGACCTCCATCGTGTCCACGACGTAGCCGCGCCGCGACAGTGCCTGCAACGCGCTCGTGTCGTTGCGGTGCTCGAGCCACACTGCCACGCGCGATTCGTCACCCGGCTCCGCGCCGTGACTCGCTGCACTCCGCGCAACGAGGTTCATCGTCGCACTGACGAGTCCCTGGTCGCCTTCGTCGAGGACGAGCAGGATGCACGATTCTCCGTCTCCGCCATGCGACCGCTTCGTCTCGGCGGGGTCGTACAGCCGCAGCACTGCAGGCGTGGCACCGTGTCGCACCGCATCGCGGCAGGCGGCGATGCCGTCACCAAACGAACGGAGACGCCATGCCGCACGGGCCTCGTGCTGGGGCGACGGATGCGCGCGAAGCGTCGCCGATGTGACGATGCCGAGGGTGCCCTCGCTGCCAATGAAGATCGACGCGAGGTCGGGTCCGTCCGCGGCAGCAGGTGCCCCGCCGACGTGCACGACGCGCCCGTCGGCAAGCACGACCTCGAGTCCCGCAACCATGTCGTCAATCTTCCCGTAGCGGGTGGAGAACTGTCCCGCGCCGCGTGCCCCGATCCAGCCGCCGACGGTGGAGATGGCAAAGGACTGCGGGTAGTGCCCGACGCGCAACCCGTGCGGCGCGAGCTGATCCTCGAGATCGGGACCGAACGTGCCGGCCAACACCGTCACGAGGCCCGACACGGCGTCAACCGATGTCACCCCTGACATCAACGACATGTCGAGCGCGACGCCCCCTCTCGCGGGAACTGCGCCGCCCGAGACGCTGCTTCGGCCACCGGAGACAGTGAGTGGCACTCGCGCGTCGTTACAGGCTGCGGCGACTTGCGCGACCTCCGTAGTTGACCTCGGGCGTACGACCACGGCCGGTACGTTGGGTACCTCTCCCGCGAGCGCCCAGTGCAGCGCAAGCGGCCACCAGTCGCGGCCATGCTCAACGAGGTCGTTCGGGTCTGTCGACGTGCCGCATGCTGCGTCAAGGGCGGCAAGCAACGCTGTGCCGACGTTCGTGCGTTCGGGGAAGCGAGGAGAAACCGCTCCGTGCGGGACGCCGAACTCGATCGGCGCCACCGGTTCCATGGCGTCAGTCTTGCCCGTGGGAGGCGAGGTATTCGGCCTCGGACACCTCGGCAGCAGCGTCCTCGCGGGCGCACGAGTCGGCGAACTCGCGCACCTCGGCGTCAATCCGGTCGGGGGACCAACCGAGTTCGCTGGCGAGCAATTCGGCGACGCTGCGAGCGGCCGCGACGCTGGCTCGACGGTCGAGGAGCCGCGCCCGGGTTCGTCTGCTCAGCACATCGTCGATCGACAGCGCCATCTCCTCACGGACCGCAAAGATCGCTTCGGCCCGCAGATAGGGCAGGCCGGGCACGAGCGGCTCCCCGAGGTCGGGGCGTTCGCGGATGAGATCTTCGACCCGACCCCGCTCCGACCCAAATCGACCGGCGAGGTGGCCGTCGGGTCCTGCGAGGTCGTTCCGCCTGAATCCCTCGGCGCCAACGAGCGGGAGCCGGCGCGTGCGCGAGCGGGTCCGGACGCCAAGGCGTTTCGCTGCCGCATCAACCGCGTGTTCAGCCATCTTGCGGTAGGTCGTGAGTTTGCCGCCCGAGATCGTGACCACTCCGCTCTCCGATACCGCAACCTTGTGGTGGCGCGAGAGGTCTGCCGTCTTGCCGGATGCATCGTCGCTGCGCACGAGTGGGCGGAGCCCCGACCAAACGGCCGTGACGTCTCTGCGGTCGAGTGGCTCGGAGAGCGCATCGTTCATGGCCCGCAGCACGTAGTCGATGTCGTCGCGGCTGCATTGTGAGTCGTCGGCGCCCCCCGCGAAATCGGTGTCGGTCGTCCCGACGTAGGTGTACCGGTAGGTGCCGTCGCCATTGGGGATCCACGGCACGATGAACAGGCTGCGCTTGTCTTGGCGAACCGGCACGATGATCGCCACGTCATTTCGCACCTTCGACCACGGAAGCGTGATGTGGATGCCCTTTGCCGGCCGGATGCTGCGGGGATCCCGCCCCTCGTCGGCGGTGCGCACAGAGTCCGACCACACGCCCGACGCGTTGACAATCGTTCGAGCGCGCACCTCGATCTCGCCCGCATCAGGCGTCGACACGCGGGCTCCGCTGGCACGGCCCTGCTCGTCGTGGAGGATCGCCACGACCTGGGCCCGGTTCGCGATCGCCGCGCCACGTGCCGAAGCCGTTCGAGCGACGGCGATGCATAAGCGCGAGTCGTCCACCGTCGCGTCGTAGTAGAGGTAGGCACCGGCGATGCGTCCCTCAGGTGCCGTGGGGAAGTGGTCCCGCGCCGCCTCGCGCCCGATTCGCCGGTGGAGGCGGCCGATACGCCAGCCGCCGGTGAGGTCGTACATCCACAGGGCGCTTCCTAAGGCGCGCGCGATTCGCCGCGGCACCACGCCGCCCTTCGCCTGAAGCGGGATCATGAATGCCATTGGTTGCACGAGGTGCGGTGCGTTGCGCAACATCCGCTGGCGCTCGTGCAGGGCCTCATAGACCAGCTGGACGTCGCCCTGCTGGAGGTAGCGGAGTCCGCCGTGCGAGAGCTTGCTGCTCTTCGACGAGGTGCCGGAGGAAAAATCGTCTCGCTCCACGAGGGCCGTGCGCAAGCCGCGGGAGACTGCATCCAGCGCGGCGCCGAGACCGGTGATGCCGCCGCCAACCACGAGCACGTCGAATTCCTCTGTCGCGAGGCGCCGCAGTGCGTCGGCGCGTCCCAAGGTCATGGTTCCCAGGACTGTAGTTGCGGTATTTGTCGCACGGTCGGGTCGTGCCTACCCTTCCGTGCCGGCGCACCTGCATGACGATCACCTACGACCCAAACGACCCCCTCTACCTCGACGAGGCGGATGTCCGTGGAGAATTGACCCGCGCGTTCAATCTCTGCGAGGGGTGCCGCAGGTGCACCGACCTGTGTCCGTCCTTCCCAACGCTCTTCACGTTCCTTGATCGTCGCGATGACCATGACGCAGGGTGGCTGGTTCCAGCGCAGCAGGACAGAGTCGTGGACGGCTGCTTCCAGTGCGGGACGTGCGTCATTGAGTGCCCGCACGCGCCGGGCCGGAGCGAGTCGGTACTCGACATGCCCCGGCTGATGCTCAGGGCAAATGCGATGCGCTGGGCCAACGACCACGTGCCGCTCCGTGCAAAGGTCGGGGTGGCCATAGCGGGGCGAGCAGACGTGGTGGCTGCGGTGGCCGCCCGGGCTGGCTCGGTGGCCACGGCATTCGCGGGCTCTGCGCCCGGGTCGCTCGTTCGGCGCGCCGTTGGCAAGGCGGTGGGCATTCCTTCGCAGCGGCTCCTTCCGCCCGTCGCCCGAGAGCGCTTCACGACGTGGTTCGCGCGCAGGGTGACGGTGCGCCTCACCGATGCGCGCGCACGCGTCGCCGTCTACCCGACCTGCCTCGTGGAGTACCAGCAACCCGGCATTGGGCGCGACCTCGTGAAGGTATTCGAGCACAACGGCATCGAGTGCTCGTTGGCCGACGGAGCGGGGTGCTGTGGTGCGCCGTACCTGCACGGCGGGGATGTCGAGTCATTCGTCCGAACCGCAGTAAAGAATGTGCGCGCCCTCGCGTCCCACGTACGGGCGGGCCGTGACGTCGTCGTGGCACAGCCCACGTGCAGCCTGGTGATTCGACGTGACTATCCCGACTTCGTTGGTGGTCCGGATGCTGAACTGCTCGCCGCGCACACGTTTGACGCAGCTGAGTACCTGATGAGGGCCCATTCGGAGGGCGAGGCGGCACTGGACACGTCGTTTACGGGGGACGTACCGGACACCATCGCGTACCACGCACCGTGCCGGTTGCGCGCACAGGACGTCGCCGTGCGGAGCCGCGACTTGTTGCGCCTGACTGGCGCGTCGGTCACGGTGGTGGCCCAGTGTTCCGGTGGTGAGGAGCCGTGGAGCGGGCGCGCGAGGTTCAGCGGCTGGTCGGCCTCGATGGCCGAGACGCTCGGTCGCGACCTCGCCGCTGCGGGAACGGTGGCGGCCGGCGATTGTGCGCGGTCGAACGCGGCAGTGGAGTCCCAGACGGGTGTGGTAGCGCGTCACCCGATCCAGGTGATCGCACGCGCCTACGGCATCCCCGAGGAGCCCTGATCGAACGGGCCCCCGCCCGTTCGGGTGGCTGACCTACCGGTCAATTGGTTCGCCGACCGGTGAGCCTCGTAGTCTGCCGAGCAGGAGATAGTGGACCGGCTGGGGGGCTGGAACGATGAGTGCCACCGATACAACGTGGCGTGCGAGGGGAGCCTGCCAGGGTCTCGACGCCGAAATCTTCTATCCGGAGGACGACGAGGACTTCGCGGAGGATGCGAAGGCCGTATGCGCTGAGTGCGCCGTGCGCCTAGCGTGTCTTAACCATGCCCTCGACAACCGCGAGCACCAAGGTGTCTGGGGTGGCGCAACCGCCCGTGAGCGCCGTCGGTTGCTGCGCCAACGTCGCCGCACGGCCTGACGAAAGATGAGCGCGCTCGACGCGCTCGGGGGTTGGCCTGGGGTCATAGGCCGCATCTCGTCGGGGGAGACGCTCGCGCCTGACGACGCCGGATCGGTAATGCGCGCGCTGCTCGCGGGCGAGGCGACCCCGGCACAGGTGGCCGCGGTTCTGGTCGGCATGCGCACGAGGGGCGAGACTGCGGGTGAAGTCGCGGGGATGCTCAAGGCGGTGCTCGATGCTGCGACGCGCGTCGAGTTGCCCGCGGACGTGGCGGCGCGCGTGATCGACATTGTTGGCACCGGTGGCGACCAGTCGCATTCCGTCAACGTCTCGACGATGGCATCCCTCGTTGTGGCCGGGGCGGGGGTGCCGGTGTGTAAGCACGGCAACCGTGCGGCATCATCGAAATGCGGCACGGCCGACGTCCTCGAGGCGCTCGGTGCGACCATCGAGTCGACGCCGCAGTTGGTGGCCGACAGCGTGGTGCACTTGGGATTTGGATTCTGCTTCGCCCCGGCGTTCCATCCGGCGTTTCGCCACGTCGGTCCCGTCCGACGGGAACTGGGTGTGCCCACGGTGTTCAACGTGCTCGGTCCGTTGGCGAATCCCGCGCCAGTGGCGTTCATGTTGCTCGGCGTACGGTCGCTCGACCTCGCGCCGTTGATGGGGCGCGCGCTCGTCGAGCGGGGTGTACAGCGGGCGTGGATCGTGCACGGGCACGGTGGACTCGACGAGCTCGGCCTCGGCGGACCGAACGACGTGGTGGAGGTGCGCGCAGGTCGGATGGACACGTTCCGCCTGGACCCGGCTGATCTCGGGTTCGCGCGTGCGGATGTCGAGGCGCTGCGAGGTGGCGATCCCGCGACGAACGCCGCGGCGGTGCGCGACATGCTCGACGGTGCGGCTGGACCGATCCGCGACGTCGTCGTGCTGAACGCTGCGGCGGCATTGGTGGTGGCGGGTTCGGTGAATGATCTTCGGGAGGGGTGCGACGCCGCCGCACACAGCATCGACTCAGGCGCCGCTCGCAACGTTCTTGCGGAATTCGTGTCGGCCAGCAACGGAACGGGGAGGTGACGACGTGCACGTGAAGGTCCCTGCCAGTTCCGCAAATCTCGGACCCGGATTCGACGCACTCGGCATGGCGCTGTCCCTCTACTTCGAGTGCGGCACCGCCGATGCCCCCGACGGGGCATCGCGCGCTGAGGAGCGCCACCCGGCCATGGATGCGTTCAGGCGTGCCGGTGGAACGGGTGATCTCTGGGTCCGCGGACGCATCCCAATGGGTCGCGGACTCGGTTTCAGCGGAGCCGCACGGGTTGGCGGCATCGTCGCGGCCCACGCGCAGCGTGGTGTCGACGATCTCGCCGACGTGCGAAGGGAGGTGCTGCACCTCGCGACCGAGTTGGAGGGGCACCCCGACAACGTCGCCGCGTCGCTCGTGGGTGGCGTGACTGCGAGCGCGGGAGGCGAGGTGGCCGCCGTGCCCGTCGCATTTCCCGCGTCGGTGGTCGTGTGGATCCCCGACTTCACGACGTCGACCGACAAGTCGCGCACCGCTATTCCGCAGCAGATCCCGCTCGCCGATGTGGTGTTCAACATTGGCCGCGCAACGCTGCTGCTGGCGGCGCTCGCGTCGGGCGACCGGGCCGTATTGCGCGAGGCGACACGCGACCGTCTGCACCAGGATCGGCGGCTCGCTGATGCGCCGGCGTCGGCGGAGGCTCTGCAAGCCGCGCTCGGCACGAAGGCGCTCGCTGCGTGGCTCTCCGGCTCAGGTCCGACGGTTGCGGCGATGTGTGACCCAGCCGACGCGCCGGACGTGGCCGCGGCACTCCCCACGGGTGGCGCGGTGAAGATGCTGGAGATCGACGTTGACGGAGCCAGGCTCGTCCCGACCGTGTAACACCCCGTCGCCATGATGGTGACATGGAACAGCGCCACGACTCCCCCCGTCCGTCGCTCGTGATTTCGTGCGACACCTGCACGATGCGCGCGACCGAGGCCTGCGACGACTGCCTCGTCACGGCGCTCGTCGACGCTCCGGAGGGGGCTGTCGTGTTCAACCTCGAAGAGGAGCGGGCGGTTCGCCTGCTGGTGCGGAAGGGAATGGTGCCTACGATTCGGCACCATGCCGCGGGATAACCACGCGGAGCGTGGTTATCCCGCTCCACTGACTGGTTCAGCAGGACTGTCCCAGTCAGTGCCGCCGGATGAATCAGCAGAGCTGATTCATCCGGCATCGCCGGCTTCGCCGGCGAACCGGGGTGCGTACACCGAGGAGATCATCCGGGTCGGGCTGGCCGCGGGGCTCGATGCAGTCGGCATTGCTCCTGCGGAACCGATGCTGCGGGCGCGCCGGGCCATTCGCGACCGGGTCGCGCACGGCTTCGACGACGGCATGCAGTTCACGTACCGAAATCCCGACCGCTCGACCGACCCGGCACGCGCAGTGCGGGGTGCGCGTTCGATGGTGGTCGGTGCGAGGTGGTACGGAGGTGCCGACGATCCGCCGACGCCGGCCGGCCACGGCCGCCTCGCGCGCTATGCCCGTGCCGACCACTACGGCGCGCTGCGCGTATCGCTCGGCGCCGTACGCGATCGGCTGAGGGCCGACGGCCATGCAGCTGTTGCCGTTGCAGACGACAACTCCCTTGTCGACCGCGAAGCAGCGCACCTCGCCGGTGTGGGGTGGTTTGGCAAGAACGCGAACATCCTCGTGCGCGGCTTCGGCAGCTGGGTGGTGCTCGGTGCGGTGATCACGACGGCAGACCTCGATCTGTCGCCAGGGCCGGTGGAGGACGGGTGCGGCACGTGTCGCCGGTGTATCGACTCGTGTCCGACCGGCGCGATTGTCGAGCCTGGCGTCGTGGACGCATCACGCTGCCTGTCGTGGCTCGCGCAGAAGCCCGGACCATTCGACCCGCGATTTCGTGAGGCACTCGGCGACCGCCTCTACGGCTGCGACGACTGTCAGGACCCATGCCCGCCTGCGCGCGTCGCAGTGGCTCGCAGGGAAGGCGCCTCCGGAGCGGCTGCGTCCATCGACGTCGTCGCACTGCTGGAGGGATCCGACGAGGAGGTGCTCGCGGCGATGGGCCGCGCCTATGTCGCGGAACGCAACCCCGACTGGGTCAGGCGCAATGCGCTGATCGTGCTCGGCAACTCGGACGTGCGCGACCGTCGTGCAGTGGATGTGGCACGTCGCTATGTGCACCACGCAAATCCGGTGCTGCGCGAACAGGCGCAGTGGACGCTCGACCGGATGGGGCATTCCGCCGGCTGCAAGGATTGACCATTGCCATGCGGCACCTGCTGGTCACCAACGATTTCCCGCCGAAGGTGGGTGGCATACAGAACCTGCTGTGGGAGTGGTGGCGGCGTCTTCCCCACGGCGACTTCGCCGTCCTGACGTCGCCACACCCAGATGCGGCCGCGTTCGACGCTGCGCAGCCCTTTCGCATCGAGCGGGTGCGCGAGCCGGTGCTGCTCCCGCATCCGTGGATGGCGTCGCGCATCAACGAACTCGCCGCCGAGATTGGTGCGGAGCGGGTCGTGGTTGATCCCGCGGTGCCTCTCGGGCTCGTCGGTCGCTCGCTGCGCCTTCCGTACGTGGTGGTGCTGCACGGTGCAGAGGTCACGGTGCCGGGCCGGCTCCCGGTGTCGCGCGCCGCGCTGTCGTCGGTGCTGCGCGGAGCCGCACACGTGGTCGCCGCTGGCGAGTATGCGGCCGACGAGGCGAGGCGGGCAGCACGGTGCGCCCTACCCGTCACGGTCGTGCCTCCGGGCGTCGATGTGCAGCGGTTCCTGCCGCTTGATCCGGCGGCTCGTGCTGCGGCCCGGTCAGAGTTGGGGTTTGGCGTGGACGACGAGGTCGTCGTCGGAGTGAGCCGACTCGTGCCGCGCAAGGGCTTCGACGTGCTGATCGAGGCGGCCGCGTTGCTGGCGCCATCGCGTCCGCGCTTGCGTGTCGCAATTGCGGGCGCAGGCCGTGACGCCGACCGCCTGGCGCGCCTCATCGACCAACGCCGAGCACCGGTGCGCATGCTCGGCCGCGTATCAAACGACGCGCTTCCGCGCCTCTACGGATGCGCTGACTTGTCGGCGATGGTGTGCCGTTCGCGTTGGGGTGGGCTCGAGCAGGAGGGGTTCGGCATCGTCTTTGCCGAGTCGGCGTCGTGCGGCGTGCCGCAGATTGCCGGGGCGAGTGGCGGCGCGGCCGAGGCGGTCGAAGATGGGGTCACTGGCGTAGTACTTCACGATCCGCGTGATGCACGAGCGCTCGCTGACGCAATTTCGGATCTGCTCGACGACGACCCGCGGCGCACCGCAATGGGGGTCGCCTCGCGCCAGCGTGCACTGGACGAGTTCAACTACGACGTGCTTGCAGCGCGTCTGGCCCACGCGATCTCGGCATGATCATCGTGCGTGTCCATGCGGCGCTGACCGGCGCATTTGTACTTGTCACGCTGTTCGTCGCCTGGGGGTTCGCCCCGTGGCAGCGCACGCTCGTCACCACCCTTGACCTTGCGCTCTTTCTCATCGGGACCGCAGCATTCCTGTGGTCGTTCGCGGTCGCGGTGGGGCGCAGCCGCTCCGAAGAGATCTCCGTCTCGACCCTGTACCTCCTTGGTGGGGGTATCGTGCCGCGGCGCACCGCACTGGCGATGCACGGGTGCCTCGCGCTGCAAGTGGTCGTTGGATTGGGAGCGGCGATCGCCCGATCCTCGACCGACGGCCGTCCGGGCAGCGCTCTCGCGTTCGGGGTGCTGGTGCCCATGCTGGGGGTGGGATTGAACGGTGTCGTGGCGGTCAGACACGGGACGTTCGGACCCCGAGGCACTGAGCGCGGCGCCGACGGGCCCGCAATCGGCAAGAATGACGACCGTGGTTGATTCAGGTTCCGACTCCATCCTCGTCGCCGCGCCGCTTGAGGCGTGCATCGCGGTTGCCTGCGACTTCGAGCGCTATCCGGAGTGGGCACGGGACGTGAAGCAAGCGTCCGTTCGCGAACGGGGGTCCGACGGTCGGCCCACAGTGGTTGAGTACCGCGCGTCGGCACTCGGCCGTAGCACGCATTTCACGCTGCGATACGACTACTCGCAGCTTCCGTCGCGCCTCTCGTGGTCGATGATCGATGGCGACATCATGCGATCCATCGCGGGCTCGTATGGCTTCCGCGCGGTCGACGGTTCGACGCGCGTCGAATACGACCTTTCGATCGAGTTGGTGCTTCCGCTACCAGGGTTCGTTAAGCGTCGCGCGGAGATGCGCATCCTTAGTTCGCTGAAGGAGCTCAAGGCTCGCATCGAGTCGTGATACGTACCGCATGACGGAGACTGTGGGCGTCGACGTCGGTGGCACGAAGATGTTGGGTGTCGTTGTGTCGGACAACGGCTCAGTGTTGCGCAGCGCGCGTCGAGCCACTCCGGTCTCAGGTGCGTTGCTGGACGGCATTGCCGGACTTGTCGCTGAGCTGGGTGGAGACGGACCGGTCGGCGTTGGCGTGGCCGGCATGGTGACGCACGATGGAGTCCTGCGCTCGTCGCCGAACCTGCCGGGCGTTGCTGACCTTGACGTGCGGGGTGGTCTGCAGTCGTTGATCAGCCGGCGAGTCGTGGTTGACAACGACGCGACGTGCGGGCTCGCTGCCGAGTGGATGAGGGGCGCGGCGTGTGGTGCGCGCGATGCGTGGTTGGTGACGCTCGGCACGGGTATCGGCGGCGGACTTGTGTCGGGGGGTGCGATTCAGCGCGGCGGTCAGGGCTTCGCGGGTGAGATCGGCCACATGGTCGTCCAGCGCGGCGGTACCGAGTGTCCGTGTGGCAGGCGCGGGTGCTGGGAGCGCTATGCGTCGGGAACGGCACTCGTACAGCTTGCGGGTGGGGCGGAACACGGCTTCGTGCACGGTGCCGACGTGCTTGACGGGGCGAGTTTGGGCGACGCGAGGCTGCGCGCTGTTGTCGACGAGTGGGTGGGGTGGATCGCGCTGGGCGTGTCAAACCTCGCGAACGCGACGGACCCCGACGTGGTGGTCCTCGGTGGCGGCGCCGGATCTGATCCTGCGCTCGCGGCGGCGGTCTCTGGCGCATTGAACGAGCATCTCTATGCACCGTCGCAGCGGCGGCTTCCGCGCGTTGAGGCGGCCCAGTGCGGTGAGCAGGCGGGGGCAATCGGTGCCGCGCTGCTCGCACGGGACTAAGTTCGCTGCGTGGAATTCCGAAGGATCACGAACCTCCCTCCGTACGTCTTCACGATTATCAACAACCTGAAGATTCAGGCACGACACGACGGGGCGGACGTGGTCGACCTTGGGTTCGGCAACCCAGATATCCCCTCGCCGTCGATCGCGGTCGACAAACTCGCGGAGGCTGCGCATAACGAGCGCAACCACCGGTATTCGTTGTCGCGCGGGCTGCCGAAGCTGCGCGAGGCGGTTGCAGACATGTATCGGCGCAATTGGGGCGTCGATCTGGACCCCGAGACCCAGATCACGAACACGATCGGATCGAAGGAGGGCTTCAGTCACCTCATGTGGGTGCTCCTCGATCGCGGCGATGCAGCAATCGTGCCAAGCCCCAGCTATCCAATTCACATCTTCGGCCCGCTCTTTGCCGGTGCCGACGTGCGCGAGGTGCCGATGCGCAGCCAGCAGGTCATCGACGACCAGCAGTACGCCGATGAGTTCTTCGCCAACCTCACGGCTGCATACAAGTTGGGT
>Ga0315899_10005674_pt1 | contig 13452 bp, 6 predicted proteins | sample LakEriMetagenome_2_FD_203518 | JGI IMG/M metagenome (GOLD analysis project Ga0315899, IMG submission 203518) | Freshwater fungal communities from buoy surface, Lake Erie, Ohio, United States - Buoy 4 MA112 | ecosystem: Environmental > Aquatic > Freshwater > Lake | place: USA: Lake Erie, Ohio...
AAAAATCCCCCCCGCCGCGACCCCGTGTGCCTGTACCACCCCCGCCCCCCCCCCCCCCCCCCCCCCCCCTCTCTCTCTCACACACACACACACACACCTTGACAAGGGCTTCATGGTCTTCTACTATGCCTTGCGGTTGGATATGCAGACCCTGCGCCTCGAGCACACTGTCCTCGTCCCCCTGGACCTCACCGCCCTCGTTTCCCTGCCCCTTGTCCTCCCCTATTTCAGTGCCTTCCTCTGCCGCCTTCACCTGCTCATCCTCGTCCTCCTCGTGCTGCTGCTGCTCCTGCTGCTGCTCCTCTTCCTCCTCCTCCTCCTCCTCCTCCTCCTCCGCCGCCTCCTCTTCCTTTGCCGCCGCCGCTGCGGCGGTGGTGACAGCTCGGGTGGGGGGGGGGCTGGGGGGTGATTGTCTTGAGGGTCGAGAGGCTGGAACGCGCGAAGCGGAAGACAGAAATTCTCATTCTCAAGTCATTGCCAAGGTACAACAATGTAAAAGTCAGTACAGAGCTATTTTGAGGATTTGTACCGTGGGAAGAAGAGCGGCATGCTCGTGCTGCCGCAGATGCTTCCGCCTCCTCCTCATCCAACATTTCTTGAAGCAACCGATTTAGCTCTAGTTCGTGGCGATCTCTCTCCCTTTGTTTGTCGCTTTCCCTCCGCGCCCTCGCTTCAACATCCGCCTCCACCTCCTCAACCCCGTCTCTTCCGCTACTCCCTCCACCAGCTTCCCTGTCCGCTCGCCCTTGCACGCACCGAGTTTGGCCCCCTCCCGAATGACCCTCCATGCCCTTTTTCCTCTCTCTCTCTCTCTCTCTCTCTCTGTTGACCTTCTCTCGCTTCACTTCAAGGTCGTGCTGAAGCACTCGCGGGTCCCGCGACTGCACCTTACTCGCCAAGGTCCGCACCTCCTCGGAATATTCACGGCGAACGGCACTCACTAGCTTGCGATTCTCCTCCTTTAGAAATATTATTGTATAGTCACATGATTGTATTTCTTGATTATATTATCAGAAAATAGATTTCTTTGCAAAGTATATATTTCTGTTTTGATAGAAAATCAACTGTACCTCCATCCGCCGCCGCTCCCATCTGTTTGAGGCCAGCCCGAGGTCCCACGTGCATGCGGATAGAAAATCCCGTCTCGATGAAAAGGACTTCCATGCATCATAGAACGCCTCTACGTCATGATAGGGGGACGACAGATTTCCAAAGGCAGGCATCCATCGGGTTGAGCCCGTGTTCGCCCCGCCCTGATCCACCCTTGCTGACCAAACGTGCTGTCTGCTTACACTCACGTCTTGCGGCTCCAGTGAGTGGATGCGTTGGAAAACGTCGGTGTACACGGTCCAGAACCCATCGGGCCCCTCATGATACCCCGAGTACGCTCCAGCGCCGAAAAAGCGAGTCAGTTCTATTGTCTCCTCCTCCTCGGGCTCAGCAAACGCCCAGCGACTGGTGGTGTAGGAGGACACGGACTCTGCCTGTCGAAACTGTCTGTCGTAGCTTGTCCGAGATGGGGGGTCCGAGAGGACCTCGTACGCGTGTTGCAGTTCACGGAACTTGATGGCAGCCTCTTCAGACGACTGCAGGTTCTTGTCCGGATGCATCTGCAGCGCCATCCTCCGGTATGCTGTCCTGACCTCCTGCGCTGAGGCCTCCTGCTCAACACCCAGGATGTCGTAGAGGCTTGCGCGCGGCCCTGCTCCCCGCAGGCGCAGATGTCCTGCGCCAGCGCAGATCACACGCGCTGGACAGCACGGATCTGCTTGATGGAGTGATGTCAACAGCGCAATAATCGACAACTGCATATGCCGACGCAATAATCGGAAAGGGTGGCCATGCGCACTCATGCAATTCGTGCAAAACCCCACGAACCTATTATACCTCAACGGCTGATACGAGCATTTGTGAGGGGGAGCGGGTTGGCGTCGGGCAGAGACCTGGGTCTGGCGCCTCGCCGCTCGTGCCTGCGCCCGGCATGGGAAGGGGCGCCGCCGCGGGGGGCGCCGCCGCGGGGGGCGCCGCCGCGGGAGGCGCCGCCGCGGGAGTCTCCGCAACTGGCAGCAAGCTGTGGGACCTCGCGCTGCGGGTGGACACGGTTGGTGCCGACACCCACCCCACATGCAGTCGCTGCGCTGCACGCGTGGCCCTGCGACTTTTTGCGCTCTCGGCGCGTGGATGCGGCCCTGACCGGCCCTTTTCTCCACCCGCCTGCATCCCCTCTGGCTGGCCTGCGCTGCAGGCGCTGCGCGAGCTGGGCATCGACTACTCCGACCGCCACAACGTCGTCAACGAGCGAAATGGTGAGCCCGGGAGCGCCTGCGGGTGCTCAGAAGAGGCGTCCCAGCGGCGTGGGCTTTCGTGAGGGAGAGGGCTCTGGGGCCGTGACAGCCTGGATTTTTTCTTGCCCGCTCCTGCCCTTTGTTTCCCATCCGCCGGGCGCTAACCTTTGTTGTGCCCTCGTGCCTCGGGCCCCTGCGCCTCCCAGGTCTTCCTCTGGCGTCCTTTGATCCCGGTGTTATGAATGACGCGGCCCTGCAAGCGAGTCTCCCTGCTGCAGATGCGACGAAGTTCGCAAAAGAAGATGCGGTCGCGATGTTTTACGACGAGCACGGGAGCGGCACATGGAAGCCATGCTGCCTTCTCGCAAGGGCAAAGGGATACAACAGGTACCAAATCGAATGGCAGGACACACGGCGGCGCCAGATTGTCACGCGCCTGCAGCTGGTGACAAAAGCAGAGAAGATCGACGTCTTTGCGAAGCGTGTGTCCGTGGCGGTGCGTGCTCGCCGAAACGCTGTATCGTTTCTCCGTTACAATCTCTACATCGATAATATGCCGTTTGACGGAAACCCAGAGCTGACAACCGGGCAGATTTCCCGCATCAGAGGATCTGCACTAAACATGCAACGCCTGTTCGAAATGGAAAACTCAGTCATGTACGAGCAGCTGATGGGCGAGGTGACGTCCGAGTATGCCCGCTGCATTAATAAGATTGTGTTTGACGAAGCGCTGAAAGAAAAGGATTTCCGCAACATGCTAGAGCATCTTGAACTACCAAGCAGACCGGAAAAGCCGCCCGCGCCGTACCTTGGCACCGTTGATATCCCGCCTTACTCGTATGACAGCGCATCCATGCAGTTCAAAGACGTAACTTACAATGATCTGGGCGAAGTGATTCATGCCATGCACAACGTACGTGCTGAGTGCAACAAGGTGCTGGACACCTCTATGTTCATCACTGACCTTCTGAAGGCTCTGGAAGTATCGGTGATCTACTCTATCTCATCTCGTCCCTTTGCAATTTATGTTTCCTTGCTTTCCTGTTGAACTCAAGAGCTTGTGCTAGTGTACTGTGACAATCCAGCGGGCCAACAGGAATTTCATCGCATTCAGACGGAGCAGAGCAAGCAGGCAGCGACTGCACTCAAAAGGACGTGGATAGATGCTGTGAAGAATGGTATCTGTGATCCCCTGGCGCACATGCCTGAAGGACACCAAATGTTCCTGGGAATCAAGGATAGGCCGGTGTATGAGAAAGGCAAATTGAAACGGTTAGAACACACGACAGACGCCTTTGTTCGTTTCTGAAATCCTTTGATTGTTCTCGTCATCGTTACCTCTGCTTGAAAGCTGGCGTGCTCTGAATCATCTGTATTTTGTTTGCAGCTTTCTCACAACGGTCAACTACGTCATGGAAAATACTCTTCGTCTTCTCACGGTATGAGACAGCTGTGCAAGTTTCCTTTGTTTTCAACTTAGCCACGAGCACACTGCAGGAAACGTGCTGATTTGATGGTAACTTGTGTTTGCAGGAGAACACGATGAAAGACTACGCCGACTTCATTCACATTGCAACTGCATTTGAGGTCAAGGTGAACGGTACAAAAGATATTGAACAGTCCTACCAGCATCCCTTCAACCCTTCGATCACAGAGAGGCCGCCTCTCTTCACATTAGAGCTCGGGCCAGTGGATGGTGCGTTCGGGTTTTCTACTTCGGTAGACGAGTTTGAAGCCACTCCTGTTGCACTCTTCAGCCAAGCGTTAGAAATGTTGCATGAGGTACCCCAGGTGGAGAGCAGCGTATTGAGACGACTGTTCCTTGGCAAGCAGAAGTTTCTTGCCAGCGTTCAGGTAAAGGCTTGCAAGACTTTTCGTGCATGTCACGAAATTCTCATACTCAAACTCATGGCGTGATTTTGTTTTCGATACTAACGTGACGTGTGTTCTCAGGAGAACTATCCAGTGCCTGCTGGGCTGAAGAAGCAGATGGTAGAGGATCTGAAGCGAGCATGCCTTCCGTTACGCGATTATATTCGCCAATATGACAGCTTTATCGAATTCATGAACATGGACCTGACCGAGTACGTTCGATCGTATGAAGAAAAAGAGGCTTCGTTGAGTGAGGACGAAAAAGAAATCGAGAAGCTGATTGCGCAAAAGCAACAGGTGTTAGATTTCATCCCTCAATTTATCACGATCGGAATGTTCAATATCAAGCTGGAATCGATCAATAGATCTTTGTCAACGAAATACGACCAATTGATCCGCATGATCATGTCACTCATCGCTGAAAAGGCCTCTGCCAAGGCTAAGACTATCATAGCAAAGTACTCGAAATTTTACGAGAGGCTTACCACGCCATATTCAACAATTGAAGAGGTGGCAGAATTGGAAGACTTCATCAAGGAAATCCCCAAGGAAACGGAAGAACTGGTCGTGATGGTTTCTGAAATGATCGCACAGGCAGAAGTATTGGACAAATTCAACTTTCAATTGAGCGATGAGCAGTTCAGTGACAAGTGGACGGCTTATGGCTGGACACGCAAAATTGAGAACACTACCGCGGACATCCTTGCCAAGATTGAGAAAGATCGCCACGCGCAGGAAGACGAGATGAAGGAAGAACAGGCCAAGTTCGTGGAGGAAATCAACGAGATTGAGAATATTGTCAGCGAGTTCCATCAGTACACTGACCTCAACAAGCTCGATGAGATTGGTCTTAACGTGAAGGCTAAGGCCCAGCATCTCAAGGACATGGCTGATCGTGCAAAGAAGTTCCAGTCGCGCGAGCTTCTGTTTGGACTAGAGCAAACAGACTACGAAAAGGTTGGCGTAATCACCAAGGCCTTTGAACCCTACGCTCAGCTCTGGATCACTGCCTACGATTGGCGGGCAAATCACAAGAAGTGGATGACAGACCCGTTTGACTCTCTAGAGCCCGAGTCCATGGACCAAAGCGTAGGGGATGGTTGGCGCGCATTGTTCAAGGCCAGCAAAGCGTTTGCCGAGCTGCCAGATTGCAAGGAGGCAGCGGAAAGGATTAAGGAAGAAATCGATGAGTTCAAGCCGTTGCTGCCCTGCATTACTGCCCTACGCAATCCTGGGTTGCGGGAGCGCCACTGGACAGCAATGAGCGCTGATCTCGGATTCGAGCTTATGCCAGGCAAGACTCTCAACACCCTCCATGATGTCATTGATCTGAAGCTCCCTGATTATGAGGAAAAGATAACCAAGGTTGGCGAATCAGCGGGCAAGGAGTACGCTATTGAATCTGCTCTTGACAAAATGGATAAAGATTGGGCTCCAGCGGTATTCGACATCGCACCGTATCGTGAAACCGGCTCGTTCGTTCTGAGAGGTGCGGATGATATCCAGCAGATGCTGGACGACAACATCGTGATGATTCAAGCAATGGGATTCTCGCCCTTCAATAAGCCGCACAAGGAACGACTTGACAAATTTGGCGCAAAGCTCAACCTGCTGTCAGAAATCCTTGAGCAGTGGCTCAACTGTCAACGCAACTGGATGTATTTGGAGCCTATTTTCAGCTCAGACGATATCATGAAGCAACTTCCCGCAGAAGGCCAGAAATTTAAAGCGTGCGACAGGCAGTGGCGCAAGTACTTGAAGATTGCCAATGACAACCCTTGTTGCCTTGATTTTGCTGATGTCCCAGACATCCTTCCTATCTTTGCGCAGTCTTTCAACACCCTGGAACAGGTGCAGAAAGGCTTGAGTGACTACCTCGAAACCAAGCGTCAGTCATTTGCACGCTTCTACTTTTTGTCGAATGAGGAACTTCTGGAAATCCTGTCTCAGACCAAAGACCCTCGTGCAGTACAGCCGCATCTTAGAAAATGTTTTGAGGCCATTCAGAAAGTTACGTTCGAAGATGACCTTGCTATGGTCGAGATGTTCTCGGGAGAAGGCGAATGTGTAAAGTGGGACGAAAAGGTGTACCCCGAGGGCAATGTAGAGTTTTGGCTAACGGATGTCGAGCGAATGATGAGAATGTCCATCAGTACCATTTTTGGTCAATCCATCAAAAACTACGCAGAGACCGACCGCAAGGTTTGGGTGTTGAACTGGCCTGGACAGATTATCCTAGGGTGCGATCAAGTGTACTGGTCTAAGGAGACCGAGGATGCCATCCAAGCGCACGACCTGAAAGGCCATTACGCCCACCTGCACAGTCAGCTGAAGGACGTGACCACCCTGGTACGCATGAAGCTTACCAACATGCAGCGTGTCTCGCTTGGAGCTATGATAACTCTGGACGTGCATGGGCGAGACGTAATCGAGACTCTCGACAGCGCAGGCGTGCAGAAGGTCTCTGACTTCGAATGGGCAGCACAGTTACGGTACTATTGGCTGGAGAGCACTGAAGCGTTCTCGGGTTCTGAGTGCTCTTACCTTGTCCAGGTTGAAAACAAGTTTCGCTACGGGTGCGAGTATCTTGGTAACACTATGCGTCTGGTGGTAACGCCTCTGACAGACCGAATCTACCTAACGCTGACTGGTGCTCTGGGCATGGCGCTCGGTGGCGCCCCAGCGGGCCCCGCAGGTACGGGCAAGACAGAAACAACTAAGGATCTTGCAAAAGCTATGGCTAAGCAGTGCATTGTTTTCAACTGCCAGGAGGGTATGGACTATATCATGGTTGGCAAGTTCTTCAAGGGTTTGTCCATGTGCGGTGCTTGGGCGTGTTTTGACGAATTCAATCGTATCAATATTGAGGTGCTTTCTGTGATTGCGCAACAGCTGCTCACTATCAACCAGGCAATTGTCAACAAGCTGCAGCGCTTCGTGTTCGAAGGTGTTGAAATTTCGCTGAACCCTGAAAATGCGTCATTTATTACCATGAATCCCGGCTATGCAGGCAGGACAGAGTTGCCTGACAATCTCAAAGTGCTTTTCCGGCCGGTTGCCTGCATGGTTCCCAATTACGCACTGATTGGCGAAATCCGTCTCTTTTCTTTCGGTTTCGAGCGGCCTAAGGAGTTGGCAGAGAAGATGGTCAACTGCTTTAAGTTGTCTTCAGAGCAGCTCTCGTCGCAGGACCATTACGATTTCGGTATGCGAGCCGTCAATACCGTGATTTCGTCCGCAGGTTTGAATAAAAAGAATTTCCCGGACATGGACGAAGCGCTTCTCATGTTGCGCGCTCTCAAAGATTCGAACCTGCCAAAGTTTCTGGTTGATGATATCGTGCTGTTTACTGGCATCATCGCTGATCTGTTTCCTGGCGTCAAGCTGCCGGATCCCGACTATGGTTCACTTATGGAGATGATGAATAGGGTCACGCTAGAGATGGGCCTGCAAACTGTGCCCGTGTTTATGTTAAAGGCCATTCAGCTCTATGACGTGACTGTGCTGCGGCACGGTCTCATGACGGTTGGACCAACAGGTGGTGGCAAAACTATGTGTAAGAACATGCTCGCAAAAACACTTACACAGCTGAAAAAGGAGCGCGATGAATACGTCGAGGTCCGGCAGTTAATCATGAATCCTAAGTCCATTACGATGGGCCAGCTGTACGGTAGCTTTGATGACAACACCCATGAATGGGCGGATGGCATCCTTTGCAAGCTCTTTCGTGAGGCTGTATACGATACAGTAGAGCGATCGAAGTGGGTGGTTTTCGACGGTCCCGTGGACGCACTATGGATCGAGAGTATGAACACCGTCCTAGATGAGAACAAAAAGTTGTGCCTGGTAAGTGGGGAAATCATCACTATGACCCACTGGATGCGCATGATTTTTGAGGTCGAAGACTTGGCAGTGGCTTCTCCGGCAACTGTTAGCCGCGTGGGCATCATCTATTTGGATCCTGTGGCAACAGTGGGAACAAAATCTATGGTCACCTCGTGGCTCCAGACCATACCGCCAGCTGCAAAGAAGTTCACCTCGCAGCTCCAGACGCTGTTTGATAAAATTCTCGACGCGGCGATCGACTTCCACAAGCGCTACCTGAAAGAGTATGTGAAGACTGTGGAGCCCAATCTTTGGCGCAGTATTCTCAACATCCTTGACGGGTTTCTGAAGGAGTATGTTGTTCCAGAAGGCGAATTAGTCCCCAAGGAGCGAGAGGAAGCGCTTGCTCAAAATTATGAGCAAATATTCACCTTTGCAATAATGTGGGGCATTGCTGGCTCTAGTGATGCTGCGAGCCGTGGCAAATTCAGCGAGTGGCTTCTTGAGAACGCCCCGAAGGGCGTCCCGACTAAAGGCAGCACCTTCGACTATTCCTACGATGTAAAGGACTGTAAATGGAAAGGGTGGATGGACACCGTGCCTAATGTGCCTGTAGATCCGAAGAAGTCCTTTTCTGATCTTGTGGTACAGACCAAGGAGTCAGTGGCCTATTCATTCATGATCGAGCACATTTGCACGCAACTGAAGCACGTGCTTTGCGTCGGACCCACTGGTACCGGGAAGAGTCTTACTGTTAAACAGAAGCTCATGAGTGGCATGGATCCCATTTATACCCCACTTTTCCTCATGTTCTCCGCCCAGACTAGCGCGAATCAGACGCAGGATATTATCGATGGAAAGATGGACAAGCGGCGCAAGGGAGTGTACGGCCCTCCCGCTGGTAAGCGTTTCTGCCTGTTTATCGATGACCTGAACATGCCCCTTCGAGAGGTCTACTTTGCACAGCCACCCATCGAAATCCTGCGGCAGTGGATGGACCACGAAGGATGGTACGACCGCAAAATCCATCAGAAGAACACAATTGTTGATATTATGTTTATCGGCGCGATGGGCCCACCCGGTGGCGGACGTCAGGTTGTGACTAACCGATTCCTCCGCCATTTTAATCATCTCGCTTTCCCACAATTAAGCGATGAGAGTTCAACTTTGATTTTTGGGAAAATATTGGGGGCGCACCTTGAAGCTTTCTTTCCTCCGACCATGAAGGCAGTCATCGAGCCCATTTGTGCAGCGTCTTTACAAATTTACCACAGATGCCTCAAGGAGCTTCTGCCAACTCCTTCAAAGTCACACTACACGTTCAATCTTCGGGATCTCGCAAGAATATTTCAGGGGTGCATGATGGCTGACCCGAAGAAAATTGGGGAGGAGCAGCCCGTTTTCATCCGCTTATGGGCTCACGAGTGCATGCGTATTTTCCGCGATCGCCTGACCGACCAGCCGGACCGTGATTGGTTCGATGCTCAAATGAAGGAGCTGGTCAAAGACGTGTTCAAAAAGAACTGGGATGCCCTTGTGACCACGGAGCGGCTCTTCTTTGGTGACTACATGGTACCGGGGGCCGATCCGCGTTTGTATGCTGAAATTCAAGACCTTAACGTCTTGCGAAAGACCATAGAGGGATATCTGGATGATTTCAATGCGCAGACAAACAAGCCTATGCGTCTCGTCATGTTCCTTGACGCCATCGACCACGTGTCACGCATCAGCCGAATCCTGCGCCAGCCGAAGGGTAATGCCCTCCTTCTCGGTGTGGGCGGATCAGGTCGGCAGAGCATGACACGCCTGGCTGCTTTCACGGCAGAAATGACTTGCATTCAAATTGAGATAGCCAAGGGCTACGGAAAGAACGAATGGAGGGAGGATATCAAGAAGGTCCTGTTGCGAGCTGGCAGGGAGGGCAAGCCCACTGTCTTCCTCTTCACCGACTCGCAGATTGTGTTTGAGTCCTTCCTTGAGGACATAAACGGTGTGCTGAACTCTGGTGAGGTTCCAAACATCTGGGACATGTCCGATGTAGATCAGATTGCCATGGCTATGCGACCGTTATGCCAGGCCGAGGGAATCCCATTGACGAAGTCAAACATGCACGAGCGTTTCCTGACACGTGTTATGGCCAACTTGCACATAGTACTTGCCTTTTCTCCTGCAGGAGAAGCCATTCGTACTCGACTCCGCAATTTCCCGAGTCTCGTTACATGCTGTACCATTGACTGGTTCACTGAGTGGCCAGCAGAAGCACTCCGAGGCGTGGCCAACGAAGCGTTTGCCGACGTGGAATTTGCTGACGATTCAATGAAGCAGGGAATTGTCTCGATGTGCGGTGACATCCACAAGGGCGTCGAAAAGGCATCTGAACACTATGCAGAGGCACTGCGCCGCTATAATTATGTCACGCCAACAAGCTACCTCGAACTTTTGAGCACCTTCAAGAAAGTACTTAAAGAGAAGCGCGACGAGCTGAACACGGGGGTGCGGAGGCTGTCGGTTGGTCTAGACAAGCTCGATAGCACCGAAAAAGACGTAGGCGTTATGAAGATAGAGCTGATTGACTTGATGCCTATTCTTGAGAAGACAGGAATCGAAGTGGAAGAATTGATGAAAAAGATTGAGGTCGATAAGGCCAGTGCTGGAGAAACCAAGGCAGTGGTCGAAGTCGAAGAGGAGGGGGCTTCAAAAAAGGCAGCGGAGTGTAAAGCAATCGCAGATTCTGCTCAGGCAGGTCTGGCAGAGGCGCTGCCAGCCCTCGCGGCCGCCGTGGAATGTCTGAAGAATCTGAAGCAGTCAGATATCAGCGAAGTGGCGAAATACGGAACTCCTCCCAAGCCAGTGTTGCTCACAGTGGAGGGATTGTGTATCATGTTCGGCGTGAAGCCATCGATGGAAGGACAAGCTGGTGCAAAAGTGGCGAATTATTGGCCACCGGGCAAGAAATTCCTCGGCAACGCCAAGGAAGTGCTGGACAACATGTTCAATTTTGACAAAGATCACATTCCGGACAAGACCATCAAGGCCATCCAGCCTTTCATTGACAACCCCGATTTCGTGCCAGAAAAAATCAAACTGGCGTCCAGTGCTTGTGAAGCGATGTGCATGTGGATCCGAGCAATGCACACATATCACTTCGTGGCACTCGAAGTAGAACCCAAGAGGATTGCCCTAGCTGCAGCCTCAGCTGAACTCGACATAGTGAACAAAAAGGTTGCCGGTCTGCAAGCAACGCTGAAGGAGGTCACGGACCGCCTAAACAAGCTGGAAGAGGAATTCAATGGCGCAATCAAGAAGAAAAACGAGCTGGCGGCAAAGGCAGAGGAATGTAATGTGAAGCTAGATCGTGCTGATCGTCTACTTGGCGGCCTGGGGGGTGAGAAAACGCGTTGGATCAAGACGGTCGCATCATTGAAAGGCGATTTGTTGAACATTGTAGGTGATGTCATTGTAGCTGCTGGCGGTATTGCCTACTTAGGTGCTTTCACGGCGTCATATCGCGAAGACCAAGAAAAGCAATGGCAAGCAAAGCTGCGTAAGTACCAGATTTCCTTCAGCCCCGGGGCAGGTGTGAAGAACACACTGTCAGAGCCCGTCAAGATTCGTGCATGGAATATAGCAGGGTTACCAACAGACTCGCTGTCAACAGAAAATGCCATCGTCCTGAGCAAATCACGTCGCTGGGGACTGATGATTGACCCTCAGGGTCAGGCCAACAAATGGATCAAGAACACTTACAAGACAACAGGTCTCGAGGTGATCAAACTCACTGAAAAGGATTTCTTGCGCTCTCTCGTCAACGGTGTGCGATTTGGAAAAGCAGTTTTGCTTGAAAACGTGCTGGAGGAGCTAGACCCTGCATTGGAGCCAATTCTTCTCAAGCAAACCTTCAAGCAAGGCGGCAGCGAAATGATCAAAATCGGCGACGAGACCATTGCCTACCACCCTGATTTCAACTTCTTTCTCACAAGCAAGCTTCCGAACCCGCACTATACACCCGAAACCTGTGTAAAAGTTACTTTGCTGAACTTCACAGTGAACCAGATTGGATTGGAGGACCAAATATTGGGACTTGTGGTGGGAAAAGAACGTCCCGACCTGCAGGCAGCCAAGAACCAGCTTGTCATATCCATGGCTGGCATGCGCAAGACGCAGAAAGAGCTGGAGGACAAGATCTTGAAGCTCCTTGCAGAGTCCGAAGGCGACATTCTTGCGGATGAGAGCCTAATCGTTGTCCTGTCAGAGGCAAAGGCCACTTCAGATGACATCACTATCAAAGTGGCTGAGGCGGAGAAAACAGAGAAGGAGATTGACGAGACCAGAGAACGGTATCGCCCGACTGCGTATCGCGGATCGTTGCTCTTTTTCTGTGTGTCTGATCTTGCGTTGGTCGACCCGATGTATCAGTATTCGTTGCAGTGGTTCCTTCTGCTCTTTGAGGCTGGACTGGAAAACTCCCCCGCTGCCGAAGAGGTGGAACAGCGATGTCTCAACGTGAATGAATACTTCACATATTCCCTGTACAAGAACATTTGTCGTGGTCTTTTCGAGCGAAGCAAGCTCCTATTCTCATTTACACTTTGCATCAAATTGATGCAAGGAAGCAGCCGTATCGACCCTATGGAATGGAGATTCTTGCTGGCAGGCGCCACAAGCAACGACACAGCTGTCTCAAATCCTGCAAAGGAGTGGCTGGTGGACAGCTCATGGCTGGATGCAAGTGATATGGCAAAACTCGAGAAGTTCAAGGGGTTTGACTCAGATTTCGCGCAGAATGTGGAAGCTTGGCGTGCATATTTTGATAGCAGCACGTGCTTCAAGGATCCTTTGCCGGGAAAATGGAACGATGAGTTGGATCTGTTCCAGAAGCTGCTGATTCTCCGGTGCCTTCGACAGGACAAAATTCAGGAGGGTATCATGCTGTTTGTGTCGGATGAGATGGAGCAGAAATTCATCGAGCCACCACCTTTTGATCTGCCTCTTGCGTACGAGGATTCGGCGGCAACGATCCCACTTATTTTCGTCTTGTCGTCCGGCGCTGACCCCACGATGCAGTGGATCAGTTTTGCTGAGGAAGTGGGCATGTCCGCCCGTCTTGATTCCATTTCACTTGGACAAGGTCAGGGTCCGATTGCCGAACGAAAACTTGCTGCAGCTACAAAGTCAGGGGCATGGCTGCTCTTGCAAAATTGCCACTTGGCCGTTAGCTGGATGCCCAAACTGGAAGCAATTGTCGACGCGTTCGATCCCGCGCAATTGCACCCTGACTTCCGGCTCTGGCTGACAGCAATGCCCAGTCCCGCTTTCCCGGTATCAGTGTTGCAGAATTCTGTCAAAATGACTCTGGAACCGCCAAAAGGATTGAAGGCTAATGTTTTTGGCACTCTAAAGGACTTCAACGATGAGCTGTTTGAAAGCTGCAATCAGGTCGATTCTTACAAGAAATTGTGCTTCTCGTTGG
>Ga0315899_10005676_pt1 | contig 13451 bp, 6 predicted proteins | sample LakEriMetagenome_2_FD_203518 | JGI IMG/M metagenome (GOLD analysis project Ga0315899, IMG submission 203518) | Freshwater fungal communities from buoy surface, Lake Erie, Ohio, United States - Buoy 4 MA112 | ecosystem: Environmental > Aquatic > Freshwater > Lake | place: USA: Lake Erie, Ohio...
TTGATCACTTGGACTAGTGAACACTAAGGGGAGGGGGGTTGACAGGTAGGAGACTGAGTACTCCACCGAGTTTACCCAAGGAGTAGGGGAGTCACCAGGAAACCGTTGAGGTCATGGTGAAAACATTATCACATGTGTTTTTTTAGACCCTAGTCCGGTAAGGAGAGTACCGATCCAAACAGGTATACAGCGAAAGCTAAATTTTGTTTCTGTAAGAACAATAAAAGGATGATCATCATCACACCCTCCTTGCAAGGTCTCAGGCCTAAATCCTAAACCCCAAACCCTAAACAGAACAATCATCATCCGAGGCTTGCAAGGCCTCAGGCCTAGAAAAATACCGAGAAGAGTTTAGGTTCGGGTTTAGCGTTTAGGGTTTACCCAAACTGAGGATAGACTGTATGCCTCTAAAAGAGAGCAATGCAGAGAACAATGATCACCCTTGACGATGTGAAGGAGGCGACAACGACCTTGCCAGCTGCGCCACCGTCAATGCTCGCTTCTCAGCGCGTCTGTCCGCTGCTCGTCTGTCAGCTGCTCGTCATTGTTTTGGTTTAGGGTTTAGGGGTTTAGAGTTCATTTAGGTTTAGGGGTTTACGGCTTAGGAGTATGTGAGCTGCTCGTCATGCTTGATTGCGTCGCGGGAGAAAAAGCATGAGGAGCCACAATGAGCTGCGCTGGGCCTGATACCGGTCAAAATGTGAAAAGCATCGTTTTCCATCTCTTGTTTCAGGCCGGCTACCTCTTCCTCCCAGCATGGGGGGTCGTTGTAATGCGTGGTTGAGCGCAGAATTTCCACTCTTGGCCGAGACTGCAACTCGGGTTCCTCATCCTGTTTCAAGTGAAACAGGTTTTTTTCAGCCCGATGAGGCGTCCGCGCAAACGCCGCAGCCAGTCACTCAGTCAAATGTTACCACGCTCCAGCAGCACATTTAGGTCACCGGCGAGTTTTCGTCCATGCTCGTCTCCAGTACGCCCTGAGGAGCCGACCCGGCTCTGAGCGGGCTCTCGAAGAGATCCGGCAGGTATACATTGCTTTTCAGAGGCAGCGATCCCGTCCAGCGCCGCTGAGATGGGCAACACACACGCACAAGCGCCGTGAGACACGGAGGAGTTCAACGGGCAGCAGTGATGCTTGCCCAGCCGCATGGCACTGCAACAGGCTTGCCCAGTCTCAGTCACAAGCACTGATCATCACAAAATTGCATGCTGGGCCGCGTGGCCCGGGGATCGTTGGAGCTCTCTTGAGATTACTGTGTTAGAGTCTGGGCTGAGAAGAGCCGCAATGGCCTTGACAGAACTGGACGACTGAACGCGTTTCCGCCTCTCTTGCCCGACAGCCCGCGAGAAGCTGCTAAGGGACGGCCTGCCTCCATTCAGTTCCGCAGATGCCGACTCGGAAGAAGGCAAGCTCATTGTTGGCCTTATAATTAACGGTAAAAACCTCAACGGTAAAATTCAGGAGGATCTTGTAACAACACTGAGATGCGCCGGGGCTCGATAGACAGCATCGGGTGCTCGGATACAGCCCTCTCGGCGGAGTTGTCGGAGCGATCAGAATGGGAATTCAGCGGCACGGGAAGCGACACTACTAGCCCGATGACAGGCCCATACAACATAGATGAGGTTATAGTGAAGAGTTGCGCTGGCGCCTTGCTGTCTGCTGGCTTGCAGGCTGCCTGTGGCGAACCACAACACTGACGACGCGCGCCGGGGCGCAGATGAAGCTCACCATTGACGAGGGGCAGGCCGAAATCAACGACGTGCGGTTGCGCGTGGACCGCGCCCATCAGCTGCGCTCTCAGGCCCGCGCGCTGGAAGCCGAGGCCGCCGCTCTGCTGTGTAGCTCGCCCGCGGTTGAGTTCTCTAGGCTGGCTGAGTTGTCTTCTCTCTCATGCTCACCGCGGAGCAGCAAGGGCGGCACCAACCCCGGAAGCCCGGTGCCGGCAAGGTTGCCAACCGGCCGCAGGCCCGGCGTGGAGGCATCGACAAAGACGCACATGAAGCCCGAACTTGAGTCGGAAGATTCAGTGCGCGTCCACGTGCCCCAGCCCGCCGCGCCGCCCGTGGCTATGCCGCCAGCGATTGTCACACGCCCAGTCTCGCTCGGCAGCGAGTCGGGGCAATGGGCGGCGCCGCGGCCGCACAGCAGCGTCTTTGCATACTTCGGTGCAGATAAAGGAACCAGCTCCACAGCGCTCGACTCCCCAATTATCACCCGACCTGGCGAGGCACGGACACAGGTCTTGCGGCATGGGAATTTGAGAAGTGCTGGAGCAGAGGCAGGGGGCAACGCCGCTCTCAGAAAGAGCTCCTCGCCTTTCGCAGATACTTCTACGGCGGCATCCGAGCCAGAGTCTGGACTTGCGGCAGAGGAATCGTCAACCAAGACTTCAGCGCAGATGCAGAATGCCGACAGCACCCCAGATGAGGGCAGTGCGGGCAAGACCCGAGCAAAGTGGCAGCATCCGGCGGCGGCGCACAGCACGTACCAAGTGCACCAAGGGCTCAACTTTGATCCTTTCGACTTTGGCGATTGCTTTTCTCCCGATTCAAAAGAGTCTCCCGCAAAAGATAGTGGACGAGACGCAAAGTTGTGCTCCGCCGTCATCATGCAAGGACCAAGCGCCGGCAGCACCAGCCGAGCGTCGCCCATCAACGCAGCCTCGCCCGCCGCAAGCGCTGGACCCGGCGCTGCTGCCAAGGACTCCGACTCCAAGGTCCCACTGCGGCGCGCCCGCACTGATCGGTCCCCAACTGGCTCTCTGTCGCCAAGAGGAGGCAGGCTTATCAATCGCCCTCTCCTAGGGCAGCAGCGCAGGGTGTCAGAGACGCCGGGCTATGGCGTGGAGGAGCTCCACAGCCGTGGCTTGCTTGGTCTCCGAGGAGGAGGAGGAGGAGAAGGTGGTGGTGGTGGTGATGGAGGAGGTGGTAGCGGTGGAGGAGGAGGAGTAGGAGGAGGAGTAGGAGAGAAAGACCTGACACGATCCAGAAGCCCCTCTGCCATCACCTGGAGCACTGCCCCCACTGTCCCCCGCACTCTGAGCCCAAGCCCTGCGCTCACGAGTGCCGCGCCGCAAACAAGCCCGTCTCCGAAATCCGTTCCCCACCTCTGGGCACCTGCTGTTGATTTGAAGGGGCATGCTCATGAGGCGTCGGCGCCGTCTGGCATGTCGCATGTCAGCCAGGCGCAGCTCGGAGAGGAAGGTCGACGAGCGCCGCGAGATGCGTTGAGTCGCTCGTTGAAGCTGCCAAGTGATGCTTGCCCTGTACGAGTCTACCCCGAAGGCCTTTCTCACTACCACAGCCCACGGGAGAGCCCTCGCTCGCCGCCGCCGGCCGCGGGATCAAGGTGGGATGACGAGGTGCGCGCAGCAAGGGTTCAACAATGTGGCAGCGCCCCTCTCAGTCTTGCGCCGGCACTCGATGGGCGGCGCGCATTGGACGTGCTTCCCATCACCCGCCCTGCATCGGCACGTGACATCAAGGTAACAGGACGCGTCCCTTCACAAGCATCAACAGCATCCACAGCATGCACAGCATCTCGAGCATCAGCAGCACCAACACTGCCGGTGTCCATGCAGGCGTCAGAGAAGATGTTTCCAGAGCACATGCACCAATCGCCGAGTGCAGGCCTGGGGAGAAACGCTTTTATGTCGCCTTGTCAAACGCGCAATTGCAGCACGGACTCCTCGCCCTTGGACGCAAGAGCCCCTCACGTTCCAATTCCGCCGACCATGTACTCGAACAATGCGGCAGGGGTGCTGCTGCCACGGTCTCCCGACAGCACTTGGAGCTCACCAACCTCTTCAGTCAACGCAACCACAGCTTTTTGGCCGGATACAGGTCCCGTGCGGCTTTCGTCGGCAGCGTACGCGAGCACGACGGAGAAGAAGGACACGATCGAGATCTATGACGCTGCGCGCAAGCTGATTGAGAAGTCTCTTCCTCAGTCCGACCGCACCGCAACCGAGGCCCTCAACCTCCTCCAAAGCCTCAAGAGTACACTCCTCCAGGCTTCTGTGCCGATAGGCTCAAACAAACACCTCTCCACAGAGCTAGCATACAGTGACGCCATGCCCGAGGACCAGCAAGAGGCCAGAGAATTGATGAAAATGGCTGCGGAGAAATGGATGGACTTTTCTCCGGGAGGGAGCGTGTCACAAGGCGGAGGAGGAGGAGGAGGAGGAGGAGATGTGGCGAGCAAGGGGAAGAAGAGGATGGAGATAGTCTCGCATATGATGACGCTCGCTGAGAAGACGCGGTTGAAGGACGAGGCCAAGCAGAGGCTGATTGATGCAGAGCTAGCCCGCTGCACGTTTGCTCCAACTATCAGCACCAGGTCCAAAGAGATGGCGGCAAGTCGAGCGCGGGCGTCAGCAAGTGCGTCGAAAGATGACTCTCGCCCTCCCCGCCACGCTCAGCTCACAACAAATGCGCGCAATAAGCTAGAGCCGCCGGCGAGCAGCGTGACACCCCTGCACCAAGTGCTCCAGAAAGCGCAGAGCAGGGTGTCGCAAAGCATCGTCAAGCAACTCATCCGAGATGGCAAGCGCAAGGGCCCGATAGAGGAGCGCCTCCTGCAAGCAGCGCAGCGACGCAAGGAGAAGATGGCGGAGGCAGAAGGAGCCAAGTTGGAGCAGGTGGAGCGCGACATGGCTTCGTCTCGCGCCACCCTTGCACTCGACTTGTCCATCGCCTCTGCTGTCGCCGGCGCCCCCGGAGTCAAGACAGCACTGGCAAAGCGAGCAATGGCGACGTCGCACCGACTCTTTTCTCTCTCATCAGGTATGCCAGTGTCAGTAGGTTTCATTTGCTCCTTAACAGGTCTCTTTTGACACGTGTCCACCTCCTACTGATCTTGGCACGCGCACCGACGTTTCTCTCTCTCATCAGCCAGGGACGACAAAATACTCCATCTTCAAAGCGAGGCCCTAGAAAAAGAGCGCGAAGAGTGCGCACACGCCTCCTCGGTCCTGCCTCACTCCCGCTTCCTCGCACTTCGACGAGGCTCGTTGTCTCCTCCGAAATCTCCTGCTCTGCGCCCCGGGCTTTCGACCCCCAAGGGTTTGGGCCATACACACCACGCCATCCAAGATGGCAGGTGGGCATCATTGCACGAGGTAGAGAACCACTTTATGAAATCACTACGCCTCTCCTCGCCGGCAGGCGAGCGTGTTGGCAGGTGGGATGCGGGCGAGACCAAGTTCGTGCGCGCGGGAGAGTCGCAGGATGGCAACGATGCCTTGGCCACTCCCGCGCCTCCTCTTTCTCAGCGGCAATTTCCCCCCCCTGAAAAATTGCTCCCTATAGCGACTTTACATATGTAATGTACCAGGGTGCTGACTTTTGAGAATTTGTGCATAGGCTGGAGACACTCTCACAACCGCGGTTGCGGCTGGTGGGACGCGAGGCTGAGATGTCCATGCAAAGTGCTGAGGTGCCCATGATTGCCAGAGCGCAGGCTTCCATGGGTGGCAAGGAACACGTCGGACAGTGGCCTTATGGCCCGCAAGGCAAGGCAGCGCCGGCGCAAGGCAAGGCAGCGCCGGCGCAAACGGCTCCCTCTGACTCTGGCAACATCAAGGGCTGGTCTCGAGAGTTTTCGCCTGGGAAAGGAGAGAACCATAATTGTAAGGAGGCAACGGATAAGGAGGCCAAGGGGGGCATCGGTATCCAGCTCACGCAAAACACCGATGGCTCTTTTGTGATTGAAACCGTGCCGCCAGGAGGTCCGGCAGCGACTACAGGCAAGATCCACCCTGGAGACGAGCTGGTATCAGTTGATGGTATCAAGCTTGCGGGGCGTCCCATGTCATTTGTCGCGCCTCTCATCGTGGGAGCGCCCAATACGGTGGTGAAGCTGTCATTGCTACGGCGCTCGTTGACGCGCGCAAGTGGAGGAAGTGATGCCGAGCGCCGACGACTCTTCACTGTCTCAGTCATCCGCACACTGCCCCCGAGACGACCCCCAGCTGTGCCGCACGTGCCCATAGTGCCCATACTGGCTCTTCACACCGCGCAGGCGCGCAGCCAGACTTCAGAGGGCGAGTGGTCGCTGAGGGGGGGCTCTGGCTCATCTTACGACAGGCACTTGGCAGACATTGCCTCGGCCTCTGCGCGTGCTGGAAGCGTTGCAAGCGCGAAACGCTTCAAGTCGCCCAGGAATCACGAGGAAGTCGACCAAGGGGAAGAGGAACCCCACGTGGTGGCTCCCGACCCTCGCTTCGAGCGGCCCTTCAAGTCTCCGCGCAACCACGAACCTCTGGCGCATCTCTCGCCTGTGACAGAGACGGTGCCAAGCACGTCGCAGCACGCTACTCGCGCTGCCCAGCACGCCAACCGAGCACGGTCCGTCGACCCGGAGCAGGGCGCCCCGGACGACTGGTATGCCTCGCCGGCAGCTCCTCACTCCTCCGCCGCGCACGGCATCGAGCTCACAGGTGACGTCAAAAGCTTAGTCACTGTGGACTATGGGAGATTGGCACGCCCTACCTCCTGCTCCATGACGCGTCAACAGGAAAAGGCTTCGCAAGGTGCCGCCCGCTCTGGTTCCGAGACAAAAGCTAGCCCTGCTGCTCATCGAAGGCATTCCTCCTCCTCCTCCTCCTCCTATACCGGCGGTCCTACGCGCCCTGTCAACAACCCGCGTATTCATCAGCTGTCTACCCCGAAGAGCTTGAGGCAGGCGGAGCACATAGCGCAGCACTCTCAGCAAGCCGAGCAAGTGCGGGCACAGAAAGCTGCTAGAGCTAAAGGTGTAACAAAAGGCCACACCTCGCGCAAGCCTCAGAGAGAGCTTGATGCCGCTGGCTCCGTGCTCCAGCTACGCGCTACAACGACGCATGCGTCAACAGCAAAGGGTGTGCTGTTCGCGAACTCGCCCTCCTCACCAACTCGATGGTCCAATCGAGACGGCCGCAGCGCCGTGATGAGCGGAGATACAAGGTCGGCGTCGCCTCCAGAGGAGAACGCGACGAAACTTGCGACCATGACCAAGAACGAGCGTGCCGTGACAACGCGGAGAAGCAGCATCTCGGTGAGCTTTGGCACCCAAGACTGCCGAGTAGACAGTGATGATGCCCGAGAGGGGCGTGCGGGACCAGGCGCAGGCTTTGAGGCGCCGTCATGGTGGCGCAGTGGTCATGGCACCCCACACGGCACTTCTGCCATCACCGGCGCAAGTGGGAGAGAGGAGACCGCGCAAGGTCTCGCTCACCTGCAGCAGCAGCGCCAGCAATGGGCCGCGCTCGCGGGGAGCGCCCGGCGCCCCGCGGCCCCTTCGGACCCAAGCGACATCTACCAAGTCTGATTTCCGGCTGAGCTTGCCGCTCGCTTGCGTGTTTGTTTGGTTCCACCTTGCGGGGGCAGCGTCCTGGTTGTCTGGTCGCTGAGTCAAATGCTGGGCGTGAGTGTGTGAGGGGGGCACAAGACGTTGCTCCCGGATATTGTATGCCGACGCGTTCCAAAGTGAGCGACCAACGGCTTTCCATTCAAGCGGGGTGAGTGGGGAGGGGTCCTACAAGCGCTACAGGCACGTCCACGGGTGACCTAAAATTTGTTGCGATGAACAATATATACACGAAGCCTCTCCTGACCTGGCAGCCAGCATGCTGATAGTCTCGTCGCTGTCTCAGACCATTGTCGGTCAGCCACAGTCTGTCACCTCCGAACCCGCGCCATCCACATGCACTCATTTATTGAGTATGACATGGTCTTGTATTTATGTTACTGCAAGACGAATAGTAGTGCTTGCTGTGCCGCAAGGAGAAAGGCTTGCCAAAGACAGGTCTCTTTTGACCATAGTAGATCTCTTTTGACACTAGTAGGTCTCTTTTGCCTCTATGCCTCTTTGAAAGGCTTGCCCGCCTGTGCCTGTGTGCTGGCGTCGTCAGTGCTTCAGTGCCAAGTGGGTCAAAGTTGTCGGTAGTTCTTCTGTGTCAAAGCTGTCGGAGCGCCTCAGTCTCGAGCTGCCAGATTACTTCAACTAACTACAACTAACTGAACACACAGTTAGAACATCTTCTCATGTCTGTCGGAGCGCCTGAGTTTCGAGCGGTGTTGGCCCGCCGCCTCCTCGAATTCAACAGAAACCCGCGACGTCATCGGCAAGATCGGCTTCTTAACACCCAGCCGCTGTAGTCTTGAGAAGGTTCAACCTAAACCCTAAACCCTAAAGCCTAAACCCTAAACCGGTCCAGCTCTCATGTCCCCGTCGCAGCACTCATCAACACTTCCCCGTCGCAGCATTCGGGAACATCCCTCAGCAGTACTTGACACACGTGCAGTCGTGGCAGAGTTCGGCTCGCTCTCGAGATGAGACCTGCCAGCCGTTATTGTAGAGTTTAGGTTTTAGGGTGTAGGGTCTGGGTTTAGGGTTCCGAGGGGGTCAAGCGAGCTGGAGGGCACGGCAAGTGCCTCGCCCCCAAGTCTCCTTGTAACAGTAAGATCTAAACCCTGAACCGCAAACCCTAACTAAACAGACAACTGGCTCGCCCCCAAGACCCGACGCCCACCACCTGTCCTGCCACCGCTCCATGCTCACAGGGGTTTAGGGTTCAGGGTTTAGGGTTTAGGTTACAGGGTACAGGGATTACCGCTCTGTGCTTGCTCACAGGGGGGATGTGCGGCGCCCGCCCAAGAGGGTTTAGGGTTTAGGGTTTAGGGTTGCAGGATGCAGGACAGACGAGAGAGAGAGAGAGAGAGAGAGAGAGAGAAAGGTAAACAGGGGGCGTAGTTCAGCGGCAAGCGTGCTGAGCTCCCTGGGCATCCTGCACCCCACCGACCCAGTGACCCCAGGAAGAATCCGACGCGTGCGCGTTAGAGCAGGCAAGGGTTTAGGTTTCAAGGTTTAGGGTTTAGGGTTTAGGGTTGAGGGTTTAGGGAGCACAAAAAAAATATCCTCGCCTATGGCACACGCAAGGTTTAGGGTTTAGGGTTTAGGGTTTAGGGTTTAGGGTTTAGGGTTTAGGGTTTAGGGTTTAGGGCTTTAGGGTTTAGGGTTTAGGGTTTAGGGTTTAGGGTTTAGGGAAGCATCGCTTATCGCATACGCAAGTGGCCATATGCCGTATAAAAAAAAAAGGTGGGCGTGTGCAGTTGCCAGGAGCAAGAGGAGCCGCGCAGGAGGGGGGGGGGGGGGGGGGTTGCTGGGTTCTTTGCCTGATCGTCGGTTTTCTCCAGTGCACGCACTAGCTTGTCGGTCTTTTCCGAGCGCTTGAGGTCCTTTTGCTGCTCCTCAATGCTCTTGAGCTCCTGCTTGGCCTTTTCGAGCTTCTGCTTCTCTTCGAGCAGGCGTTGCTGCGTGGAGATGGTCTTGCCTGTTTTGTTTTAGGGTTCAGGGTTCAGGGTTCAGGGTTTGGTTCAGGGTTTGGGAGCAGGCGTTGCTGTGTAGAGATGGTTTAGGGTTTAATAGATGGTCTTTAGGGTTTAGGGATTAATAGAGTGTCTTGCTACGCGCATTCGCCTGCCGCTGCATCTCAACTATTTTTGATGTGTTATTTTTTCAATTGTTTCTCGAAAACTTGCCTTGCGCGGTCGCCAGCCGCTGCATCAGCACTTCTGCCGCTGCCTCTGCATCCTTGACTTCCTATGAGCGTGAGAGAGGGTGAGTGAGTGAGTGAGTCTCTCTCTCTCGCGCGCGCGCGCGCTCTCTCTCTCTCTCTCTCTCGCGCGCGCGCGCTCTCTCTCTCTCTCGCTCGCTCGCTCTCGCGCTCTCTCTCTCTCTCTCTCTCTCTCTCTCTCTCTCTCTTTCTCTCTGTCTTTCTCTCCACCTGCGCATCCACACGAAGCTTCTCCTTGTATGTCTCAAGCTTCTGGCCGACCGACTCAGTTTCCTTGTAGTGCGCCAACAGCTGCTCCTTCTGCTGCATGAGCCCCTGCGTAGTGCGCTCCAGCGACTCCTTCTGCGCGGTGAGCTCGCGGTCCTTCATCTGCAGGTACGCGAGCTCCTGCCCCCGGTCGTAGGCAAGCGGCTTCATAAACTGCATGTTGACGCAGTAGAGCGCCAGCATGGCGTTCAGGCAGACCGACCCGCCCAGGATGGCCGCAGTCATCTTGCCGTGCATCGGGCGCTTTCGCGGCAGCAGCGAGGAGTTGGCCGCTGGCACATACTCCTCCTTGTCAAGGGCAGTGTCGCTCTCGTACAGGTTGTTGGACGGCATCCTCACTCACGTGCGCCCGCAGCGCCCGTCACACCGCCCGTTGTGTTCGTTGGTTGCAACGCGTGCGCGGCGGTTGTCCGCGTTGGCGCCCGCCAGGCAACCACCAATCACGCACCGACGCACTGACAAAACTTCTGGCTGACTCGACAGGTCCAAGTCCACGAACAAAATCATTGAAATGGCGAGTGGAGGGGAGAGCTGCGGGCTCGTGCAGTTTGGAGAGATGCAGGTGCTGCAGAGGCACCCGAGGGGCGTTCGGGTGCTTGAGCTACCGCGCAGCGATGAGGCACGCGCGCTTCTGCTCAAGGCCGCAAAGCAGGTCGAGCCCATCATGAAGACGCGTGGGTGGAAGGTGCGCAAGTTGGTCGAAATCATCCCACCCAGCCCGAACCTGATGGGCTGGAACCAGAACAGGGGCGAGACCATTGCCATTCGGCTGCGGCAGGTGCGCAGCGACGACAGCTTCTTCGACTTCAACCACATCCTGGGTACCCTTCTCCACGAGCTCTGCCACATTGTCCACGGCCCGCATGATACACACTTCTATGCGCTCCTGGACGAGCTTTGGGGAGAGGTGGAGGGGTTAATGGATAAAGGGGTCTCGGGACTCGGGCCCTTCGAGTCGACGGGCTACCGCGCCGGAGGCATCCTCAAGTCCCACGCCGACGCGCGCGAGGCGCAGGTGCAGGCAGCGCTCAAGCGGCAGCGGCTTGGGACCCTGATGGGCGGGCCGTCTTCTGGAAAGCGGCTCGGGGGGGGCAGTGTCGGCAGGGACGTCCGCGCCCTTGCCGCAGAGGCGGCGCAGCGCCGCGCCGCTGACAACATCTGGTGTCAAGTCCCCCAAGCCGTTCTCGGTGTGGTTGCCGGGGGCGCAAGCGGTCAGCGCCGTGCCCAGCACAGTTTGAAGCCCGCCGGGCGAGCGAGTGCGCCCGCTTTGAGCGGTGATGGCGCGAGTGGGCGAAAGGGAAAGGAGAGTGAAGGAAAGGGAAAAGAGAATGCCGGCGAGGGGACAGGTGGAAAGCGGAAATCCCGACAAAGCAGCGCAGCTTCGGAGGGTGGGCTGGCACGACCTTGGGACGAAAATGCGGGAGAGCTCAATGTAGGAGGAGGCGGGAAGCTCATAGATTTGACATGGGACGACGATGAGGACTTTGCTGCGGAAGAAGATGCAGAAGACTGTGTAGTGGTCGCCGTCAGTCGTGGCGATGCTGGTGCCTCCCAATCAAGGAGCTCGTCCAGCCACGCACGGCGCCCGGCTGACAAAAGTGGAGGGTGGAGGGAGGGCGTGCGTTGTCCGCGCTGTAGGCACTCGAATCCGCTCTCTTCGCTGATTTCTCAATGCGAAGATGCCCCGCTGTGCAGCTCGTGCGGCGCTATGCTGTTCAGGGAATGAGAGAGTGAGCCGCAAGCTCCGTGGAGCCCTATTGCTGCTGGACTCAGATAAATTCTCCTGCGTCAGAGCCGTTGTTGAACGTGAGTCCAATACTACTACCGCCACCGTTTGTGATGACCTTCTGCTGCTGAGCGGATGCTGGTAACAGAAGAACACCGCTAGAACCACCTTGCGTGTCAAAATAGACGTACTGTAGTCTCAAAAGAGACCTACTAAAGTGCGATGCGGACGTGTGCGAAGGCGGAACAAACCATGAGCCAACGGCTCTTCGCGAGTTATGGCCAGGAGCACCCACTCGTAGCCGAATCATGGAATAATATCGGTGAGGTACTTAGGCTTACGGGCAAGTACGAGGAGGCACTCGAAATGCACGCGAAATCGCTCGAACTCAGGACCCGCATCTGTGGTGGTGACAGCCACCTGAGCGTGGCCAGGTCCTGTAATAATATAGGGGTAGTGTATGATGAGAAGGGTGACTTCAAAAAGGCGCTTGAGATTATGCTCAAGCTCCTTGGGAGCGAGCACCCGAGCGTAGCCAATTCCAAGGAAAACATAGGTCGAGTCTTTAAAAAGATGACAAAGAAGAGTGAGGAAAGGCAGATGTTTACAGAAGCCGCCCACATTCGCCGCAAAGTGTTAGGTGCTGACAAAGTCAGAGCGATTGACTGCACAGTAGAAAACAAATTCAAACAAGTTGTTCTGCTGAATAAAGAGATGAAATCTGAACAGGATACATACCTGTGACATCCAACCACTCTATCTGTACTCCAAGCGACTCGTCTGCCCGGAACGTGGCCACCTAGAAGTAGAATCTTGTTTTTTTACATCAAGGAAATTCTGGGACTCGAACACGTGTTCGAGTGTCCTCTCCACCAAACCTCAGAATTTGTGGCCCAAAACGAGCACACAGAAAATTTGAGGCTGACGCCGCGGCGCGGGGAGGGGTCGGATCGGGGGCGGCAGCGGACAGCATATTTCGCATGTTGTTGGACCCGGTACGCCGATTTTGGTACCAGATTTCAGTAGAGCGACTGTTCAAATTCAGGCATTCATCTGAGGTGCGTAACTATGGTGTTCAAAATTCGGCCTTCAAAAAAGCTATCCATTGATGTATTACACTCGTGGTGGAAGTTGCCGCCTCCTCAAAATACGTCCGCAGTTGTTGGAAATTTAAATTAGAGGTCCATTTTGGTCTAGTTGTTGGAAATTTAAGAGGGCCATCATGACGGCTAGATTTGCCATCAAGTGTACTAATGCCCAAAAGCCATCATCTCAACACTCGGAGTTCCAACGGACATGCGTATACACATACACACGCGCGCGCGCACACACACACACATGTGTGCATGTGCGGGTTATCACTGTCTCCGGAGAGCTCTATCTCTCTTTCTGTCTCTGTCTCTAGAGACAGACAGGGAGCTCCAAAACCTGGTTTTGGGTCAAAACCAACCAAAATGGACCTCTTAAATTTCCAACACTAGGTGGCGACAACCACCTCCGCGTGGCGGACTCATACCAAAATCTGGCTGGTTTGTACCAGAGTCAGGGAAACCAAGTACAGACAACAGAGATGGCCACTAAGGCATACCATATATACCTAAAGGTGCTAGGACCTGATCATCCATCAACACGGGACCTAAAACCATTTGTAAAGTGAGCATTGAAATTAAAGCTCATTTGAATAAAGAAGACAGAATGTCAAACTGGTTTAATAGCAGTGTACGGCCTGACCATGAGCATTCCCGCTCGTAGCCGACTCCTGGGTCAACAGAGGGAAAGTAGTGTATGCGGAGAAGGGAAACATAGCTGCGGCAACAGAGATGGCCACTAAGGCATACCACATATATCTCAAGATGCTAGGACCTGATCACCCAAAAACACAGAACCTAAAACTATCG
>Ga0315899_10005680_pt1 | contig 13448 bp, 12 predicted proteins | sample LakEriMetagenome_2_FD_203518 | JGI IMG/M metagenome (GOLD analysis project Ga0315899, IMG submission 203518) | Freshwater fungal communities from buoy surface, Lake Erie, Ohio, United States - Buoy 4 MA112 | ecosystem: Environmental > Aquatic > Freshwater > Lake | place: USA: Lake Erie, Ohio...
GCACCATCGCCGCCGAAGTAGCGCGAGGGTCCGCGCGCGGGCAGCACGATCGTCCCCGGCTCGGGCACCTCAATGAGCGGTACGAGCTCCGACACCGCCCGCACCACGGGATCGAACACCGCGCGGTCGCGCACCGGCTGGTGCGGCGCCACACGTGCCGCTGGGCACGCCGCCTGAGCCTCGCGGCGGCGCATGCCGCGACGCACGCCCTCGGCTGCCGCGGACGCGGTGCGCGCGACCACGCGCTGCGCGTGCAGGACGACGACTGGGCCGCACGCGTCGCCGCGCTCGATACCCGCCGCAACCGCGGGCCAGTCGGGGACCGCCACCACCGCGACGCGGGTCGGACCGGGTGCCATCCCCTACCCCGCGACGCGCAGCACGGCGCGGCGCGGACGCGCGGTGCGCCGGCCCGCCACCTCGACCTCGACGTCACGCGACTCGAGGTGCCCCGCGCCGTCGGCGATGCCGTGCCACGCACGCGTGCGCGTGGCAAGTGCCACGTCGGCCTGCCCCGCCGGCACGCGGCGGCGCAGGTCGACCAGCACGAGCACCGCGCCGCGCGCCTGCACGCGCGCCTGCACGCGGCGCAGGTCGGCTGGTGACGCGCCGCGCGGCGGGAATGCAACCACTACCTCAAACCCGTCGACGGCGGTCGCGAGTGCCGACGACCATGACGACGGATCGCACGGTGGCGAGACCAACACCGTGCGCTGCAACGCGATACCACGCTCATGCGCGGCGAGCAGGCCCACGCGTCCGTTGTCGAACAGCGCGAGCCACGACCCCGCCTGCGTTGCCACCGCGACGAGGTGCAGTGCCAGCGACACCGCGGCGTCCCCGCTGCACGACACTGTCCGGCCCCGCACCAGGCCGTCGGGCAGCACGTCACTGAGGGGATCACCCACTGGCAGCGCCGCACTGCGCAGGTCGGGCAGAGCCGCCAACGTGTGCAGCCGGGGGTCGGCGCGGACATCGGTCAGTGCGCGCGGTTGCGGGGTGTCTCCCATGCCGCGGAGCGTAGCGAACACCTGTTCGCCCCGTGTGGGGGCTGCCGGCTACCCCTCCACGTCCGGACGGCGCCGGGCGTGCACGTGCATCAGTTCGATCAGCTGGGGCAGCGTGGAGGTCCAGTGGTCCGCGCCGAGGTCGCGCGCGTGGTCGGAGCCCGCCACTGCCGCACCACCGACGAACACCGGCGTACCCTGCCGCACCGCGCTGCGAACCACCGCTGTCGTCTCGCGCGCCGCCGGCAGGACCTCCGGCATCGTCACCCCGAGACATACCGCCACTAGGTCGTCACACTTGCGAGCCGCCGAGGCGAAGTCGGCAGGTGGGATGCCCACCCCGAGGTCGTGCACCATCCAGCCCTCGCTGCGCACGAGGATCGCCGCCATCGTCACTGGCAACCCGTGCTGCTCTCCTGTGGGGGCGCCCATGAGCACCTCCCCCTTCGAGACCCCGCGCCTCGCGAACCGCGAGCCGATCTGGTTCATCAGACTGAGGGACAGATTCGATGCTCGGTGTTCCACGTAGATGTCAAGTTCGCCCGCATGCCAGCGCGCGCCGATGCCGGCCATCGCGGGCGACAGCACCTCGCGGAACAGCCGCATCAGATCGTGACCCGAGCCCAGCGCCGACTCCATCACCTTGCGGGCGCCGGTCTCGTCGCCGTCGACGAGCCGCACCTCGAGTCGCTCCGCCCATTCGGCCGACCCACGCGTGCCCTTCGCGGCGGCACCCGAGCCGGTCGGCACCGTCGGTGCGGTCTTGCGTGACACGAAATTTTCGACGGCCGAGCGCTTCACCCACCACGAGCGGCCCTTCTTCCAGCCAGGCAGGAGACCCTTCCGGACGTAGCCGTACGCGGTGTAGTAGTGCACCTGCAGCAGTGCCGCGACTTCGTGGAGGGAGAGGTCTGGATCAATCACCGGCGCCGATTGTCACATGGCGCCCCGAGATGCTGCGTAGTTCAGCCCTTGTTTGCCCGCGCCTTGGCGAGGGCGGCCTGGCTGCGGGCAAGGAGCGCCGCAGGGATCTTCGCGAGGTCGGGGTTGGCCGCCGCATCCGCACTGCCCGCCGCCGGCGCCGCGGGCGCCTCCGACTTCGGTGCTTGGGCGATCAGTTCGGCCTCGCTCGGCGGCTGCATGCCGGGCTTCCAGTACTGGTAAAGGTGCTCGATCACCGGCACCAGCCGGTCGGCCGCCGTGCCGGACGCCAGGTCGACGGTGACCATGCTGCCGAACACGTGCACCGAACGAACCCCTCCCGTGTCGAAAAGCCGGCGGGCGAGCTCCGCGGCGGGCGTGCCCGCGCGGGCCTCGTCACGGCTGGCGAAGCGCTCGTGGCCCATGCCCGTCAGCGAGCGGTTCAGCTCGAACCGCACACGACCGGGGGTCGGGGACGGCTTCGTGGTGACGGCAACGGGCTGGCCCATGGCGCCTGACACTAGTTGCCACGCCTTCGTGGGCGCAGACCCCGACCGGTACGGTTGGCGACATGAGCGGGGGACCCACGATCGAAGAATTCACAGCGTCCGCGCGGACGTTTCTGGACGCGAACGCGCCACGGCGTGAGGAGGCCAAGGCCTTCACGTGGGGCGAGGGCTCCGACAACGTCGCGATGTTTGAGGAGCGCGACCGTGAGGCAGAGATGGAGGTCGTGCGTCAGGCGAAAGACTGGCAGCGCGCCCGCTTCGACCACGGCTTCGGGTGGATCACCGGTCCGATTGAGTACGGCGGCGCCGGCCTCACGCAGGCCCACGAGCGCGCCTACCTCTCTGTCGAGCGCGAGTACCGCACCGCGAACCTCGGTGTGTTCCAGATCGGCCTCGGGATGGTGGCACCGACGATCCTCGCCCACGCCACGCCTGCGGCGCGCGACCGCTACCTGCGGCCGCTGTGGCGCGCCGACATCGTCGGGTGCCAGCTGTTCTCCGAGCCGGGTGCGGGCAGCGACCTCGCCTCGCTGCAGGCCAAGGCCGAGCGCGACGGCGACGAGTGGATCCTCACTGGACAGAAGGTGTGGACATCGGGCGCACAGTTCAGCGACATCGGCGAGATCATCTGCCGCACCGATCCGAGCCTGCCGAAGCACAAGGGTCTCACGGGCTTCATCGTCGACATGCGCGCCCCCGGCGTCGAGATCCGGCCGCTGCGCCAGATGACCGGCGGCGCGAGCTTCAACGAGGTGTTCTTCAACGAGGTGCGAGTGCCCGACGAGAACCGCCTCGGCGGCGTGAACGAGGGCTGGACCGTGGCGCTCACCACGCTCATGAACGAACGTGCCTCGATCGGTTCGATGGGCTCGGGCGAGACGTCGATGTACACCCGCATCCTCGCGATGATCCGCCACTTCGACGTGGACGACGACCCGATCGTGCGCGACCTGCTTGCCGACCTCTACATCAACTCGCGCCTGGCGGGCTGGACCAGCCAGCGCGGCATGGACAAGATGCGCGCGGGTCAGACGCCCGGCCCGGAGATGTCGATCGGCAAGATGGCACTCGTCGCCAACCAGAAGCGGATGATCGACCTGGTCGCCCACGTCCTCGGACCGAAGATCCAAGCCGACACCGGCGAGTGGGGCACCTACGCCTGGAGCCAGCTGCTGCTCGGCGCGCCGGGCATGCGCATCGCCGGCGGCAGCGATGAGGTCATGCGCAACATCGTCAGCGAGCGCGTGCTCGGCCTGCCAAAGGACCCAGGCATTGACTCGAAGTCGGCGTTCCGCGACCTGAAGGTCGGCACCCAGAAAGATTGATCGCGCGGTGCGGCGCGCAGCCCGGTGCCGCTACTTCTTGGCGGCCTTGGCGCCCTTCGCTGGCTTGGTAAACGAGAGTGCAGTGTCAATGAGCAGTCGCGTGCCGTAGCCCGTTGCGCCCTTCTGCAGCCAGCCGTTGTCAGAGTACGACCACATCGGGCCCGCGATGTCGAGGTGGGCCCACGGCACCGAGCCGACGAACTCGTCGAGGAACAGCGCCGCCGTGATCGCGCCGGCCTCGCCACCCACGTTCTTCATGTCGGCGACGAACGAGTCGAGCGCCTGGCGGTAGTCGCGCTCGAGCGGCAGCTGCCAGAGCTTCTCGTCAGTACGGCCAGCGGCGGTGAGCAACTGGTCGACCACGCCCTGGTTGTTTCCGATGACGCCGGCCATGCCGTCGCCGAGCGCGCGCAGCATGGCACCGGTCAGCGTGGCGATATCAACGATGGCGTCGGGCTTGGCCTCGGCGGCGAGCGCCAGCCCGTCGGCCAGGATCAGCCGGCCCTCAGCGTCGGTGTTGTGGATCTCGACCGTCTTGCCGTTGCGCATCGTCAGCACGTCGCCGAGGGCCAGCGCGCTGCCGGACGGCAGGTTGTCGGTGCACATCAGCCACGCAGTCACCTTTGTGCGGCAGCGCAGGTCGCGCAGCGCGCCCATCGTCCCCAGCACGGCTGCCGCGCCGCTCATGTCGGCCTTCATCATCGCGTGCGAGCCATCGGACGGCTTGAGGGAGATGCCACCCGAGTCGTACATGACACCCTTGCCGACGAGTGCGAGGTGCGGCGTGGCCGCGGTCGCGCTGCGCGGCACGTATGACAGGCGCACGACGCGGGGCGGCTCGACGCTGCCGCGGTTGACGCCGACGATGCCGCCGCAGCCCATCGCCTTCAGCTGGTCCTTGTTGTACACCTCGACCTCAAGGCCCGACTCCTTCGCGATCTCCACTGCGCGCTCAGCGAACACGCGCGCGGGTAGGTGCGCGGGCGGCATGTTCGCGAAATCGCGCGCACGGTTAGCGGCGCGCGCCGTCGCCTCGCCGCGCGCGACACCCTGTTTCGTCGCCGATGGCACCGGCGACACGAGGGCAACCGTGGTCAACTTGGGTGCCTTTGCGTTCTGCGTCTTCAACTCGGTCCAGCGGTGGTTCGCGAGCGACACACCCTCGATGACAGCCTGCGCCGCCGCCTTGCGGTCGACGCGCGGCACCGCGGCGAGCCCAGTGGCCAGCGATTCAAAGCCTGCTGCGGCACGGGCGAGCGCGGCGGCTGAACGCCGGAGCGACGACACCGTCACCTGCGCCGGATCACCGGTGCCGACGAGGATGGTCACCGGACCGCGGCCCGACGGTACGACGTACGTCTCGCCCACCTTGCCGGTGAAGCCGAGGCGCTCGAGCGCGGCACGGTCGAGGCCTGTGCCCGAGGGCAGCGCGCCCTTCGTGGCGACGGGAACGCCCACGGCGCCGGTGCCGGCGGGCGTCTGGGAGGTGACGGTGAACGTCAGGGTCATGTCGGTACCTCGGTCCTGATGGATGGTGATAGTCAACCTGCCCGCAGCCGCCCGCACCCACCCGACGGGAGGGTCAGCGCACGTCCTTCACGGGCAGCGACTCCCCCTCCTGCCAGCGGGCCAGCGTCCACAGCAGGTCGGAGAGACGATTCAGATACGGGCATGCCTGCGACGGCGGCGTCGCAGCAGCCAGCGAGTGTCGCTCGGCGCGGCGGGCGACGGTGCGGCCCACATCGAGCAGCGCCGACACGCGGTTCTGTCCCGGCACGACAAATTCAGTGGGCGGCACGAAGCGCTCATCGAGCGAGTCAATGAGCCGTTCAAGTCCGTCCACCATCGCCGCGGTGACGCGGGTCTTGCCATCGACCAGCTTGTCGCGGTTCTCGGGGAGCGTCGCGAGCTCGGCCATCAGCACCCACAGGTCGCGGCAGATGTGCACGATGATGTCGTCGAGTTCGGTGCCCTTGCCGACCTCCGCGCGCACGAGCCCGAGGATCGCCTGCGCCTCGTCGACCGCGCCGTACGCGCGAGGCAGCGCGCTGTCCTTGGCGACTCGGCCGCCGAACAGCAGGCCGGTGGTGCCGTCGTCGCCGGCTCGGGTGTACACCTTGTCGCGCGGCATCGCGCGGGCGACAGTACCCGACCCCGACTCCCGGCAATGGACCGTGCGTCGCGCACCCATGTGGTCAAATGCGCCCATCGCCCCGCCCGTCCACGCCCCCACGCCACAGCGCAGCCTTGACGACCTGGGCATGCCGCTTTCCGACGTCACGTTCTGCGTCATCGACCTCGAAACCACGGGCGGATCGCCCGAGCACTCCCGCATCACCGAGATCGGCGCCGTCACCTACCGCGGCGGCGAACGGCTCGGCACGCTGCAAACGTTTGTCAACCCCCAGTGCGAGATCCCGCCCGCGATCACGGTGCTCACCGGCATCACGCAGTCGATGGTCGTCGGCGCGCCGACAATTGTCGAGTTGCTGCCCACGCTGCTCGAGTTCATCGGTGATGCGGTAGTGGTGGCACACAACGCGCGTTTCGACGTCGGCTTCATCAACGCGGCGCTCGTGCGCGACGACCGCGACGAGCTCGCGAACCAAGTGCTCGACACCGTGCCCCTCGCCCGACGGCTGCTGCGGGGTCAGGTACCCGACTGCAAGCTCGGCACCCTCGCGACCCGCCTGCGGCTGGCCCACCGCCCGTGCCACCGCGCGCTCGACGATGCGCTCGCGACCGGTGACCTCCTCCACTTCCTCATCGAGCGCGCATCGGGGTACGGCGTCACCGGGCTCGACGACCTCGCGATGCTCACCCGGCTCGACCAACACCCGCAGGCGGCGAAGTTGCGGCTCACCGAACGGCTGCCGCGGCTGCCCGGCGTCTACCTCTTCGTCGGCGATGGTGGCACCGTGCTCTATGTCGGCAAGTCGACGAACATCCGCGCGAGGGTGCGCAGTTACTTCGGCACGGGCGAGACGCGGCGCAAAGTACACGCGATGCTGCGCCAGGTGCGCGACGTCCGCTATATCGCCACGCCCGACCCGCTCACGGCCGAGGTCTACGAGTCGCGGCTGATCGCCCGGCTGCTCCCCCAGTACAACCGCACCGGCACCCGTGCAGACTCGTACCGCTACCTACGGCTCGCCAACGAACGTGGCCGGCTTCGTGCAGTGAACACGCGAAAGACGGGCGGCGACGGCGCCTACCTCGGCCCGATTTCCTCACGGCGCATGGCCGAGTCGGTTGCCGATGCGGTCGCGTCTGTGCTGCCGCGGTTCGACGAGTCATCCGATCCGTCCGCGGACGTCGACGCCGCGCTCGCCGCGCTCGCCGACGATCCCGGCTCGATCGCTGCGGCAATCGAGCGGCGGATGACGGCGCTGTCTGCTGAGCAGCGCTTCGAGGACGCCGCGCTTGCCCGCGACCGGCTCCGTGCGTTCGTCCTCACGGTGTCTCGCCGGAGGCTCGCCGACCAGTTGCGCGCCGCGGGCCGCCTGCACGTCGAGTCGGGCGGCGTCCACTACCTCCTCGACCATGGCGTCCTCGCGTCGGTGCGGCGTGACGGCGAGCTGTTCAGTCCCTCGGCAACCTCCACGGCCGGCGACGATCTGCTCGCACTCGTCAATCCGCCCGAGCCGCCATGTGACCTTTCTTTGCCGCCTCCGACCGCGTGCTTTGACGAGTTGCTGCTCGTCGCGCGGCACCTCGGCGCCCACGGTGCGGTCGTGCACTCCGCAACTGGCGACTGGTCGTCGCGTCTCGAGTCATCCCGGCGCGCACTCCTCGCCGAGGTACCCAACGGCCGGGACTGACGGGCCTCGGTTCAGCGCGCGGAGGGCGCGAGTGAGCGCAGCGCCGACCACCCGTCAAGGGCCGGATCGAGCGGCAGCACGGTGACCGACGATGTCGTGACGCCATTGGCGAAGTAGCGGTCGATCACGGCGCGGCAGTGCGCGGGACTGCCATGCACGACGAGGTCGTCCACCACCTCGTCAGGGATCGCGGCGAGCGCACCCTTCCGGTCGCCGGACGACCAGGCATCCCACATGCCCTGCATCTGCGGACCACGACCCATCCACTTATGGAACTCGGCGTAGACGGGGACGTTCATGTACGCCGCAATCGCATATCGCGCACCGGCGCGCACCGTGGCGGCATCCTCGCTTGGACACACAAAGATTCGCGCCACGATCTCGCGCTCGGCGCCGTCCGACGCGCCTCGCACCACCTCGGCCACCTTCGCAACGTCCGCTGGCGACAGCCAGTTGATGATGACGCCGTCGGCTTCGCGCGCACCGAGGCGCAGCATGCCCTCGCGCAGCGCCGCGACCAGCACCGTCGGCGGCACCTCCGGCCGGATGCCAAGGCGGAATCCGTCGACGGCGAACGTGTCGTACTGGCGTGTCACTTTCCCGCCCTCGAACGCCTCGCGCATGAAGCGAACCGTGTCGCGCACCCGTTTGTAGGGATCGACAAACGGCACGCCGTTCCACCGCTCCACGATCACGTTGCTCGACGAGCCGATCCCGATCGCGAACCGTCCCGGAGCGGCGTCCGCCATCGCCGCGGCACTCTGCGCGATGAGCGGCGCGGTGCGCGTGTAGGCCGGCACGATCGCCGTACCGAGCCGCAGCCTCGGCTCCCACGCCGCGGCCAGCGCCAGCGGGGTGAACGCATCGGCACCGTCTGTCTCGGCCGACCAGATGTCACTCCACCCGTCGTCGGCGAGTTGCGCCAGCTTGTCCCTGTGTGAATGGAGCGGCCCCGGCAGCGGCACCGTCACCCCGTTCCTCCGGATCATGCATCCTCCTTTGCCACGCGCACGATGCACGTCTGGCTCGCCGTCGCGAGCAGTGTGCCGTCCTCGGCGTACATCCTCACCGATCCGTGTCCGAAGCCGCGCTCAACGGCATCAATCAGAATGTCGAGCAACACCCACTCCGTGGGCACCAACTTCACCACACGCAGAGTGTTGTCGAGGCTGTTCCCGCCCCCGCGCACGCCCAGCGCCTGACCGACGCCCATCGGCACGAAGTCGCCGAGTACCGCGAGCGCGGCCGCGTCCACACCGCCCGGCAGGTCGCGGATCCGCACCCACATTGTCGTGCGCCCGTCGTTGACCGTGCCGTCCAAGTCGACGAGACCCCGTCCCGACACCATGCGCTGTTCGAACCGCTCGTGCACAGTGCCCCCGATTGGGTGGCGGTGCTCCCGCTCGGGCAGCGTCGCCGGAGCAGGCGCGACAGGAGCGGCAGCGAACTGCGCATCGAGCGCGAAATCGCGTGCGCCGAGCGCCGCGTTCACCGCGATGACCTCGCGGCCGCCCACACGCCCAATGCCGCGCGCCTGGGTCACCTGATTGCCCGTCACAGCCAGCACGACGTCGATCTCCAGCACCTCACCCAGTCGCGCGTACGAGAGGTACTGCCCCGTCGCCCATACCAACGGCCGTCGGCTCAGCTGCTCCATTGCCGCCACGACGCCGGCGAGCGCCGCGCCGCCGAAGAGGAACCGGCCGCTCGTCGCGAGCCCCGGCCCAACCTCCATCGCCCAGCGGCCACTCGTCGCGCCGGCCGTGCCGCGGGGCTCGAGTCCGAGGAAGGTCGACGAGTCCATGCCGCTCCTGCACCCTACTTCTGCCCCTGAAGCAGGGGTACGGTTGCGCGCCATGGGGCGGACCAGCGCACCGTGGGCGGGGGATGCGTGTTCGCTCGTCGACGCGTTCCGCCGCGGCGAACGGTCGCCGGTGGAGGAGCTCGAGGCTGTGCTCGACGCAGTCGGTCGCAGTTCGCTCAACGCGTTCTCATTTCTTGATCCGGACGGCGCGCGTGAGCGGGCGCGTCATGCCGATCTGTCATTGCCGTTCGGTGGTGTGCCGATCGGCGTGAAGGAACTTGACGCCGTGGCGGGGTGGCCCGACACCGAGGCGTGCGTCGTGTTCGCCGGACGGCGCGCCACGCACACGTCGGTGATGGTCGAGCGCGCGACGAAGCGCGGTGGCGTAAATCCGTTCGGTCTGTGTACCGCGAGCGAGTTCGGCGGCGTCAATGTCACGCGCACCGTGCTGAACGGCGCGACCCACAACCCATGGCGGCATGGCGCCACGCCCGGCGGGTCGTCGGGCGGCAGCGCAGCCGCGGTGGCAGGAGGTCTCGTGACCCTCGCCACCGGCGGCGATGGCGGCGGGTCGATCCGCATTCCCGCGGGCTTCACCGGCCTCGTCGGGCTCAAGGGGACCTTTGGGCGCATCCCGCGAGCACCGAAGGTGCAGCTCGGCAATCTGACTGTCGCCACCGGCGTGATGGCGCGCAGCGTGCGGGACGTCGCCCGGTGGTTCGACACATGCAACGGCCGCGACGATCGAGATCCGCTCAGCCTCCCGCGCGCCGAGGGGTGGGAGCGCGAACTCGGCACGCTCGGCGATGCGCTGCGCGGACGGCGAGTTGCATTCGCGCCCGGATGGGGCGGTGCCGTCGTCGCCCCGCGGATGTGGGACGCGCTTGACGACGCCGCGCGACGGCTCGCTCGCGTGACGGGCATGTCGATCGTCGAGGCTGACACCTCGCTGCCACGCATGGGCGCGGCATGGTCCATCAGCGGCATGCTCGAGATCCGCGCGCAACTTGGCGGTGCGTGGCCCGCGTGTGCGGACGACCTCACCCCGGAGATCCGATTCGGGCTCGAGGCGACCGAGGGTGCGTACGGGCCGGACGCCCGCGCACGCATCGAGGCGCGCCGGACCGACCTCAACGAGCGGATGGCGGAGATCTTCTCCGAAGTTGACTTCGTCGTTACGGCGAGCAACCCTGACGTCGCGTTTCCCGCCGAGGGCCCCCTGCCGTCCGCGTTCGGCGGCATCGACGCCGGCGCCGGCAACAACGGCCGGTTGACCTTCCCCGCCAACCTCTATGGCAACCCTGCAATCTCGCTGCCGGCCGGACTCCTCGACGGCCTGCCGATCGGCCTGCAGATCAACGCGCGGCACCACCACGAGCCGCTGCTGCTCGAACTCGGCTCGGCCATGGAGCGTGAGATGCCATGGCCACTCGTCGCGCCCGCCTCGCCCTGCTGACGGCGGATCAGCCGGCGAGGAGTGCGCGGGCGACGATGTCGGTGCAGAACGCGGTGAGGATCGCCAAGTACATGAGGCCCGTCGCCGCCATCACCGCGGCGTAGCTCCGCTCGCGCAGCGCGGCGCGCGTGACGAACGCCAGCACACCTGTCAGCACCGCTGACGCCAGCCAGAACCAGCCGAGCACCCCATCCCATCCGTCGTCGACGGTGCCGTTCAGCACACTCACCATCCCCGTGGGCAGCAGCAGCACCGCCACCTCGAACGGCCACGTCACGATTACGGCCGACGTCATCTCATTGAGCAGCCGTCGCGGCATCCCCGGCTGCACGAGGTACCAGTGCCCCAGCAGCATCGCGTCGCTGACTGCACCGAGAAACGCCGTCCCGACAAGGATGCGCGCGATCGACACCGCCGTGCCACCCGCGCCGTCGGCGGCGGCCACCGCCGCCGCGACAAGGCCGGGCAGGGCGAGCACCGGTGCGACGAGGTCGAGCACCGGTCGGCGGGCACGCAGCGTGGCAAGTGCCGCTACGACGACAGCGACACCCGAGGCCTCGCGCAGCGGTACGACGCCATACCGTGCGCCGAGCACGACGGAGATGGCGGCGAACACGGCGAACGTCGCGCGTAGCAAGAGGCCATAGCCAGGTCCCGCGACGCCCCTGCGCGTGGTGAACCAGAGGAATCCAAGTCCGCCGGCCGACCACTGCAACATCACGGTCGCCGCGTCGAGCCGGATCACAGGGGTCGCCGTGCGTCAGGCCTCGACGACCACGAGACCGTGGTCGGCGGCGTTCATCGACAGCGGACCTGATCCGGTCGCAACGACGATGTCCTCGAGCCGCATGCCGAACCGGCCAGGCACGTAGATGCCGGGCTCGACGCTGAAGGCGAAGCCCGCCTCGATGCGTCGGTCGTTGCCCTCCACCATGTAGGGCTCCTCGTGCGCCTCCATGCCGATGCCGTGTCCGGTGCGGTGCACGAAGTACTCACCGAATCCCGCGGCCTCGATGATCGACCGCGACGCGCGGTCGACGTCCTGACAGGCCGCGCCCACCATGGCCGCAGCAACCCCCGCCCGCTGCGCCTCGTGGAGCACGTCGTATGCCTTGGCCACCTCCGGCGTCGGTTCGCCGACGTGCACGCACCGGGTGATGTCGCTGCAGTACCCGTCCATGGTGCCGCCGAAGTCGCACAGCACGATCTCGCCGTGGCGGATCGTGCGCGCGCCAGGATGGTGGTGCGGGCTGGCTGCGTTCTCACCCGCGGCGACGATCGCAAAGTTGACGACGTCGTGTCCCTCGGCGAGCAGCCGTGCCGACAGGTCAGCCGACACTTCCGCCTCGGTGCGACCGACGAGCGGGATCCGACCCGCCTGCAGATCTGCCGCCACGCGGTCCGCCGCGGCACCCGCAGCGCGCAGCAGGTCAATCTCACGAACGTCCTTCGACATGCGCAACTCGCCCATTACGTCGACGGCACGCACGAACCGCGCACCGGGCAGCAGCGGCAGCAGCTCGACGAGGAACCGTGCCCACATCTGGTCGCCGACCGCGACGGTGCGCGCGCCGTCCGCCCGCGCCGCGACAAGCGCCACGGGATCCTCCGTCTCGCCCCAGGGCAACACCTCGAACACTCCCGGCTGCGGCACGACGCGCGGCACCTCGAGCCGTGGCACGACCATCGTCACGGGACCGGTGAGCGGCACGACGAGCATCGTCAGCCGCTCGAGGGGCATTGCGTGGTAGCCGGTGAGGTAGGGCAGGTCGTGCCCGACCGACGTCAGCAGCACGTCGATGCCGCGACGGGCCATCGCCGCGCGCACACGGACAACGCGCGACGCGTAATCGTCCGCCGACATGCCCGGCACCGATCCCCCCGCGCGCGCCACGTCAGGCCGGCAGCAGCGGGAGGCTCCGCCGCTGCGCATCCTTCGCGTGGTAACTCGACCTCGTGAGGGGGCTCGCTTCAACGTGCGCGAGTCCGACCGACTCGCCGAACACTGCCAGCCGCTCGAACTCAGCGGGCTCAACCCAACGCGCGACGGGCAGGTGCGCCTCTGTTGGCCGCAGGTACTGGCCGATCGTCACGATCCGCGTTCCCACCGACGCGAGATCGACCAGCGCCTCTCGCACCTCATCTTCGGTCTCACCCATGCCAACGATGATGCCCGACTTGACCGTCAGACCTGCAGCCGAGGCCCGCGACAAGACCGAGAGGCTGCGGGCGTACCCAGCCGATGGCCGCACCGCCCGCTGCAGGCGCGCCACCGTTTCGATGTTGTGGTTGAACACGTCGGGGCGCTCCGTCAGGACGAGGTCAAGCGACGAGGACCCGCGGGCATCCGACACCAGCACTTCGACCGACGTCCCCGGGCAGCGCGCACGAACGGCGCGCACGCAGGCGGCGACGTGCGCCATGCCGTCGTCGTCCAGGTCGTCGCGCGCCACCATGGTCAGCACCGCATAGTCGAGGCCCATCCGGGCAACCGCCTCCGCCACCCTCGCGGGTTCGTCGGCGTCGGCCGGTCCGGGCTTGCGGGTGTCGACGAGGCAGAAGCCGCACGCGCGGGTGCACCGTTCGCCGAGCACCATAAACGTGG